>Ga0183096_1000987_pt1 | contig 28084 bp, 24 predicted proteins | sample Biomet5_FD_127791 | JGI IMG/M metagenome (GOLD analysis project Ga0183096, IMG submission 127791) | Microbial communities from bioreactor (seeded with sewage sludge) at LBNL, California, USA - Biofuel metagenome 5 (version 2) (version 3) | ecosystem: Engineered > Bioreactor > Anaerobic >... | reverse complement strand
CGAGTGCCGCAGCTGCGGCGCCTGCGTAAGTGTCTGCCCGACCGGTGCACTGACGGCGTTTGTGAAACCGCAGAGTGAAGAAGACGCGGCGCGTGAGCAGGAATCCATCGCTTTTTACGCAAAATACTGCAACGTACATTAGTTATCGCTGAAAAAGAGGCAGCTTCATGGATGATACGGATGAAATGCTGGATGAGCTGGAAGATATCGATTATATGGAGGCAGAAGAGGCGAGGGACAAGGCCGGGAAGCACGGCGGAAAAGGATGCTGCCTGATACCTGCACTTCTCATTCTTCTGACGCCCGCTGCTATTTTTTCACTTTTTCACTTTCTGACATAAACTAGAAGAAACCAGGGAGCTGTCTGAAAAATAATCTGTGAAATAGCCGATGTTACCGCTTGAAAATCTGATAATATCGGCTATAATTATAAATGTAACAGATTTATGTGTGAGCACCTTAACCTTAGTGAAGGAATGGAGGAGTTCTAATGTCTGAACATGTGAAATTGGATGAGAAGTACGGTCTGTTTATCAACGGAGAATTCAGAGACGCTTCAGACGGCGCGACATTTGAAACGACGTGTCCCGCTACCGGAGAGCATCTTGCAATTTGCGCCGCTGGTACGAAGGAAGATGTAGATGATGCGGTCAAGGGTGCGTGGAAAGCGTTCGAATCCTGGAAGCATACATCAGCGAAAGAAAGAGCAGCTTTGCTGAATAAGGTTGCAGACATTATCGATGCGAACGCAGAGCATCTTGCTATGGTCGAGTCCATGGACAACGGCAAGCCGATCCGTGAGACTCTTAATATTGATATTCCTCTTTCATCAGCACATTTCAGGTATTTTGCAAGCTGTATTTATGCGGATGAAGGTTCTGCCGTAATGATCGATGAAAATACGCTGAGCATTATTCTGAGAGAGCCGATCGGTGTTGTCGGCCAGATCGTTCCCTGGAATTTCCCGTTCTGCATGGCAGCGTGGAAGCTGGCTCCTGTACTTGCGGCCGGTGACTGCACGGTATTTAAACCGTCCAGCACAACATCGCTTTCCGTTCTTGAGTTTGCAAAGCTGACGAAGGACGTTATTCCGGCAGGCGTTTTCCAGGTAGTAACAGGGTCAGGAAGCAAAACCGGCCAGTATCTGCTTGATCATCCGGATATCCGCAAACTGGCATTTACAGGTTCGACAGAAATCGGTTATTCTGTAGCGGACGCGGCTGCAAAGAAGCTGATCCCGGCTACGCTTGAGCTCGGCGGGAAATCGGCAAATATCTTCTTTGACGACTGCAACTGGGAGAAAGCCATGGACGGCATCCAGCTCGGTATTCTGTTCAACCAGGGCCAGGTCTGCTGCGCAGGTTCCAGAGTTTTCGTTCAGGATACAATTTATGATAAATTTGTAAAAGAAGCTGCCGACAGATTCAATAAAGTAAAGATCGGCATGCCGTGGGATAAGGATGCTCAGATGGGTTCCCAGATCAATGAGGGCCAGGCCAAAAAGATCATGGGCTACGTTGAGATCGGCAAGCAGGAAGGCTGCCGTGTTGCATGCGGCGGTGAGAGATATACAGAAGGCGAGTTTGCAAAGGGCGCTTACATGAAGCCGACGCTGCTTGTTGATGCGAACAACAAGATGCGTGTCGCACAGGAAGAGATCTTCGGACCGGTTGCGGTCGTGATCAAGTTCCATGACGAGAAGGATGTTATTGCTATGGCAAACGACAGCTCTTACGGGCTTGGCGGTGCAGTCTGGACGCAGGATATCAACCGCGCGATCCGTGTGGCGAGAGGCGTTGAAACAGGACGTATGTGGGTCAATACATACAATTCTCTGCCGGAGCAGGCACCGTTCGGAGGCTACAAGAAGTCCGGCATCGGCCGTGAGACCCATAAACTGATCCTTGAGAATTACACACAGAAGAAGAATATCTTTATCGATCTGAACGAGGCGCCTTCAGGCTTCTATCCGTGGCCGAAATAAGCCGGCCGATATGACGGAGGACGAGTACCGGAAGTGCAAAGACGTGATGTGCAAAACGATGGAAAACTGTAACCATTGTCCGTTCGGCACGTATGCTGCGGAACACAGCATCCACGTCTGCGGCGCATTCTGTGAGGCAATCGAATATAAGAATTTCGATCAAGCATCGAAGATCGTTGAAGACTGGCAAAACAGTCATTGAACAACAGCAAAAAAGCGGGGAAGGCAGATCTGCCTTCCCCGCTTTTTTCTATGAAATAATATATTTTTTGCTGTATATCGAATAGATTCGGAAAAAAATATTCTAAATTTAGTACAATAAATTCAGTAAATATTAATATTGACATTATTTATAACAGTTTGTAGTATAAAATACATAGGAGCGTTTACACAAGTACATTACAATCCGAGGTAGAAACCTTCATCGAGAAGAGATTCAAGGTCTTCCAGTACGCGGTCGCCTTTCGGATCCGAGTCTGTTTCATTTTCGAATACGGCGGTCAGATAATCGATCAGGCAGACAGGCGCCGCATAGGAATCCCTCGACATAATGCCGTTTACCTGACAGGGCAGTACGACAGTGCCGTATTTCTTGATATCTACCCACGAAGGCCCTGTGATCAGAATGACAGGGACATTGATCTTTTTAAAATAGGTAAGAATATGGGCTGTCTGACGGGAATAACGGGGGAACATAAAGGCAACGCATACGTCGCTGCTGGAAGCGCTGATGATTTCTTCGGGAAGGCTCATGGCTATCGCCTGAATCAGACGGATATGCTTATGGAGTCTTGAGAAGCACATAGCCATATAATAGGAAAGCGCAAAGGAAGAACGCATTCCAAGACAGTATACACGGTTCGCCTTGCGGATCAGATCAATTGCTGTGTCGATATCCTCCTTTTTAAGAAGAGACAGCGTAGCATCGATGTTCGAGACACCTTGCTGGAAGGTGTGCGAAAGCAGCTTGGAATCGTGTGTGAGATGCGATTTTTCAAGATGCCCGATCTGCTTAAACTTGTCTTTGATGCTTTGCTGGATGTCCCGCTGCATGTCGGAATAGCCGGAATAGCCGAGCATACGTGCAAACCGTATAATACTTGTGGTGCTTACGCCGATGCGTGAAGAAGATTCGTCAAGCGTACTGAAGGCAAGCGTATTCGTGTTTTCGAGAATATAGTTGGCGATCTTTTTCTGGGAATGTGTCAGTTCATCGAACTGACTGGAAATGTTTTCAAGAATATCTGACAATAGAACCACCTCTTTTTATTTTGATTTAAGAATGTATTAATTCATACAAGCCCTGTTATGTATGAAATAATACATTCTATATTAAGTATAAAACGAGTTATTCTTTTGTCAAGGGCTGCGTATAACAACAAATTCTTAAAACAGGAGGAAGATATGGAAAGCAATTCGTACTCGGTTCTTTATCAGGCACAGTATATTGTCGGACGCGGAAGCATTCGCGCGCTTGGAACGCTTGGCAGAAAAAGAGCTGCTGTCCTTTATGACAGCCGTGTCGTAACGGAAGAAACGAAAGCGATCGTAGAACAGGCTGTCGGCAGCGGCGGCGGAATCTGTGAATGGATCGGCGACATCCGAAACGAGCCCTATTTCTCGGATATTAAGGAATGCGTAAGAAGAGCGGATGAATTCAAACCGGATCTGATCGTGGCGGTCGGCGGCGGTTCCGTAATGGATACGGCGAAAGCAGTACGCCTTTTTTATGAATATCCGGAAATGACGCTGGAAGAATCGCTGAAGCCATACCAGCTCCCGAAAATGGGGGGAAAGACGGTTATGGCTGCCGTTCCTACGACAAGCGGGACAGGCTCGGAAACATCTTCTGCCGCAGTTTTTATCGATCAGGAGACAAAAGCAAAGCATCTGATGCTCTCCAATACGATTATACCGGAATACGCGATTCTCGACGCGGATTTTACGGATACACTGCCTGCAGTCGTTGCGGCGCATACCGGGGCGGATGCCCTGACGCACGCTCTGGAGGCTTCGGTCTGCACGATCGCATCGTCTATGGTCATTTCCACGGCACTGGGATCCGCACTCGATCTCCTGGAAAATTTAAAAGACTCCGTAACGATAAAGGAAAAATGTGAGAAACGCGACGCGGCCAGGGAAGCCTGCCATACAGCCGCGAGTCTTGCGGGCGTTGCAATCACGAATTCCTGTGCAGGACTGGCTCACGGCTTCGATCAGCCCGGTCCGTATTTTGGGTTTCCGCACGGAATGGTATGCGGTATGATGCTTCCGTATACGACAGCTTTTTCGGGCGTGCAGCCATCGTATCTGAAACTGGCATCCAGACTGGGCCTTACAAAGGGGACGGAAGAAGCGTCCTGTGATGCGCTTGTCAGCTTCCTGTGGGACTTTAATGAAGAAATCGGTCTTCCGCACAGCTTTCGTGAATTGGGAGTCGGCGAAACAGCATATATGGAAAAGCTCGATGATTTTGCGGATCTTGCGCTTGGCGCCATTTCGACGAAACTTTCGCCGAGAGTACCGTCGCATGAGGAAGCGGCCGGTCTGTTCCGAAGCATGTATTACGGGAAACATCCGGTATTATAAGAGCGAACATGACAAAAGCAGGGGAGGAAGGAATGACGGAGGACGCAAACAAAGTAAATATCGGTCAGAGAATCAAGCAGATCAGGAAGATACGCGGCATTTCGCTTCAGCAGCTTTCGGAAGGAACCGGCATGAGCTATTCCTATTTGTCAGGGCTGGAACGTGACAAGCACTCGATCTCGATCACGAATCTGCAGAGACTGGCCGCATTTTTTCACGTGGATATGGTTTATTTCCTCGACAGCAGTGACAGAGAGGATTATTTGGTGCGGAAAGAGGACCGTGTCACGCTGAATACGGAAGATGATGCGGTATATCAGATGATTTCCCCTGATACCTCAGAAAATCTGCAGGTCAGCTTTGCCGAGATACCGCCGCGGCAGCCTACAGAGCGCCATATCCATAAGCATCCGAAGGGCGAGGAATTTATCACTGTAATTTCGGGAGAAGTAATCATACTCGTAGAGGACCGCAAGTACGAGCTGAAAAGCGGAGATTCTGTGATTTTCCCTTCGGAAAAGGAGCATTGTATCTATACGGAGGATTGTGCCGCTTCGATCCTGATCGTCACAAGTCCGCCATACGGGCGCAGATCCCATACAGGGATTTGAAATAAAACAAAAGGAAAAGGAGAAGAAAAATGAACCCAATGGATTATGTCAGAAAAGAACCGTATAAGCTGTATATCGATGGGAAATTCGTACCGTCTGCTTCGGGAAAGATTATGGAAACTACGAATCCGGCAAATAACGAAGTGTTTGCCTCATTCTACCGCGGCGGACGCGAGGATGTGGAAAAAGCGATCCAGGCCGCACGAAAAGCATTTGACGAGGGACCGTGGGGAAGACTTTCGGCACGTGAACGGTCTGAGCTTCTTATAAAAGCAGGGGAGATCCTGGAGAATCGTGCGGATGAATTTGCTGTGCTGGAAACGCTTGATGCAGGCAAAATGTACCCGAGCATGCGTTTTTACGAGCTTCCGATGGCAGTCGACGCATTCAAGTATTTCGGCGGACTGTCGAGATGCATCGACGGCAAAGTCGTTCCTTGTTCCCCGGACTGCATGAATTACGTACTGTGGCAGCCTTGCGGAGTCGTAGGCGAGATTCTGCCGTGGAACGGACCGCTTATGATGGGGTGCCAGAAGATCGCTTCCATACTGGCCGCAGGCAATACCGTTGTAGCAAAACCGCCTACATGGGCATCCTTAAGTCTGCTTCTTCTGGCTGAGGTCTTTGACGAGGCAGGATTCCCGGCAGGCGTGTATAACGTTGTCACCGGTTCCGGCGGAGAAGCGGGCAATGCACTTGTAGAGAGCCCGGATGTCGATATGGTATCCATGACAGGCGGAACGGAAACAGGCCACAAGATCATCGCTGCGTCAGAGAGCACCGTCAAGGACGTTGCGCTGGAGCTCGGCGGAAAGAGTCCGAACGTTGTATTTGACGACGTTGATATCGACAATGCGGTCAAATACGCAAAATGGGCATTTACGAACCATTCCGGTCAGGTATGCGTTTCCGGGACGCGTCTGATCCTGCAGAGAACGATATACGAGGAATTCCTTGAAAAACTGGTCAAAGAATGCGGCAAATTCGTTCCGGGCGATGGCTTTGCGTATGAAAAGGGCGCTAATTTCAATACATTGGTTTCCAAAGAGCACGCGGAAAGCGTCTGGAATTATATTGAACTCGGCAAAAAGGAGGGCGCGCGCCTTCTGTGCGGCGGTGAGCCGTATACGGATCCGGAGCTTGCAAAGGGCAACTTCGTACCGCCGACGATTTTTGCGGACGTTACGCCGGAAATGCGTATTTATCAGGAAGAAATCTTTGGGCCGGTGCTCTGCGTGACACCGTTTGATACGGAAGAGGAAGCACTTGAACTTGCAAACGGTACGATTTACGGCCTTGCAGGCTCTGTCTTCACAAACAATATTAAACGCGCCACAAGATTTGCGGCGAAGATGAAGGCAGGACAGGTCTATGTGAATTCTTACTTCAGCAACCTGATGATCGAGTCTCCCGGCACAGGCTGGAAGGAAAGCGGAATCGGCGTAGCCGGCATCCACAAGTATATGATTTCAAAATCCGTTTTTGTCAATACAAGTGACACGGTACTGCCTCCGCAGTAAACTGGTTCACTGGTTCAGGAAAGGAGTACAGAATGGCAAAACTGAAAGCGATACATTATATCAATCAGTTTTATGCAGGTATCGGCGGTGAAGATAAAGCCGGTGTCGGTCTTATGACGTACGATGACAAAATCGGACCGGCCGTAGGATTGGAAGCGCAGTGGAAGGGCGAGATGGAAATCGTCAAGGTCATAAGCTGCGGCGATAATTATATCAATTCAGAAGACAAGGGCGAAGAAGCCATGGCGGAGATCAAAAAAATGGTCGAAGAGATCCGCCCCGATGTTTTTATCGCAGGACCTGCGTTTAATGCAGGCCGGTACGGTGTTGCCTGCGCAAAGATCTGCGATTATATCCGCAGGGAAACAGGTGTACCGACCGTCACGGGAATGTGGCACGAGAATCCGGCCATTCCCATGTACAGGAAAGACAATTATATTATTTCGACTCCGGAAACGGCAGCCGGAATGCGAAAAGCACTGCCGACGCTTGCGTCCCTGGCTCTGAAGCTTGCCCGGAAAGAGCATATCGGACCTGCGCGCGTGGAAGGGTATATTCCGACCGGCCACCGCAATAATGAATACAATGAAAAAAGCGGCGCGGAGCGTGTTACGGATATTCTGCTTGCGAAGATCGCAGGGAAACCGTATCAGACGGAGGTCCCGCTCCGTGGATTTGAAAAGATCGAAGCTGCTCCGCCTGTTGCGGATGTCGGAAAGATCAAGGTCGCGCTTGTCACGACAGGCGGACTTGTGCCGATGGGAAATCCGGACAAGCTGAAACAGGCTTTTTCAACGACGTACGGCAGCTATGACATGACAGGATTGTCTTCGCTTGACCGCGGCGTGTATGAGTCGATCCACGGCGGTTATGATACGACCTTTGCCACTGCCGATCCGCATCGTCTTGTTCCGCTCGATGCAGCCCGTGAGCTGGTCAGCGAGGGAAAGATCGGAAGCCTTTATGAACGGTTCCTGACAACGTGCGGAATCGGAACAAATATCCAGAGCAGCAAAGATATTGGGGCTGCGATGGCGAAGGAGCTTAAGGATGCCGGGGTTTCGGCGGCTATCCTTACCTCCACCTGAGGCACCTGCACTCGTTGCTGTGCAACGATAAGCAAGGAATTTGACCGTGTCGGACTGACAAACGCGCATATCACATCGTTTACCTCTATCGCTTCGAATGTCGGCGCGAAGAGGATCGTGTTCGGCGGTGATTTTACATCACCGGCCGGCAATCCGGATCTTCCGATCGAACGGGAAAAGGCCTACAGAAGAAAGATCCTTGAAAAGGCTGTTGAAATGCTGACTGCGGACATCAAGGAACCGACGATCTGGACAGTTGATGAAGAGAAAGAAGGTGAAGCGAAATGATGAAGCTTACACGGCAGTATTTTCCGGTAAACAAAGCTGCTTTCGGCGACCATACGTCTTACCGTGACGGCGTCCTTACAATTAACGAGGAAGAGCTTCAGAGCATCATTAAACCGCTTCTCAAGCATATCAAAAGTGTAAGGTTTGAACTGGTAAATCCCGGTGAAAACACGAGGATCATCCACGTGCTCGATACGCTTCAGCCAATGTATAAGCTGAGTGGCAGCGGAATGCAGTATTCCGGCTTTTTCGGGGATCCGACGATGACAGGTGACGGAGTGACGAATCTCCTTACCGGATTTTCCGTCATGGAGAGTGCGGCTCTGCCCTGGGATGCGGCAAACGCTTCCAGCGGACTGCTGTATCCGCGTGACGCGATCATCGATATGACGGGACCGATCAAGGATATGACTCCGTTTTCCGGAACGATCAATTTTGTAATTATTTATGAAGTCGTGGAGGGAAAATCATCACAGGAATACGATACGGAGATCCGTTCGATCGGAATCCGCACGGCAACGTATTTCGCCAGTCTTACGAAGGATCTGGCGCCGGAAAGCACGGAAGATTTTTCGATCGATGACGTAGACCCGAATCTGCCGAATGTCGTACTCGTATGGCAGTGTCAGAACCAAGGGTATTATTCAGATACATTCCTGTACGGCGTACCGATTGACGGAATTGTGCCGACGATCCTTCACCCGAATGAAATGCTCGACGGCTGTGTCGTGAGCGGAAACTGTGTATGGCCGGCATTTAAGGTGCCGTCATACGTGCACTGCAATCATCCGATTCTGCTCAACTTATACAGAAATCACGGGAAGACTTTGAATTTCCGCGGCGTTATTTTCTGCAGGAGCCATCAGCCGTCCAACTGGCACAAAACGCGTCAGGCGAATATGAATGTGAAGCTCGCGCAGTATTTAGGCGCAGACGGTCTGATCATGGCCTGGGAAGGCGGCGGAAACGCGTGTGTGGACGGTATGCTGACGATCCAGTGCGCGGAACAGCACAATATCCGGACATCGCTTATAACATTTGAGTTCGGCGGAAAGGACGGCACGGAGGGAATCCTTCTCGTGGACGATGTTCCCGAAGCAGATGCAGTCATAAGCGGCGGATCATTTGAAAGAAGCCGTACGCTTCCGGATATGGACCGCGTTGTGGGCGGTACTACGCTGAGACTTAATAAGGAAGCAGGTGGCTTCTTCCCTCCTGCCGACAAGAGTATCGTTCTCGATAATGCCGTTCATCTGTATATGTCCGGAAATCAGTCAGGATACAGCCATATTACGGCAGAAGCATATTAAAATCAGAAACGGAAGTGCCTGAAACCGGCCGCAGAGATGAGATCTGATGTAAATGAGTCAGATTCCATCCCTGCGGCTGGTTTTTGGCTTTTTTTATGCAAATCTTTCGCCGAATACAACATGAATTATACTTTAACCTATTGAAAACAAATAGTGAAAATAGTATATTATTTTATATATGCCCAAATTTTTTCTGATACTTAGGAAGCAGCTTTGGATACTGTGATTTGCTGCTTGACTCTTTTACATGTGTAATATCGACAATATGAGGAAATGTAAATGTCCGGAAGAAGCAAACAGACAGTATTGATTGTGGATGACCAGGAAATCAACAGAGGGATACTGAAATACATCCTTGAAAATGATTACAATACGATGGAGGCTGAGAATGGCCTTCAGGCGCTGGACATCCTGAAAGGCAGCAGGGACAGAGTAAACGCGATCCTGCTTGACGTGATCATGCCGGAAATGGACGGCTACGGTTTCCTGGAAGCGATCCGGGGAACAAAGTACGCTGATCTTCCGATCATAGTACTGACAGGCTCAACGGATTCCGAGGAAGAGAATCATGCGCTGGAGATGGGAGCGTGGGATTTTATTTCGAAACCGTATCAGCCGCAGATCCTTTTAAGCAGACTGCGGAACGCGATAGCCAGAAGTCAGATGCATTTATTTGAGCAGATGAGGCAGATGGCGGAATTTGACAGCCTGACGGGGCTTTTTAATCGTACGAAGTTTTACGGTGAAACGCGGAAAATGCTGGACGATTATCCGGAGACGGAATTTGCTTTTATTCGTGTGGACATCGACCAGTTCAGCCTGCTGAATACATTCTGGGGCGAGAAGGGCGGCGATGATTTTCTCAGATATATGGCCGCCGAATTGAAACGTCAGGCGGAGAAGATCGAACATTGCACGTACGGCCGCATCAATGCGGATATTTTCTGTGCCTGTGTTCCGTATGAGGAAGATATTTTCCGGACAGTTCTGAATGAGGTGCTTGAGCGGATCCGAGCGTTCCGCGACGATTATTTTATTAAACCGACGTTTGGCATTTATGCGGTCACGGACAGGAGCATGCCGGTCGAAAGTATGTATGAATGCAGCTCCATGGCCGCCAAGACATGCAAGGGAAAGTATAATACGTATTTTGGCTATTACGATGCGGGAATCCGCGAATCGTCATACCGGGAGCAGGAAATTGTCAATGAAATGCAGGGCGCCCTCGACGGCGGACAGTTTGTTCCGTATCTGCAGCCGAAATATGATCTTAAGACAAACTGCCCGTACGGTGCGGAAGCGCTTGCGCGCTGGATCCATCCGGAGAAGGGAATGATTTCACCGGGTGAGTTTATTCCTGTCTTCGAACAGAACGGTTTTATCGGAAAGCTTGATCATTATATGTGGGATCAAGTCTGCAGGTATCTGAAGCAGTGGATCGACGAAGGCCTTGATCCCGCGCCTGTTTCTGTCAATATTTCACGTGCGAATATGTATAATCCGAATATTGTGTCGGATCTTGTCGATCTCGTAAAGCATTACGGCATTCCTTCCCGGCTTCTGAATCTGGAACTGACGGAAAGCGCCTATATGGATAATCCTGAGGTTATGCGCGGAGTGGTTCACGGACTGCAGGCAAACGGCTTTACAGTCATGATGGACGATTTCGGAAGCGGATATTCTTCGCTTAATACCTTAAAGGAAATTTCGGTCGATGTATTGAAAATCGATATGAAATTTCTGCAGGGAGACGACGGCAGCGGACGGAGCGAACGGATCCTTTCTTCGATGATCCGTATGGCAGGGTGGCTTGATCTTCCGGTCATCGTGGAAGGCGTGGAAACGAAGCAGCAGGTTGATTTCCTGAAAAGTGTCGGCTGCGGTTATATACAGGGTTATTATTTTGCAAGACCGATGCCTGCAGATGATTACAGAAAGCTGATTGCAGGGATTCAGGCAGAAGACGGCCCGGATGACCGGAGCGTTGACCAGTCGGCTATGAACGAAACGATATGGTCGTCGAGTCCTACCATGGAGTTTCTGTTTGACCATATCCGGCAGCCGATTTCTGTTTATGAGTACAGCAGCGATGCCTGCAGTCCGCTTCGTGTAAATAAAGCGTTCAATCAGTTTTTCGGTTACGGCGAGAATATCGTCGATTTTGAAAAAGTATCGTTTTTTGGTGATACGTCCGCTTCGCGTGACAAGATTCACGGCCTGTTCCTGCGTGTCTGTGAGCTGATGGCGACGGACATGTGCACGTGTGATATCAAAGATAAGGACGGAAAGCTGCATACGATGCAGATCGTGCTCAATTATCTCGGTGAGATCGAAGAACGCAAGATCGTCCTGGCGATTTTTGTCGAACGAAACGACGATATCGTGTCACAGCAGGTGGCCGTTCTGACAGACCGGGCTAATTCGATGAAGCACGTATATACGTCGGAGGAATTCGAGAAGCTGATTTCGGTGCTGAAGAATGAGATTCCTGTTCTTCGTCTTGTAGATCCGGTGAGACGCAGGGTCTATGATGTTCAGACACAGCAGGTGACGGATCAGGTATGTCATGATTTCTGGGGCCGCCGTGACCGGTGCGACAACTGTACATCGTCGCACGCGCTGCGGAACAAGAATATTGCGATCAAGATCGAAGTTGTAGAGGATCGAACCTATCTGGTCATATCAAAATATGTCAGAATCGACGGGAAAGAATTCGTGCTTGAGATGCTTTACGACGCTTCGGAAGGCATGTTCATGGAAGCGCGCCGGGAAAGCGCAGTAAAAGAAATTGTTGACGGCTACAATAAAATGCTGATAACGGATCCGCTGACGGGCATCTATAACCGCAGGTACCTGGACGAGAATTTTGTCCCGTCGCTGAATTTCTGCGGGGATTATATCAATGTGAGCATTGCCATGCTCGATATCGATGACTTTAAGAAAGTGAACGATGTGCACGGACACCAGGCAGGTGACGCACTTCTTCGCGATGTCGGCAATTACTGGCGCCTTCACTTTGATTCGAGGAAAAAAGGCAGCGAGCGGTTTGTCGTGCGATACGGCGGAGACGAGATGCTGATCGTCGTCTGCGGCATGGAATATTCTGAGTTCCGGAGGCTGATTGAAAGGTATTACCGCGATATGCGCAAAACCTGCTATCTGATCGATGAGGCCAGTATTCCGTTTACGATCAGCTTCGGTATGGCGTCAAGCGAAGAGTTTTCTTCCGGATTTTCGTGGGAAGAGCTGCTGAAACTGGCGGATAAACGTATGTATGAAAAGAAATCTCGGAAAAGGGAAGCGTGATCATGGACGGCATATATTTTGACAACGGCAGTACTTCATTTCCGAAGGCACCCGGCACGGCGGAAGCAATGGCGGAGCTTATCAGCAGAGGCGCTTATAATGTGAACAGAGGAAACTACAGCGGTGCGTATGAAACGGAAGGTATGGTCCGTGATACGAGAGAACTCCTGGCTGAGCTTTTTCATGCGCCTGACGCGCGAAACGTGATTTTTACGTCCGGAATCACATGTTCCGTCAATATGTTTCTGAAAGGTCTTTTAAAACCGGGCGACCATATCGTGACGACATCGATGGAACATAATGCGGTTATGCGCCCGCTTACACAGCTTGAAAAGGAAGGAATATCGTATACGGCGGTTCCGGCGGACAAGGAAGGAATCGTGGATCCGGATGATTTTGAACGGGCAGTCCGCACCAATACGAAGGCAGTGATCGTAAACCACGCGTCCAATGTCTGCGGGTCGATCCAGCCGGTCAGGGAAATCGGGAGGATATGCCGGAAACATGACCTTTTTTATGGTGTGGATACGGCGCAGAGCGCGGGAACGCTTGACGTGGATTTCGACGGATGCTGCATGGATTTTCTTGGATTTACCGGTCACAAGGGACTTCTGGGGCCGCAGGGGATCGGCGGTTTTCTAATAAGCAGCCGTCTCGCAAAGGAGATGGTTCCGCTTATCGCCGGCGGTACAGGAAGTGTTTCCGATTCGTTTGAAATGCCGGAAACAATGCCGGACAAGTATGAAAGCGGTACGATAAACATTCCGGGAATAGCCGGTCTTAACGCTTCACTTTCATACCTGAAGAAGACGGGTGTGGAGAAACTGCACGGGAAGAAGATGGCAGCGGCCCGGTATTTTCTGGACGCTCTGAAGCCGCTGGAGGATGACGGAATTCTGAAGGTTCCGGGACCTTCCCGCATCGAGGACCGGGTCGCGGTGGTCTCAGTCGACTTTCTTCATGCGGACAATGCCGCGGTTGCATTCGCGCTTGAAGAAGAAGCAGGAATCATGACGCGCGTCGGACTTCACTGTGCACCGGCGGCGCATAAATCAATCGGAACGTTTCCGCAGGGGACCGTTCGTTTCGCGTTCAGTGCGTTCAATACGATAGAAGAAATTGATACAGCTGTGACGGCTCTTCGAAAAATACTGAGTCCGGAATATAGATTTTTTCAATAAGTACTTCAAAATAATCGATAAATAAAGTGAAAAGCCGTATGGATATACGGCTTCTTCTATGTTAACTTATAGAAAAAGCCGTTAAGGAGGGTATATAAATGGCAGATTATCATCAGATGTGGAAAGACCTTGGCATGAATGTTGAAATGCACGACCAGCTTTGCGCCGTATTGCCGCAGGCGTTCGGGGATGTCTTTTTATCACAGGAAAACAGACCTGAAAAGATGGATTACTTTGATTTCGTCGTTTCGGAGATCCACGGTGTAAGACCGGCAGAGCTTGTCGAGTTTCAGAAAAAGGGCGGGAAGGTATTCGGTACATTCTGCGTTTATGTACCGGATGAAATTGTCTTTGCAGCCGGCGGTATTGCAACAGGACTTTGCGGCGGTTCGCAGTTCTGGGTTCCGGGCGGTGAAAAGGTGCTGCCGGTGAATACGTGTCCGCTGATCAAAGCTTCAGTCGGTGCCCGCCTCGACCGTACATGTCCGTTCTTCCGCATAGCGGATATGTTTGTCGGAGAGACGACATGTGACGGAAAGAAGAAAGCGTGGGAAATCCTTGCCGAGGACGTTCCGGTTCACGTGATGGATATTCCGCAGATGAAACGCAGCAAAGATATCAAAGCATGGGCGGATGAAATCCATATCTTTAAGGATGTCGTTGAGAAGTTTACGGGTAATAAAATTACGGCGGAAAGCCTGAAAGAGAATATCAGGCTGTTCAACACGAAGCGGAAAGCACTTGAGCGTCTGTACGGCATGAGGAAGAACGAGAATATTCCGATCAGCGGCACGGATACGCTTCTGATTTCCCAGATCGCCTTTTATGACGATCCTGTACGGTTTACGGAAAAGGTAAATACCCTTTGTGATGAACTCGACAAACGTGTCGCAGACGGTGTCAGTGTATTCCCGGCAGGAACGAAGCGGATTCTGATCAGCGGAACGCCGATGGCAATACCGAACTGGAAGCTTCATCATATCGTTGAAACGTGCGGCGCGGCCGTTGTCTGTGAAGAAACATGTACGGGAACGAGATATTTTGAACATCTTACCGATGAATCCGGCACAACGATCGACGACGAGATACAGGCACTGGCAGAACGGTATATGAATATCAACTGCGCCTGCTTTACGCCGAATACGGCACGAACGGACGACATTATCCGCCTTGCGAAGGAATATCACGCAGACGGTGTTATTGACATCAATCTCAAGTTCTGCAGTCTGTATGATACGGAAGGATATAAAGTTGAGAAGGCACTGAAGGAAGCAGGGATTCCTGTGCTTGGAATCGAAACAGACTATACGGACAGCGATGCACAGCAGCTTCGTACAAGAATCAGTGCTTTTATTGAGATGCTGAACGCATAAGCGGGAAATCACAGATGGAACAATTTCAGGATTACGTTCTTTTTCCGAACCATGACAATGGGATTCATCTGTATCAGGAGCTTAAGAAACTCGGGGTCAGGGCGCAGATTGCCCCGACTCCGAGAGCTGCGAGCAAATGCTGCGGGATTTCTCTGATGATCCGGAGCGAAGACATAGAAACGGTAAAAACGTGTATCAGCAAATGCGGGATCGAAATCATTGATATTGTCAGACTGAAAAAAGATATCGATCCGGCGAGAGACAGGTATTGTTAATGGATTATATTGGAATTGATATTGGTTCGACGGCTGCAAAAGTCGTGGTCAGGGGAAAAGACAGCCTGCATTTTGTCCTGCCTACGGGATGGAGCAGCAAGGAAACGGCTTCCCTGATCCGGGAGCAGCTTTTAAAGGCAGGAATCGAAGCGGACAGTGATGATTCAAAGATCGTTGCCACCGGCTATGGCAGGGCGGCGGTCGATTATGCCGACAAAACGATCACGGAAATAACGTGCCACGCCAGAGGCGGAAGAGAACTGGCACATTGTGACTGCAGCATTATCGATGTCGGAGGTCAGGACACAAAGGTGATCCAGGTAAAAAACGGGCAGGTGTCGGATTTTCTGATGAATGACAAATGTTCTGCGGGAACGGGAAAATTTGTGGAGGTCATGGCAAACCGGCTCGGTATTACGATCGACGAGTTGTTTGAGCTTGCCGGAAAAGGCACCCCGCTGCCGATCAGCTCGCTTTGTACGGTGTTTGCGGAATCCGAGATCATTAATTTTATCGGCGAGGGATGCAGGCGTGAAGATATAGCGGCGGGGATCGTGGATTCAATTGCGGCGAAGGTGGCGCAGCTCTGCAGCAGGCAGACGATGCTGGACACGGTTATTCTGACCGGCGGGTTAAGTCAGGTCACGTATTTTGCCGAACGGCTTTCCGCAAAACTGGGAGCGAATGTCAAAAGCATGGAGCTCGGCCGGTACGCAGGTGCCCTGGGAGCATCGATTCTGGCGGAAGAAAAACTGGGCTGACTTGACAAAGACGGAACGTACGATATAAAATTAGCCACGGAGTGATACCGATGGCTGACAGAGAAAGTGCCGTATCCGGCACAGACATTCAAAAAAAAGAATACAAGGTCGATATGATACACGGGCCGCTTCTCGGGAAGCTGCTTTTATTTGCGTTGCCGCTGATTCTTTCCGGCATTCTGCAGCTGCTTTTCAACGCGGCTGATATTATCGTTGTCGGGCAGTTTACCGGCAGTGAAGCACTTGCGGCTGTCGGCTCGACCGGGCCTCTGATCAATCTGCTCACGAATCTTTTCATAGGGCTTTCCATCGGATCGAATGTTCTGTTCGCACAGCTTATCGGAGCAGGAAATGAAAAAGAAGCTTCCGAGACGCTGAACACTTCGATCCTTTTAAGTCTGATCAGCGGAGTGCTTCTGATGGTGATCGGCCTTCTTTTTACAAAGCCGATCCTGGTGCTGATGGGTTCTCCCGAAAATGTAATCGATCTTTCGGCGCTTTATCTGAGAATTTATTTTATCGGCATGCCGGCAATGCTGCTTTATAATTTCGGAAGTGCCCTTCTCCGTGCGATCGGCGATACGAAGCGGCCGCTTATTTTTCTGTTTATATCAGGGGTTGTCAATGTTTTCCTGAATTTGTTTTTTGTGATCGTTTTTCATATGGGTGTTGCCGGTGTTGCGCTTGCGACGATCATCTCTCAGGCGATAGCGGCGTATCTTCTTGCACGCTGCCTGAAAAAAATGACAGGGCCGTGTCATCTTGAGTGGAAAAACCTGCATTTATACGGAAATAAACTGCGCAAGATTCTGGCGATCGGAATACCGGCCGGTCTTCAGGGTGTTATCTTTTCGCTGTCGAATGTCCTGATCCAGTCCTCCGTCAATTCTTTCGGATCCGTAGTCATGGCCGGAAACGCGGCGTCAGCCAATATTGAAGGGTTTGTGTACCTGTCGATGAACGCGTTTCATCAGACGTGCGTTTCGTTTACAAGTCAGAATTACGGTGCCGGGGAATTGAAAAGGATCCCGCGGATCCTTCTTCTCTGCGAGCTCTGTGTCGTTGCGACCGGTCTGCTGCTGGGCATAGCAGCGTATAGGAACGGAGGCAGCCTGATCGCGATCTACAACGGGGACCCTGATGTTATCGCGTGTGGGATCGAGCGTCTCCGTTACATCTGCGTTCCATATTTTGCATGCGGGATCATGGATGTTTTTGTTGGATCGATCCGCGGCATGGGCTATTCGGTGACGCCGATGATCGTTTCGCTTCTTGGAGCGTGCGTCTTCCGGATCGTGTGGATCTTTACGGTATTTGCCCGTATTCATACGCTGCCGAGCCTTTACATTTCCTATCCTATTTCGTGGGTGCTGACGCTGACTGCCCATTTCGTCTGTTTCCTGATTATTTACCGTAAGATCTGCCGGACGAAACGCGCGGAAGAGAAAACCGGAATGATAAAATGAAAAATCATAAAAGCTTCCGAAAACCAATATGGTATGCGGAAGCTTTTTTTATGTTGACAAGCAGAGACACATGATGTATTATTGTATTAAATGTTTAATACAGTTTACAGTGGGATATTTAAGAGGAGGATTTATATGGCGCCGCTTATCTGTATCCGGGATGTGTGCAAGATATACAATCCCGGCGAAAATGAGGTACGGGCTCTCGATCATGTATCGCTTGACGTGCCGGAAGGAGAACTGGCTGCGATCGTCGGTCATTCTGGCTCCGGAAAGTCAACGCTCATGAACATTCTTGGCTGCCTTGATGTTCCGACTTCCGGGAGCTATCTGCTTCACGGCAGAGATGTCGCAAGCATGACGGATAATGAGCTTTCAGACGTACGGAATCTGGAAATTGGTTTTGTTTTTCAGGGCTTTAATCTGATACCAAATTTAAACGCGCTTGAAAATGTAGAACTGCCGCTGATCTACCGCGGTGTGGACAAGAATACAAGAATGGAACTGGCTGAGAAAGCAATTGACATGGTCGGACTCAAAAGCCGTATGCTTCATAAGCCGGCCGAAATGTCAGGCGGGCAGCAGCAGAGGGTCGCGATCGCGCGCGCGATCGCAGCAAGCCCTCCCGTTATCCTTGCCGATGAACCTACCGGGAATCTGGATTCCCATTCGTCACAGGAGATCATCGATATACTGAAGAGGCTGAACGAAACCGGGCGGACGGTTATCATCATCACGCATGATGATGATATCGCCGCACAGACAAACAGAATCATCCGGATCATGGACGGCCGGATCACAGAGAATTCCTGAAGCAGGAGGAGATGAAGAGATGGAAGAGAAATTATTTCCCGAAGAGGAAGCTGCGCCGGCAGCAAAAGACGGAAAGCAAAGCAGGAAACACGGAAAACACAGGAAACTGAAGATCGTTCTTGGAATCATTGCCGGCGCTGTGGCCGCACTGCTTATCGTTACGAATGTCCTTGCGATGATGGACCGTGCAAACGGCACGGCGGTCGAGGCAGCCGCAGTGAAGAAAGGCGACATCACGAGTACGCTTACCGCGAACGGCACGCTTGCAAGTACGAACACGAAAGCTTATTATTCGCCGGTGACAGCTTCCATCAATGAATGCAATGTGAAGGAAGGCATGTTTGTGGCGGCCGGCACGAAGGTGATAGGATTTGATACGTCTGCGCTGGAGCAGGATAATCAGAAGGCCCAGCTTACGAAAGACGCGTCGCTGAACGGATTCCAGGATACGCTGAACAAGTCTGACGAAGCGGCATCCAAGAAGGCCGATGCCGACAGTCAGGCAGCTTCATGCCAGTCACAGATCGATGCGGACAGCCAGCAGATCAATTCTCTGACACAGGCGATCAGCAGCCGCACGTCGCTTCTTTCTTCCGGCAGCGCGCTGTCGGATCCGTCACAGGATCCTCAGATCGCGGCCTGGCAGAATCAGCTGAGTACGCTCCAGAGTGAGGTAAGTACACTTCAGGCGAAGAAATCCGAGGCGGAAGCTACTTCGTCTTCCATGGAGAGCATTATACTGAGCGGCGCGGCCAGGGCACAGATCAGTGACAACAGCAGTCTTGCGTCACTGGAAGCTTCCGCGGCACAGAGCCAGCTTGACAAAGCAAGCGCAGGCATTGTAACAGAGTTTGACGGCGTCATTACACAGATGAACGTCTCAAACGGGACGGCAGTCGCGCAGGGGACGGCTCTTTTCTCGATTTCCAGCCTGAACGAAGCATGCGTCGAAGTCAGTCTTACAAAAGCAAATTTTGCGGATGTGAAAGAAGGACAGACAGCCGAAATTATTTTTAATGATCATACGTATCAGGGAACGGTTACGGAAGTGGGAAGAGCAGCATCAAGCGGTACGCAGTCCGCGCAGTCGCTTTTAAATTCGGCACAGACAACGTCTTCTACCGCTTCGTCCAGTTCTTCGAATATTCTTGCCACTGTGAAGATCACGAATCCGGATCAGAATCTTTGTCTCGGCCTCGATGCGAAAGTTGTCATCAAGACGGACAGCAGGACGAATACCCTGACCGTGCCGAGAAAAGCAGTCAGTCTTTCAGCAGATGGTACATTCTGCTACATTGTGGAAAACGGGGTCGTTGTCAGGAAAACCGTTGCAACAGGAATTTCTTCCGATGACGAAACAGAAATCACGTCCGGGCTGTCCGAAGGAGATCAGGTGATCACAACGCTTCCGGACTCGGTATCGGAAGGATCGAAGGTATACGTTTCTTCTGACGTATCGCAGTAAAGAGAGAATCGCTGGAAGGAGTGCCGGAAATGGGTCAATTCAAAGAATACGTCAGAATGGCGCTGAATAATATCCGCTCCAATAAAGGAAGAACATTTCTTACCATGCTTGGAATCATTATCGGCATCGCTTCCGTCATTATGATCATGACGATCGGAAATGGCGTGAAGCGAACGATGAATTCAGATCTGGGGGATATTATCGGCGGTCAGATGGTGATTTACAGCAATTATGAACTGTCGGAACTGTCGTTCAATCTGACACAGGACGATCTGCTCGCAGTACAGGAGATCAAAGGCGTTAAAGCAGCGACTCCGATGATGTCAGCGTCGGGAAGTGTTTCGGCGTATAAGGGAGATTTCAGTGTTTCGATTACTGCCGGCAATGAAAGTCTCAGTGAAATCAATAAACTTACCATGGTTTACGGAAGATATTTCACGAAGCAGGAGGTCGACAGCAATTCGGCAGTCGCCGTCATCAAAACGGATGATGCAAAGAAAATGTTCGGCACCGATGATGTTGCCGGACTTACGATGGAAATCAACAGCAGCGGCCAGATCATGGATGTTACGATAGTCGGTGTCGGAAAGAGCAAGCAGGCAGGCGCACTGACGACCACAATGATGGGTACGGACGACAGCGTTACGGTATATATGCCGTACACGGCACTGAAGAAGCTGGGAATGTCCACGGATACGTTCTCGTCGATCAACCTGATCGCGGCTGACAGCAAAGAGGAAAGCAGCGTAGGTGACGCAGCCCTGGCTGTTGTCAACGACAATCATCCTCTCGGAGATGAATACGGAAGCAAGAAGGCGTTTCTGATCGAAAAAGGCTCCTCATCGATCGAAACGATAGACAGTGTTCTTAACAAGATGACGCTTTTTATTGCGATCGTCGCGGCAATATCACTTCTTGTCGGCGGTATCGGCATTATGAATATCATGCTTGTTTCTGTTACGGAGCGGACGAAGGAAATCGGTATCCGCAAAGCACTTGGGGCGAAGACAGGTTCGATCATCACACAGTTTCTGGCTGAGTCGGCGATCATCTCCGGCATCGGCGGAATCATCGGGATCATTATCGGCGTTTCGCTGGCACTGCTGGTCTGCACCATTATCAAGATCTCTCCGGCAGTCAGCATTATGACCATCATTCTGGCCACATTATTTTCCTGCGGGGTGGGAATTCTGTTCGGCGTATACCCGGCCAGAAAAGCAGCACATCTTAATCCGATCGATGCATTGCGGAAAGAATAAAACCGGTATTGCAAAATCAGCAGCCATGCTTCATAATTCCTTAAGATATCGTTCGAGATATTTTAAGAAACTTCGTTTATAATAGACGATGTTGTAATCCGGTTATGAAATCAAACAGAGAGGAACTAGAGTAGATGAATGTGCTGATCTTAAGCGGTCAATTCGGGCTTGGTCATGAAATGGCGGCACGCGCTATCGGTGAGGAAGTTTCACGTTTAAATAAAAATGCTGAGGTTCAGGAAGTTGACTTGTTTTCTTATTTCTTTCCGCGGTTGAGCCGGTTTGTTTTCTGGCTTTTTCAGATGATGGTAAAGCATTTCTGCGGCATGTACAATTTTGTCTATAAGATGTCCGGCAGAATGGAGGTTGATGTCAAGCCGATCGGTTTCCTGATATACAGGAAACTGGAGAGACTGATGGAGGAATATAAACCGGATATGATCGTCTGTACGCATCCGGTATGCGCGAAGTCCATTGCGTCATATATCAAGAAGACGGGGTCTTCGGTTGCACTCGTTACTTGTATTACAGATATCAGCATGCATCCGGAATGGGTGACGCCGCAGACGACGGCTTATCTCGTTCCGACGCGTGAAGTACGGGAAAGTCTGATCGAGAAGGGAATACGTGCAGACAAGGTTTTTGTGACAGGCATACCGGTGCGGCAGCAGTTTGAAATGGTCAAGAGTGCCGACCGTGATTCTTATCCGCACAGGATCCTTATCATGGGCGGAGGACTCGGCATCATTCCGAATCTGCCGGAGCTGATCAGCATGCTTCACAATCTTCCCGGCGTTACGGCGACGATCGTTGCCGGCAAGAACCATAAACTGTATGACGAGTGGGTAGGACGATATGAAGACATCCATGTGCTTGGCTATACAGAATCGATCAGCAAACTGATGAGCGAGTCAGATCTTGTGATTTCCAAGGTCGGAGGGATTACGCTGTTTGAACTGATCCACTGCAGGGTTCCGCTTTTTGTCATTCATCCGTTCCTGGAGCAGGAGGTAAACAATGCCAGGTATGCGGAGGAAAAGGGCATCGCGAAGGTGATCTGGAATAATTCGGAAGATTTTATACCGATACTTCGGAATTTCCTGCTTGACGGCCATGAATGGTATGATCTGAAGGAGAATATGAAATATATCAAAGACGAAATTCTTGACATGAATCTTGCAGATGCGATGAAGATCGTTATGGAAAGAGAGAGTGCGTGATGAAAACCAGGTTTCCGTTACTGGCTGCCGTTGTGTGCTGTTACAGTCTGATTCCTTCGTATTTTCTGAGGTACAGGCAGAAAGCAAAACGAAGGAGGAAGTACGGAAAGATACACAATAAGAGCGGAAAGACCCTGTTCCTGACGTTTGATGACGGACCGAGCACTCAGTACACGCCGCAGCTGCTTGATCTTTTGGAACAGTATCATATCAAAGCATCGTTTTTTACAGTGGCTGAATTTGCTGCCGGACATCCTGAGCTGATTGCCAGGATGAAGGAGGACGGCCATCTTATCGGGATTCATTCTGTCCGCCATCAGAACGTTCTGTTCCGTGGCGGTCGTTTTACTTACAGGGATCTTGACCGGTCGGTCCGTACCCTGGAAAGTCTCGGGTGTCATGTACATTATTACAGGCCGCCGTGGGGTCATCTGAACCTTTTCACCTTGGCTTTCCTGCGCAGGATGGGGCTTCGTCTCATATTCTGGGATGTCATGGCGGAAGACTGGGAAGGTGATACAACGTCCGGCATTATATGCGGCAAAATCCTTTCCCGTGTATATCCGGGAGCAGTTATCTGCCTTCATGACGGAAGAGGGGAGAACGAAGCACCGGGACGGACGCTGGAAGCATTAAAGAAAGCGCTGCCGGAGCTTCTCAGCCAGGGATACGAATTCCGGACAGTCGACAGGATCTGAAATGTCAGACACGACGAATATAAAGGATGCTTACGTATGAGTGAAGAGATTTCCAGAAAGAAAATGGTGCGGCAGTGTTTGCTGTTTGCAGTTTTCTTCGCAGCAGTATTCTTCTTTCTGCTTCGCGGCCAGAATTTTAATGAGGTGATCCGGACGATCGCTTCCGCGAAAATGCCGCTTGTTGTTCTGGGCTTTTTGCTCGCGTCCGTATTTCATTTTTCAGAAGGCTGGAATATCAAGCGGCTTCTCTGTGCGTACGGAACGCCGGTTTCTTTTCTGATGGGGTTTAAGTATGCGCTGACCGGTTTTTTCTTCAGCTCCGTTTCTCCCGGCGCCGTGGCGGGACAGCCGATGCAGCTTTATGTAATGAACAGTGACGAGGTCAGCCTTTCTCACGGTTCTCTGGCTCTGCTTATTGAACTGGCGAGCTTTCAGACCGCGACGTTCTTTTTTGAAATTCTTGCGGTGATCGCACTGCCTTTCACGGATATCGCAATGAAGCCGTATATGAAGCTTCTTCTTGTCATCGGGTTTATCATGAACCTGACCTATATTACACTGCTTCTGATCCTGATCCTGTCAAAGAAAATGGGAGATAAATGTCTTGCGTTTGCTTTCTTTGTGATCGACAGACTGCCGCGTGTATCGGAAGATAAGAAAACGTCCTGGAAGTCAAAGCTTAACGCTGGTCTTGCAAAATTCCACAATTGTGCCATAATGTTAAAAAAGAAAAAGGGAGTCGTAGCCAAGGTGATGGCAACGAGTCTTGTTCAGGTGCTTTGCTGGTTCAGCATACCGTATATTGCTTACTGTGCGCTCGGACAGAGCGGTGTATCGTACCCGCGGATTTTCCTGCTGCAGGTCCTTATTTATATGATGACGGCGCTTCTGCCGCTTCCGGGCGGCATGGGAATCAGTGAACTGGCGTTTGTCGAATTGTTTTCGACAATTTACAGTAAGGATATGATCACCGCCGCCACGCTTGTAAGCCGCGGCATCAGCTTTTATTTTCTGCTGTTTACGAGCGGGATCCTGATGCTTTTGATTTCGATGCATCAGATGCGCAGAAGGAGACAAAAGAATGAATGACAAAAAAAAGATACAGAAAGCGGCCTTTTCTTTTATTCTTCTGATGGGCATTGTAAGTTTATTTTCTGATATGACGCATGAGGGAGCCCGCAGTATTCTCGGTGCTTATCTGAGTCTGGCAGGTGCATCTGCCGCTGTGATCGGATTTGTATCGGGACTCGGAGAAATGGTCGGCTACTCACTGCGTCTTTTTTTTGGCTTTCTGACCGACAGAACGAAGAAGTACTGGACGTTTACGATCGGAGGGTATATCGTCGATGCGCTGGCGATTCCTGCACTGGCTCTTGTGCCGCGCGGCGGCTGGATCTTCGCATGTGTCCTTATTATTGTGGAAAAGGCCGCGAAGGCTGTTAAAAAGCCGGCCAAAGATACGCTGCTTTCGTTCGCCGCGACTCAGAACGGAACGGGCAAGAGCTTTGCGATCCAGGAGCTTCTCGATCAGATCGGAGCAGTCATGGGTCCCGTTATCTTATTCCTGATCCTGCTGGCACGGCAGGGAAACGATACGTTTGCCAGTTATTCATTTTGCTTTGCCATTCTGGGGATCCCGGCGGTTATTACGATAATCCTTCTTCTTACCGCAAAAAGAAAATTCCCGAATCCGGAGCATTTCGAACCGGAAACGAAGAAAGCGGAAGACGGTTTTAAAATGACACCTGCGTTTCTGTATTACATCGCTGCGATCTGTCTTTTTGCTTTTGGTTTTATTGACTTTACAATGATTACGATGCATACAGCGCGTACAGGTCTGATCCTCGCTGAAGATCTGCCGCTGCTTTACGCGGGAGCGATGGCGGTTGACGCAGTATCGGCTTTGTTCTTCGGATGGCTCTATGACAAATATGGTATTCGTGTACTGATGGTTTCGACGCTCTTGTCCGCTTTCTTTGCACCGCTTATTTTTGTCGCGTCTTCTCAGTGGGCTCTGTATCTAGGAACGGCACTTTGGGGAATCGGCATGGGTGCGCAGGAGTCGACGCTAAAGGCGGCGGTTACGACGATCGTACCGAAACAGAACCGGTCTTCCGGGTTCGGCATTTTCCAGACGGCTTTTGGTGTATGCTGGTTCCTCGGAAGCTGGCTGATGGGTGTGCTCTATGATATTTCGAGGACCGGGATGGCTGCGATATCCGTGGCAGTCCAGCTGGCAGCCATACCTGTGTTTTATAAATCATATAAACTGTATATTTCAAATGCGGATAAAGGGGAATGCTGATGATACTGTCATGGATACAGAATATGGACGCATTGATTCTGCTGTATATTCAGAATCATATCAGAGCGGATTTTATGGATGGATTCTGGAAAGCAGTCACATTTCTCGGAAACGGCGGATGGTTCTGGATCGTGCTTGCCATATTGCTGCTCTTCACGGTGAAAACGCGCCGTGCCGGCTTCTGTGCTCTTCTGGCTATGGCTGCCGGCTTCCTGATTACAAATGTGCTTCTTAAGAATCTGGTGGGCAGAATACGCCCTTATGATGTGATAAATGGGCTTGTACCGCTTATCGCGCGTCAGAGCGACGCTTCCTTCCCGTCGGGACACGCCTGTGCGTCCTTCGCCAGTGCATTCGTATATCTGCGGACTCTGCCGGGAAGATGGGGCGCAGCGGCCCTTACACTTGCGATTCTGATTTCCTTCTCAAGACTGTATGTGGGTGTTCACTATCCAAGCGATGTGATCGCCGGGATAGTGATCGGCATCGTTTCCGGCTGGATGGTCCTGACGTTATATAAAAGAAAACGACCGAAAATCGACAGTCAGACGGAATGACTGGATTCTACCGGGACTGACGTTTCAGTTTCGTTTCGCGTACTTTCTTGTTTCGTTCCCTCAGATTTGTAAAGAATTTGTGGATTCCTTCGACCGCGATCGTCAGATAGCGGAAGAGAGGCTCCGTCACGAGTGAGAATACAGCCAGCAGCATTCCGCATTTGAGGGAAACGGCTGTGATTCCGAACAAGTCGCTGAAATATATGATCGAGATGATCAGACAGCCGATCATACCGCCCCAGATTACCCAGCGTATCTTATTCATTGGCCGGCAGATATGATAGAGAATCATGAGCCCGACAATAATAAGCAGCAGTGCCGACGCAGTGGAAATATCTGTCTGGTCGACGCCGAATACGTTTCCGAAAACGACCATGGAACCGACGACTATGAAATTGGTAAGACCGGCAGGCAGCGCTTTGACGAATACATTGACAAGGAAGCTGCCTTTGATCCGTTCCTTGTTTGGTTCGAGTGCAAGCAGAAAGGCAGGCGTGCCGATCGTAAAGGTACTGACAAGAGAAATCTGCGACGGTGTCAGCGGATAGCTGTTTAAAGTCAGAATTGAAAAGAGAGCCATCAGGAATGAAAAGATATTCTTGACCAGAAACAGGCTGGCGGAGCGCTCGATATTGTTGACGACGCGGCGTCCTTCAAGAACGACGCTCGGCATCCTGGCAAAGTCGGAATCGAGAAGCACGAGCTGGGATGCCTGTGCCGCGGCATCACTGCCGGAAGCCATGGCAATGCTGCAGTCCGCATCTTTCAGTGCCAGGACGTCATTGACACCATCGCCGGTCATCGCGACAGTATGCTTGTGTGCCTTAAATGCCTGGACAAGCTGGCGCTTCTGATTCGGAGTAACACGGCCAAACACCGTATACTTCTCGACCGCTTCGTAGAAATCATCCTCCGACCGCAGTCTGCGGGCATCTATGTATCGTTCCGCATTTGGAATTCCCGATTTGGCCGCAACGGTAGACACCGTTACCGGATTATCACCGGATATTACTTTGATCGCAACACCCTGCTTGACAAAGTAGTTAAAAGTTGACGGCGCTTCTTTGCGGATCGGATTGGAAAGCATCAGCAGACAGTACGCGTCAAAAGGCGCACTGAGCGGCTGCCCTGGATTCAGAGCACCGTGATAAAGACCGAATACAAGAACACGGTGCCCCTGCTGTGACTGCTCTTCGATCTGCTTCTGAAAATCCTTATAGTGGTCACGCAGGACAAACTCAGGCGCGCCAAGGACATACGTTTCGCTTCCGAACTCAGCACTGCTGTATTTTGTGGCAGAAGAGAACGGGATGACGTTGTCGGCATGACGTCCTGAGGTTTCCTTGAAGAAATTCTGCAAAGCCTCCATGGTTATATTGTCGTGTGACATGCTGTGGACAAAATCACCGATCATGACATCGACTGCCATCATCTTATCTTCCTGGTACGCGGGCAGCGTTATGATACCGTCCGTTTCCATCGTATTTTCCGTGATTGTTCCGGTCTTGTCGACACAGAGCACGTCGACCCGTGCCAGTGTTTCGATGCATGCCATTTCATGGACAAGGACCTTGTTCTGTGCAAGACGCATGACGGAAATAGCCAGAGCGACGCTTGCCAGCAGGAAAAGACCTTCCGGGATCATACCGATGACGGCAGCCACCATACTTATGATGCTGCTGCTGAATGTGCTGTCCTTCAGAAAATACTGTTCACCAAACAGAATGATGCCGATCGGAATGATGATGATGCCGACCCATTTGATCAATCCCCGCAGGGAGCGGATCATTTCGGACATCTCGCCTTCCTTCATGGCTTTCGCTTCGATCGTCAGCTTCGAAATATAGGAATCCCGGCCGACCTGTTCTGCACGTGCGAGACAGCGGCCCGAGACGATAAAGCTTCCGGAAAGCAGATTATCTCCGGGATTCTTCGTGATTTCGTCGGACTCACCGGTTATCAGGGCTTCATTGACCTGTACTTCACCGGCCACGACCGTGCAGTCCGCCGGGATC
>Ga0183096_1000981_pt1 | contig 28194 bp, 29 predicted proteins | sample Biomet5_FD_127791 | JGI IMG/M metagenome (GOLD analysis project Ga0183096, IMG submission 127791) | Microbial communities from bioreactor (seeded with sewage sludge) at LBNL, California, USA - Biofuel metagenome 5 (version 2) (version 3) | ecosystem: Engineered > Bioreactor > Anaerobic >... | reverse complement strand
GGAAGGCTTTGTCAACAAACTAAAGACAGTAAAACGCTTAATGTATGGTAAAGCGAGTATAGGACTTCTTAAAAACAAGCTGGTAATGGAACATATTCTTTTCAACTAAATTAAAGAAGAACCGAAATAGTTGACACTTTAGGATTCATATTTTCTGATTCAGTATACAGAAAACATAAAGCCTTCCTGGTTTACTATACATATCCTTTGATATCCTCCTGCTTGACTTCACAGGTTCTCCAAACAGTTCCTGATTTGCCATACACAGGAATAATATTAGACAAATAGTTGTATACGGAAACTTTCACGATTTCAAAGTTAAAAAAATACGATTAAATTAGAAAAGCGACATAAATTCCGCTTTTACCCGTAATATACCCGTAATAAACAGAAAAGGCCTCATAAACTATTAGTTTACAAGACCTTAACGACTATAAATGTACTCGAAGCGGGACTTGAACCCGCACAGCCGCAATGGCCAAGGGATTTTAAGTCCCTCGTGTCTACCGATTCCACCATTCGAGCATCCTATATCATTTTCATTGAGCGGAAAACGAGACTCGAACTCGCGACCCTAACCTTGGCAAGGTTATGCTCTACCAACTGAGCTATTTCCGCAGCTTTCTCAAAGAACGCGTGCAAAGATAAAGAGTTTCCCCGTTACAGCCAAACTTTTTGAGCGGAAAAGTTGATTTTATTAGTAACAACCTAGCACCAATACAGAGTTAAAGCATCTCTTGCATAAGAAAAATCTTACGCATGCTCGTACTCCTGCAATTATGACCTACCAAGCAAGGCACTCTCTGCCGTTTCCATACAATGGAAATTAAAACCATTCACTATTTGTTGCATGAGGGCAGAAATCTCATCGTTACAAAGATTACCAATGCTTCCTTCGTGTGTGTGATGCACTTCCTTATTAGGAGAGAAATTACCCGCCTCAATATCCAGCCCCACTTTCTTATATGCATCACGAAAAGGCATTCCCTCACGTGCCAAACGGTTGACCTCTTCCACACTAAAGATTAGCTGATATTTATCATCATCAAGAATGTGTTCATTCACTTTGATTTTATCCATAATATAGGTTGCCATATCCAAACAATCTTTCAATTCCTGAAAGGCGGGAAGAAAAATTTCCTTTATAATCTGCAAGTCACGGAAATAACCGGACGGTAAATTATTGGCAATCATCATTATTTGCTGTGGAAGAGCTTGTATCTTATTACATTTAGCACGGGTCAGTTCAAACACATCCGGATTTTTTTTGTGAGGCATAATGCTGGAACCAGTAGTACATTCATCTGGAAGTTTCACAAAACCAAAATTCTGACTATTGAATAAACAAGCATCGAAAGCCATCTTGGAAAGAGTTCCGGCAATAGTCGCCATTGCAAAAGCAACATTACGCTCCATTTTGCCACGTCCCATCTGGGCATAAACCACATTATAATCTAAAGAATCAAATCCGAGCAGCTGGGTAGTCATAGTACGATTCAATGGAAAAGACGAACCATAACCGGCAGCAGACCCTAGTGGATTGCGATTGCACATCTTAAAAGCAGCTTGCAGAAAAAGCATGTCATCCGCCAAGCTTTCGGCATAGGCTCCAAACCACAAACCAAAGGATGAAGGCATAGCAATTTGCAAATGGGTATACCCGGGCATCAACACATTTTTATAACGCTCACTCTGTCTTATCAGAACATGAAACAATTGCTCCACAGATTCGGCTATCTCTTTTATCTCCGCACGGGTAAAAAGTTTCAAATCGAGTAGAACTTGGTCATTGCGCGAACGTCCGCTATGTATTTTTTTACCAACATCACCTAATTTACGCGTCAGTAACAGTTCAACCTGCGAGTGCACATCCTCCACTCCCTCTTCTATAACAAACTCTCCTTTCTCAGCAGTTGCATAAATATTCTTCAACTCGGCAAGCAACTGAGTAAGTTCTTCTTTTGTCAACAAATCAATGCTCTCAAGCATGGTTATATGAGCCATAGACCCAAGTACATCATACTTAGCCAAATAGAGATCCATCTCACGATCGAGTCCCACCGTAAAGCGTTCAATATTCTTATTTACCTGAACGGATTTCTCCCAAAGTTTTTGAGCCATTTTATCGTTAATAATTAATCATAGCCAACATATCAGCCATCTTCTCCAATCCTTCCTGCAGAGGTTTCTGAACCATCCCTTTCATAAACGGATTTAGCTCCGCCCCGATAGTAAGTTTCATCTTACATTCGGTTTCGTTTACAGGCAAAAGCTGTATCCACAAATTAAATGGTAAAGGAGAAGAAGTTGTAGCAAATTTAATGCATTTACAAGGTTCTTTTTCTACAATTGTCAAAGTAATCTTGCCTACAGGAGGAACTTCTATAGTTAGGTTTTCTTTATCAAAGCTCAAATTTTTCACTTTATCCGAAGGTAAACGATCTTTTACCTTTTCCAGATTATTTAAATCGGAAAGCTTCTCGTAAACAAGCTCCTGAGATGCAGATATTACTTTAACAGCACTTTCAAATTTCGTCATTAACTTATAACCTTTATAAACAACAAAAAGAACTATCCGGACAAAATCATCCGAACGGCTCTTTCGTCATGAGTTATCTATTCCTTTATTTATTTATCGTTCCGCATCCCAATGTGCCGGATCTTTACGCCATTCATCAAGCGTCTTCACATCTTCCTCTTCAATATAGCCCGTACGAAGAGCCACTTCCAAGACAGCTTCATAGTTTGTCAAAGCAACCAAAGGAACCTTTGCTTCTTTAAATGCCTTTTCCGCCACAGGAAAGCCATACGTATAAGCTGCTACCATACCTATGACTTCACACCCGTCACGACGAATAGCTTCCACAGCTTTCAAACTACTGCCTCCTGTCGAAATCAAATCTTCAACCACCACAACTTTCATTCCAGGACGAAGCTCACCTTCTATTAAATTCTCCAATCCATGATCCTTTGGTGTAGAACGCACATACACAAAAGGCAAATTCAATGCATCTGCAACCAAAGCCCCCTGGGGAATTGCACCGGTCGCAACACCGGCAATAGCATCTACCTGCCCGAAGCGTTCCAATATTAAACGAGTAATTTCAATCTTTACAAAATTCCGCAAAGAAGGATAGGAAAGGGTTTTACGATTATCGCAATAAAAAGGAGATTTCCAACCGGAAGCCCAAGTAAATGGATTCGCTGGTTGTAGTTTAATCGCTTTTATTTTCAGCAACTTCTCTGCAAATAGTCTTTCTAAAGTTTTCATAACTAATAACTATTATGATAAATATGCCACAAAAATACAGAAACACAATGAAAATAAAAAAAAGAATAACAAGATTTTTTATAGTTCAGACCCTTTTTCATCAGAAAGTGATACATAGCGACAAATATCTTTCATTTCGAAACCTCTACTCAACGCAAAGCGTATCAATTTTCCATTCAGTTCGTACTCACTCTGTGCACGAAGACTTTTCTTTTTTGCCTCCAATAACCTCTGCAAAATAGAGAGATATTCATTTTCATCAATCTCACTAATAAAACGCATAGAAAGGCCATCAGGTATTTTTTTCATTCTAAGCGCTTGAAGAATCTTCACTTTCCCCCATTTTGCAAATCGATACTTATCATTAATAAAAGCACGGCAAAAACGTTCCTCATCAATATAGCTTTCTTCTTGTAAACGCTTTACCACTCTATCTATACTATCATACGCAAGCCCCCATCGCCGCATCTTTTCAATGACTTCTGAACTACAGTGTTCAGCAACAGAACAATAAGAGGCCACTTTACTCAAAGCCTCTGTTTCAGTTATTTCCTTCATTTTTCAGCAATTACAAACCGGTCATTACCGGATATATCTTTTTTCAAACTAGCATTTTTATATCCTAACCCACAAAGCATAGCAACTATTTCTGCTCCATAAGCACGATTAACTTCAAAAAAAATCAAACCTTTTAGTTTCAACACTTTCAATCCTAATGAGGCAATACAACGATAAAAGCAAAGAGGATCTGCATCTGGCACAAACAAGGCTTGCACAGGTTCCCAATCCAAAACATTCCGCTCCATCTCATTTTTTTCCATTTCAGTGATATAAGGAGGGTTGCTCACTATAACATCATATTGTTCTATTCCGTCAGGATGATAATCAAAAACATCCTGTTGTTTAAAACAAACATTCGTCTCCCATCTTTCATTATTAATACGAGCTACGGCAAGTGCATTCTCTGAAATATCCCAAGCCGCGACTCGAGCAGAAGGCAACTCTTTTGCTAACGTAATTGCAATACAACCGCTACCTGTCCCAATATCTAAAATTTGAGAATTAGGATCAATACGGTCTAATATCAGTTCCACAAGTTCTTCTGTTTCCGGACGGGGTATCAAAACATATGGAGTTACTTTAAATAAACGTCTCAAAAAGTGCGCTTCCCCCTGTATATATTGTATTGGCTCTAATTTACATAAGCGAGAAAGAATGTTATTCAATTCATATTCAGCCTTTGCAGATATTGTTATATCTTTGCCTAAATAATAGTCAATTGCACTCTGCCCCAATATTTCACACCAGATAAGTTTGGAAAGATTGCCGGTTTCTGACGAAGAATAGTAATCTTGTAGCTTGTGACGAATATAAAAAGCAGAAACAATCATAGACAGACATTTTGAAATGCAAAAATAAGAATTATCCAAAGAAGAAATAGCATGGAAGAAGAAAAATACATGTGGCGTTGCATTCAGTTAGCCCAAAACGGTTTATGTAATACCCCTCCCAACCCAATGGTGGGTGCTGTCATTGTGTATGAAGGGAAAATTATAGGTGAAGGCTATCACGTTCACTACGGAGGCCCGCATGCTGAGGTAAATGCAATCTGCTCGGTTAAAAATCAGGCACTACTGAAGCACTCTACTATATATGTTAGCTTGGAACCATGTTCCCATTATGGCAAAACCCCACCATGCGCAGATTTAATTCTTGAAAAAAGAATTCCACGCATCGTTATTGGTTGTCAGGACCCTTTTGCAAAAGTAAGTGGAAGGGGCATCCAAAAACTACAAGAAGCAGGACGAGAAGTAACTGTAGGCATTTTAGAGAAAGAATGTAGACAAACAATCTGCAAATTTATTACATTTCAAACGGAGCACCGTCCCTACATCACATTAAAGTGGGCTGAATCTACAGATAAATTTATTGATATCTGTAGAAAAGGTGGCAATCCGGTAATCTTTTCCAATTCTCTCACAACCATGGTAACACATAAAAGGCGAGCCGAGCATGCTGCAATCATGGTAGGCACACACACTGCCAAACTTGATAATCCATCGTTAACAGTACGTAAATGGTATGGAAATTCCCCTGTTCGAATCGTATTGGACAGAAAGCAAAACCTACCTTCTTCCCTACATTTATTAGACGGCGCCGAACCAACCCTCGTATTCACAGAACAGCCTCATGATCCGCATCATAACGTAGAATATTTACCGATTGATTATAAACAGGACATTCTCCCTCAAATCATGCAAATACTATATAAACGCGGTTTACAATCTTTGTTAGTTGAAGGGGGCCGGGAATTACTCCAATCTTTTATAGACGAAAATTTATGGGATGAAGCTTTCGTTGAAGAGAGTTCTATGCAACTGTTTTCAGGTGTTCAAGCCCCGGAGATAAGCCATCCATATACCATCGAACACATTTTCGGACGGGAATTTAAGCATTATATTTCATAGATAACAAACATAAACAGCTACTTCATAGGGCTTTTTTATCGACAAAAACCGGCATATTATCTATAATTTTATATAAAACTTCCCTGTAATGCTATTTAGAGAAAAAAATGTTCCTATTTTTGCAACTTGTAAATAAACACTATCTTTCAAATGAGAATAAAGTTTTTGTCTGCCATTGCGAGCATACTTTTTGTATCTATTGCCATCACTGCATGTCTTGATTCAAACAACACATACGAATATAGTTCAGACGCAACAATACACGCATTTGGTATTGATACAATTCATGGGAAATACTACAAATTCACAATAGATCAACTGACCAGAACAATATATAATGTAGATTCTCTTCCAGTTGGTTCCGATACTATCATAGACCGTATTTTAATTGATACTTTGAGCGTAACAGGAATAGTTACTTCGGGAGAAAATGACACTATATTCCAAATAAGTGATTCAGTAGATTTACGACAACCCCTCAAATTGAAAGTGCATGCAACTGATGGCATTACGACTCGTGAATATACTATCAAAGTTAATGTTCATAAACAAGATCCGGATTCTTTAGTATGGGTAAATATGGAGCAACCTTTACCCAACACACCTATCGAACAGCAAAAGTCCGTGATATTAAACGGTAATCAGCTATTGGTCTTTACATCATATGATGACGTATATCAGGCCACAACAGACATATCGCCCTTCCAATGGCAACACCACGCAGTGACTGGGCTACCCACTGATATAAAGCTTTCCTCTATTACCAACTTTCAGGAAAAGCTGTATATCGTAACAGAAAGTGGGAAAACTTTTAGCTCTTCAAATGGACTCACATGGCAAGAAGTCAGTACGTTAGGAATGCAAACAGTCACTTTAGTAACCACTTTCCCTGACAAGTTGGTAGGCATTCAAAACGTAAACGGCGAAAATTATTTTTGTACAAGTTCCGATGGATTAGTCTGGACATACAAAGAGGCAAACGAATATAAGGTTTCTCCAAACTTTCCAATAGACGACATTTACTCTACGGTATTCACAACGAACAACGGAGTGGAAAAAGCAGTAGTAGTAGGCAATACCACAAATGAAGAAACAGCTACCGTACCGTGGTTTTCAATGGATGGTGCAAGTTGGACTAGTTTAGATACCCCAGATACATATTGCCCAAAGATGGAGAACCCATGTATTATGTATTATGGAGAAGCTTTCTATATCATGGGAGGAGAATTCAATGCCATTTATAAATCGTTAGCAGGAATCGCTTGGTACGAGACAAAAACGAAATTTTTACTGCCGAAAGCTATGAAAGGAAATAACGCCTACTCCATGGCTATCGACAAGAATAACTATATTTGGATAATTATAGGACAACAAAATTCGGTATGGCGGGGACGCCTTAACCGACTAGGATTTAAAAATCAATAAGCACCTGATATTTTCATAATTAAAAGGTGAAAGTAGGTTAGCTACAAATCTGGCAATATGAGTGTAATAACTAAGAAATGCAGTATAAAGAACAAATAGATTTAAACCGAATACCCCAACATGTCGCAATCATTATGGATGGCAACGGACGATGGGCAAAGATGCGTGGACATGAACGCAGCTATGGTCATCAGGTCGGTGCAGAGACTGTACATGTTATTGCAGAAGAAGCAGCCAGATTAGGTATTAAATATCTGACTTTATACACTTTTTCAACAGAGAACTGGAACCGACCAAGTGATGAAGTCGCCACCTTGATGAGTATTCTTTTCGAGTCTATTGAAGAAGACATTTTTATGAATAATAATATCACATTCCGAATCATTGGAGATGTGAAAAAGCTCCCGAACAAAGTACGAGAACGACTGGAAAGTTGCATCAACCATACCTCGAAAAACACAGGCATGTGTTTAACTTTGGCCCTTAGTTATTCTTCTCATTGGGAAATTACAGAGGCAGCACGCCAAATAGCAGTATTAGTACAAAAAGGAGAACTTGCTCCGGAACAAATTACTTGTAATTCGATATCAGAGCACCTGACAACTTACTATATGCCCAATCCAGACCTACTAATTCGTACCGGAGGTGAAGTTCGTTTAAGTAATTATCTACTTTGGCAATGTGCCTATTCCGAACTCTATTTTTGTGAAACATATTGGCCGGACTTTCGGGAAGAAGAACTCTATAAGGCTATTTGCGACTATCAGAAACGAGAACGTAGATTCGGGAAAATCAGTGAACAAATCAATTAAATTTAATCATATTTAATTCTGAATATAAATGCACTATCGTATTTTTTCTATATTAATAACGCTTTTTTGCCTCATTGGCTATCCATCCGCAAGCACAGCGCAAAACGTTAATACCTCTGATAACAATGAAAAACCTGTTATCCTTTATTCAGGCACGCCTAAAAAATATGAGATAGCAGAGATCAAAGTGGAAGGAGTTAAAAAGTACGAAGATTACGTTCTTATCGGGCTCTCCGGTTTAAGTGTTGGTCAGACTATCACAGTTCCGGGAGATGAAATAACCCAGGCATGTAAACGCTATTGGAGACATGGATTATTCTCCGATGTCAAAATTACAGCTGACAAGATAGAGGGAAACAAAATATGGATAACAATTCATCTTGCTCCACGCCCGAGGATTTCTGACATTCATTATAGTGGGGTGAAGAAATCTGAGCGTGAAGATCTGGAAGCCAAAATAGGATTAATTAAGGGAAGCCAAATAACGCCGAACGTTATTGATAGAGCAAAGACATTAATAAAACGTTATTTTGACGACAAAGGCTTTAAAAACGCAGAAGTTCTGATTTCCCAAAAAGATAATACGCCACAAGAAGGTGAAGTTGTGGTAAATGTCAATATCGACAAAAAAGAAAAAGTCAAAGTACATAAAATAACAATCGTTGGTAACAAAGCTATCAAAACTAAAAAGCTAAAGCGAGTAATGAAGAAAACCAACGAAAAAAATAAGCTCCGTAATATTTTCCGAACTAAAAAATTTGTAGAAGAGAACTATGAAACAGATAAACAATCGATCATTGATAAATATAACGAATTAGGATATCGGGATGCTGTAATTGTAAAAGATAGCATTAAGCCTTACGATAAGCGCACAATAGACATCTATATGCAGATAGACGAAGGGCAAAAGTATTATATCCGCAACATTACGTGGGTAGGTAATACACTATATCCTTCAGAACAGTTGAATTATATGCTCCGCATGAAAAAAGGGGATGTATATAATCAAAAACTATTGGAGGAACGCACTAGTACGGATGATGATGCCATCGGCAATTTATACTACAACAATGGTTACTTGTTTTACAGCCTTGATCCAGTGGAAGTTAATGTAGTAGGCGACTCTATTGATTTAGAAATGCGTATATTCGAAGGACGCCAAGCCTCCATCAACAAAGTAAGCATTAACGGCAACGACCGGTTATATGAAAATGTAGTACGACGCGAACTCCGTACTCGCCCAGGTGAGTTATTCAGCCGTGAAGATTTAATGCGTTCCATGCGTGAAATACAGCAATTAGGGCATTTTGACCCAGAACAAATTAAGCCGGATATACAACCAAAACCGGATGACGGCACAGTAGACATAGGTTATGACTTGGTTTCTAAAGCCAACGATCAAGTAGAATTTTCCGCAGGATGGGGACAGACGGGCATTATTGGTAAACTCAGCCTGAAATTCACCAACTTCTCTCTCGCGAACTTACTCCACCCAGGTAAGAACTATCGTGGTATTTTGCCACAAGGTGATGGACAAACACTTACAATTAGTGGACAAACAAATGCAAAGTATTATCAATCATACAGCATTTCGTTCTATGACCCATGGTTTGGTGGCAAACGCCCGAATGCATTCTCCGTATCTGCTTTCTATTCGGTACAGACAGACATCAGTAGTAATTATTATAACTCGTCATATCTAAATAACTACTACAACAATTACTATAGCGGCATGTATGGATATGGAACATACAACTATGGCAATTACAACAACTATGAAAACTATTACGACCCAGATAAATCAATTAAAATGTTTGGTTTATCCGTGATGTTTGGAAAGCGTTTAAAATGGCCTGATGATTATTTCCAATTTTCAGCGGAATTAGCCTATCAGAAATATATCCTAAGTGAATGGCAATACTTCCCTGTAACAAATGGGAACTGTAACAATATAAGTTTGAATCTGACTTTGTCCCGTAATTCATCCGATAATCCTATATATCCACGTCAAGGATCTGATTTCTCTTTGTCGGTACAATTTACTCCTCCTTATTCATTGTTCGATGGTGTGGATTACAGTAAATATAATACAAGGAACCAAGACGATATGAATAAAATGCATAAATGGATAGAATATCATAAATGGAAATTTAAGTCTAAAACTTATATACCTTTAATGGACCCTGTGACAGTGAAACATACACCGGTATTGATGAGTCGCGTAGAATTTGGATTATTAGGGCATTATAATAAACATAAAAAATCACCTTTTGAGACGTTTGATGTAGGTGGTGACGGAATGACAGGATATTCTAGCTATGCAACCGAAAGTATTGCGTTACGTGGTTATGAAAACAGTTCATTAACGCCATACGGTAGCGAAGGCTATGCTTATACGCGCCTTGCACTCGAACTAAGATACCCGCTTATGTTAGAGACAAGTACGAGCATCTATGCTTTAACGTTCTTGGAAGCAGGTAATGCTTGGCACGAAGTAGGTAATTTCAACCCCTTCGAGTTAAAACGTTCAGCAGGTGTAGGTGTCCGTATCTTCCTCCCAATGATAGGAATGATGGGAATTGATTGGGCATATGGCTTTGATAAAATAGGAGATAGTAAACAATTCGGCGGAAGTCAGTTCCACTTCATTTTAGGACAAGAATTTTAATTTACTAAAAGTCAAACGTTATGAGAAAGTCAGTAATATCATTTATCATGCTGTTTGCCATAGGTATTACAGCTAATGCGCAACGATTCGCTTTAATAGACATGGAATACATTCTCAAGAACATCCCGGCCTATGAGCGTGCTAATGAACAATTAAACCAAACTTCCCAACAATGGCAAAGCGAAGTTGAGAAGATCTCGGAAGAAGCAAAAACCCTCTATAAGAACTATCAATTAGGAGCGGCCAAGCTTTCTGATACCCAGAAAAAGACAAAGGAAGATGAAATTGTGGCAAAAGAAAAGAAAGCAGCTGAGCTACGTCGACAATACTTCGGACCGGAAGGAGAATTATATAAAAAAAGAGAAAGTTTGGTTAAACCCATCCAAGATGAAATCTACAATGCCGTAAAAGAAATATCAGAAGAAAAAGGATATTCTGTTGTTGTAGACCGTGCATCAGCAACAAGTATTATATTTGCCACCCCAAACATTGATATCAGCAATGAAGTACTTAGTAGATTAGGATATTCAAATTAATTTCATACATTTGCACCGTTATACGAATAATCATTCAAAATAATAAATATTATGCTAAAGAAAATTGCACTTTTCGTATTTATGTTTGCTCTCTCTATTGGAGCAATGGCACAAATAAAATTCGGCCATATGAATTCCCAACAAGTAATTGTTACTATGCCGGAATACACGAAGGCCCAAGCTGACATGGATGCTTTATCTAAAAAGTATAATCAAGAAATGCAGCGCACCCAAGACGAGTTCAACAAAAAGCTACAAGAATATCAAGCATCGGCAGACTCTTTACCCAAAAATATATCAGAAAGACGTCAGAAGGAATTACAAGATATGGCTCAGAGACAAGAGCAATTCCAACAAGAAGCTTACCAATCAATGCAAAAGGCACAGCAAGAAGCCATGGCTCCTATCTATAAGAAATTAGACGATGCCATCCAGGCTGTAGGTAAGGCAGAAGGGCTAATATATATCTTTGACATTGCCCGCACTCCTATTCCATATGTAGGTACCCAAAGTGAAGATGTTACGGCAAAAGTTAAAACACAACTTGGAGTTAAGTAAAAAGGCTCAGAAATATTGAGAGATAAAAAAAGGTGTGGACTTGAATAAAGCTCCACACCTTTTTTTATCTTTGCAAGACTTAGATACTCTTCAATCATGAGACAAACTTTATCAACTGCACCAGGTCCTATCGGAGTCTTTGACTCAGGGTATGGAGGCCTTACAATATTAAGTAAAATAAGAGAAGTATTACCTCAATACGACTATATCTACTTAGGTGATAATGCGCGTACACCTTATGGGACACGTTCCTTTGAGGTTGTATACGAGTTCACCCGGCAAGCCGTTTCCAAACTATTTGAAATGGGCTGCCATCTTGTAATCTTAGCCTGCAATACCGCATCAGCTAAGGCTTTACGCAGTATTCAGATAAATAACCTGCCGCAAATAGATCCCCAAAGAAGAGTTCTTGGAGTAATACGACCTACGGTAGAGTGCATAGGAAATATCACTCACAGCCGCCACATCGGAGTATTAGCAACAGTTGGAACAATCAAGTCAGAGTCGTATCCCTTGGAAATTCACAAACTTTTCCCGGATATTATAGTCAATGGAGAAGCTTGCCCATTATGGGTCCCCCTTGTAGAAAACAATGAAGCAAATAGTGATGGAGCTGATTACTTCATTGAAAAATATATTAATGAACTATTAAGCAAAGACAATCAGATAGACACCGTAATATTAGGTTGTACCCATTACCCTTTACTCCTACCCAAAATAAAACAGTATATGCCAGCTGGAATCACCACCGTAGCACAAGGAGAATTAGTCGCTAACAGTTTGAAAGATTATCTATTACGTCATCCTGAAATAGATGCCAAATGCACTAAAAAAGGAAATTGTACATATTGTACAACAGAAGCTGAAGCTAAATTCAGCGAGTCAGCGTCGGCTTTCTTAAACAAGATTATAGACGTTCAACATATCGCATTAGAGTAAAACTTAAATTCCACTTATTCGTGAGCTTTTTCCTAAGCCACTTGTTATACTTATAAGATTAAAAACCTGTAATTCTTTACTAAAATGAAACCAACAACAGATCATAGCCATACCATCGAGGTATTCAAAGGCTCTCCATGGGAGGCGGAACTAGTCAAAGGCATGCTTGAAAGTAACGGGATAACGACCATAATGAAAGATGGTATATTAGGAACATTAGCCCCTTATCTGGCACCGGATGTTACAATCCTCGTCAGTGAAGAAAACTATGAAACAGCAATGTCCTTCATCCGTGACCGCGAAAAGGGTAATGATGTAGACTGAAAAGACAAAAGCAGATTAAATAAATGAAGCAACAAATTTCGAGGATAGCCGTAAAGATAGGAAGTAATGTTTTAACACGACAGGACGGTACTCTTGACATAACACGTATGTCAGCGTTAGTTGATCAAATAGCAGACTTACACAAAGTAGGAGTCGAAATCATTCTCGTATCATCGGGAGCTGTAGCATCAGGGCGCAGTGAATTACATTCGACAAAAAAGCTAGATAGCGTTGACCAACGCCAACTTTTTTCAGCAGTAGGCCAAGCTAAACTTATAAATCGCTATTATGAATTGTTTCGAGAGCATGGAATATTTGTAGGACAAGTTCTAACCATGAAAGAGAACTTCGCTACCCGCCGCCATTATCTGAACCAGAAGAATTGTATGACTGTCATGCTGGAGAATGGCGTTATCCCTATTGTAAATGAAAACGACACTATATCTGTCAGCGAGCTAATGTTCACAGATAATGATGAATTATCCGGATTAATAGCGTCCATGATGGATGTTCAGGAACTTATTATTTTAAGCAATATTGATGGCATTTACAATGGAATACCAACCGAACCTACTTCAGACATAATTCGTGAAATAAAACAGGACACAGATCTCTCTTCATACATTCAAACTTCTAAATCAAGTTTCGGACGTGGTGGCATGCTTACGAAAACAAATATAGCGCGCAAAGTGGCAGATGAAGGTATTACTGTAATTATAGCCAATGGAAAACGAAACAATATATTAGTTGACCTAATACAAAAACCCGAAAAGACAATCTGTACTCGTTTCCTTCCGTCACACGTCCCGGTATCCAGCGTCAAAAAATGGATTGCTCATAGTGAAGGATTCGCCAAAGGAGAACTTCATATTAACCAGCAGGCAACAGAAGTATTGAACTCAGACAAGGCCGTTAGTATCTTACCCGTTGGCATCACTGCTATTGAAGGCGACTTCGAAAAAGACGAAATTGTACGAATCATAGATTTCCAAGGGAAGTTAGTTGGTGTAGGAAAAGCTAACTGTAACTCTGTTCAAGCCCGCGAAGCAATGGGAAAACATGGGAAAAGGCCGGTAGTACACTATGATTATCTATATATGGAGTGAAAACCTCAAAATAAATAACTACTTTTGTAGGAACTTTATTAAATATAGTATCATGGATTTAGAGGAAATATTCAGCGGTGTGCATCATGCCAGCCGCGAGTTATTATCTTTAAAAGATAATGAAATTAATGGCATCTTATTGGCTGTGGCAGACTCAGCCATAGCTGAAACCGATTTTATTCTTGACGAGAATCGAAAAGATTTAAGTCGCATGGACCCACATGATCCCAAATATGACCGGCTGAAATTAACAGAAGAGCGTTTAAAAGATATTGCAACGGACCTTCGTAACGTAGCAATGCTACCTTCTCCTCTTGGACGAATATTAAAAGAAACAATTCGTCCCAACGGTTTAAAAGTAAAAAAGATAAGTGTACCGTTCGGAGTTATCGGCATTATTTACGAAGCCCGCCCCAACGTCAGCTTTGATGTCTTTTCTCTATGCTTAAAAAGTGGAAATGCTTGTATATTAAAAGGAGGAAGCGATGCTGAGTATTCTAATAAAGCAATCGTTCAGGTCATACACGGAGTATTAGAACGTTTTAAAATAAATCCGCATATTGTAGAACTACTCCCAGCTGATAGGGAAGCAACTACGGAATTGTTACACGCCAGAGATTATGTAGACCTCATTATTCCACGGGGAAGTAGTAGCCTAATCAACTTTGTACGCCAAAATTCTACAGTGCCTATTATTGAAACTGGCGCAGGCATATGTCATACCTACTTTGACAGGTATGGAGATGTTAAAAAAGGTACAGCTATTATCAACAACGCTAAAACTCGGCGCGTAAGCGTATGCAACGCCCTGGATTGTCTTCTTATTGACGGTGACCGCCTTAGTGATCTTCCTGAACTCTGTGCTCCACTGCAAAAAAGTAATGTGGCTTTGTATGCAGACATACATGCTTATAATATTCTAAAAGGAAAATATCCGGCTGAGCTATTAAAAGAAGCAACTGAAGACAAATTTGGAACTGAATTTCTAGACTATAAGATGGCCGTAAAAGCAGTACAGTCCATCCGTGAAGCCATAGGACATATTGAACAATATGGTTCCAAACATAGTGAATGCATTATAACAGAGAATGAGGAACACGCCATGCAGTTCTGCCGTAGTGTAGATGCCGCTTGCGTATATGTCAATGCTCCCACTTCCTTTACTGATGGAGCTCAATTTGGACTCGGAGCTGAAATAGGCATCAGCACTCAAAAACTTCATGCAAGGGGACCTATGGGATTAGAAGAGATTACTACATATAAATGGATCATCGAAGGAGATGGACAAATAAGGAAATAGCTTCTACTACAAAAAAATGAAATGGAGAAAAGGACTATTATCTAATAAATACTCATTAAAACAAGGTAGAAAAGATTATCCTTATACCATTGATACAAAAGAATAGTTATTGTAAACCCAAAAATTGTGACGAAATGAAGAAATTTACTTGTGTACAGGACATTGGTGACTTAAAAGTTGCATTGGACGAAGCATTCGAAATTAAAAAAGATCGTTTTAAATATGTTGAGCTAGGACGAAATAAAACATTAATGATGATCTTTTTTAACTCCAGTCTCCGCACCCGTCTTAGTACACAAAAAGCTGCATTAAATTTAGGAATGAACGTCATTGTTCTTGATATCAATCAGGGAGCCTGGAAGCTGGAAACAGAACGTGGTGTCATTATGGACGGAGATAAGCCCGAACACTTACTCGAAGCAATTCCCGTTATGGGCTGTTATTGTGACATAATCGGCGTACGTTCCTTTGCTCGTTTCGAGGACCACGATTATGACTATAATGAAGTGATCTTAAATCAATTTATCCAGCATTCAGGACGTCCTGTTTTCTCAATGGAAGCAGCTACCAGGCACCCACTGCAAAGCTTCGCAGATCTTATTACTATTGAAGAGTATAAAGAAAAGCCCCGCCCAAAAGTTGTTATGTCATGGGCTCCCCACCCGCGTGCACTTCCGCAAGCAGTACCTAATTCTTTTGCAGAATGGATGAATGCGACAAATTATGATTTTGTCATTACGCATCCCGAAAGTTATGAATTAGATCCTCAATTTGTAGGGAACGCTCGTGTTGAATACGACCAAATGAAGGCTTTTGAAGGCGCCGATTTTATCTATGCCAAGAGTTGGGCTGCTTACAAGGGAGAGAACTATGGTAAAGTGCTAAGTAAAGACAGAGACTGGACAGTTGGCAAACGTCAAATGAATGTTACTAATAACGCATACTTTATGCATTGCCTTCCTGTACGGCGGAATATGATTGTGACAGATGATATCATTGAGAGTTCTCGCTCACTAGTCATACCGGAAGCTGCTAATCGTGAAATTTCAGCAACTGTAGTTTTAAAAAGACTGATAGAAAGCTTGAAGTAGAAATGATTACACAGATTTGAATGAGACAGTATAAACTTGAACTTATCAAAATTAGGATAAGGCACATTTAGTAAATGCTTTAAATTAATAGTAAAGCGAGAGTGATGTTCTTGAAATATTGGATATCACTCTCGCTTTTTTCTTCATTCATTCCTTTAAGACTAAATTTACATCATTGAAGCATGGCCATCCGCGAAAAGTTAAGAAGAGAGAAAATCATTTTTCAGTTTTCTTTCCCTCTTTTACCCAACTCCGGAAACCTTTTACAAGATTATAGACAGTATAGCCCCGTGCAGACAGAATAGCAGCTGCTTTTTTACTCCTATTACCGCTACGACAATAAAGAGCAACGGGCTTATCTTTAAGAAGAACGGAATCAGCCATTGAGACAAAACTCTTATCCAATACATTTAGATTTATACTTCCGGGAATATGTGCTTCAGAATATTCTGCGCCGGTCCGTACATCCACACACTGTGCATTCTGATCAGCAATCAGAGTATCAAATTCTTCAACTGAAACAGACTTATAATCAGCCTTCTGCTGACAGGAAAAAAGGGAAGACAGGAACATGGCAAAGCCTGTTAAAAAAATATTCACTTTCATATTAATTAAGTTATTTCGGATTATACTCAAATTGAAAAGTTTTCATTCCATCAGCATAAGTATAAAGACTAAAATGTACAATGATCTTCGCTATCCCCTCCGTAGCATACTGCCGCAAAGGAACAGATAAATAAGCCCGTTTCGTATAGGCTTGTACATCACCTCCAGCATCATGATAAAGGGACAAATAGATCATCCGCTCACCTGCATCACTAGCTGTAACGACCTGGTCCTCTACAAAAGAAAATAGATGTTTCCCATTCTGAGCTTTTATTTTCAATATGATATTCAAATAATCAAGTCCCATCCAGATGCTAAGAACATCTGCCGGATCATTCTTAACTCCACCGTTTTTAAAATATCCGACAGGTTGTGGCAAAGGGGCTATAGCTTTTAATAGATTATATAATTTTATCCCCGATGATGCTTCACCAGAAGCATCCATAGAAGCATAATTGCAAACAATACGAACGAAGGAGTCTGCATTAATATGGGTATTTGAAGCATCTTCCACAACCTCTAAATTCTGACCTCCATCAGTTAATATAGACTTTAAACTACCATCTGGGGCAGACTGAGCAGTCACAAATTCTTGCTTTACCGACGGATAATAATAAGAATCATTACTACTACATGAGCTTCCTAACAATATCATAAAGAGAGCAGGAAGGGAAAAACGGGTCAGAATTCGCAATCTATTTATCATATCTTTTATTGAGGGGAAGCAATAGCTGCCTGATAATTAATCAAAGGATTGGCATACATCAACAATAACTTTTCACGCAAAAACGTTACATCTTTATTCACTAAATCAATACGCGCAAGCTGGGCTTCTATATAGTTTAAAAAAGACGATTTATCCTCCGCGGTATAGTAACTGACAAAAGCATCTCTTTTCATCAGACAATCGTATGCCACGTAATTGCCCGGATATAAACGATAACTAGCATGAATATGCCTATCAATCAATGCCGATATCATTGAAAACAAATCCGGTTTCGACAACGAACGATTCAACTGCAACAGCTCTTTATTTATACAAGGTGCAGTCTTAAAATGTACATGGCCTTTATATCCAAACAAACCGGTCTGCATATTTATCAAATCATCTGCTTGTGTTTTTTTGTAATCAGGCACATCCCGTTTCAACTGAAACTCCTTAGCCTTTAAGAAATCGCACGGATCGTATTCATAGGAAATCGCAAGAGGAGCAATATTGATTTCCATTAAACGGTCAATAACATCTCCTTCACCACTCATCGCAAGCATCTTCAATACACTATCTTGCGTACGGTCGTTTGAGTCTTTAGCCCTACCTTCACGCTGAGCTATCCAGATTGATTGTTTTTTCTCTTTAATAGTATAATGAATGTAACCAGACAAGCATTTGGAGGACTCCAACATCTGCCGCATAGTCAGGGCTCGTTGAACAATAAAAGATTTATTAATGCGTACTAACTTCTTAATCCACGGATAAATCAGCAAATTATCACCAATGGCAATTTCGACCGTGTCCATTCTCTGATCAACCAACAGCACGGATAGAAAGCCAGAGTCAAGAATAATGTCCCTGTGATTAGATACATAGGCATAAGCTTTCTTCTTATCAGGTAAAGCCGTATGATCAAGTGTAACCCCATCGGTCTTTTCGTCAATAATCTTCTGCAAGAGGCCATAACAAAATGTTTCCTGAAATTCTAACTTCGTCTTACATGCACGCATTTTTTGGGCCAATACCTTAAAAGGCATTTCCGGAAGAACAGCAGAAGCCGCTCGACAAAAAGCGGGATCTGCAAGTAATTCTTCAAAAATTTGAGGAAGCTCCTCATCATTGTATGGGCGAATTTCATCAAAATCCATAAAGCCAATCATTAAAATTCTAAAGTATCAACATTAGGAATTAACATCCTCAACCGATCTCTTTAAATTATTATTTGCATTTAGAACTTGTTTTCTATAATATCAGTCATGACGCCTTTAATATCCAATCCGGATGCACGTACTTGCTGAGGGATGAAACTAGTGGGAGTCATTCCGGGAGTCGTATTCACTTCCAACAAATTAATTTTTTCACCAGCGGTAATAATATAATCCACCCGTATAATCCCTGATGCCCCCAAGATATCATAGATGGCCGATGTGAGAGTCTGTACCCGAGCAGTCAGATCAGCTGAAATACGTGCAGGCGTTATTTCCGAGACCTGTCCATTGTACTTAGCATCATAATCAAAAAAGTCGTTTTGTGTAACCACCTCTGTTATAGGCAACACCACAGACTTGTTTTTTGTTTTATAACACCCACAAGTAATTTCCGTACCCTCCATAAAGGCCTCTACAAGCACTTCTTGAGCCTCATCAAAAGCTTTGCTAATGGCAGGTTGTATCTGTTCCGGTAACTTTACTTTCGTTACACCAAAACTGGAACCACCCAAACTTGGCTTGATAAAGCAAGGTAAACCAATTTTATCCATTACATCTTTGTCAGAAATGGATTGCCCCCTGCGGAGGAGCAAAGAATCCGCAATGCGTACTCCAAAAGCTTTAAGATACTGATTGCAAGCAAATTTATCATAGGTAAGGGCGGCAGCCAGCACTCCACAACAAGAATACGGAATGTGTAGCATGTCAAAATAACCCTGCAGCCGTCCATCTTCACCCGGCGTTCCATGAATGGTTATATAGGCAAAATCGAAAGTGACTTTTACCCCATTCAGTAGAAAACTAAAATCATTCCGGTCGACAGGAGCTTTTTCACCATCGGAAAGCTGCACGTGCCAATCCAAGCCATGCATTTCAACAATATACAATGCATACTTTTCCTTATCAATGAAGGAATAGATTCCTTGCGCACTACGCAAAGAAACATGAAACTCGGAAGTATCACCTCCGGCTACAATAGCAATTGTGCGTTTCATTCTAAATTTCTGTTACTGATGTAGCCTCTCCATTTATCTATCAACAGCGCCATATCATCAGGTAATTCTGAGGTAAAGTACATTTCCTTGCCTGTGGCAGGATGCACAAACCCCAGAGTCATGGCATGAAGCGCCTGCCGGGGACAAACATCGAAGCAATTGTTTACAAACTGTTTATATTTACTAAAGTGAGTTCCTTTTAATATTTCGTGCCCTCCATAACGTTCGTCGTTAAAGAGCACATGTCCGATGTGCTTCATGTGTACACGAATTTGATGCGTACGCCCGGTCTCAAGAATACACTCCACGAGTGTAACATACCCTAAACGCTCTAAAACCCGATAATGAGTAACGGCATATTTCCCCTGTGTCGGATCATCCAGCACAGTCATTTGCATACGATTTTTAGGATTTCGTCCAACATTCCCAGCAATAGTCCCTTCGTCCTGTTCCACAATCCCCCATACCAATGCACGATAACGGCGTTTTGTTGTTTTATTGAAGAATTGCAAGCCCAAATTAGTTTTGGTGTCCGGAGTTTTGGCAATAACAAGCAAGCCCGAAGTATCCTTATCTATTCGATGCACCAAACCAACATGCGGATCATTTGCGTCATAATCAGGATCATCCTTCATGTGCCAGGCAAGGGCGTTAACCAATGTACCGTGATAATTTCCATGACCGGGATGTACGACTAATCCAGCGGGCTTATTCACAACCATCAGATACTTATCTTCATACACTATATTCAGAGGAATATCTTCAGGAATGACTTCATTCTCATAACGCGGACGGTCCATCATGACGGTAATAACATCTAAAGGTTTTACCCTGTAGCTGCTTTTTACCTGTCTCCCATTGGCCATTATAAAGCCTGCATCTGCGGCTTTTTGAATACGATTTCGTGAAGCATTAGTCAAACGGTCAAACAAATATTTATCTACGCGTAACATCTCCTGCCCCTTATCCACCACTACACGGAAGTGTTCATAAAGTTGCGCTTCATCGCCTACAGGCTCTATATCGTCCTGCTCGTCACTCTCTATATCATCTGAAAAATCGTCTATCATCACTTACTTCCTAGATTTAAGATATAACTTATCCCTCTGTCTTCATGCAATTAAAACCATGATTCATCGGCAGCCGACTTTTTATTAGGAGTAGCGGGCTTCGCTGCTTCCTCTACACTATCTACAGCTAACGAATCTGCTTCTTGAGGCACTGCATCGCCATCGCCCACGACCAAAGTCAAAGTAGCACCGACAGACACTTTTTCACCGGTAGAAAGCAATGTACCACGATATTTCAGCCCATAGACCCAATCTTTCTCGCCCGGTATATATTCAATTTCATCCAATTTAAAACCAGAAGCCAAAATACGTGCCTGTGCCTGACGCACAGAACTATTATCAGCCACATCTGGAACAGATACTTGAGGAATATCCAATGTATTTATCGTTAAATAAATAGTACGCCCCTCTTTTACCTTTTGCCCTGCAGCTGGATTATAATCAATAATACATCCCGCCGGTAAGTTTTTTACATAGCTAGAATCAGAGACAACACAATTCAATCCATGATTACGAAAGACTTTCCCTGCTTCTGACATCCCCATACCTTTCACGTCTGGAACAACTACAGCCTCACCGTGATGTGTATATATGCTAATACCTTTCAGCACAACAAATAATAGCACGATGATTGTAGCAGCTATTGCAATGATATTCACCCAGAAATATTTATTCTGCCGGAAGGAAAAGAAATCTTTTATAGTCATAATACATAAGCGTTATTTGTGGCAAAGATACGATTTTCAATACAGAGTAATGCAGAATGACACCGAGTTTTTATAAGGAAGACACTTTATAGCAAGGTACTTTATAGCAATTCTTTACTCCTTTTCAAAAGACAACCAGATAAAATTCTGAATAGGACATCACTTAATAAGAAAAGCCGCAAAATACTGTAAACAGTACCTTGCGGCATCCTTATTTTGTATGGTAAAAGTCTGATTATGCTTTTACTCCATTGTATTCGTCAGAAACAGTTAATTTTGTTCTGCCTTTTGCACGACGAGCTGCCAATACTCTACGACCGTTGGCTGTAGCCATTCTCTCACGGAAACCGTGTTTATTCTTTCTCTTTCTATTAGAGGGTTGAAATGTTCTTTTCATTACTGTATCTTATATATTTATGTTATTATTCATGTAATCGGGCTGCAAAAATAGGGACTTTTTCCAAATTTACCAAACGAAAGACCTTTTTCTCTCAAAAGTTTTTGTGTTTTTTATCGATTTCCATTACTTTTGCATCCGCAAAGCTTGCCGGGAAATAAAAAACTTAGTAATATTATAAAATAAAGATTATATCTTATGATTAATGCTCAAGACATTAAAATTGGCACTTGCATCCGCATGGATGGCAAGCTGTATTTCTGTATTGACTTTCTACACGTAAAACCGGGAAAAGGTAATACTTTCATGCGTACAAAACTGAAAGACGTGGTTAACGGTTACGTCTTGGAACGTCGCTTCAACATCGGTGAAAAGTTGGAAGATGTACGTGTGGAGCGCCGCCCTCATCAATATCTCTACCATGATGGTGACTTTTATCAATTCATGAACCAAGAAACTTTTGACCAGATACCTATTACCCATGATTTAATAAATGGCGTTGATTTCTTACTCGAAGGAATGGTGGTAGATGTAGTTTCAGACGCTTCTACAGAAACCGTACTTTACGCTGATATACCAGTCAAAGTTCAACAAAAAATTACTTATACAGAGCCGGGAGTTAAAGGAGATACTGCAACCAATACACTGAAACCAGCTACAGTAGAATCCGGCGCAACGGTACGTGTTCCTTTATTTGTCAATGAAGGTGAAACTATTGAAATTGACACCCGGGATGGTTCTTATGTGAGCCGTGTTAAGGCATAAGTAAACTCATAACTAATTCTCGGAAAATAGTGACACACTATTTTCAAATACATATTAAAGACCGATTGATTTAAAAATAATCAATCGGTCTTTCTATTTTTAGCTGTTACAACAGGCAATATATCTCAAAAAAAATCAGACGGCAGAAAAGAGTATCCCATTTTTTCTTTACTTTTGCATAAGCAAGTACATATATAATTCACACTTAAAAAAAATCATATGAAAAAAAGGACCTTTCGAAACCTTGCATTCTCAAGTTTGCTATTAATAATATTCAGTAATAGCACCCAAGCTCAATATCTGCGTTCTTCTTACTTTATGAATGAGAACACCTCTCAATTCGAACTAAACCCAGCCTTATTGCCACAACATAGCTATATAGGGTTTCCTGCACTTGGTTCCTTAACAAGTGAAACATCTTCCAATACTTTTGATGCACAAAATATCATTGATTTATTTGATCAAGACAATGAATTCTACAATAAAGATCAATTTTATAATAAACTAAAAGCAACAAACAATTTAAATGCTAATATCAGGACCAATCTTATTTCTTTTGGAATAAGAAAAGGAAAAGGATTTTGGTCATTTAATATAGGAACACGCGGAGATGTGGAAACCACACTTTCTAAAACAATGTTCGACTATCTCCGTGCTGTAGATGATAAAAATTATGATTGGAAAAACAGTAGCATTGATATTCGAGACAATAAGCTCCGAATGAATATTTATACAGAAATAGGCGCAGGATATTCACATATTATAAATAATCGGCTGACAATTGGAGGAAGGGTAAAACTCTTGCTTGGCATGGGAAACATTAATATGAATATTAACAGATTATACATATATGGCAAAGAAGATGGAATGAACTCTGAATATCAATTGCAAACGGATGCCAGCATGAAGGTTTCTGCCAAAGGATTGGAAATAGAAGAGAATAAGGATGGATACATTCAGGATTTAGACTACGACAATTTTGGAATTAGTGGCTATGGAGCAGGTGTTGATTTCGGCTTAAGCTACAAACTATTAGACAACATAACCCTCTCCGCCTCACTATTAGATCTAGGATTTATTTCATGGTCCAAAGCTAATACACAAACAGCTGCATCAAACGACGACATTGTTGTTAATCAAGATAATTATGGCGATAGCCCGGATTTGTTAGACCTTGATCTATACGGATTGAAGAAACAAGAAAATAAATCACGCAAAACCTCTTTATCACCAACACTTGTGTTTGCAGGAGGGTACGATATTTTACAAAGGAAATTAGGGTTTGGCATTCTGTCCACCACCCGAATGGGTAAACTGAAAACATACTCTGAACTAACACTATCCATGACTTATCGTCCCTATTACTTTTTCAATACAAGCATCAACTATTCCATACTAAAAGGAGGAGAAACGTTTGGCGTAGCGTTTAAAATAGGATCATTAATGATTGGCAGTGATTACCTCTATTTAGGAAAAAATACTAAACATTTAAATGCATTTATTGGTATGTCTATTCCTTTGAGTAGAAGACATAAAGAATCCAATCCCACAATATAAAAGGATTGATAGAAAAGTAAAAATGAAATAAATTCCCATGCGATACTCCATTATTATACCGGTATATAACCGCCCGGACGAAGTAGATGAATTGCTAAACAGCTTGTCCAAACAAGATTTTAAAGATTTTGAGGTCATTGTTGTGGAAGACGGTTCCACTATTACCTGCAATACAGTTGTAGAAAAATATCAAAAAGTGGAGGATATTCATTACTACTTCAAACCGAATTCCGGTCCCGGTCAGACTCGCAATTACGGAGCAGAACGGAGCCGGGGTGAATATCTGATCATATTGGACTCAGACTGCATTTTACCAGAAGGATACCTCACAGCCATAGAGAAAGAACTACGGACAATGCCGGCCGATGCATTCGGAGGACCTGACCGGGCCCATGAATCATTTGCCGATATACAGAAAGCCATCAATTATTCCATGACTTCATTCTTCACCACAGGAGGAATTCGTGGTGGGAAGAAGAAGATGGATAAATTTTATCCCAGAAGCTTCAATATGGGAGTACGCCGGGAGGCCTATCAAGCATTAGGAGGATTTTCTAATATGCGATTTGGGGAAGATATAGACTTCAGCATCAGGATATTCAAAAATGGATATGTGTGCCGACTATTTCCCCAGGCATGGGTTTACCATAAACGCCGTACGGATTTAAAGAAATTTTTCAAACAAGTACATAACTCAGGTATAGCCCGTATAAATTTATATAAGAAATATCCGGATTCTTTAAAACCGGTACATTTACTACCCGGCATCTTCACTATGGGAGTAATCATATTACTACTTGGCATGCTTTTTTGTCCTTACAGTCTAATCCCAATCGCGCTGTATGCATTGTTAGTATTTGCCGACTCCTCCCTCCATAATAAAAGTTTGCGCATAGGCATTTATTCCATTGCCGCATCATTCATCCAACTTGTTGGATATGGAACGGGATTCTGGCGTGCATGGTGGAAACGGTGTATACTCGGGAAAGATGAATTTGAAGCTTTTAAAAGTAATTTCTATAAATAGACATACTTGCACAACGCAGATCGCGAATAAAACACGTCTACAACTTGCGCTTATATTTTATAAGTTATAATGAATAAACTTAATATCAATCAATGGGCTGAAGAAGATCGCCCACGTGAAAAAATGATACAGAAAGGTGCGGAAGCACTGAGCGATGCCGAATTATTAGCTATCCTTATTGGATCGGGAAATACAGATGAAAGTGCAGTAAGTTTAATGCAACGCACATTGGCAGCTTGTAATAACGATCTGAATGAGTTGGGAAAATGGGAAGTTTGCGATTTTTCACGCTTTAAAGGAATCGGTCCCGCTAAAAGCATTACAATCATGGCAGCTCTGGAACTTGGAAAACGTAGAAAGTTTCAAGCACATTCCGAACGTTCCACAATACATTGTTCCAAAGATATCTATGAACTATTTCATCCGCTAATGTGCGATCTTGCACAAGAAGAGTTTTGGGTTTTACTTCTTAACCAAGCGGCCCGTATCATCAATAAAGTTCGTGTCAGTCGGGGAGGTATAGACCAGACAACAGCCGATGTACGTTGCATTCTCCGGGAAGCCCTCCTACAACGCGCTACCCAAATGGCATTAATTCATAACCACCCATCCGGGAATCCAAATCCCAGTAATGAAGATCAAAGGTTGACGCAATTTGTAGAGAAAGCAGCCAAAGTGATGAACATCCGCCTCATTGACCATGTTATTATTACTGACGGAAAATACTACAGCTTTGCCGATGAAGGCACACTATATGCCTAAAATAGGAAGAAAGCGGGATTTTCCATTTCAATTATTTTTTTTAGCTTTGTCCAATTAAACAAATAAGACATACCAATATGAGCAAATTTGATATAGAAGAAAAGATAGTAGCGATGCTTAAAACCGTATTCGATCCGGAAATACCGGTAGATGTATATGATTTAGGCCTCATCTATAAAATAGATGTTTCTGATAAAAACGAAGTAACTATTGACATGACATTGACTGCCCCCAATTGTCCGGCCGCAGATTTCATTGTGGAAGATGTTCGTATGAAAGTAGACTCCATTGAGGGCGTTGCATCCACAACGATTAATCTGGTATTCGAACCGCAGTGGGACAAAGATATGATGAGCGAAGAAGCCAAACTGGAATTAGGCTTTCTTTAAAAACTTTCTTTTATGAAAAATGTATATTTCCTATCAGACGCCCATCTTGGGTCCAGAGCTATTGAACATGGCCGTACCCAGGAAAGGCGTCTGGTTAACTTTCTTGATAGCATCAAACACAAAGCTTCAACCATATATCTGATGGGGGACATGTTTGACTTCTGGTATGAATTCAAAACCGTTGTTCCCAAAGGATATACGCGTTTTTTAGGCAAGTTATCGGAATTAACGGACATGGGTGTAGAGATACATTTCTTCACGGGTAACCACGACCTGTGGTGCGGTGATTATTTTACCAAGGAATGTGGAGTTATACTACACCGTGAGCCCCTCACTACTGAGATTTATGGGAAAACCTTTTATCTGGCTCATGGTGACGGTTTAGGCGATCCCAATAAAAACTTTAAGATTCTACGAGCTATATTTCATAGTCACACTCTGCAAACCCTCTTTTCTACCATACATCCGCGCTGGAGCATGGAACTTGGATTAACATGGGCCAAGCATAGCCGTATGAAACGGGTAAACGGTAAAGAACCGAACTACATGGGTGAAGATAAGGAATACCTCATATTATATTCCAAAGAGTATTTAAAGAGCCATCCTGATATTAACTTCTTTATTTACGGGCACCGCCATATTGAATTGGATTTAATGTTGAGCAAAACAGCTCGCGTTTCCATTTTAGGAGATTGGATTAATTACTTTTCATACGCCGTATTTGACGGGGAAAACTTCTTTTTAGAAGAGTTTGTCGAAGGTGAAACCTACCAATAAATTTCTTTCTCACTATTAGCAAAAAACTAGCTCTGCATATTCGCAGCGTGATGTAACAATACAAAAAAGATAATTCCTTGTTGAAAAACAGGCACTTAGGCCTTTGCTTTTATCGGTTTATCACTAGCAAATCTCGGGCCCACAGTTGTGGACTCGCCGGTTTACAGTTGTGGGCTCGCCGAGGGACAGCTGTGTGACGAAGAGCCCACAACTGTGGGCCCAAGATTTACCATAGACATCAGAGCTTTTTCCTTAAAGGATTGGAACAAAAGTAAAGGGACAAAGTGACATATATTCTTTAAGACTAACATTGTATTTTTTAGGCATGAATACAATGAATCCCCAAAAGGGAACATGAAGTTTAACCAGTCCACCAAAATCAGGACAATACACAGTGACGGCAAAGGATTTGCCGTCACTTGCCATCACGCTTGTCGTCACCATATAATGTCCTAATACACTGTGCACTAAGTTGCTTTGTGACGGAGTGACGGCAAATTCTTATTTTTTTTTGGTTCTTCTTCACTTTTGGTGGTAAATAAATATAATATATAATTTATTTTATATATTCTTATATTCTTAAATAGTTTGATATATAGGGAAATGAATGGTATATAAGATTGCAGATATGTAATTATTTTAGTAACTTTATGGTTATTCAAGTCAACAAGCTACAAAATGATTTACACATCTGCAAAAGTCAAAGATACAATAAAACAGCGAA
>Ga0183096_1000978_pt1 | contig 28211 bp, 28 predicted proteins | sample Biomet5_FD_127791 | JGI IMG/M metagenome (GOLD analysis project Ga0183096, IMG submission 127791) | Microbial communities from bioreactor (seeded with sewage sludge) at LBNL, California, USA - Biofuel metagenome 5 (version 2) (version 3) | ecosystem: Engineered > Bioreactor > Anaerobic >... | reverse complement strand
ATAACAAAATGTGAGGTTTTGTCAATTCCGAAAAAATCATCGGGATTCTGTTTTGGATATTGACACCTCTTTCAAACTATGCTATTATTGCAAAGTCGCAGATGCATGGTTGATATATTGGTTATAAAAACAGTGCAATTGTGGACAAAATGGCAGATGGTCTGTTGGCTCAGTTGGTAGAGCACATCGTTCACATCGATGGGGTCACTGGTTCGAGTCCAGTACAGACCACCACATTACCCGCTCAAATGAGCGGGTTTTTGTATGTCAGATCGTATGAATTGCTTCACACGATCTTTTTACGGAGAATAAGTTTTTACATGCAAGCATACTTCACTTTGAAGCAGATCAAACCATGGAGAAATAGTCCTACTCATTATTCACAAGATTTTTTTCGTTAAAGTTTCCGCTGTTTTCGCTGTAAACGGATCACAATGCCAGCACCGATGACCGCAGTAACGACAGCAAGTATCAACCGTACGGAAGACAAGGGATGAGTAATCGTATGCCCTTGTTGAATCAGCTGAAGCTGTACTGCATGGATATCCATATCCCCGCCATGATCACGGCAGGCGCGGTGAAAAATGCCTGTCACCTGCACCGTATCGCCAACCTGATCATAACGACCAGGGATTGCAATACTGCCAAGCTGATCTGTGGCGGCCCATATGCCGATTGCGTTGCTGCCGTCGGAAAGGTTCAGCCAGGTATGGTCCCCCCTTTGCATGATATCCCCGATGACTTCCCCAGTATAAACTACCGTCTGGCCATCCAGCGCCGAAGCGTTATTAATCAGGTCTGTACTGCTGACAACAGAGGATTCCGCAAAAGCCGCAATGGGCAGGAGAAGGAACAGCAACAGGGCAAGAATCTTTTTTTTCATGATCTCATCACCTTTTTGGCAATATAAGCGCTCAGTGCGAGAACGGACATAAATTCCAGCCGGGCCAGCCACATGATCAACAGAAAGATGATTTTTAGAACGGCGGGTGACGCGCTGGACATCAGTCCGATACTCAAGCCAACGTTGCCGGTTGCGGAGGCGGACTCAAACACCGACATGGCGAACGGATACCCACACAGCATGCAGGCAAGCGTTCCGATTGTGAAGGTTACGATGTAGGCAATCACAATCAGCATGGCGCTGCGGACCGTACCGTCATCCAGCACAACATCATGGATGTGATGATATCTCTGCACGGAGATTTGCCCTTCCGGCTGTGCCATCCGGCGAACATCCCGTTTAAACGCTGAGAAAATAATCCCCATCCGTAATCCTTTAAAACCGCCAGCGGTGGAGCAGGCGCTGCCGCCGATCAGCATAGCGATTACGATAGCGAACAACGCGATGTCGCCCCACTCGTTATAGAACTGCCGGGCGTATATCGTCATAAACCCGGTGGTTGTATGACCGGAAATGAGCTGATAAAACCCTTTGCGGAACATCGCGACCACATCCGGATATACGTTTAACCGCATCAGACCCAGCGTGGTAATCAGGGTAAGCAACGTAATCGTAACGGTAAACGATACGCTTTCCACGTTCTTCACCAGTTCACGGCGGTTGCCGGTAAACACGGCATAATGAAGCGCAAAGTTGAAAGAGCCTAAAATGAAGAACAACACAGTGATCAGTTCGTAAAGTTCGCTGTGATAGTACAGCACGTTTTGCGACATTGGGCCAAATCCGCCTGTGCTCCATGCGGACATGAAAATCCACCACCCATGTAAAAACGCACGGTCCGGAGCCATGCCAAGGCTTATTCCGGCAAACCACAGGCTGATCGTGCCCAAACCTAAATAGACAAGGCTGATCATCCAGATAGAGCGTGACGTATGAACCACATTGGGAAGCAGGCGTTCGTCTTTCCCTTCGCCTACATACATACGGTAGATTCCGCTGGAAGCTTTCGTGAGAACAGTCAACACGAGAACGACCATTCCCTGACCGCCGACAAATGTGAGCATGTGCCGCCAGGTATTCACACCATTGGATAGATGATCCATATCCTGGATCAGCGAAAAACCGGTAGTGGTAAAACCGCTCATCACATCAAAACAGCAATCCAGAAACGAAAGATAATTTCCATTCAACCAGTAGGGGAATGCGCAAACGATCATCCCGATGAACCAGGCGCTCGCTGTAACGGTCATGCTTTCTCCCCAGCCGAGCCGCTGCAGCCGGCTGTGGCGGAACAGCAGAAGAAGCGAACCGCCAAAGATCAGCGTCAGGTTACCGGAAATAAGAAAGTTTACAGCGACAGACCACTCACCATACAGCATTGATACGATCATCGGCAGGTACATCATCGCGCCCAGGCACAAGATAACCGTGCCAATATAATATAGAACGGCTCTCCAATGCCCCGAACGGTTCCGGGCAGGCATCATATTCTCACCATCCAGCCAACATTGATATCACAAAACCGATCAGGATAAACCCACATGCGAAAAGAAGTTCCGCACCAATGGCAAGCATCCCGTTTCGTAATATGCGGTTTCTTTTCCGCTGTTTAGGCGGGCTGCCAAACAGCCTGCCTCCGTCTACCATACAGGGCCGTGAGGGCTGCTCATTACGATCATTCATGCTGCTCGCCTCCGCCGGAAGCGGTAAAGTAATCCGAAAGCAACCCCAGATTACTTTCGTGTGATAAGGCAATCACGCTGTCTCCAGCCTGAATAAGGGTTTGTCCGTTAGGAATAAAAGCTTCCTTCCCCCGTATGATGGACATCAGTACGGTTCCGGCAGGTAAATCCAATTGAGAAACCAGTTTACCGGCGGCGGCGGAGGCGTCTCCGACGGGAATATCCTTCATGCGCACATCGCCAACCTTGCTGGAAAGCATTTGATTGATACCGGCCCAGTCAACTTCCTGACTGATGATGTTCGCGATATGGGCTGTACTGCTGACTACCGAATCAACGCCAAGGCGTTTAAAGACTTCTATATTTTTCGGGTTATTCACACGCGCCACAGTACGGGGAACCCCAAAATAGGACCGGGCAAGCTGACAGGCAACTAAGTTATTCTGGTCGTATCCGGTCACAGCAATCAAGATATCTGCGTGTTCAATCCCTGCGTCCTGAAGAGCGTTAATCTCCGTACCGTCCCCGCATATCAGCTCAATGTTAAGCTTATTCAGTTCTCCGGCAATTTTCGCGCATTGTTGTGCATCGGCTTCCAGCAATACCAGACGGTGCTTCTCCGGCGCCAATGTTTTTGCGAGATAGTAACCCACTTTCCCACCGCCGACAATCACAATCATCATGCTTTCATTCCTCCCGATCTTCACACAAGGCGATTACCAGCAGGTCGGTCGCAAGGACCGTCACCTTCCCATTATAGGGAATAAAACGATTATCTCTCAGAACCCCAAGCACGGGACTTTCGTCCGTAACCGCGATGGAGTTCCCAATCTGTTTTTTAGGCGGCTTCACCGTGCGAAAGGAAACAGAAACGCCACGAATAATATGGGTGCCCAACAGGTCGCGACTTAACAGTTGGCTTTTTATCTGTTGCACGGCCAGCGTGGTTGGGCAGACAGTGGTCAAGCCCATACCACTCATAATGGTTTCCCGACGTGGGTCGTACAGGCGGGTAATCACTGTTGGCACATGAAACAGCTCTTTGGCAACCTGAGAAATCATGATGTTCATATTATCATCTTCCGTAACAGCCGCCAACGCGTCAGCCTGCACCGCTCCGGCGTCACGAAGCACGTCTTCATCAATTGGCATGCCGGTTATCGTAACCCCGTTAAAGCCGGATCCCAAGGCCTTAAAACGCTCCGGATCGCTGTCGATCACAACCACATCATGATTTTCCTGCGCCAGTTCCATCGCAAGGCTGGAGCCCACTTTTCGGCACCCAGCAATAATCACATACATATTCTTTACCTCAACATGTCCTTTTTACGCTTGAACGAGTCTTCGGTTTGTTCAACACCGTCCCCAAAGTCCGCATCCGTAATTTTTGTTGAAAAATCAAAACAGGTAATGCGTTCCAGGTTACGGCAGCAGGGTTTGTAAGTGGGATCCAGCGCATAGGCAGCGCGATAATGTTTACGCGCAGCCTGCAAGTCACCTTCCTGCTCGTAATAAATTCCCAGTAAATTATGCGGTTCCGGCGCGTCCGTATACGCTGCCATGGCCGAGGCAATTTCTTCGCGTGCCTGTTTTTGGTTTCCGTTTCGCAACAGCGACGCGATACGCTCAGTAAAATCTCGCATTGCGGATTCTTCCCGTTCCAGACGCATCTTTCATCCTCCCTTTCCGATGAACGATTACAGTATAGGTGTTTGCCTATAAAGAAGGTGTGACAATTGATATGTCCGATATAAGGATTGTATAAAAAAACCGCCCGTCCGGGCGGATAAAGACAGAAACGCAGAGGATGAATATGCAAAACCCAGTATCATGAGAGAGAACGATGGAAACCCGGGTTAAGCTAAAATTAACATGAGAAGTTTATTGCGTTACTTAAAAAGTTTACAATTCGTCCGCCATTCGGTAACCGACGCCGACTTCAGTGATAATCATACGGGGCCTGGCGGGGTTTTCCTTCAGCTTTCTGCGAAGATTTCCCATGCAGACACGCAGACACTGCGTATCATCCGGGGTCACCTCGCCCCATATTTCCTGTACCAGATAACGGTGAGTCAGAACCTTTCCATGGTGAACGGAGAGAAGCGTAAGCAACCTGTACTCCGTAGGTGTCAGATGCAGCTCTTCACCATCCAGCGTAACGCGGCGTTTTTCGTAATCGATCCGCAGAGAACCCAACTCCCACATAGAGACCCCTTCACCATCCCCCTGATCCCGCTGATGGCGGCGGAGCAGTACCCGAATCCGAGCAAGTAATTCCGCAACGCCAAAAGGTTTGGTCAGGTAATCATCCGCACCGGCATCCGTATCTTCTCCCTTGTCGCGTTCATGGCCGCGTGCGGATACCACTAAAATCGGCAGGTCAGTCCAGCCACGAAGCTTTGCGATCACATCCATTCCGTCGATATCCGGCAAACCCAGGTCCAGCACCATCACGTCAGGTCGACGAGATGCCGCCAGCGACAGTGCAGACGTTCCATCCTGCGCTTCGACGCAATCGTATTGCTGTGCTTCCAATGATACGCGAATAAACCGGCGGATCGTTTTTTCATCTTCTACTATTAATACAAGCGGTTTCATACGACATCCTCCAATGGCAGGATAAAGCGGAATCGTGCGCCGCCTTCCGGCAGGTTCCCCGCGGAGAGCGTGCCATTATGCGCTTCGATGATGGATTTGCATATCGATAACCCCAAGCCTGCGCCTTTTCGCTCCCCAGGTACGGAGGGGCGTGTATAGAAGCGTTCAAAAAGATGGAGGAGAGCCTCGGAAGGAATCCCAGGGCCCCTGTCGCTTACCTCAAACACGGCCTGATGAGATTCCCGGGTTACGGTAACGGTGATCGGCGTTCCGTCCGGTGTGTGCTGGATGGCGTTGTCCAGCAGATTAATCAGCACTTGTTCAATCAGCGTGCCGTCCATGGGAACCAGCAGCAAATCATCGGGAATATGAACGGAGATAGGGTGCTGATCCGCACGTCGTTCCATACGCGAGACAGATTCCGCGATAATCTCCTCCACGGCTTCCGGTTGTTTCTGCAATTTTACCGTATGGCTTTCCAGCCGGGTCAGACTTAATACATTTTCAACCAGAGCGCTTAGCCACTCTGTTTCGTTATAAATATCAGTCAGCAGTTCGCGCCGCACACTGTCATCCAGTTCGTCGTAGTGATCCAACAGGGTGCCGACGGAACCCAGCATGCCGGTCAGAGGCGTTCGCAGATCATGGGAAACGGAGCGAAGCAAATCGCCACGCAGATGTTCCCGTTCCACTTCCAGTTTTACGCGCTGTTGTTTTTCGTAAAGCCGTTCGCGTTCCATTGCCAGGGCGAGCTGAGCGGTAATCGCATCCAGAAAGAGTTTCTGGCTTTCTCCCAGCAATAACCCTTCTGGGAAAGCAATACCGATAACCCCCAAAACGCCGCTTGAGCCGATGATGGGGCGGTAATGACCAACACTGGATGAAAAAAGTTCGCTCATGTCGCCACAGGAAACACCGGATTGAAAACATTCCTGTAAAGCGGCCTGTTCCTTTTGTGCCAGAAAAACATCCGTACCTTCTACATACCGCATAGAAAGCTGACCGCTTAAATCGGCGGCGGTAACCAGTATGGAAACCCCAAAGAGCTCATTCAGGTCCTTCGCGGTCGTTTCCAACAGTTGGGTTTTACTGTGCACCGCCAGCAGATTTTTTTCCAGACGGTATAATATCTGCACACGGCGTTCACGGTTTTCTGCCAGCCGGGACTCAATTCGCGCTCGGGTCGTAATTGTGCTGGCGATCAAAGCGGATAACAGCATGCTGATGAAGGTGACCGGATATTCGGGGCTATAGGCGATCAATGTGTAATACGGAACTGTAAAAAAGAAGTTATAGGCCAGCATTGAAAAAAACGAAGCAATGACGCAATAAACATATCCCTCAGAAAAATAAGCGATCAGTACAACACCAAGATTATAAGTCATGATATAGTTCATCTCACTGAAACCGAGGCTGCGGAAACCTACGGAAACCAGTGTGGCAAGCGCGATAATCACGAACATCAGCGTTACGGATCGCAAGATGCGCGTGAAACGAAGCGATGTTTTTTGAGGGATGGAACGGTGAAAGTCCAATTCTTCCGTGTCCCGTTTCAACCATTGGACGACGTTCATCACAACGCCTCCCTGGGTAAAATATGTAAACTTGACAACATGTGCATCATATCAGCAGCGCGGGTAACCGTCAAGCATGAACGTATATATAGAAAAGCCCCCTGAACGAAATGGTTCAGGGGGTGAGAGAGAAAGGAGATTACTTTAGACCACTGGATTCCAGTTTGCTATTCATGCGATCCATCCAAAGCGCGACCGCGCAGCCGCCAAAGAAGCAAAGCTCATAAATTACAACGTCTATCCACGATCTGGCATTACCGAAGGGAAGAATGGCTACCGTGGAAGAGAAGGTAAGGCCGAGCACAACGTGCATGGTTACAGAATTTTTATGGGTCAATAGCCAGCCGATACCGCGGCTGAGCGACAGCACACAGGCGAGCAGGCCGATTCCCATGGGAATCAGCACCGGCATGGAAAGGGAGGAAATCCCATCCATCATCGGCCCCATCACGCCAAGAACGAAAAATATGGACGACGGGCTTAGCCCGGGAGCAATAAAACCGAGACCCCAGAAAACGCCGCAAAGAAGCCAGATCCAAACACTGTAAGTCGTCGCAGCTCCGGTTACCTGCACAGCCTGACTATTCTGCATGGATTCCATATAGAACAGAAAAGGCAGCATAATGGAAAAAGTTACGACAAGAGCCACCCAACTGCCTTTGGTGCGGGCTTCTTTGCCAGATTCTTTCCAAAGAGAGGGAAAAGTACCGACAATCAAGCCGATAAACGCCCACATGGCGGGGGTTTCAGCTCGTTCCAGCACCCATTTCAGCAGTTTTGATATTCCCAAAACACCCACTGCGAAACCAAGCAGAATGGGAACGAAAAACCAGAAGTTTTTCCTGATCTCCCGGATCGGGTGTGCCAAAAGTTCCATCACAGGCCGATAGATACCGAAAACAACGCAGAGTACGCCGCCGCTTATTCCGGGCAAAATTGCGCCTGTACCAATCAGCGCGCCCTTCAGCATGGAAAAAAGCCAGCCGCCGAGGGGGGCTTTGCCCCCCTCGGTCTTTGGAAGATTCTTTTCGTTCATCATCTTACTTAATCAGTGAGAAGGCGACAAACAAACCCGCCGCCAGGGAGGAGACCAGTGAAACGACGGTAATCTGGGTGTTAAGCGACGGACCGGCGGTATCCTTGAAAGGATCGCCTACGGTGTCGCCGATTACAGCCGCTTTATGCGCATCGCTGCCTTTGCCACCGAAGTTGCCGGATTCGATAAACTTCTTGGCATTGTCCCACAACCCGCCCGCATTACTCATCAGCAGCGCAAGCAGAAGACCCGTTACGATGTTGCCGGCCAGATAGCCGCCAACCGCATTGACGCCACCGATGAAGCCAACAAGCAGGGTAATCAGAATCGCGGTCAGACCGGCGGGGATCAGCTCGTGAATCGCGCCCTTCGCGGCGATATCAATACACTTGCCGTATTCGGGACTCACACCCTCTTTGCCTTCGGAAAGGCCGGGAATTTCCCGGAACTGACGGTGGATTTCAGCAACCATCTTTTGCGCGTTACGGTCCACACCAAGAATCAACATGGCGGAGAAGATGGCGGGCACGGCGGCGCCGACCAGAATACCAAACAGCACCATTGGCTCCATCAGGTTCAGGTTAACGGTTGCGCCGTATCCTTCCACAGTTTCAATAAATGCGCCAAGAAGTGCGATAACGGTCAAACCGGCAGCGCCGATCGCAAAACCTTTGGTAATCGCTTTAGAGGTATTGCCGGCGGAATCCAGTTTATCGGTAATTTCCAGCACTTCGTCACCCAGACTGCCCATTTCCGCCAATCCACGGGCGTTATCCACGATGGGGCCGTATGCGTCGTTGCTGATAATCATGCCAACGACGGATAGCATTCCTAACGCCGCGATCGCGATGCCAAACATTGCGTAATCCGGCCCGAGAGGTTCGCAGATTTTATAGGAGAACAGCGCCGCAAGGCCGATACCGGCCATGGAAGGCAGGGTGCTCCACAGACCGTAGGAAAAGCCGGAAAGAATGGTGAATGCAGGGCCGCTCTGGCAGGCACGCGCCACTTTTTCAACCGGTTTTTTATCGTCCCCAGTAAAAAATTCGCTTGTCAGGCCGATAATCACACCGGCTGCCATTCCCAGCATAGCGGCGCCCCAGATGCGCAGGGGGAATCCGGCGCCAATCCGGCTGGCTATCAGCGTTAAAACCGCAAACACGCCACAAGTAACATAGGTGCCGCGGTTGAGCGCCTTGCCGGGATCGCCGTTAGCGCCGATGCGCGCCAGCAACACACCGATGATTGAAGCCAGCAGACCCAGCGCGCCAAAGCAGAAAACGAGATCCACACGCCCGATGACTGCGCCGATGATGATCGCAGCGGCGATAGAAGCCACGTTGGAGTCAAACAGGTCCGCGCCCATGCCGGCAACGTCGCCAACATTATCGCCAACGTTATCCGCGATCACAGCCGGGTTGCGGGGATCATCTTCCGGGATGCCCAGTTCCACTTTACCGGCAAGGTCTGCGGAAATATCGGCAGTCTTGGTGAAAATACCGCCGCCCGCTTTTGCGAAAAGCGCAAGGGAACTGGCGCCAAAGCTGAACGCCATAATAACTTCCTGGCTGCCGGTAATCAGATACAGGATCGCCGTGCCAAACAGGGAAGAGGCTACAACCGCCATACCCATGACCGCGCCGCCCCGGAAACCAGCCATAAAGGCGGGCGCGATTCCCTTTTGCGCAGCCGAAGCCGCTTTAACGTTCGCGACAGTCGCGATGCTGATTCCAACAACACCAGCCACGGCTGAGAAGGCTGAACCAAGAATGTATGCAATCATCATGAGTACATTCCGGCTGATCCCATTACCGGTCCAAACAGGATTGGGGAACAGCAGCAGAATCAGGATCGCAGCGGATCCGCAGAAAATCAGCAGCGTTTTGTATTCGGTCTTGATAAAGGTAAAGGCGCCGTCATGTATCAGCTTGCCGATGTGGTTCAGTTTATCACTTGCAGACGGCAAAGCTTTCACCCAACGGTAAAAATACCAGGCAACCCCAATTGCCGCGACGGAAACAACGATGGATGCGATGACCCAGAACATAATGCGGACATCTCCTCTTTGTTAGTAATTCTCCGGTTGGAATGTTATCACAGAGCACAATGAAAAGGAGGTCCCTGATGAGGATGGCAGATATAACTTTGAATAGCGTATGTTTGATGACGGAATCTGGATTCCGATAACCAGGCCATTTGACCGGAGGAAGGCATCTCTGTAATATCGGGCAAACAGGGACTAAACCAGTCTGCGCAGGGAGCGGGCACAAGGAGATGAACCCCGGAAGGAATGATCGCAAGGCGTATATCTGCTGCGGAAATAAGAAGGCAAACGTCTTCGGCGCAGGGTGAGGCGGAAGAAGAAACATTATAAATAAAAGGATTCTGTGAGACTGCCTGCGCGCCGATAGCGCAGAAAAAAAGCATGAACAGCGCAATCAGCACACAGACAAACCGGGCTGATGTTTTGTTCATGCAAAAGCCTCCAAGCATTTTTCCCAATGAAAAGAATATATCGAAATTTAACCTGAATGTCAATGGGAAGATGCTTTTCTTCTGTTTTCCCAGGGAAGGATTTAACCTGAAAATACAGAAGAATTAATGTTATGCCATTATCTATCGAGGTGCAGGATGGATGTGGTATCAGCTGTTGCCAATCGTGATCCCTTCTACGATGTCTGCCACATTTTCGCAGGTGTCACAGCAACGTTCGAAAATGTCATAAATTTCACGCCACGCGATGATTTCAATAGGATCGTTGCATGCGGTATGCAGATTTCGCATGCAGTTCAGGTATTTTTCATCGCCGACTTCTTCCAGCCGATTCAGCTCGATAATCAGGTCCTTCAACTTCTTGGACTTCTTGAAATTCGCGAATTCGCAAAGCATTTCTTTCATCGTACAGCAACAATGGATCACCAGATCTGCGAAATCAATGCTGTCCGGACGGATCGTGGTGATGTTGGTCATATAGATGCGAATCAGGATGTCTTCGATGGCATCGGTCACATCATCAATGTTCTGGCTTAGTTTGGTAAGATCATCCCGTTCGATGGGGGTAATAAAGGCGCTTACCAGTTTGTGAATCAGTTCGTGGCGGGTATTATCGCCCTTATGCTCGATTTCATGGAGCTGTGCGCGCTGTTCGGGCAGTTTTTTCAGATCGAAATTCACCAGCACAGCCTTGAGCATTTCCGCGGCATCACAAGACAGCCCAGCGCTTTCGATAAAGTTGTTAAAGTAAAAGTTATCCGTTTTCTTGGCCATATCTCCGATCTCCTCTCATAATCAGGTGAATAACGCAAACAGCTTAACCATTAAATAGCCGATTAAGCCGCAGCCTGGAAACGTGAGAACCCAGGTAAGCACCATATCCTTGACAAGGCCGAAATTAACCGAGGACAGTCGTTTGGAAGCGCCGACGCCCATTACGGCGGTTGTTTTGGTGTGTGTCGTGCTTACGGGAATGCCAAACAGGGAGGAAAGCAGCAGACAAGACGCGGCGGCCATATCAGCCGCAAAACCCTGATAGGTTTCCAGCTTGACCATATCCATGCCAACAGCCTTGATGATTTTATAACCGCCGATGGAGGTGCCGATTGCCATGACCAGAGAACAGAGAACCATCATCCAGATTGGCAGTATGACCGCGCCTGTCGCGTCGCTGCCATTGGCGAGGAAAACGCTTAAGATCAGAACTCCCATAAATTTCTGACCATCCTGCGCACCGTGCATAAAGGCCATCGCGGCCCCGCCGAAAATCTGCGCACCTTTAAAGAAACCGGTTGTTTTTCTTCGGTCCATTCTTCGACAGATCAGCACAACCAGCTTCGTGATCAGATAACCGCTTACGAATCCCAGCACTGTGGAAAGCACCAGACCGTAAATTACCTTGATCCATTCGCCGCCATTGATGCCGCCAAAACCGTTGTGCAGCGCAATCGCAGCGCCGGAAATACCCGCAATCAATGCGTGGCTTTCACTGGTGGGGATGCCAAAGTACCATGCAGCGACAGCCCAGATGATAATCGCGAAAAGCGCCGCGCAAAGCGCGATAAGAGCTTCATGGTTGTTGCCACTGAAATTGACCATGTTCTTAATCGTCATCGCAACCGTTGAGTTGACCAGCGTAAGTACGAAGGTGCCCAACAGGTTGAAAAAGGCGGCCATTAACACGGCGGCGCGAGGCGGCATTGCACGGGTTGCCACGCAGGTTGCGATCGCGTTGGGTGCGTCGGTCCAGCCGTTTACAAAAATCACACCCAAAGTTAGGATCACTGTAATCAGTAACACTGGGTTCGTCGTTACCTGCCCAATAAACCACGCCAGAGAAAAATCGTTCAAATCCGGCCACTTCCTTCTACATCCGGCAGATTATCAATCCTGTGTGCCTGACAGACAACGCAGGCTAAAAACAATTGTAACATAAATCAATTGTTAAGAGAAGGTAAATTCCAGATGATCCAATGTTAAATATAAGTAAAGTCAATGCCCGAAAACATGAAAACAGGAGCGCCGATCGGTCAAAATCGTTATTCCAAAGGGAAAGGCGCATTTTTATTGAATACAAAAACCGGGCAGAATACTGCCCGGCGGAAGAATAAGAAGAAGATGGGAGGTTGCAGATGTTACGGTAAGCTCACTGTAACGCTCATGCCATCGCGAAGCCCTTCGGTACTGCTCAGAGTAATGGTAACGGTATACTGCGGGCTGCCGCTGTCCGATACGGGGAGAGAAGATATCGACTCAACCGTTCCGCTCAGCGCACTGCGTTCAGGAAGCGCGTCAAACGTGACAGAAGCCTGATTTCCAACTGCTATCCTGTCCAGATCGCTTTCGTCTGCTGGGAAAGTAACGCGCAGTGAATCCTGTGAATAGAGAGTCGCGAGCACGTCGTTTTTCGCAACAGCATCTCCGGGTTTCTTCATCAGGGTTACAATCACACCATTAACAGGAGATATAATCTGATCGTTTCCGGGCTGTAAACTATCCAGCGCACCGGTGACGGTTTCCAGCAGGAGATCGCCGCGCTTCACGCTTTGTCCTTCGGTAACAGCGCAACGCAATACGCTGCCTTCCGCCGTAATTGCGACCATAGGCGCGTTCTGTAGCCGTGCGTTACGTGCGATACGGCTGGAGGTCGTAAATGACGCTTCGCGGAAAATATTGACCGTATCTTCCGGGTCCAGAGTGCCAGACTGTACTTCCACGGTAAAGCTGCGCCCGTCCACTTTGGTGATCAGTCCAGTACCGGTGCGGGCATCGTCAGCGGTACTTTGCATGTACACGATCTCGCCGGGGGTAAGGTAACGGTTGGTGTTATGGAGTTTATCGCTATCATACGCACCGGACGTGGAAGCGGTCAGCGTATATTTATCCGAGGGCTGCAGATATAACAACGCGCCGTACCGGCTGATCGTCTGGGCTGCGTCGTCTCCCGGCAGAACAAGCAAACCGCGTACGATGCCGTCTTGAGGAGCGTACACGTAATTACCGGCGAGAGAAAGCAGCGTTTCACCCGCGGTAACGGTATCGCCGACCCTGAGTGTGTAATCCTCAATATTCCCACCATACGGCGCGGTCACAGTAATGGTACTGGTGTACTCTACCGTACCGGAGTAATTTACGGAACTGGTTTCGGCTATGGCCGGCAGGTAGAACGCCATGATCACGAGGGAAAGAATAACTGCCAGATACTTCTTTTTCATAATTTTCATCCTTTCAAAGGTTAAACACTTCGCAGGGCATCGATGGGGTTGAGGGCGCTGGCTTTGCGGGCGGGCGCCCAGCCAAAGATGATACCAACAGCGGCGGAAAAGCCGACGCCCAGAATAATCGCCATCCCCGACACAACGAAGGGAAGATCCGCGATGATACTGAACAGGTAGGATACGGCAAGCCCGAACAGAATACCAATAATACCACCCGATATACTAAGGATAATCGACTCGATCAGAAATTGCAGCTGGATTTGTCCCGGTTCCGCACCGAGCGCTTTACGAAGACCAATTTCGGTTGTGCGCTCCGATACGGTAACCAGCATCATGTTCATGATACCGATTCCGCCAACCAGTAGCGCGATGGAAGCGATGCCCACCAGCAGCATGGTCATCATGGAAAGCATTGTATCCATGGTATCCAGCAAGCTTTCCATGTTGATGATTTTGTAACTGTCGTCTTTGTAATTAAATGCGGCGTTCAGAACACTTTTCAGGTCATTTTGCACCTGATCGGTATATTGTGTGTCCGTAACATAAACACTCAATGAGTTAATATTCCGTCGCCCGGATAATGTCATCGCGGAGGTGTAGGGGATAATCAAACGGCCGTCATCGTTATCGCTGCCTTGCGCCTGAGTCATAACGTCGCTGCTGTCTGCATCGGAGAGAATCCCGATCACCTGATACTGATAGCCGTTAATATAGATGGTTTCCCCAAGCGGATCACGGCCGAAGAAAAGATTTTTCTGTGCGGTGGCATCCAGAAGGGCAACATGGTTGCGATTTGCCACATCAAGCGGGGAAAGGGAGCGACCGCGGGCAACCAGACCGGCATTATGCTCAAAATATACCTCATTATAGCCGTCCACAGTCGCGGATTCTACCCAGTCGTTAGAAGATTTCACCGCTGCCGTGAAGCTGACACTTGGGGAAACGCCCGCAACGTTAGAAATTGCGCTCACGGTTTCCAGATCAGCGGAAGCGAGACCGGTTTTAAGCGGCGTTCCGGTTGCGGTAACCACCAGACGACCCGTCCCCATTGCTACGAATTGTTCCGTCACCTCGCTGGTCGCGCTTTGCATTATCGTTACCAGTGCGATAATCGCCGTAACACCGATTACGATACCGAGGACAGTTAGGAAGGAGCGCATTTTGCTGCTCCAGATGTTGGTAACGGACATGCGCAGGCTGTCTTTCCAAAGGCCGATTTTTCGCTTAAGCACGCCCGCCACCTCCTTCGGAAAGAACGCCGTCCAGAATATGCACGATCCGGCGCGCATGCTGCGCGATGGAAAGGTCATGCGTAATCATGATAATGGTTCGTCCTTCCTGACTGATCTCCGAAAAAAGTTCCATCACCTGCTGACCGGTTGCCTGATCCAGAGCGCCGGTCGGTTCATCCGCAAGCAGAATACTGGGGTTAGTTACTAGCGCTCGGGCGATGGCGACCCGTTGTTGCTGTCCGCCGGAAAGTTGGTTGGGGTGATTGCGCAGCTTTTCTTTTAAGCCTACGCGAACCAGCATCTCTTCGGCGCGCTGCCAGCGTTCTTTCTCGTTAACGTCGCCGTAGATCAGCGGCAATTCCACGTTATGAATCGCGTCCAAACGAGGGAGCAGCTGAAAAGATTGAAATACAAAGCCGATTTCCTTATTGCGGATGGCGGCCAGCTGTCTGGGGTTTTGGCTTGCGATTTTACGCCCGCGAAGGATATATTCCCCTTCGGTTGGGGTATCCAGACAGCCGATGATGTTCATCAGCGTTGATTTACCGCTGCCGGAAGGGCCCAGAATCGAAAGAAACTCTCCTTCGCTGACCGTCAGATTGATTCCTTTCAGAACCGTCTGCCACTCGTCACCCATGTGGTAACGCTTCACAATATTGGACATCCGAAAGAATTCTTCGCTCATTCTTGTGCCACCCGGTTCGCCACGTTGTTACTGCGATTGGTGAATATTTCCTGCAAATCGGCCGCTGCTGCCGGGGTATACAATACCGTGTCGCCCGCATTAACGCCGGACAAGATCTGAACATGAGTTCCGTCATTAATCCCTACTTCCACCGGTACCTGACGCACGGATTTTTCGCCTTGCATTAACACATATGGCTGGTTATCTGCGCCGAAGCTGATGGCGCTGATTTTAAGCAGTACAGTGTTATCCGCCTGCTGATGCGGTACATTAACAGATATCTGCATGCCGGGCATTGTTCCTTCGGGCAGCTGAACACCGCGCAGGTCGACAGTAGCCGTATAGTAACTTAAATCTCCTGATTGCACGGCACGCATATCCAGTGCCGTTATCGGTGCTTCAAAGCTTTCACCGGTACCGTCAACGGTAATGCTTACAGGCTTACCAATCGTAACGGCAGCCACGTCATACTCATCCACCTGAAAAGTGGCTTTCATGCTGGAAAGATCGAGAATCTCCAGCAAAGCATCCCCGGTACGCACATAGTTTCCGGCTTCCGCTGTAAGCCCGGTTACTTCTCCGGTAATATCTGCTTTTAAAATGGTTCCGTCATCCAACCGCATCAGGCGGGCATTGTCCGCGACTTGCGAATTTGGCTGCACATATACTTCACTGATTTTCGCATCGGACGGCGATGTGAGTTTAACCGAATTGGTAACATCCACCGTGCCGGTAAAGTTGTAATAGGTCGACAGATTCCCTGTAACGGCCGTGTCTTTGGCATACTGTACTGTTTGCCTGCCGCCAAAAAGGCCGTAGCCGCCAATAAAAAGAATCAGAAGAATGACCAGCACCCAAATCCATTTTTTACGCTTTTTCACAGACGATCCTCCATTCAGCTGTTCCTGAGAACAGCATTACAACCGATCATTCAGACAATTGCTGAATGTACCTAAAATAACTAAGAATCTTTTGAAACAGGCAACGTGACCGTAAATACAGAACCATTACCCGGCGAGCTCCGGCAGGAAATATCACCGCCATGGAGACGAACAATTTTTCGTGCGAGCGTCAGGCCGATTCCGTTGCCTGGTGCGATGCTGCCTGCATCGGTATGGTAGAATTTATCAAACACCCGTTCCTGCTGATCCGCGGGAATTCCGACTCCGTCATCCCGGAAGATCACTTCGGCGTTCCTGCCCTTCCGTGTAAGGCTTACCCCGATATGGCCGCCCTCTGGTGTAAACTTGATGGCATTATCTAAGAGATTCAGCCACACCTGGCTAAGCATTTCATCGTTACCGTATAATACAACCTCTTCCAGATCAATATCCATATTGATGCTGCGACCTTCCCACACAGATTGCAGCAAGAGGATACAGCGGCGTATCTGTTCGCTCACATCAATCGGCTTTCGATTGGCGACAATCGTCTGGTTCTCGATTCGGGAAAGGTTCAGCACGTTGGTAGACATTGTCGCCAGACGAGATGACTCCCGAATAATGATATCCAGATAATCGTTGCGTTCTTCAGCGGACAAAGATTCGTCTTTCAGCAACTCCGCAAAACCCTTTATCGAGACAATCGGGGTTTTAAACTCGTGTGAGAAGTTGTTGATAAAATCATTACGAAGCATCTCAATACTGCTGAGTTCCTGAGCCATGCTATTGAAACTGTCGCGAAGCACCTTGAACTGACCCGGCCGGCTGAAGTTCAAACGCGCGGAGAAGTCTCCGGCGGCAAGCCGGTTCGTTGCATCGATCATGGCTTGAAGAGGTTTCAATGGGATTCGGCCAAAAACGAGCGCAACAAATGTGCCTACAATGGCGCTGGCAGGCAGAAGCGCCAGGATGATCGGAAAGCCCCCCCCCCAGCCAAGCCGATCCATTACGCCGAGATGGAGAAGGGCGAAGCTGATCAGTGTCATGATCAGGCCAGTGATCAGGAAGATCAGCAAAACCACCAAAGAAAAGAGCAAAGACAGCCGCATGTTATGCGTCCACTTTCGCATCATCCTTTTTTCACCGCCTTGTAACCGAGACCACGCACAGAAACAAGTTCGAAATCGGGATAATTCTCGAAGCGTCTGCGAAGCCGGTTCATATGCACATTAACGGTGATATCGCCGCTTTCGGATTCCATTCCCCAGATTTCATCCATCAATTGGATGCGTGTGAAAATTTTATTAGGGCTGGAAAGCAGTTTGTAAAGCAGATAAAACTCCTTCTTCGGCAATGTTTGCGTATCATTTCCACGCGTAACGGTAAGCGAATCGTAATCCAACGTTACCTCACCAATCTGCAACCGTCGTTCGCTTACGATTTGAGAGCGGCGAAGTAACGCGCGAATACGAAGCAGCATCTCCTGCATGTCCACGGGTTTGGTCATATAATCATCCGTACCGGCCAGAAAACCTTCCCGTTTATCCTCCGCAAGCTGAAGTGTACCCCATGTCAAGTACAAAATTTGCTTAGTGGTAGTTCGTCCGCGACGAACTGTGATATACTGCCTTCGCTTTGCCGGTGACGAGGATAGGGCAACGTGGAGGCACGACCCGAGCGCGTTACCGGATTTGCGGGAGGGCGGCGAGGAGTATCTCGTCGCCTTTTCTTGCGCCGCAGCGCGCTGCCCTCCTGGAAACCAAAGCGATAAACCTCGGGGGTCCGGGGGCAGCGCCACCGGTGTCAGTCCTTCGTGTGCGTTGGTAACGGGTAGATGCCGGTCACCAGATACTCGTAGTACTCCTTAGGCGAGAGCTTGAGCAAATCCCACTGGTAGCGGTCTTTATTGTAGTAGTCCAGCCAATCCTCAACCACCGCCTTGACCTCTGCAAACGTCTCACAGGTCGCGATCTTTTCGCTGATTTCGTCCTTCATGTGACCGAAGAAGCTCTCCTGCGGAGCATTGTCCCAGCAGTTTCCCTTCCGGGACATGGACTGGACGAACTCGTTGTCCTTGAGCTTCTCGATGAAGGCTCGGCTTGTGTAATGGCATCCCTGGTCGCTGTGAACGATTGTCGTGTTATCCAGTGTGCTGCCATGTTCTTCCACGAGGAGATCGACCGTCTCAAGAACGAATTCCACATGCAGGTCCTCACTCAACTCGTCTGCCAGTGCCTCGTGCGTATAGGCGTCAAGGATGGTCGAGAGATAGCATTTACCGTTCTTGTAGAACAGGTAGGTAATATCCGTCAGAAGATTTTTCCTGACCCCTCGAGCCTTGAATTGCCGGTCAACGAGGTTCGGAGCGATTGTGTTCGTCTTCATAGCCCTTGCCATCTGGCGGTAAGGATTCGCTTTGCGGATTGGACACATCAGACCGAACTTGCCCATCAGGCGGCGGATCTTCTTGACGTTCATGCGAATCCCGATGTGCAAAAGACGCATGTAAATCGACCGTGCGCCCTTTGCGTATCCCCGGAATCGATACGCCTCCAAAACAAGCTCGAAATCCCGCTGATCCGCATCATCCCGTTCTATCCGAAACGATGCCGATTCCAACCATCCATAGAATCCAGACCGAGAGACGCCGGCTATCTGGCACAGGAGCGTGATACTCAGAAGGTTGTTGTCGCTCTGTATGGCTTTACAGATCAGGCCATATTTCACTTGCGCCGGTGCTTGGATTCCCATAGCCTCTGCGCCTCCAAATCTGCCTGCCGTGTTTTTTTTAGAAATTCCACCTCCTGCTCCAAATAGCTGATCTTGTTCTCCATGTAGGACATCCGGCCCACCATGCTATCTGGTTTGGCTCCCTTGTTTACCCCGCGATGCTTCGTTTTCCGCAGGTTGGAGAACCCTTCTTCACGGTCGGCGTACCGCTGGATCTTCTCGCGAAAACCATTGATTCTCGTGCCGCCCAAGATCGAGGGTTGAATCCCATGTTCCTCGAAGATCGCAGCCATGCGTTCTCCTCGTAGGAGAGCTTGATACGCCTTCTCTTTGAACTCGGGTGTGAAGATCACGCATTTCTCGGTTACGCTCTCTACGTAGGGGCTTGCTCCCAAGATGAGCTGGTCGTTCTTGCTGAATAGCCGCTTGCTCATGGTACCCACCTCTCCGGCTTGACACGATGGGTACATTCTAACACTTCTACTGCCCGTCAAACGTCCGCCATCCGGGGTTTTGCGACTATTTTACTGTCCGTTTACTCGGGACGTCAGGTCAAATGTCACTCTTTCCGGTGTCCGTTTTACGGGGTACAGTTTAATACTGGCGAGTTTTAAAGAGAAAAATAGAACTTCTCATAAACTCGGTTAACTGAACGGGGAACAAGCGATTCCTTGACGAACTATCTGTTTCTATAAGATTCATCAACATCAACACGCCTAATTTTCTCGGCATTATTCACTAACTCAGCCATTCTTCTTAATTTGGGCAAGCTAATAGAGCGCGTACCATTGGTCGACAGTTTCCAACAAGCATCCCAAACCGCAAACCCTGGACCGTTGTAGAGCTCGCAAGTATCACCGGTATTACTATTGATCAAAAGGACAATCAGGGAGTCCGGCGCGCTTCTGAGTGCGACATGTCTGGCTCTTTGTGTGGCTTTGATTTGAACCCTACATCCACGTGAGCAATTATAGGTATGGCAGTAATTTTGCAGATGGAACATTGAAAAGGACGGATTTCGATACTCTCTATGTACTGGCTTCCGAGAAGGCGAGAACAACGAGGCGAGATTTCATTGTTTCGGATTACGCCTTTGCGAGTGTATTGCGGGCATTCAGCCCCATGCGTTCTGCAATACTCATGAACGGCTTCAGCCAGAGATCCATCAATACGCACATTGCATCTCTATAGGTTGTGCAAAGTGACTTGTATGGCAGCTTGGGGAAGGATGGCGATTATTTGTTGATCGCCAAGTCGACGGATCGCAGCATGATCTACGCACAACGCACTATCTGAACGGCTTCACGGTCTATAGCTTCGCGCTTGCGTCGGTTAACCGGGCAGCGTCGATGCGCTCGGGGTGGTCGCGCGGCGTGCGCCCGACCACCCATTTTTCGTTCCTTGTAGTTATAGCTTTATTCTTTCCCGGCATAGCCGGGGATTATTGGTTCCGTTCGCTTCGCTCACGAAACCTCACGAAAGTGTACATCGAGAAAAATCGCCCAATCTCCCCGCGAGGCAACGGCGCGATTTGGGTACCATCGCTTTACTATAAATAGTGTTGATATGTCGGTGCACTACCATATCCGTTTGTTTCGCTTCGGTAATGGAACTCCGAATTTTCGTTTCCACCGGTGTCGATTCTTAGGGGGTTGCGAACAGTTAATCGTTCTTTCCTGTGTATTTTAATCTTGTATGATGATGCGTCTAGGTCCGGTTCATCACGCTTCCGCGTTCCACCAGCGAAACGCTTAGGCGTATGCGTGCGAACGTCTTCGTTTCTTCTTTCATCATGTTTGTCAGCTGTAGCACTGCCTGCCGCCCAATCTCCGTTTTCGGCACGCGGATGGTGGAGAGCGGCGGCTGCATAATCTGGCAATAAGGCATATCGTCCATGCCGATCAGCGAGATATCTTCCGGCACGCGATAGCTCTCCATGGTCAGCGCGCGAAAAGCGCCGATGGCCAGGAAATCGTTGGCGGCGAAGAAGGCCGTGGGCAAGGGGGCGCGATGCGCCCGTAGTTGCTTTAGCATATCGGCGGCCGCGCCCTCCACCGCGGGTTCAACGCGGAAAATATCCTCCTCCCGTGCTTCCAGCCCGGCCTGCGTCAACGTTTCGCGCCAGCTCGTTTCGCGCTCAATCATGTTTTGAAATGCGAAGGAGGAGGTGATTAATCCGATGTGTCGGTGGCCGTTTTGGATCAGGCATTCCGTCGCCAGTCGCCCCGCCTCCAGATTATCCATCACCACCACGTTCAGCGGGAGCTGAGAAAACATACTGTCCACGACGACGAGCGGGGAATCCATGCTCAGGAACGGCTGCATATCGTCTAGGCCCATCTCGGTCGCCAGCAGCAGCGTCGGGTAATCGTTTTCCTGCTTCAGCTTTTGCAAAAACGTCCGGGTCTCTACCGGGTTGCGCAGCATATCCAGATAGATCAGGTTCAAAGCGTATCCATCCTGACGGCAGGCGTGCTCGATAGCGGCGATCAGGTCGCTGAAGAACGGGGTATCGGCGATCACACGCCCATGCTTTTTATAGATCACCAGGCGGATGCTCCGCCGTCTGGAATGGGAGTTCGTTGGCTGATAACCGATTTCTTTTACGTATTCGCGTACACGTCGTCCGGCTTCCGATTGCCCTTGGCGTCGGCCGGAAAGTACATTGGATACCGTCGCGGGCGACAAGGATAATTCACGTGCGATATCTGTTATTTTTACTTTACACTTTTTACTGATTCCGCTCATATCGTAAACCTTTCTTCTTTCCAATATATGAATAAAGTATAGAACATATGGATCGACAAGTCAACAATATTGCGAAAAATTGCGGAAAGAGTAAAACGTGATGTATTTTACGGTTGAAAATCGCGATTATATGAAGTATGATCTGTGTAAACAAAAGATAAATTTTACTTTATTATGTGTAAATTATTAACGATGGAGGGCTCGATATGAAGATTCAGGATGTGCGCTACCACAAGATACCGGAGTTCCCTTTGACGGAAATCATGCAGGATATCACCCGCTACCAACGGCTCAGCAGCGAGTACGGCGTGGGTGATAAGGGCTACGAGATTTTTCAGCGTATGCAAAAGGAGATCGGCGTCGCGCTGGATGCCTATGAGAAGCTGGTCAAGAGCGCGAACGATCCGGACGAGCCCGACGACTTGCCGGGCATCCTCGCCCTCCGCCCCGATGGGCCGCGCAAAATGATCGACAAGCTTCCGGCGGATTATCCCGAGCGGCTTCGGGGCGCCTTTTATGGCCGCATGGCCGGATGCACGCTGGGAGCCGCGCTGGAGTTTCAGAGCGTGGACGCCATGAAGGATTGGGCGGAGTACAGCGGAGATGATTATCCGCTGAAGGATTACTGGAGCCGAATCAAGGACCCCACCGCACCGCACTATATCGTGGGTCGCAACCTGGACCTGACAAGCGATCATATGGACGCCGTACCCCCTGATGACGATACGATCTACACTCTGCTTGGGCTGCTGACGATGGAAAAAGCCGGGTTCGACTTTACACAGCAGGACATAGCCGAGGTCTGGAAGCGTTACCTGCCACTAGGGCCGGAAGGCGGCGAGAACGGCCTGCGCGGCTGCTGGTGGGGCGAGCGCAAGATGCTGACCCACCTACTGGAGGGTATGCCCCTGCCGGAGGCGGGCGTGTACCGCAACCCGAACCTGCAAAACATCGCGGCCTGGACGCGGGCAGACAGCTACGGCTACGCCTGCCCCGGCCAGCCGGAGCGCGCCGCGGCGCTCGCCTATCGGGATGCCTCCGCCAACCACCGCAGAAACGGTGTATACGGCTCGATGTTCATGGCGGCGGCTATCTCGGCGGCGTTCGTGGTGGATGATCCCATGGCGGCCATTCGCATCGGGCTGACGGAAATCCCGAAGAACTGCCTTTTCGCCGAGGGAGTGCGCTGGGCGCTCAGGCAAAATTGCACCAACTACCGCGAGGCTGCAGATGCCGTATGGAAGGTGTATGACGGGATGTTCAACGGCAGCGCGTTGACCAACGCCCTACACGTGGTCATGGGCCTGTCGATCGGCCGGAAGGACTTTACCCGCACCATCGGCGAGACCGTAGCCATGAGCGGCGATAATGACTGCACCGGCGCCACGGCTGGAAGCATTGTGGGGGCCGTGATCGGTTTGAATGCGATTCCGGAAAACTGGGTTGAACCGTTCCAGGGACGCATGCACATATACCTGAAGGAGCATCCGGAATATCTGCAGCTGGAGAGCGTTTGCAAGCGATTCGAAACGCTGGCCGAACGGTTTATCGCGCAATAACAGGATGCGCCAATCAAAGATACGGGAGGAGAGATCCGCAAAACGCTGGGCCTGCGGCCCAATATTTTGGAGGAAAGGGTTCAACTATCAGAAAGAGAGGATTACTATCATGACGAAAAAACTGTTGGCGTTCTTACTTTGCCTGACAATGGTGTTTTCCTTTATGGTTGTTTCCGCGGGTGCGGAAAGCAACAATCAGATCACGCTGACGCTGTGGGATTCGCTTAGCTCCGATGCAGACAACGCCGCGATGAACAAGATGAACGCGCTGTTTATGAAGCAGAACCCGAACATCACCATCGAGCGTGTGGTCAAAACCACCGACGTGCTTTCCGAAACCCTGAAGGCCGCCTTCATGGGCGGGGATGCGCCTGACGTGATCTACGGCGAAGCGGGTATCGGCGACGATGGCGACTACGTGAAAGCCGGCTATCTGCTGGATCTGACGGACGCTTACAAAACCTACGGTTGGAACGACAAGTTGGTCTCCTCCAGCAAGGACGTGCCTTCTGCCAACGGCTTCGTGTGGGGCGTGGGCAACGAGATCGAGACCATGAGCCTCTATTACAACAAGACTGTGTTCGACAAGCTGGGCCTCACCGCTCCCACCACCGTGGAAGAGCTGACGCAGTGCCTGCAAACCATTACCAATGCCGGATACTTCGGCCTGGCCAACTGCCTGGACAGCCGCTGGTATAACAACATGAACTTCCTGGGCACCATGCTGTACGCCTTTATGACGAAGGATGAGATCAACGCCTGCATGAACGCGGACGCTTCCTGGAATTTGGATTCCGTTCGCAACGCCATCGGCACCGTCGTGGATTGGCTGGGCAAGGGCTATTTCCCCGATCATCCCGAGGTGGATGGCGATCAGGATGCGATGTTTGCCAACAGCGAAGCAATCTGCTACGTAACCGGTAACTGGGCGATCAAGCAGATGGATTCCAACTGCGATTTCGAAGTGGGTGTCGTGCCCTTCCCGGGCTCCAAAACCTGCGCTGACGGTGGCTCTCAGGTGAACTTCGTGGGTGGCTGCTACCTAATCAACGCCAAATCTGCCAACACGGAAGCTGCTCTCAAGTATGTGGATTTCCTGGTAGCCAACCCCGAGACGGCCACGATTTGGGCTGAGGAAGAGTCCAAAATTCCGCCCTACACCGGCGAATACAGCGCGAACATCTCTCCGCTGCTGAGCAAAGCCATCGGCTTCTTGGCCGACAACAGCTTGAGCAACATCCCTGGCGTGAACATGTGGGTTGCCAGCAATACCTGGGACTTCTTCTCCACCGCCGGGCAGAACCTCGCCATCGGTGCGCTGGACGTGGACAGCTTCATTTCCACGCTGGACGCGGACATCGCCAAGGACGTTAAAGACTGCAGCACCAAGGCGACTTTCACCTACTGATCCGACGCGACGACGTAAACGAGAGAACGCATCGATTTACTATGGCGGCGGCGAAGCTCGGCTTTGCCGCCGCCACACACGGAGGGAATGTTTTGAATATGCAAATCAAACGAGCAAAGTATAACCGATCCCAGATGTGGATAGGATATTTGCTTATTTTACCCGCAATGGTACTATTCGCCGTGTTCTTTGTTTACGCATTGGAGCAAGCGGTTAAATATAGCCTGATGGACTGGAGCGGCGTGGGTGAAATGACCTACATCGGCGTTCAGAACTACGTCTCTCTGTTGGGCGATCAGGTGTTTTGGCAAGCGTTTATCAACAACTGGTATTATACTGCCGGCGTTATTGTTCTGGGTGTTTTTCCGGGACTGATTCTGGCTTATATCCTGTCGCAGCCGCGCATTGCGGGGCGCGGGTTTTACCGTGCGGTTTATTTCTTCCCCCGTATCGTTTCAGCCGTGATTTACGGCGCGGTCTGGAAATGGATTTACGACCCCAGGCGCGGCCTGATTAAGGTGATCATGTCTGCCTTCGGCAATAACAGCTCTATTGCCATGCTGGGCGACGTACATTCGGTGATGCTGGGCATCATCATTACCGCAGGATGGACCTATTTCGGCTTTTGCATGGTGATTTTCATCGCGGGTTTTACGAGTGTGGACGTTTCACTGCGCGAACCAGCGCTCCGGGGCGGTGCGAACCGATTCCAGATCTTCGCACACGTCGATTTACCGCAGATTCGCCCGATTCTGGATACAATGCTGGTCTATACCGTAATCGACTCCTTTAAGGTGTACGACCTGGTGCTGGTCATGACCAGTGGCGGCCCTAACGACGCTTCCCAGATCCTGACGTATTACATCTACAAGCAGGCTTTCACCCTCGATCGATACGGGTATGGCTCCGCAGCTGCGATCCTGCTGGGTATATTAATGATTGTCTTTACCTTGCTTTACAACAACAGCATCGGAAAGGAGAGATGACCATGAGGCGGAAATCGAAGAAATTCAATCTGATGCGGTTTCTGCGGGGGTTCCTGCTCTATTCCCTGCTGATTATCGTAGCCGTCTATACGCTGATTCCGTTCGCCACCGTCCTGATTACCTCTTTCCGCACGGAAAAGGATTCCATGAAAGGCCCGTTCACCTGGCCGAAGCAATGGGACATCACCGCCGCCTACTCCAACGCGTGGAATATGGGACACTTTAACATCTACATCTGGAATAGTACCTTTATTATGATCGCAACCGTATTGGGGACACTTCTAGTTTCAACGATGGCGGGCTACTCTTTCGCCAAGCTCCAGTACCCCGGCCGAAAAGGGATGTACTACCTACTGTTGATCAGTATGATGGTCCCATTTCAGACCATCATGCTACCGCTGTATTTTGTTTTAAAGGGCATTGGGATGCTCAACACCCTCACCGGCGTATCCCTGCTGCTGATTGCTACGGGGTTGGGCTTCGCGGTTATGATGATGAGATCGTTCTTCATTTCCTTTCCGGATTCGCTGCTGGAATCCGCACGGCTGGACGGCTGCACCGAGATCAAGGTGCTCTGCCGCATCGTGCTGCCAAACACGTTCCCGGCATGGTCCTCGCTGATCGTGTTCGTCGCCATGGGCGCGTGGAACAACCTGTTGGCCCCGATGTTGTACATTTTCAACGAGAGCAAATATCCTGTTCCCTACGCTCTGTACGCCTTTCAGGATGCGCATAGCACCTCCTACGGCCTGCTTTCGGCGGCCATGGTGATTTCCATCCTACCCATCGTGCTGGTTTATCTGATCTTCCAGAGCAAATTCCAGACCAACCTTCTGGCGGGCGCGGTGAAGGGATAATCAAGCGGAAAGGACATGCAACGACAATGAACGATCAGGAATTAAAGGCTAAAGCGGCGCAGTTGCGGGCGGATGCCGCCACGATGATCGTGCGGGGCGGCGGTGGCCATACGGGCGGCACCATGTCCTCGCTGGACGCGCTGGTCTGCCTGTATTATCACGTGCTGTATATCAATTCGGCCCAGCCGGACTGGCCGGACCGCGACCGGTTTTTACTCAGCAAGGGGCACAGTGTGGAAGGTTACTGGGCCATACTAGCCGACTTGGGTTTTTTCCCCAAGGAGGAACTGCGAACTTATTCCAAGCCGGGTAGCCGACTGATCGGACACCCGAACAACCGGGTGCCCGGCGTGGAGCTGTGCACCGGCGCTCTAGGGCATGGGCTGCCAGCGGGCGTAGGCATGGCATTGGGCGCAAAGCGTTCCGGCGCACCGTGGCGGACTTTTGTCCTGATGGGCGACGGCGAGCAGGCGGAGGGTTCGGTATGGGAGGCCGCTATGGCGGGGGCAAACTACCGCCTGGACAACCTGACGGCGATAATCGATCGCAATGGCTTGCAGATCAGCGGCCCTACGGAGCAAACCATGGCGCTGGAGAACCTCAAGGACAAGTGGGCGGCATTCGGCTGGGACGCGGAGATAACGGACGGCAACGACATGGTTTCGCTGCTGCATTATTTCGATACGCCGCGCCCTTCGGGCCGGCCGCACTGTCTGATCATGCGCACCGTGAAGGGCAAGGGGCTGCCCTTTGCGGAAAACCGCGCCGAGTGGCACCACAAGGTGCCCACGGAGGAACAGCTGAAGGAAGCCTACGTGGCACTGGGCGTGAAAGGAGCGAGCTTTGAATGAAAGCGATACGACAGGCCTTTACGGAGACGCTGCTGGCGCTGGCGCATCAAAACCCAAAGCTGGCGGCGCTGGCGACGGATTCCCGTGGTTCGGTAACGCTGACGGAGTTCGCTGAGCAATTGCCGCAACAATTTGTGGAATGCGGTATCGCAGAGCAAGACGCGGTGGGTATAGCGGCGGGGTTAGCCAACGCGGGCTACATTCCTTTCGTCTGCGGACCCGCATGCTTTTTCAGCCTTCGCAGCGCCGAACAGATCAAGACGGACGTTGCATATTCGGGCAGCAACGTCAAGATCATCGGCGTGTCCGGCGGCGTCAGTTACGGCATTCTGGGCGCTACGCACCACGCTGTGCAGGATATTGCTCTGATGCGCGCCATCCCGGATATCGAAATTTTCCTGCCCGCGGACGCCGAACAGATGCGGGCGCTCACCGCCTATCTGGCCCGGAGTGGACGCCCGGCCTACGTGCGCATGGGGCGCGCCGCCGTGCCAGACGTTTATCCCGAAGGGCAAACCTTTACGCCCGGCCGTGCGATGCAGGTGACCGAAGGGAACGACGTTTCCATACTTGCCTGCGGAGAGATGGTCTATACGGCAGTTCAGACTGCGAAGTTGCTTAGGCAGCGCGGTATTTCCGCAAGCGTGTGGGACTTTTTTAGCATCCGTCCGCTCGATACGCAAGCCCTGATGCAGGCAGCGGAAGCGCCGCTGGTGGTCACTCTGGAGGAGCATAGTGTTCATGGCGGGCTGGGCGGGGCGGGGGGGGG
>Ga0183096_1000974_pt1 | contig 28312 bp, 26 predicted proteins | sample Biomet5_FD_127791 | JGI IMG/M metagenome (GOLD analysis project Ga0183096, IMG submission 127791) | Microbial communities from bioreactor (seeded with sewage sludge) at LBNL, California, USA - Biofuel metagenome 5 (version 2) (version 3) | ecosystem: Engineered > Bioreactor > Anaerobic >... | reverse complement strand
TACTCACAAATTTGATTTGCTTTTGTTGCCCTCTGTCTTTTTTTATATACATCAAAAACACCCCTGTCTTTATGGTTTAATTATACCATAATTTCAGAGGTGCTTCGACCCTTTTGTCTACAGTCTGAAGCGGACGTGCGTCCGCTTTTTTAGCATATGGGACGGAAGGAATTTTAGCAGGATTATAGAACCTGCTTGCTCACACTGACTTTGAGGCCGTCGCCTATTCCAATGAGATATAACGAATCCTGTCCGGAAACAAGCTGATTCCTGTTAATAAAATCAGCAGGTATGTAAGTGCTGCAAGCCCGGACAACTATTTTTTCTTCATTGTCTGCCAATGGTCGTTCCATATATGGCCGATAGATGAAATAATCCTCGTGGTTTTCCCGAATTACAACGTCATTATGGGTGTCGATTCCAAATTGTTCTAAGTAAAGTCTTGGAAAGTAAATGCTTTTCATTGAAGATATTTTAAGCGGGCTACCTAAAATTCTCATTTTGACTGTACCTCCTCAAAGCAAAAGAATTCCATGTTTTTCGGGCAAATAAGGATTCCTTCTGTCGTTGCCAAAAGATAAACGTAATCCCCGATGCGCACCTTTTTTTCCGCCGCCCAATCAGTGGGCAAATTAAAGCGACCCATGCTGATCTCTTTGACTGCAAGTGAGGATGAGCCGTCTGCTGGCATGATGCGCAGCAGGGTCTTTTCGCGCTGCATCAGCACTTTGCCATTCTCCTGTATGCTAAAAAGCTTGCGAAAACTCTTGTCAATCACAATCCGGTGCCTTGCAGAAACAACCGCCGGCATACCGATAATTCTTTCCATGTTCATTTTTATAACTCCTTAGTTTTATTTGTGGGCATTTAAAGCAGAGAAAAAGCCAACTTAGCCAATTTACCCGCTTATCCCTGCTTGCATCCATCAGTCATTGGTCAATTCATCCCCAACGCGGAATCATCCGTCATCAGCTTGTGCAAGGATGATTTCACTCCATGCACAAAATTTATGTTTATGCAACAGTATTCTCTTTGCTAACTTAGAGCTTAAATCTTCTTTTCTCTGCTTTAACGTAACCTTCTTTCTGGACATAGTTCTTTGGGGTGTCACCGGTGACATGGGGGAGGGTGTCAAAAGAAGTAAAAGCATAGAAATAATAACATTTTTTAGGCCTGTTTTTGGGGATGCAAGTCCACGGGTATTGGGGTCATTTGTTGGCACGCTGGGGATACTGTCTTTAAGGATGTATAGATTGGAGCTTGCCCCATTGTTGCCGTAAAGCTTCTCGCGGGTCTGCGGCCGAACTTCAAGAAGCTCCGACCGGCGCAGCTTTCTCAATGTCCGGGACAAAGTTGATAAACTGATTGAACAATTCACCGCAATCTCTTTCTTGGACGGAAAACAGGAACTACCTTTGCCAGAACGAAGGGAAAGGTAGGTATATACTTTTAACTCGGTGGAGGATAGATTGGCGGCAAATGCGCTTGAACGGCATTTGAAAAGGTGTATCTTGTCCTGTGGCTCCGTATAGGACGTTTTTTTCGCTTTAGCGTTTACGGTTGTCTTTGGAGTATCTATTTTGGCTTCAGGCTCTGTAGGACGCAGTTTAGTCTGTGGGTTGTCCAATAGTATATATAGATTTGATGTTTGTTTACCATCTTTTAAAAATCGCTTCCGGACTTCAAGCAAACCTTTGGCACACAGTTCCCTTATAGCCCGCACAACCGTTGATTCACTGACGCGGCATAAAGATGCTATATTTTTCTTTTTGTAATAACTTGCATTTGTAACCTGATTACTTACCATACGAAGAAAGCTGTATACTTTTACTGTTGATTTTGATAAGCCTAAAATCTCTGAGTTGCATAAATAGAACTGCTCCATCGATAAACCTCCACTTAATTTTTAAAATAAAACACAGAACCGGAAGCTGTAAACATCCGGTTCTGTGTCATTGGTCTATGTTCTTTTATAATTAGATTAAGTCATTCTGAAGGGGAAGTGGGCGATTGCTTGATCTTGCCGGGGGCTCTTCCAGCTCATCAATGTCAAATTCGGTAAGTACTTGTTTGGGAGGATACTTCATCATAACCGCCATTTTAAGTCTGTCCTTATCAGCGTACTTCACTTTCCTTGCGCTGTTTTCCTGCATCTGAAACGGACAGTCAAGCTCAATGCCCCATTCGTTATACCGCCTCATAGTCGTTATCATGGGATGAGAGCGTGTCTTCATAAGAATCCATTTGTTTTGCTCCAGTGTTTTAATTTCATCGGCTGTTAATAGCGGCCGTTGTATCATCTGCAGGCTGCGGGATGAATTGCTGCGGTCCATCCCGCCACTGTGTGATACGCTGCCGGACTGAACCGTCTGATTGCCGAGTGCGCGTGATAAATCCTCCGCGCTCTTTGAAAGAGGCGCAAGACCGCCGAAGACTGAGTTCTGACAGCAATCAGAAATAATTTCAGCACCTTCGCGTCCATAATTTTTTGTGAGCTGCGCAAGAGACTGAAGCATTGGAAACAAGAAGATATTTCTGGAGCGCCCGGCTGTGAACATATCCTCGGCATTATCAAATTTAGGGAGCGTACCGTATTCATCAAGATAGAAGATGACACGCTTGTCCAGTTTATTCTTACCATCTTGATTGGCAACCACCAAAGCCTCATTATAGAGCTGCGATACAAATAGCGATACAAGGAAGTGCTTTGTGTTATCTTCTTCAGGAAAGACGATAAACACAGCCGTCTTGCCGTTGCAAAACTGTTCAGCATCGACGTCGCTTTCAAAACACAAAATCTGCTCTAACTCCGAGTCGATAAACGAGAGCAGGCGGCTCATGGCCGTACTCATGACGCTATGCATACTGGATTCAGCTGTATTGAGGGCTGCCCCGGCAAGCCACCTTGCCTTATGCTCCGCAGGGAGCAGCTCAATTAGTTTTTGATACTCGTTTTTGGGCTTTATTTTACTGTCCTTTGCGATAGCTTCAGGTTTCGTTTGTAATAATTCCTGTATGATTTTGAAAACGCTGACAATATGACGTTCACCTCTTCCACAAAATTCCGAAACAAGTAGAATGGTGGACGCGATTAGTCCCTCTGCTGCTTCGTAAAAATACGCATTTTGACCGCCACCATCAAAACCCTGCACCCGGACAATTGTTTTCGCAGTAATCTTGGCATAACGTTCTGCGCGTGCTTTGTCCGACAAGCTTCCGGTCTTTTTATACAGGTCAATATACTTGTTCACCAAATGGAGTAAATTGAATCCATGGCTCCGGGTCGGATTGCGAAGGTCGATGACATAGGGGGTATATCCGTAATATTTCTGAGCAATTCCCGCATAGTCGCGGAACACGTCTCCCTTTGTATCTGTTGCAAGAAAACTGAAACCGCAGGCACAGGTCATTTCAAGGTTCGGATAAAGGAAGAACGTTGTCTTGCCGCCGCCGGTGGTGCTGATCAGCATCGTGTGGTTATCCGATGTATCAATTCGGGTACTAACATGCCCCGGCCGGCCGAGATAACCTAAGACAGTTGCCCCTTGAAGCTGTGGCAAGCTTTTCCCTGTGCGCCATTTCTTCGGCTCGAATGCAATAACGTGATAAGTTTCATTAATCTCCTGCTGTGTCGCCCAACGTGCGTTACCATATTGGCCGTCCCCGACTGTCCGGGATTTGATGTTGAGGCTTCCCCTCCAGGCATCTACGATGAAAATAATAACAATTGCGCCCACGGCGCACATGGCAAGAATGAATGCTGTTGTACTTGACATACTTTTTTCCTCCTTAAAAATGAGTATAAAAAAGCACACTTCCAATTCAGAAAGTGTGCTGAATATTTGGATTTACTTTTGTTATAAATCTTGCAATAATGGTTTGTTCTATAACCGTTATGTTGGCTGACTAAAATGCTTTTGGGGTCTAATAAAAAATCGCTATCTTGAATCGTCCATTACTGGTCTTATACGAAGTTCAGCAGTTTATCCAGCTTTACGTCATAAACATTATGCGAAGTCCAGAGTAAGGGGAGACGACAACGGTTTTAAACCATAATGTGAAGTTCAAAATGAAGTGTCATCTACCCGTTACACTTAACTTCATCTGACCTTTTCTGTTTGATACTCTTATGTTTCTGAGAACATCAGTTATTTTAATTCATACCAATAACATTTTTCTATTGTTTTAAAATAATGATAGCCGCACTTGTTAAGCACCTTCTGAGAAGCAATATTCCAGCTTTCGACTTCAGCCACGATTCTATTTATAGCATCAAATGAAAGTGCCCATTGCGATAGCGTACTTACTGCCTCGGTAGCATAACCAACATTCCAGTACCGGGGATTTAACCCATAATTGATTTCAATTTCACCGTTTTCATCCGGTAAACTTTTAAATCCGATACTTCCGATAACAACATTGCACTTTTCTACAGTAATCATCCAAAATGTATTCCAGATAAATTGATTTCCCACCTCTTTAACGAGCGGAATCTGGTCACTGAAAATTTGACCCATTTCAGAGTCCAAGTTTTCACCATCATAGGTGTAATTAAGCGCTTTTTCAAAACCATTTTTATCGTTTAATAACATATACAATTGCTTTGAGTTCAATGCTTTCAAAATGAGTCTTTGACTCTCTAACACCATGATATAAGCACCCTACTGCTCTTTTTTAATGAGCAGCCTTTCATAAAAAATTGAATTGGTAGCAGCATTATCAAGAGCCTTTTCATAAACTCACCCCCTTCATAAATAAATTCTATCCTGCTAATATTACAAAATAGATAGCTTATCAGTATATGTAATGTGCGGCCGCGCCGCCTTTTGCTTGTCCTTTATAAACAAACTGCGAAGTTCATTCTCGCTTTTCTAACACATATTGCTGGTCTAATGCGAAGTTCGGATGATCTTCTGAACTACGTATTAGAAAAATCACCTGCATTACGCATTATTCCCGTCAACTGGATAATGGTAAAGCAACATAGAAAGGCGGTTATTAGTTCTCATGTAGCGATGCAGAAGGATGCCCTGCCGAGTCAATCATAACAGTCCATTCATCCGAATATTGTACAAGTGTTTTTATCGCTCCGCATTGAATGGCATGCTGAACGGCAAGTTTCATTTGTTCTTTATTATGTACCATAAAGTCCAAATGGGCCATTTGTTGTTGCTGATTCGGATTTTCCGGCCATACAGGTGGAACATAATCTTCATTTTTTTGAAATGCTATACTTAGTCTAGGCTACGCTCTTTTATTGGCAGTTGACTTGCAAAAAAACAATATTTCTATTTTCAGAGTCTCCTGTTCTATCCGAAAAGCTCGTAAGATTATATAATTAAATTGTAACTAAGCACAGTTCATCCTTGTTACAAGTAATATTGTATACATTTTTTCGGTTTGGTTTACAAATCATCCTCTGTTTTTCTTTTCCGATACTTCGCAGGGGTCGTTCCCGTTCCTTTTTTAAACACTTTTATGAAGTAATTATAATCGCCAAAGCCAACAATGGATGATACTTCGCTTACTGAATCATCTGTAGTATCAAGCAGTTCTTTTGCCATTTTCACCCGTAACTCGCGGATGATCTGCTCAATGCCCTTTCCATAATATTCAAGTGCGATTTTGTACAGCTTTGATTTGCTGATATTGAATTGTGCACACAAAGCCTTTACCGACAAATCAGCCTGTAGGTGGTTGGTAATATGATCGTCAATTTGTTTTGGCAGCGCGTCTTCCTGTAAGTAAATATAGCGTTGAAGCCATAGGTATCCGGCGCAAGCTTCCAGTATCTGCGCCGAAGCATAGATTTGCTTCGGTCCAATGGCGAGCTTTTGATTGTAGGCTTCTCTGAGCTTTTCATGGTCGATGGAATATTGGTTGCAGCGCTGTTCCACAACATTCCAATATTCATCCATATTGTAGCACTGTAACACTTGCCCAACCATGATGTAGCCAATGACGATAATACCGTACTTAATCGGAGTGACTGTTTCAGACAGACCAGCGTGGCAGGTGTAGGAGTACAGACTATTGTTCTGTCTGCATTTTTCGCAGGCAATGCGGTCCGACATACGGCACCATTCCTCCGCCTGCGGGTTTTGACGGACAATTGAACAGAAAGCGCAATCCCGTTCGGGATATTCAACAATTTTATTGAACTCGACATTAAAAACGACAATGCGCATTTGGGTCAGCGTATAAAAGCTCTCCAACAGTTTCTTCATCTGGGATACATCATAGCTCAACAACATGTCATTCACCTACCTTTTATTTATTATACTACAGAGTCAACATTGCTATCAAGCATGGATGCAGTTATGCATCACGCTTTAATTAATCAGGAGGTTAATCTTATGAAAAAAATGACATTTGCTCTTTGCTTTGGTAATCGCGGCTTTATGCCTGGCGAACTAATCCTCGGCGCTCGGGCTGACATGGTGAAAGCCGTGACCGATGCTGGCTACGAGTACATCATGATGGACGAGTACGCTATCCGTTACGGCGCGGTGGAGACTCGTGATGAAGGCCGCCTTTATGCCAAATGGCTGAAAGAGCATGAGGGACAGTATGACGGAGTAATTTTCTCCATGCCGATCTTCGTCGACGAAAACGGCGCTATTGAAGCTCTGAGGGACGTTGGTGTGCCCATTTTGATGCAGGCGTATCCCGACGAGATAGGCAAGATGGATTTCCAGCATCGTCGCGATGCATACTGCGGCAAGTTCAGCGTTACCGATGTATTTACTCAGTACGGTGTGCCCTTTACCATTATGAAACCCCATGTGGTACATCCGCTAAGCGAGACTTTTACACAAAACCTGCGTGACTTCGCCGCTGTTTGCCGCGTGGTTAATGGCATGAAACGCTTCACTGTTGGCTGCATCGGAGCCCGTACCACTGCTTTCAAAACCACTCGATTTGACGAGATCGCCCTGGAGAAATACGGCATCACCGTAGAGTCTTTCGACCTGTCTGAGTTGGTATTCAAGGTACAGCATAAAGCCGACAATGAACCCGCTGTGCTGGCGAAAATCGTGCGCCTGCAGGCTTATACTAACTGCTCCGACGTGCCGGCCGCCAACATGGCCACACTGGCAAAAATTGGCGTCGTCATCGACGAGTACATCGAGGAATATCACTTGGACGCCATCACCCTTCGCTGCTGGAACGAGATGGAGACCATCCTGCGCGTGTGCCCCTGCGTGCTGTTAAGCGAGTTGAATGACCGTGGCATCGTGGCCTCCTGCGAAATCGATCTATGTAGCGCTATTACTATGCTGGCCATGAAGCTGGCCAGCGAGCAACCTACCGCCGTGCTGGACTGGAACAACAACTACGGCAATGATGAAAACAAGGTTATCCTATTCCACTGCGGCCCTGTAGCCCAGACACTGATGACCGAAAGAGGCACAGTCACCGAGCACAAGATGTTCGCCAAAAGTGACCCAGGCTCCGGCTGGGGCAGCAACGAGGGACGCATTAAGGCTATGCCCGTCACAATCTCCAACTGCCAGACCAAGGACGGTAAGCTGATTATTTATACCAGCGAAGCTGAATTCACCAATGATTCCATCGAAAAGGAATACTTTGGCTGCGCCGGCGTGGCTCAGATTCCCGATCTGCAGAACAAACTAATCCGTTTGGCGCGTGGCGGATTCAAGCACCACACCTCCATCGGTGTCGGACACATGAAAGAAGTCCTAACAGAGGCGTTCAACACCTATCTGCACTATAGTTTGGTAGATATCGATGGTTAAAAAGGAGGAATTATTATGCTGCTGGCTGGACTCGACATTGGCACCACTGGTTGCAAGGTTACCGTATACGGTGCGGACGGAGAATATCTAGATCGCATTTATCAGGACTACCCTGTGCAGCGCTCCGTCAGCGCCCATGAAGTAGATGCAGAAGCCATTTGGCAGGCCGCTAAGCTGGTTTTGCGCCAGGCGGCGGAAAAGCATCCCGGTATTGGCGGCATTGGCATCACCAGTTTTGGGGAGACGTTCGTGCTACTGGACGAGAGAGATAAACCTCTCGCGCCCGCCATGCTGTACACCGATTCACGGGGCGATGAGGAATGCGCGGAACTTGTGAGTCGGTTGGGCAAAGAGCAAATCATTGGCACTACCGGTTTGAATCCTCACTCCATGTACAGTATCCCCAAGCTGATGTGGATCAAACGGCACGAACCTGAGTTGTATACACGTGCTGTGCGAGCCTGTTTAATGGAGGATTACATTGTTTATCTGCTGACAGGAAACGCGCAGATTGACTATTCTTTGGCCACTCGTACTATGGCGTTCGACATCCACACTTTGCACTGGAGCGAGGATGTGTTCCGGGCAGCGGACGTAGACATAAGCTTATTTTCCAAACCAGTGCCTATCGGTACTGCTACCGGCACAGTCAAGCCTGATGTATCGGCGGTGTTGGGGCTGACGGGCAGCGTGTTGGTGGTATGCGCCGGCCACGACCAGGTAGCGGCGGCTATTGGCAGCGGTGTGTTTGATGAGAGTTGCGCTGTGGACGGTGCGGGTACTGTGGAATGCATTACACCAGTATTTGAGCAATCGGACCCAGCTATGATGGCCAATGGCAACTATTCGGTTGTGCCCTATATCACGCCTGGCAAATATGTGTGCTATGCATTTTCCTACACCGGCGGCGCGTTGGTGAAATGGTTCGTGGACAATCTGGCCGGCTACGCCGCAGACAATGCGAAAAAGCAAGGCCACGGCATTTACGTCGAGCTGGAAGATGGCTGGAATAACGCGCCCACAGGGTTGCTGGTGCTACCGCACTTTTTAGGCGCCGCCACTCCCTACATGGACGTGGGCTCCAAGGGTGCCATACTAGGCCTTACTTTGGCCAACACCCAGAGGGATATTCACTTTGCCATTATGGAAGGTGTGTGCTACGAGATGCGCCTCAATATGGAACGGCTGCGTGAAGCAGGCATTGAGATCAAAGCTCTGCGTGCCACCGGCGGCGGTGCCAACAGCCGCGTGTGGATGCAGATGAAAGCGGATATCCTCAATGTGCCCGTGACAGCGCTCGGCTCGGCTGAGGCCGGCACTGCCGGCAGCGCCATGATGGTGGGTGTTGCAGCAAATGTATTTCAGAACCTCAACGAGGCTGCTCGCGTCTTGGTGACGCAGAGGCAGACCTATCTGCCAAGACTTGAGGTTCACGCGGCATATCTCAGTGTATATGAACGTTATAAAAAACTTTACGCAGCAGTTCGACCGCTTGTATAAGTGTGGAAAGGAGATGTCACTATGAATCCATATCTTGGCCACGAGAGCCAAACCGCCCGCGTGGAAGAACACCGGCTGGTTGGCGGCAAGGGCGACGGCATGCGTTTGGTCGAAATGGATAATGGCTTAGGCCTGCAGCTGACCGTTTCCGCAGATCGCTGCGCCGATATTGCCCGCCTCTCTTATCGGGGCATCAACATGAGCTATTTTTCCCCCTGTGGCTATGTGGCTCCCGCTTATTATGACGGTGTGGACACGGGATTTTTAAAAAGCTTCACCGCTGGGTTCCTTACCACCTGTGGCTTACAGGCAGTGGGCAGTCCCTGCACCGACAAGGACGAAGTATTGCCCCTGCACGGCAGCATTGCCAACAGTCCGGCAGAACATGTGATATGGAGCCGCAATTCGAGCGCTCTGTGCTTGGAAGCAGACATAAGCGATGAAACGCTTTTTGGCCGCAAACTGAAACTGCACCGATGCATTGAAGTGAGCCTGCAGAAAAACACTTTCACTATCACCGATACTGTTGAAAATGCCGGCGACAGGAAAACTCCCGTGGAACTTCTTTATCACATGAACATGGGCTATCCGCTGCTTGACGAAGACAGCTGTGTCTTCATTTCTTCCAACAGCGTGACCCCTCGCGATAAGCATGCGGCAGAATACATTGACAACTGGATGACTATGGAGAAACCTCAACCCAGCTATGAGGAACGCTGTTACTACCACACCTGCACGGAAAAAGGCGTAGCGGCGATTTACCAACCAAAGCTTGGTCAGGGTCTTGCAATCCAGTTCGACCCCAAACAGCTGGACTGCTTCACTCAGTGGAAAATGATGGGAGTTCGGGATTATGTGCTGGGATTTGAGCCGGGAAACTGTTATCCAGACGGCCGCGATGTGATGCGCCAAAAAGGTGTCCTAAAATTTGCCGAACCCGGCCAGAAACTGTGCTATCAAATTTGTGTGTCAATGCTGACAGGCGAAACCGATTTTGAAAATCTTAAATAAGAACTGCACGTTCCTGAGATCAGCGATGGCCCTTCTACTACAATTCGTACATAGACATCTGCAACAAAGGGATTAAAGCCGTCGGCTCCCAAACCAATCAGTCCTGCAATTGGGTTCAAGCGTTCGATATGCTGCTCAAGGCTCAGAAAAACAGCCTCCCTGTTAAAGAACTGATTGCCTACGTCAACAAAACTATTAAGACAAACAATTGGCCGATATTTGTAAAGGAGACTAATTTTATGCTTGCAACATTAAACGAAGTGTTAAAATATGCGGAAGAACACAAATGCGCCATCGGTGCATTTAACACGCCCAATTTGGAGTGCATCAATGCGGTGATCGGTACTGCCGAAAAGTTGAAAGTGCCGGTCATCATCAGCCATGCCGAGCTGCACGAGTCTGTGAGCCCCCTGGTGGTCACCGGCCCGGTGATGATGCTGGCTGCAAAGCATGCTAAAGTGCCCGTATGCGTGCATCTTGACCACTGCAATCACTTGGACTATATGCAGACTGCTCTTGATATTGGCTTTACCGGTGTGATGTACGACGGTAGTGCGCTGCCTTATAAGGAAAACGTGGCCAACACCAAACAGGCTGTGGCTATGGCGAAAAAGTTCGGCGCCAATGTGGAAGCGGAAATCGGCACTCTGGCGACCCGCGAAGGCGGCGCCGGCGGGGAGGATGGAAAGCCTGTGTACACCGACCCCTCGCTTGCCAAAAAGTTTGTAGCCGAAACCGACATCGACGCTTTGGCACCCAGCTTCGGCACAGCCCACGGCATATACAAAGCCAAGCCCATGTTGGACTTCGCCCGTGTGGCGGAAATTAAAGCACAGACGGGTCTGCCTTTGGTAATGCACGGCGGCAGCGGGTGTAGCGCCGACGACTACCAGAAAGCCATTCATAACGGTGTTCGTAAGATCAACTATTACAGCTACATGTCCCGCGAAGGCGTCCGTGCAGCCCAAAAGCTACTGGATGAACAGGATGTTACCTTCTTCCACGATGTAGCCCTCGCCGCGCAGTTGGCCATGGCTGCTGATGTGGAACGAGCCATGAAAGTATTTTCCACGTGACCTTTCGTGCTGTTTCCCTAAATAGTCAGAATTAAGGCGAAAGCTCACTGCTTTCGCCTTTTGAAATATTAAAATGCTATATTCATCCTGAATGTTTTGATTTTCATAGTACACTTTCTTCCGATAAATTAATTATTCTTTAATCCTAACATGAATTGATAAACCTTATCGGCATGAGGAGGAATAAACTCATGGCCAAAGTCCGGGTATACAAATACTTCCTTCGGAGCTATTATTTTATTATACGCAGCGAACTGTGTAGATGGCGGGCAAACATTATCCATCAATCCAACTGCCATTATAACGTCGCCCCGAATTCGGCTGACTAAATTTTGGACATCGATGTAACCAAGTTTTTTAAATATTTCATTCTCTCTCTCATGTAGCGGATCAAAATCCCTGAAATAAAGGCGCAATTCAGAATAAGCGGCAAAAGTTAAATCCATCTGCCAGACTCGTCTGTAATCACATAAAAAAGGATAGTCCGTGGCAATTTTTCGGATTTCGGGTACCAGTGAAGCACAGGCCAGAGATAGACCGCCGCCTTGAGAGCCGCCCATTACCCCAACACTGCTTTTGTCAACCATAGGAAGATTCATCACAATTTTTGCAAGCTGAGCAGTATCTAGAAAGATATTTCTCATAAGCATGTTCTCTGGAGCATCGTCTATTCCCCTTATGATGTGCCCGCTCATTGTTGTTCCCATAATTCCGCCAGTGTCTTCTGACTTTCCAGCCTGCCCCCTACAATCCATAGCAGCCACAACAAACCCGGAAGAAACATAGCTTAATTTTTCGCACCAATTGCCGGCGTTTCCTGTGTATCCGTGAAACATAAGTACTGCGGGCATTTCCTTGGAACATTGCTTTGGGATCAGTACTTTCGCATGGATTCTTGCATTTTTCACACCCGTATAATATAAGTCAAAGCAATCCGCACAGGGAACGTGAAAGTCAGAAGGAATCATTTTAATATTCGGTTCAACAGAATACATCTCGCTCAGAGAAGCATCCCAAAATATGTCTAGATCTTCTGGACAAGGTGATGTTCCTTTGTATTTCTTTAGTTGTTCAAGCGGCATGTCCACAACAGGCATAGCAGCGCCTCCTTTCCATTTTTAAACCAGTTTAATCTGATCCTCGATTTCTTCCATAGGAATCAGAAAGAGTCTTTCGTTGGGGGTAACATTCGGACTGTGGATTGCGAGCATCAGCCTTCCTTCAAAAGTTTGAAACAGCATTCCATGTCCACCGTCTTTTTGGTATATAGGTTTGGAATCATGCACCCATGGTCCGGTTATTTTCCCAGAAACTGAACGTGAAATTCCCATTGCATACCCAGTACAAGAATAGCTGGACCATAACATCAGCAATGCTCCTGAATGCGTTTTGTAAAGGAAAGGGCCGTCCGTGACATAGTTTTCGCCATCCCGCTTAACCACGTCCCCGGTGTTCGGAATGCTCCATGATGCCTGTGAAGCAGTAAACAGAGTGACTGGCTCAGTTTCTGTAGAACGTAAATCCTTTGACAGTTTCATACAGCACATTTGGCCATCCTCTACCTGTGTCCATTCATGTGAAAAAATTATCCACGGTTGCTCTGATTCATCCAAATATAGCGTACCGTCCAAGCAATCCCAATTTGATGGGGTTACCGGTCCGTCGATGAATGTTTCAAATGGCCCTAAAGGGCTGTCGGCAGCCAAAATCTGCACTCCACGGTGTCGATCGTTGGATTTGAAGCTGGCGATCATGTAATATCTTCCATGATATAAATGCACTTCAGGAGCCCAGAAATTCTGATCCGCCCAAAAATCCGGTTTTGGGCGAAACACAGGGTGTGGCCCTTCCCAATACAGCAAATCTTTGCTTACATAAGCATCAAACCCTACAGCTTTTCCGCTCCATGCACTTTTATCTGTTGTCCCATACAAATAATATTCTTTGTTTTTATCATCTTTTAAAATAAATGGATCTCGGATTTGGATTTCTCTGCAATTCATTCGCTTGCTCCTCGTAAAATAAATTCTATCCCTTAGCTACATGTAATAACCGGGCTCCAACTGGTGGAATCATATGCGCTTGAGCCTCTTTGATCCACACGGAAAGAAATTACATCCCCGGTCAAAACACTGGTTTGTATATTATGGTTGATCCCCATTGAATCGTTAAACTCAACGGTTTTCCAAGAACCATTGGATGGCCAAATCATTGTATTGTTTTTCCAAATGCTCACATTGACGCCATCTCCTCCGGTTGTATCCAGCTTTTTTACATCTCCCGTAATCATAATATTTCCTGTATAGGAGGAAGTCCACTCGAGCATGGCCTGATCGTTGTCTGGATGCATATAGACGCAATTCGCACCATTCCAGATTGCATCATAGGTATTTGGCCCACGCCAGTGATTTGACCCATCCCTGTTCCAAGCCATGTTAAATGTTCCTATACCTGCAGCCCATGTTCTATAATTCCAACCATTTGTTCCTTGTACAGCTGAGTATTCTTTTGATGCACTGTGGGAAGTTACCCCAACTGGGCCGTCTGTTTGGACAGGTGAAGACATGCTAGGGTTGAGGAGATTGATTTCTTTCGCATAAGAGTTGATATGCATGTTGGAATTGTTAAAGCCAGAGAGGTATTGTCCGTTTATTTTGATGTTCTCGAGCGTTACATTGGAAATAATATGATTGTCGTCTCTTCCATAGATTCGTATTTCATTCGACCCATCAGAGTAGGACTCTATATTTCTATATTGGATATTGGAAATACTTCCTGGCCAGCTCCAATTTCCTTTCAAAGAACCGAACCAAAAATCATCTGCCATGTCAATGCCTATCAGTCTCTTGCCTTTTTCCAACCGTATATTTTCAAATGTAACGTTGCTAATATTGGTAGCATTTAGTGCGCAAATATTAATTGCTGACCTGTCCGTTAATTGATCCGGGTAATTTAAATCATCGTAGTTGTACAGAATGTCAATATTAGAAAATTTAATATTATCATAGTATCCGGCCACCGTTTCCGCTCCAAGACCGATAGCATTGTTCGCGTCACTCCACAGTTGTGCGTTTTGATAGGTAATATTATAATCTGGGTCTGTTAAAGCAGGATTATCGGCGGAATTATATCCGCTGTTTCCAGTCCCCTTGATTGCAACGCTATCATCACAGGATCGTATAAAAACATGGTCAAAGGTTACATCATGACTGTTGGCAATATCAAACCCATCTGACGAAGCATATTTGGTTCCAATCACTTTCAGGTTGCTGACATCAACAAACCCACAGCGCCACATAAAAGCACTCCACGCCCCAATATCCCTAGTAATAATCAAATCCTGAATCGAGACATTGCTACTTCGCTTTATAACCAGTGGAACATTGTCATATCCATCATTGCTGGAATAATCATTCATCAGAATTCCCTTGCCTCGAACAACAACTTGGTTGGTGTCCTGAATCAGGAACCGACCTCGTACAACCGCCCCTCCAGCAATATACAGAGTTTGACCCGCATTTAATTTGATTGGAGCTTGATTAGACAAATCATAATAGCCGGGTGCATAATAAATTACGTTGCTGTCAGCTTGAGATGGCGGATCCACTTCCGGAGCCTGTGCAAAAAGGTGCAGTACTCTGCCCTGGTAATTTCCGTCCAGAAGCACTGTCACATTTTCCGGCTGATCTAAATTGAAGGTAATGGTATTGTTTTGCCTCTGTCCTGAGATTCCCAAAGAATTGGGAATTAATTTGTAAGAGGAAAATGAAAAATTCATACTAACCGTTACCGAAATGGAACCGGAAAAATCGAACGATGCGTAAGAAACCGTATTGCCCCAGGCGTTTTTACCGGAAGCGTAAACAGGGACACTCTGGTTATTTACTAAAATACTGAAGTCGCCAGAACGGTACTGTGCGGGCAGACTTTCAGGAGCCGGATAAATCACTACGTTAGAAGCTGCGTATGCGTTGAAAGAGAGAATTGGAATCAATAGACACAAGACGAGTGGCAGTGAGATAATTCTAATTTTTTTCATTTTTAATCTCCCTCTTCTATATACTTCATCACTTAAGCCAGCACAATACGCTCGGTATACCTGTTTTTCTCAATCAAACTCTTGCTTTCTATTTTGACATTTCCACTGTAAATACTTAAATCTTCAAGTAGAACATCTTCCACAAGATGTTCGGAATCATAACCCCAAATTTGTATTGGTACATCGGAAGGTATATGAATCCTTCGGAAGACTATGTTTTTAACATGGCCAGCCTTTTTGTCAGTAGACCATTTGTCAAGCATAATCATGCAGTTGATAGCGTAATTTACTTCATGCCGAATTCGAATATCTTCAAATACAATGTTGCTGATCACTCCACTGTCGCATGTGATGATACATAATGCACCTACTTCCCTTGTCCAGTCAGCAAAACTACGCAGGATATCACAGTTGCGAAATGTAACGTTCTGAATATCGCTCATCGTTTCTCCGGCAATTCCAAAACATCGAACCTTATCGTTCCAAACAACACATCGTTCCACTAAAATATTTTCCCCGCCAATTCTGGGGGGCGGAAGCATGGATTTTACGCAAACCGCATCATCGCCTGTGCGAATAAAGCAATTCCGAACCGTGACGTTTGATGAGTTTACGATGTCAATTCCGTCGCTGTTCTCGCGATATCCGTACAGTTTACAGTTTTCTATCTTTACGCCGTCACAATTGTTGCACAGAACCGTCCAGTGTGCTGCTCCATTAAAAGTGATTCCCGATATCATAACATTTTCACAGCCGTCAAAAAAAATGGTACGCCGTTCGTGCCAATCCAAATTAGAGGTATCAATGATTCCTCTACCGAGAATTTTTATGTTTTTCACTTTTTGTGCGCTAATAAAGTCCTTATAATTCGGCTTACCGGCCCAATCCTCTTCCACCAATTTTTTCTCATTGGGGAATGGACGATTGGCCTGAAGAATTGCCCCATCTTCTAAATAAACAACCTGATTATCATTCAGATTCAGCCGATTTATCCGGTGTATTCCAGGGGCAAACCAAATCACATCGGGGTCATCTTTGTCTGGAATGTAGGATTCCGGAAGATTCACGGAAATAGTTAATGGAGTTTTATACTGACCGTTTACTTCGACCATTAGGTTGCACGGTTCGAAAACCTGAAACAGGATTTTTCCATCTTCTATTGTGTACGGTATAGAAAGATATTCCGGCAAAATGGCAACAGAACGCAAATTTCCACTATATTGAACTTGAAATTTCACTGACATGTTCTCATCCAGTAAATCGAAGGAACAAAAGCTATGTGGCCCACCCCTTGTAACCGGCACTGAATAGACTGGAATCTCATTTTCTTCTGCGACGACCATCCAGTTAGATGATAGAACTAACCCGATTTCATTTCGACTGAAAGCATCCGTCCCCTGACGCGCGAAACTATCTACATTCCTTGCCCAGGGGATCCCTGGCGGTAGGGTCCTTTTTATTTTATCATTCATTTTATTGTTTCCCTTCTTGTTAGCCTTTTACTGCACCGGCCGTCATTCCAGACATAATTTGTTTTTGCGCACAAAAATATACGAGAATAACAGGCAAAGAAATTGCAACGACATTTGCGAACACCAAGTTCCAATCTGAACTATGCGTGCCAAAGAAATTGTAAATGGTTAATGTGAGTGTAAAGTTTTCAGAACTGTTTAAGAAGTAAATTGTTGTTCCGAAATCATTCCATATACCCATAAAAGAGATGATAAATAACGTAACCGTAATTGGCTTTAGCAAAGGAAAAATAATGGAGAAAAACAACCGAAAGGAACCACAACCATCCAGCATTGCAGATTCATCAATTTCTGCAGGGATACCCTTATAATATCCGATGTACAGAAAGACGCCAAACGGGATATTGGCCGCAATTAGGACAATCGATGCTGCAATGAATGAGGTCAGATGGAGGTAATTACAGATAAAATAGGTTGGGATAATTTGCCCGGGAATGACTAAACCCAAAAGGATAAATGAACTCATAACACCGGAGAGCTTACTCTTTCTGCGCTGCAGAACAAACGCAGTCATTGCACATAATAGAATAATTAAAAGGACGCAAACAACCGTCAAAATCACACTGTTTTTTAATGCAATCAGCACGTTCCCTTGTTGAAACATTTGCTCATAATTATCAAGAATATGCCATTCAGTAGGAAGTTTTAAATTCATTGCTGCGGCCTCTTCTTTACTTTTAAAAGAATTGATCACAATCATATAGAACGGGATGATCACAATCAGGCTGGCAAGGACACCAATTATTTCCGGCAAAAGTCTCAGGCTCTTACGTCTAGTCATACTTCAACTTCCTTCCCAGAAAAATATTTAAAAGTCGGCAGCACAATAACAAGTACAATCACACAAAGGATGATGCTCGCTGCGCAACCTTCCCCGTAACGTCCGCTGCCAAAAGACTTATACACCAAAGTCCCCAGGACCTCAGTTGCGGAACCCGGACCTCCCTGTGTAACAGCCTGTACAAGGTCAAACGATTTTAGTCCACCAATCATATTCACAACCAATGCATTGGTGAATGCCGGCATAATAAGCGGAAATGTTACATATCTAAATTTCTGAAATCCAGTTGTTCCTTCAATGTCAGCAACCTCATAATAAGACTGGGGAATCGACTGCAACCCCGCCAGAAGAATCACCATTGTAAACCCTGTCCATTTCCAGATCTCAATATTTGCGACAGAGAAAATAGCTAATTGGGGGTTGGTAAGCCAGTTTTGAGCTAATCCTCCCAGGCCTATCGTTTTTAAGAATCCATTGATAATTCCTGTGGATGGATGCATCATTGCGGTAAATATCAAACCAACGGATACACTGTTTAAGACGGCGGGAAGAAAAAAAGTAGTCCTTAAAAAGTTCGTTGTCCTTAATTTATTGGATAAAAACAGAGCTAGGATCATCCCCAAAAAAACTTTAAACACCGTGGTAACTGCTCCGAATATAAGAGAATTTTTGATAGCAATTTTCAAAGAATTGTCCGTAAATATGTTTATATAATTTTGCAGGCCTGCAAAAGTAATTTCCTGAATATTAAATGTGTGAACATTGGTATAGGATAAAACGAGTCCGGCCATAGCCGGTAAAATAAAGAAAATAGAATAGAGTGCGATACCCGGTACAATAAGAGCATAACTGTATGCGCTTTTTTGTAGTTTTGACATAACTTCACAACCTTTTTTACAAACGAAAATGGGAAGGGATGTTGTCCCGTCCCATTTTTGTTTCATGCTTATTTCTTTAATAATTTATTTCCAGTTTGTATCATTTGCAGCCTTTGCATTTTTCGCAGTTTCCTCGTCCAAAGCCTTTAAAACATCATCGGCCGTCCTGGAGCCAACATAATAGTCCTGAACATATTTGTCAAAAGTCCCATATCCATACTCATTTCCACTTCCCTGCCAAAGGGGCATGGACTTTCCGGCCTTCATCACATCATCCAAATCTTGCTGGGCAGGAGCAAGCTTTACTTTTACATTTTTATTCAGATAAATACCAGTCTGTGCATTGGCATAAATCTGTTGTGCTGTATCGGATGAGATAAAGTCAATCGCTTTTTTGCCAAGTTCCATATCCTTGCACTTTGTTGTCATACCGATAGAACTCGGAAGAGAAGATGAAGTGTAATTGTCTTTATCATAGAGCGGCAACGGAAATGCACCAATATCATTGACTGCGTCAGGATATTTACTTGAAATTTCGTCGATCACCCATGTGGCGTTCACATACATTGCAGCGTCACCTTTGGCCAGTGCCGTCTGAGCCATGTCGTATGTATCTGAAAGATAAGTTGGATTCACATACTTCTTGTCAACCATTTCTTTCGAGCGTTCGATTGCCCCTAAGAAGTCCTTATTGTCTGCATAATGACGCTTATTTGTATTCATTTCCTTCCAAAAGTCCGTAAAATCTTTGCCGCTTTTCAAAACCTCTTCATTGAATCCGAAATGTGCAAAGCACTGCAGGGTCCAGGCATCCTTTCCGGAGTAGTAAAGAGGAACTTTGTTTACTTTTTTTACCTTTTCACATGCATCCAAGAACTCATTCCAGTTAGACGGTACTTTTTCAATACCAGCCTCCTTGAATACTTTCTTATTGTAAAAAACCCCGAGCAAGTTTGTGGTATCAACCGGCATACCATATAATTTGCCGTTATACAGATAACCACCTTCCTGAAGCACTGCGGCATCATATTGCGAAACGCTGGAAATTCCCGTCAGATCAACCATTTTATTAATACTATTTGCTTGTTTATCAAGCCAACTCGAACCATAGGATTGGAGCAGATCAGGAAGGTCATCTGTGGCAAACTTCACCTTCAGAATATCTTCTCCCTGAGAGCCTCCCGCAATTTTTTGTATATCCAACTTAAACCCGAGTTCCTGAGAATGATCATTAATATACTTTTCCAGTGCTTGCCACCCGGTCTTGTACCACTCTGTAAATGTGAGCATTGTAAGAGTTTTTATCTCTTTGTCCTGGCTCTGCACCGAGGCGACAGGTGTGGACTGTGAACTTGTGCTGCTGCCCGACTGCCCGCACGCGGCTAAAGATGCGATCATTACCACTGCTAATGCCAAACTTACCAGTCTTTTCAATTTCATGATTATTTCCTCCCAAATAGTTTTAGAGCTTTGCTACATTGTTATTATAGCGGTTTTTTTCAATTACAAAATTGGCCGTTTTTAAAATACATTGTCTAATTTTAATAAAGAGGCTGGTTTCATTGACTTTTGTTTTTTCGCTGTGATATAGTAAAAACATTCTATCAGACTCTATCTATAATTAACATAAATGTACAATAAATAAATCTGATTATTATATAGGAAGTATCATATGAGAAAATATTTCTTGAGAATCTCTAAAGGAATTCGTTTCAAACTCATTGCGGCGACTCTTACTCTGTTCCTACTTTTTGCATCAATCAATACATATGCTTGGTACTCGAACCTTACTAGGGAAGCCACTAATACCTCAGTTAACAACATTCAGTCAATGATGGAAATCTCAAATGAAAACTTTGAAACTGCTCTGAAGGATATTAACAATGTTGTAATTCTGATATCTTCCGATCTGGGAAATCATTTGAATTCCGGCGTGTTTAACTATCTGCTAAGTGATAACGTAAAAAACGATATTGAACTTCTTCAATATCGTCGTGATGCAGAAGACTATATTACCAGTCTGTGCAATTTTAAATCCTATTTAAATGGTCTTGCCGTTTATGACCTAAAAGGGAATAGTCTGACCTATGGTCCGACTATGTCGTGGGCTGATGTAAAAAAGCAGGCGTGGTATCATCAACTTCTTAACAGCAAGAATCAAGAAATATTTATTTCTCCACATTTTTACAGTGAATACCGAAAACAGGATGGCGACTCCGTTTTTTCTATTGCACGTCCCATTGTTCACGATGGGGAAACCATTGGCTATGTAATCGCCGATATAAAAACATCCATGCTTAAAAACATGTTTGATATCAGAAATGTGAATAAATATTCTCTATTTGTAATAGATGACAGGTCAGATCAGGTGATTTTTGCACCGGTGGGCAACTCTTCACTTTACAAAGCCACGGATTTGGATTTTAAAAAGCTGACTGCACAATTCAGCGAAAAAACAAACCACTTTTTCACCCAATTAAGCAGCGGCGAGAACTTAATTGTCTATCAGCGTTCCAATTTTACTCCATGGACTATTGTGGGGTTTGTACCCAAATCTGTTGTGCTTTCCAGTTTTCTTTCCGCAAGTAATCAAGTGATGATGATTGCTGCAATATGCGGCGGAATTTGTGTTTTCCTGATCTTTCTGTTTGCTTCCGCACTGACTAAGAACCTGAGGTTATTGACAAAATCAGTGTCTCAAATTGACAAAAGCAATTTTGATCTTGCTGTCAACATAAAATCGGAGGATGAAATTGGGCAACTTTATCAGCAGATTAAATTCATGATCGAACGTATTCAAGAATTGATCGCAGGAATTAAAAATACAGAAAAAGAAAAAAGAAAATCAGAAATCCAAGCGTTACAAGCCCAGATCAATCCTCATTTTTTATATAACACTTTGAATACCATTAAATTCCTCTCAGTTATGCAGGGAATAAATAACATAAAAGATGTGTCGGAATCTCTTTCTAATATGCTTCACCTAAATTTGGACAAGCGTAAATTTATCAGTATTTCAGAAGAGACTTGTTATCTTAAAGATTATCTTCGGATTCAGGAATACCGATACAGTGACAAGTTCAAATCCATCTTTCTGGTCGATGAAGACATTAAAACCAAATGGATACCGAAATTGCTCTTGCAGCCTTTACTTGAAAACGCCATTCGGCATGGCATCGTACCAATGGTTGGGCAAGGGATCATTCAAATCCGCATTTTTGCCGAGTCCGACGAACTCAAAATCGCCGTAAAAGATAATGGAGTCGGAATGGGTAATGATAAAACAGAGGAAATCATCCATGCACCATCTGATTCAACACATATTGGAATTGCAAATATACAGTCAAGGATAAAAATGATATTTGGGGATCACTACGGTTTGTCTGTTTTAAGTGAAGAAAACTTATATACTGTTGTGGAAATATGCCTCCCACTGATTTCAGAGGAGGAGATCGATTTATATGATTAAAGTAATGATTGTGGACGATGAATTTTTAGTTAGAACAAATATTAAATATATGGTTGATTGGGACAATGCGGTCAGTGAGGGCAATGGATTCGTTCTCAGCGGTGAAGCATCGAATGGGCAAGAAGCCATTCTGCTGATTGAATCCGAATTACCTAATATTATCATTACAGATATCAAGATGCCACAAATGGATGGTTTGCAACTTTCGTCCTATGTAAAAAGCCATTATCCCAACATTAAGCTACTCGTACTCAGTAATTATGATGAATACGATTACGTAAGAGGAACTCTGAAAAATGGTGCTGTGGATTATATCTTAAAACATAAATTGAATAATAAAGTAATTATGGATGCCCTGATTCGTACAAAGGAGATCATCGCAAGCGAAAGTGAAATCACTCAACAGAATAATCATACAGGCCTAAATTCGAATAATATTCTGGCATTAAAGCGCAATTTTATGATTCAGCTATTGATTGGTTTGTTTTCTAGAAACAACGAGATACTTGATAGAATACATACACTTAGTCTAAACCTGCAGTTAACACAGGTTTTCCCTGTAATTATGTGTGTGGACGATTACAGTTCATTAAACTTGGAAGACAGTAATTTACTTGAATTCTCAATTACAAACATAACTGACGAAATTTTAATGGATGAAAAGATGGGAGTAGCTTCCCATCTTTCAAACGAAAAATATATCCTTATTCTCTCATTTGAAAACATCCATAGTAGTGCGACAATACACAACACAACACAACGTATTTTAAGTCGAATTGCGTCTTGTATGAATAAATTTCTCAATATTTCTGTCAGCTTTTTTGTTGGTCCGCTTTGCAGTCAGATAAGCCAACTCCCTGAAAGTTATAAAAACGCCGAAGAGAGATTAAAAAACCGAATTTACTATGAAAATAACTCTATTGTCACAGAGCCAATGCAGGAAAATAGCAATAATATGATCAATTATTTCGACAATCAGATGGAAAATGATCTTTATGTTGCAATCAAAATAAATGACACGGAACGAATAGACACTCTCCTAAAAAGCATCTTCGCTGGAATTGAGGGTGGGAAACCACCGCTATCCACTCTTCAAATGATCTTCACTGACCTGTTGGCAATCATTAATCGTATCTGTAAAGAATTTACGATTGATCTGTCTCAGATATATGAAAAAAATGATCTTAATAAATATTTATCCGGTTCCGCCTCATTAAGCAATTCGAACAAATGGTTCCATCTTCTTTGCAACAAGTTGGGTGACATTTTATCTAGCAATGATATCATGGTTAACTCAAGATATGTGAGCTCAGCGCTCAGTTATATTAATAGCCATTATATGGAGGATATTTCCCAAGTATCGGTTGCCAATGAAATTGGAATAAGTAACGTATACTTAAGCAAACTTTTTAAAGAAAGCTTATCCGTTGGTTTTTCCGAGTATTTAAGAGCTTTGCGTCTTGAAAAAGCCAAGTATCTATTACAACAGGAAAATACTTCAATAAAGGAAATCATCAAAGTCTGTGGATTTAATGATTATGCTTATTTTTTTAAAGCTTTTAAAAAACAAGAAGGAATAACTCCAAAAGAATATATTGTAATGAAGCTTTCTGAAAATTCAACACGATCCAGTCACTAATTACTGGTTAGGCTGTGTGAAAACGAAAATGCATTTTGCCACCTTCCTGCGGAATAAAATAGTCATACAAATTTCTGACATATGATCGTTTAACACAACAAGCTGAAGAATGATTAGTTGTCAAGAGTTCTACCGCATGTTTAATCATAGAGTGTCTAACATTATTTTTCACTTCTTGTTTATATGTCACAGATATTTTGTCCTCCTAAAAAATGACTACTATAATTAATTCCGCGCAAAGAAAAGTTGCGAGGGGTCAAATAGATAATGCAAGAACATATCAATTGGTGAGATTTTATAAATAGTCTTTGAAAATGTAGTGTAAACTAATACGGTAGAATTCTTCTCATTATGGTACTAACCTACCATTTGACGAACTGCTCATTATTTTTATCTTAGCCTAATGGGGGTGGGGACCTGAACCAGCTCTCGGTATACTAAACATAATGTGCAGCTCAAAAGGAAGGGGGGACGACACATTGTGCTCATAATAGGCTAATAGATTTCCGTAGCTGTTCGTGGCAATTCCTTTATATGCTTTATATATGCGAAACTTTTGTCCGCTTCTTCTTTGTTATACATAAATCCAAAGGCTTCCCCAACCGCTGGTGCTATTTCGTCAAACAACTCACATGTGGTAATCAGTGCATTCCATGCACAATCGTAATCGCTTAAGTTAAATGTTGTCATAAGACGGTTCCATATATCTGGATTCAAATAATTGTTGAGGTATTTTAGAGATTTGCCAAAACTAAATTCAAATCCTTTATCGATGCAGACATACCAGCTCATCATCTGTAGTAAAGCATCTCTCACATAATAATTCAGAGAGTCGATTGTATAAAGAATTTCTTTACGCCAAAGCCCTTTCGCGCAATAAGGAGCTACCCACCAGAAATCATTACATCTACTGTAATATTGCGCGAACGAGGGCTTTTCTACCCAATAATTTTTATCCGATGCAGGGGGGAGTTTCGGCAAAATAGCTTCCTTATCGAGCAGCGTAACAGTAAGTGAATCAGTCCCGAAATTTTCTAACGTGCAGTCCAAAGTCTCAATATGTAAATCAATCCTATTGCCATCAGAAAACTGCATTAGGTAGCCATAACATTTCGACAAATCAACGTTACGCCCCTGCATTTTATCAAGCTTATCCGGTTCCTGCATAATGATTCGTTCGCCAAATACATCTATCCATCCTTTATCATTAAGAAATGGCTCTATCTCTGCCACGACATACACAACATCATAATCCATGAAAATATCTTTCGGAGCGTTGGAATTTGCTCTTGAACCATTGATATAAACGGCTCTAATACGGTCATCTTTTTTTGCCACCCCGAGAATCAAATCAATCATCTCTGATTGAGAACGCATTTTTTACACTTCCCATTCTATAAATAATTAGGTTATACTTTCGTTGTACATTTTAAACATGGAAAACTCGCATTTACTTCCGAGCTGCCAAGTTTGCTCAAAATCAAACCGATAAACTGAAATTTAACGAGCCTTATACCTATAATACTTTCCTATTGTAACTATAATTTCACCTTTACATTCATAGGGCACTTCTTTTAGTAGATAGTCCTAATAATCAACGTGAAAAGCCAAAATTGTATTTTCATTTTTTAAGTATTCTCTTTAAGTAGGCGATATCTAACAAATTCACTGTCTCAAAATTCCCTTTATAAAACACACACCAGTTATTGAAAACACAAGGCAATTCCTTTGCTTTTTGTAGCGTATCCACTTGAATTAAAGATACAGGAACGCCATTCATTTCACAATACTGTTTTATCATCTCAATGTTTTGATAGATATAGGGGCATTGCATATCATAATAAATTGTTAGCTCTTTGCTTTCGATTTCTTGGTTTTTAACATTTTGTGCGAACTTTGGCGTTGCTCCGTCAAAAGAAAGTGCAAGCAATTCATATCCATTATCGGTATTATCAACAACCTCAAAGCCGAACTTCTTCGCAAATGATTGGTCTGAAAGCCAAGATTTTTGTTTCTTTGCTCCGAGCATACAAATGCCGGATTTACCCTTTTCTTTGGCATCAGCCAAACAATACTCCATCAGCAATTTCCCATACCCTTTTCCTTTGTAACTGCCCTCAACCCATAAGCAATACACATAATAATAGTTGTCACCAATTATGGGAACCCAAGCAGTTTCAAGAGGAGCATATTCAATAAAAACCGTAGCTCTTGCATTTAACTTTCTAAAGACATGACCTTCATTTAGTCGCTCTGAAAGCCATTGTCGCTTTGCGTCAATACCTTGATGGGGCTTTTTACTGCGTATAATACAGCATAAATGCTCATTAACAAGGTTTTCTGTTGTTAAGTTTACAAAATCAGTGCACATATTTTAATTTTCCTCTCTTACAAATTCCTGTTTATCTGGCACTTCTCGTTATTATAAAATATGTACAGCTCGTCTTTTTACAGCATATGGTACTAAGTAAACATTATGCGAGGTTCACATAAATCTCCAAGCTGCCGGGCTTACTAAAATCTACCTATACCTCTTTGATAAAGATTATTTCTAATGGCTCATCCGGCAATAGTAGGGAGCCAGCATCCTTATAGTTTAATTTTCTGTAAAAATGTTGGGCATTTTCATTAGCCTGCGTCGATGTCATCAGCAGCTTGAAACTCAAAGACTTCATCTCGCTTTCCCAACGGGCAACCAATTGTCTGCCTATACCTTTTCCTCTATGAGGTTCGATAACAAAAAGCATATTCATAAATGGTGTGTTATCCCAGAATAGATTAAATCTTAACCAACCCGTAAATTCGCCGTTCTCTTCCGCAATCAAAATTCTTTTTTGGTTTATTGCAGATAACAGTTCTTTTTCTGCTATATGCTTATCATAATCGCTAATCGTATCTAAATCGTCAGATTCGGCAAAGCGTATGTTCATAGCAACTCCTTGTTATATAAGTAATAGGATTACGCTCCCCTTGTATGTCATAAACATAATGGCAGTCAAAATAGAAGGGAAGACGATTTATTGTGCTCATTTCCATGCATATGGCTTTAATCAATATAATCCTTTATAATTTCTTCAACTTCAATAATACCATCAACTAAAACTTCAGTTAGCCCATCCGATTGAGCACCTTTCCAATATTGCTCGGCTTGTTCTATCTTTTTTGAAAAAGAGCATGTTTCGATACCAGGGATCACAGATGCATCCCCCTCAAAGACATTACCGTTAACCCTTAACTTCACGATTTGTAAGACCTTGCGATGGTATCCATCAAATATTACCTTCCATCTCATTGCATCTTCATATGTCTTTGCGGCATATAAGCATGATAATCTTGATGGATATTGAGGATATTTTTGAGTTCGAACTAATTCCAATATGGTTTCTCGAACCGCCCGCATGGTTTGATCTAAGTATGTATAAAGTAAAACAGTATCATCCTCATTTAAGCATAAACACGTAGTCTCTTCATGAGATTTTAAAATATCATGACATGTTTCTCCTTTAGAGTTATTCCACTCCTTAGCAAGAAAGTGACCATATACAGAATTATGACGTGTATTATCAAAAACAATTCTTTGTCCTAACATCATTTTTGAATTAGTTACAATATGATAAACACATTTATTTGCATTCATAAAGTAAATCTCCTTGGTTGCTAATATAGTTAGCTATAGTATTTTGTAAACAAACTGCGAAGTTCTTTTTTGCTTCTGAGTTGCCCAGTGTGCTCATAACATGCATTTTTGGAATTCAGCAAACAGGAAAAGCGGGATTTCATCTGTTGTGTGAATGCCATCATAGGTTTTGGGTTCTTCCATATGTGTTAAAAATAAATTGTTATATGCTGCAAGATTGAAGTAATATGAAATTGGCCTGTGGAAATGAGTGGTCTTCCCCCAAAATTCGTTATCAAAACTATATCTTGAAATGTATTTGTCGATGGATTTTGCTATCTTCATTTCATTTTTGTTTACCTGCCAAGTGCCATCATAAAATGCCGGATGAACAATTGAAAGGTAAAAAGTCCCGTGGTTTCTTAACACTCGTGACATTTCACTTAACGTTGTTTCAATGTTTTCTATATCCATTAGAACTTGATTGGAAAATACAATATCGAATATATTGTCTTCATAAGGAAAGATATTACTCATATCAACCGTATCAAAAGAGCATTGTGGATATCTTTCCTTGGCAATGTTTATCATTTTTTTAGATCCGTCACACCCAGTGACTTTTGCACCAACAAAACGAATATATTCTGTAAAGTTCCCGTATCCGCAACCTGCATCAAGGACAGTTAAATTTGATAAATCCTTAAAACGGTCGCTAACTACACGCATGTTTATTTTCACAAAACTTGATTGCTCTTGAGAATCCGTATAGGCAATCGCAGCATTATCCCATTGCTTGATAATATCCATACTCATTTAGACTCTTTCTTCGATTTTATAAATAATTAGATTGCGCTCCCATTTTATATATAAACATAATGCGAAGCTCAAAAGGAAGGGGAGACGATGCATTATGTTTATGATCTGTACCTACTTACAAATAGTTTTATGTACCCACCAAGTTTCATTTTGGATAGGATAAAAACCAATACTATAGTAGAATTGCTGTGAAGA
>Ga0183096_1000972_pt1 | contig 28388 bp, 28 predicted proteins | sample Biomet5_FD_127791 | JGI IMG/M metagenome (GOLD analysis project Ga0183096, IMG submission 127791) | Microbial communities from bioreactor (seeded with sewage sludge) at LBNL, California, USA - Biofuel metagenome 5 (version 2) (version 3) | ecosystem: Engineered > Bioreactor > Anaerobic >... | reverse complement strand
TCGGCCTTGCAAGAGCATTTCTGAGGAATGCGCCCTTTATGCTGCTTGACGAGCCCACCAGCAACCTTGACAGTTTGAATGAGGCGGTGATCCTGCGGGCCATTCGGAAAGAACGCGGAGATAGGACCGTGGTGCTTGTTTCTCACAGAGGCTCGACGATGCGCCTTGCTGACGTTGTTTACAGCGTTGATCATGGGAGGAACTCCTGATGAAAACTGTTTCGGAAAAGCGGGAGCGGGAGAAAAGTCTTGTGTCGCAGATGATCGCTTTTTGCTGCCGCAAAAGGCATGGCACAAGAGGCACACTATGTTTTATAGAGATCTTATGATCATTGCAGCTTCCATGCAAATCGCTTTGATTCTAAAAAGCAGGAAGGGCTTAGCGTAGTGGCTAAGCCCTTCCTGCTTTTTAGGTAATAGTAGTATCATGGGATAAATGTTTTTCAAAAATAGATTTACGACACGGATTTGTCGTGAAATTTGGGCTTACGCAAAATCGCATTTGTCTTAAAGCCGATTTTAACGATGACCACTGGATCAATAAAACCTCTCAAACCCTGTCAAACAGGCACTGTTTTTGCCCGTTATTCCGAAACGGGCTTCATCGTCGGGAACAGAATGACGTCTCTGATGGAAGAGCTGTTCGTAAAGAGCATCACGGCGCGGTCGATGCCGATGCCCATGCCGCCGGTGGGGGGCATTCCGTATTCGAGCGCGGTGATGAAGTCCTCGTCCATCATTCCGGCTTCGTCGTCTCCGTTCGCGCGGAGCTCCACCTGCTTTTGGAAACGCTGACGCTGGTCTATGGGGTCGTTCAGCTCCGAAAAGGCGTTACCCATCTCGCAGCCGCAGATGAAGAACTCGAAACGCTCCGTCAGACGGTCGTCGCTCGGGCTGCGCTTTGTAAGAGGGGAGACGTCCACCGGGTACATGGTGATGAACGTGGGCTGGATGAGCTTGTCCTCCACCTTCTGGTCGAAGGTCTCGTAAAGCGCGTTGCCCCACGTCGGCTCTTTTTTATCCATATCAACTCCGGCGGCGACAGCGGCGGCAACAGCCTCAGCGTCGTCGGAGACGGCCATGAAATCGACGCCCGTGTATTTCCTGACGGCCTCAGCCATGGTCAGGCGCGGCCAGCCGGGCGTAAGGTCCAGCTTGTTGCCGAGCCATTCAAGCTCATATCCGCCGCAGATGTCGCGGGCCGCCTGGGTAAAGATACCCTCGGCAATATCCATCATGCCGTGGAAATCCGTATAGGCCTCGTAAAGCTCGATGGTGGTAAATTCGGGGTTGTGCTTCGGGTCCATGCCCTCGTTGCGGAAAATGCGGCCGATCTCGTATACCTTGTCGAATCCGCCGACGATGAGCCTCTTTAAGTTCAGCTCCGTGGCGATGCGGAGATACATGTTTATGTCCAGCGTGTTGTGATGTGTCACGAAAGGCCTTGCGGTGGCGCCGCCGGATATGGTGTTCAGCACGGGGGTCTCGACCTCGAGGTAGCCGCGCTCATCCAAGTAGCGGCGGACATGGGAGATGAATTTTGTGCGTATCTCAAACGCGCGGCGCGTTTCGGGGTTTACGATCAGATCCACATACCTCTGGCGGTAGCGCAGCTCCGTGTCCTTCAGCCCGTGGAATTTCTCCGGCAGCGGCAGCAGGCTCTTCGACAGCAGGACGATGCTGTGCGCCTTGACGGAGATCTCGCCCATGTGGGTGCGGAAGACCTCGCCCTCCACGCCGATGATGTCGCCGATGTCCCACTTTTTGAAATCCTCGTATGCGTCGTCGCCCACGATATCTTTACGGACGTAGAGCTGTATGCGCCCGGAGGCGTCCGCGAGGTCGGCAAAGCTCGCCTTGCCCATGCCGCGCTTGCTCATCATGCGGCCCGCAAGCTTCACGACGATGGGTTCGCGTTCCTCGCCCTCGGCCGGGTCGGTAAAATTCGCGGTGACGTTGGCCGCATAGTCCGTGCGGTCGAACACGGTTATTTTGAACGGGTCACGGCCTGCTTCACGCAGTGCGGCGAGCTTGTCGCGCCTTATCTGAAGTATCTCGGAAAGCTCCTGCTCGTCGAGCTCCTGGCCCTGGTTCTCATCCATTGTAAAAAAACATCCTTTCACGTTTTTATCCTAATAAATCGTATTATATCACGGCGCCGAGGATTAAACAATACAAAAAAGCGGCGCTCCGGGATCGAAGCGCCGCTCATATATCGCATTCATCTGCCGATTTCCAGTATCTCGAACTTGATCTCGTCGCCGCTCGGTATGGTGATGGGCACCACATCGCCGACTTTTCTTCCCAAAAGGGCTTTTCCTATGGGGGATTCGTCGCTTATCTTGTTACTGGAAGGGTCGGCCTCTGTGGAGCCGACGATGCTGTACACGGCTTCTTCTTTAAAATCGGTGTCGTACACCCTGACTTTGGAGCCGACATTCACCACGTCGGTGGCCAGTTCATCCTCGTCAAGGATAAGTATATTTTTCAGCATGGCCTCGAGCTCAGCTATACGAGCCTCCACAATGGCCTGTTCATTTTTGGCTTCATCGTATTCGCTGTTCTCGGAAAGATCTCCGAAAGAGAGCGCGACCCTGATCTTGTCCGAAACCTCTTTGCGGCGAACAGTCTTCAGATTTTCGAGTTCGTCCTCAAGTTTTTTAAGGCCGCTGTCTGTAACTACGATTTTTTTGTTCATGGAAATGCCCTTTCTCGGTTTAATATCATGTATTATAGAAGAACGCGGCGCCGGTGTCAAGCAAATTTATTAAATAGATATATATAAAAAGACAATAAGTTTTCCACATATGGCGTCGCACTTCATGAGATATATATGTTGATGTGATAGAGAAAATACACACGCTTCCGGATTTTCAGAAGCGTGTGTATCGTATTTCGTTGTCAGGAGCCGGATGTTTCGCTCGTTCCCGAGCTCTCCGTCTGCGAAGAGCCGCTCCCCGATGAGCCGGAGGACGGTTCGGTCACCGCCACGGAGGCGCCGGATGACGAGCTGCTGCTCGCCGCGGTGTTGGTGTTGACTGAGATGACCTCGAGCGCCTTGGCAAGCTGCGTGTCCAGCGAGGTGTCGAGCATCCCGCCGGAGGTGTAGCCCGTGTAGGAGGACTCGACCGCGTGATCCGGAGTCACGCCCGTGCCGTTCCACTGTCCGCCGGAGACGCCGAGTGTGTAGACGCCAACCGTGAGCTGTATCGCGGAGCCGTCCTCCAGCTTGAACACCTTCTGCAGCGCGCCGTTGCCGTATGTCTGTGTGCCGACGATCTTGCACTTGTCGTAATCACGCAGCGCGGCTGCAAAGAACTCCGCAGCTCCGCTGGTGTTTTGATTCACGAGCACGATCATAGGCATCGACACCGAGCGGGCGTTGGACGTGTACAGCACCTCGGAGGAGCCGTCCTGGTACGTCACCGAGAGCACATTGCCCTCCGGCAGCAGCCTGTCGAGCATCGTCGCGGCGGAGGAGGCGAGCCCGGTGGACACATCGCGCACGTCGAATATCAGCGCCGTGGCTCCGCCGTTTATCGCTGTCTCCACCACCTTGGAGAACTGGTCGGGCGTGCTCTCGCTGAAGGAATCGATCCTGACGTAAGCCACGGTCCCTATCATTGAGGAGGAGACGGTCGTCACCGTGAGCTGGCGGCGGGTTATCTCCATCTCGGTGTCCTCGTTCTCGCGCCGGACCGTCAGAGTCACTTTCGTGCCGGCGTCGCCGGTCAGCAGCTCGACCGCCTGCGCGTAGGTGTCGGCGGTGATGTCAAGGTCGTCGATCTTGATTATCAGGTCGCCCACCTGTATGCCGGCTCCGGCGGCTGCGGTGCCCTCGTGCACCTGCGTCACCTGCATATAGCCGCTCTCCTCCATCACGGTCGTGATGCCGACCCCGGCGGTGACGTCGTTTTCCGCGGCTATATACGCCTCGTACTGTTCCGCCGTCATGTAAGTGGCGAACGGGTCGCTGATGCCGGAAAGGTAACCCTTGGCCACCGCGTCCATCAGCGCGTCCTCGTCTATCTTGCCGTAATAGTTCTGGCGGACATATTTGTCTATCTCGGTAAATTTCTCATACATGTTTTCCCGCTCGGTGATGCTGGATACCTTGTCGTTGAACGTGCGTATCGCGAACACCATCGTTATGGAAAATGTTACGGTCGCGGCGATTATCATCATCGCTATTGCCGCGCCGAGGGATACTTTCTTTCCCATTGGCTTCTCCTCGTTGTTAAATGTCTGAGTTGTCAGCCTGTAACGTAGGGCAGGGGATCGACGGTCTTTCCATCGACACGGACCTCGAAGTGCAGATGCGGGCCCGTGCTCCAGCCGGTGGAGCCGACGGCCGCTATGGTCTGACCCTTCGCCACGACGTCGCCCTCATTCACATAGATGGCGCTGCAGTGGCCGTACAGTGTGGATATGCCGCCGCCGTGGTCGATGATGAGGTAGCTGCCGTAGCCGCCGGCATAACCGGAAGCGTAGCCGCCCGTCCTCACGAACATGACGGTGCCTGTGTTGGCGGCGATTATGTTGGCGCCGTAGACGCCGCCGCCGGATATATCTATTCCGGTATGGAAGTCGCTGTTTTCCCAGCGCCAGCCGTAATAGCAGGTGATGTTGCTGAAGCCGGGCACAGGCCACGCGAATTCGCCGCCGACGTAATCGGTGTACTGAGAATTGTAGACCGCGTAGATGTTGGCTATCTCGTTCTGGATCTCCTTCATCTGCGCCTCTATGGCCTCGCGGTTGGATTTGTATTCGGCCTCCATGGCGGAGATGTCCTGCACGGCGGCGGAGGCGGTGACGTAGCTCGACTCGAGGTCGGCCTGGTCGGACGCGAGCTGTTTGTGGTCGTCCTCAAGCTCGGACTTCTGCTGCTCGACTTCGTCCTTTTCGTCCTGGATCTTGCCGAGCTCCGTACGCATCTCGCTGATGAGCTCCTCGTCGTGTTCGGAGACGCGGCGGATTATCTCCGTGCGCGTCAGGAACTCGGCGATGCTGTCGGACGAGAGCAGCATGGTCATGTAGTTGCCGTTGGCCGAGTTTCCGCCGGAGAGATAGATGGCGCGTATACGCTCGCGGAAAAGGTCGAGGCCGTCGCTTATCTCGGCTTCTTTTTGCTCGATCTCCTTTTCCTTTTCATCTATGTTCTTCTGCATCAGCTCTATTTTTTCCTGCATCAGGGAGATGGACTGCTTCGTCAGCGATATCTGCGCGTCTATGTTGCTGGCGATGACCTGCTGTTTTTCGCGTTCGTTCTTGGCGTTCGCGATGAGCTGGTCGAGCCTGTCCTGTTCGGTCTGGAGCGCAGTCTGCTGCTGCTGTAGGTCGCCTATCTGGTCGAGGTAGCTGGTGTCTATTTCTGACTGACTGTCGGTCTTGTTCCCGCTGCTGTTTTGGGAGCTTTCGCTTGTGCTCTCGCTGGAGCTCTCGGACTCGGACGAGCTGCTCGCGGGCGCGCCTTCGCAGAGTTCGGGGTTGGCCGCGCACACAGGGCAGGAAAAATTCCGCGTATTGGCGGTGCACTGTTCGTCGCAGATGCACTTGTCACCGTCATCCGCGAAAGAGGTCGGCATAGCTGTCAAAAAAAGTGCGACGCACACTGTCAGGCAAAGCGCTTTGATAAAACGTTTGCGCATTTTTTTCATGCATCGTACCTCCTTTCACAATGGTAAGATCAGACGTTGAGATGCTTGTTCAGGAACGTCGCGCTGCCCAGCACGCCGATCCCGACGCCGCCGCCGAGAAATCCGTAGAGCAACTCTTTCGCGACGGATGAGAAGGGCACGAGATTGCTGACGACAACGGCCAGAGAGCCGGGGTTGCTCCTTATCCAGCTTTCAAAGTAGTTGTAGCCGTACCAGAGCAGGAAGTAGGCGGCCACCGCCGAGATGAGCCCGAGTATGAGCCCTTCGACGAGGAACGGGAAGCGGATGAATCCGTCCGTCGCGCCCACGTACTTCATGATGTTGATCTCCTTGCGGCGGGAGAACACGGTTATCTTTATCGTGTTGCCGATTATCATCAGCGAGACCACGATGAGTATGCCCACGACGACGGTGCCGCCGATGTAGACCATGTTCTTTACGCCGGTTATGGTGTCCGCTATGTCCGTCGGGGCGGAAACGGAATAAACTCCGTCGATCGCCTCTATCTGCGCCACGGTGTCCGACAGACGCGACACATCGTCTATGGTGACGCGGTATGAATCCGGAAGGTTGTTGCTGTCTTTATAAGCCTCAAACAGGATACCGTCGTCTCCGATGGAGTCCATCATCTCCTCGAGGCCTTTTTCCTTGGAAACGAACTCCACGTTCAGGATGTTGCCAGTCGCGCGTATGGCGTTTTCGATATCGGCGCGCTTGACTTCGTCCAGCCCGTCGTCAAGGAACACGACCGCCTCGCTCTGGTCCTCAACATAACCCACGAGACTGGAGACATTGGCGGAAAAGAGCAGCGCGCTGCCTATGAGCAGCATACAGGCGATGAGCACGCCGACGGATGCCAGCGACATCAGCCTGTTCTTCCAGATGTTGCGCACGCCCTCTTTCACAAGGTAACAAAAACTGCTGAAGCGTATCATACTCCGGCCTCCCACTTGGCGGTGTCGGAGACGACTTCGCCTTTTTCTATAGTCACCACGCGGCGGTTGAACTGCGCCACGAGGTCGTGCTCATGAGTTACCATCACGATCGTGACTCCCAGCTTGTTTATTTCGTTGAGCAGGTCCACGATCTCGAACGAAAGCTCCGGGTCGATGTTGCCGGTGGGTTCGTCCGCAATTATCAGGGAGGGGGAGTTGACGAGCGCACGCGCCAGAGCCACACGCTGCTGTTCGCCGCCCGAAAGTTCCTCCGGCTTGCATTTGGCCTTGGAAGCGAGCCCCACCAGCGCCAGCATATACGGCACCTTGCGGTGGATCTCCTTCGTCGGCACGTTTGTCACGCGCAGCGCGAACGCCACGTTGTCGTACACGGACATGTTGGGTATGAGCCTGAAATCCTGGAACACCACGCCGATGGACCTGCGAAAGCGCGGGATCTTGCGGCGCGGCATCTTGCCGAGGTTGTGACTGTTTACAATAACGGTGCCAGAGGTGGGCTTTTCCTCGCGGAGCATCAGCTTGATCAGGGTGCTTTTTCCGGCGCCGGAGGAGCCGACTACAAATACGAATTCGCCGTCCTCTATCGTCAGGTCGATGTCTTTCAGAGCAGTCGTACCGTTGGGGTATATTTTGGTGACTTGACTAAATTCGATCAAATGTACACCGCCCTATTCCAAAAATTTGTTTCCGCACACATTGTTCGGAGCGCGGTGTTGGCGCGCTCCTTAAAATCAGTCAATATTTTACGGGATTGGATGTCAGATACTTTTTGACCATCAGCGCGACCTTAAACACGATGGCGTGGTCAAATTCGCGCAGGTCGAGGCCCGTCAGCTTCTTGATCTTTTCGAGCCTGTACACGAGAGTGTTGCGGTGCACGAACAGTTTGCGGCTCGTCTCCGACACGTTCAGGTTGTTCTCAAAGAAGCGCTGTATCGTGAACAGCGTCTCCTGGTCGAGGCTCTCTATGGAGCCCTTCTTGAACACCTCGCGCAGGAACATTTCGCAAAGCGTCGTGGGGAGCTGGTATATCAGCCTTGCTATGCCGAGGTTGTCGTAGTTGACGATGGCCTTTTCGGTGTCGAACACCTTGCCGACCTCCAGCGCGACCTGCGCCTCCTTGAAAGAGCGCGCGAGATCCTTTATGCTGTCCACGGCCGTGCCGATGCCGACGTTCACGCGGGTGTAGAACTCGCTGCCGAGCGTGTCCACGATGGAGCGCGCCAGTTTCTCCAGGTCGCTGCTCTCAATGCCGGCCTTTATCTCCTTGACGAGCACGATGTCGTTCTCCGAGACGTTGAACACGAAGTCCTTCTGCTTGTCAGGGAAGAGGTTCTGTATGACGTCGTAGACCGAGATGTCGTTGACCGTCAGCACGCGGATGAGCAGTATGACCCTGGATACATCCATGGAAAAATGCAGCTCGCGCGCCTTCACGAAGATGTCGCCGGGCAGGATGTTGTCGAGGATGACGTTCTTGATGAAATTGCTGCGGTCGTACTTTTCGTCGTAGTAGAGTTTTATGCCGGCCAGCGAGACGGCCATCAGCGAGCAGAACTTGGCCGCGAGGTCGTCGGTGCCGGCCACGAAAACAGCGTATTCGTTTTTTTGGCCGTTTCCAAAGGGCTTATAGGTAAAGTTGTCGCGGACAAAGCAATCGGTGCTGTCCTCGAAATCCACGAACAGATATTCATTGTGCTCGCCTATTTTTGCGAGATCGCTGCAGGATATAATTGTGAATGTGTCATCTATCACGCCCACGGTGCGGTCTATGCTGTCGTGCATCTGGTGGATGATACCCTGGAATAGCCTGTTGGACATTTGCTCCCCCTCTTTTCGCTGCTTTCATTTATGCCGATCATTATCATTTTACAAAAAATCACCGGGATTTGCAACACATATCATTGTATTTAGCTTATTTTACAACAAAATTCAGGCCAATTTGTTACTGAAAGGTTAATATTAACTATTTTATATAATATATATATTACATAAATGGCGGGTTTCTGGATATTTTCCCAAACAAAAGGCGCGCCCCGAAAGACGCGCCGTAATGGATTTGCTTTGATCTCAGTTGAGGATCGTCTTCTCGCTGTCCTTGTCGAACAGGTGGATCTTGTTGATATCGAGGGCGACCTTGATGGTGTCGCCGGGTTTCGCGGTCGAACGGGGAGAGACGCGCGCGGTGAGCTCGTTGCCTTCGCAGGAGAGGTAGAGGTACGTCTCGGAGCCCATGCGCTCGGTGACTTCGACGGTGCAGTAGATAACGTTCTCGCCGGCCGCCTGTATGTAGTTGTCTTCATCGCGGAGGTTCTCCGGCCTCACGCCGAGGATGACGTCCTTGCCGACATAGCTCTCAAGGTCGTAATCTTTCACTTTCGCGTCGGGGATCGTGAAGACGTAACGTTTCTGCTCCGAGCCGAAATCAACGGCGTACTTGCCGTCTTTTTTGTCCAGCTTCGCGTCGATGAAGTTCATCTGCGGGGAGCCTATGAATCCGGCGACGAACAGGTTGCAGGGCAGGTCGTACAGGTTGGTCGGGTTATCTATCTGCTGGATGAAACCGTCCTTCATGACAACGATGCGGTCGCCCATCGTCATTGCCTCTGTCTGGTCATGCGTCACGTAAATGAACGTGGTGCCCAGGCGCTGATGCAGCTTGGACAGCTCGGTCCTCATCTGCGCGCGGAGCTTGGCGTCCAGGTTGGACAGCGGCTCGTCGAGGAGGAAGACCTTCGGGTCACGCACGATGGCGCGGCCGAGGGCGACACGCTGGCGCTGGCCGCCGGAAAGAGCCTTCGGCTTCCTGTCGAGCAGGTGGCTTATGTCAAGGATGGCGGCAGCTTCTTCGACCTTGCGCTTGATCTCGTCCTTCGGCACCTTGCGGAGCTTGAGGCCGAACGCCATGTTCTCGAACACGGTCATATGAGGATAGAGCGCGTAGTTCTGGAACACCATCGCGATGTCGCGATCCTTAGGCGCAACGTCATTGACCAGCACGTCACCTATGTAGATCTCGCCCTCAGTGATCTCCTCGAGGCCGGCGATCATGCGCAGAGTGGTGGATTTGCCGCAGCCGGACGGGCCGACTAGGATGATGAACTCCTGATCCGTGATCTCGAGGCAGAAGTCGGAGACCGCTACCACGCCGCCCGGATATTTCTTGTACACGTGTCGAAGAGAAAGACTGGCCATATGGTTTAACCTCCCGCAAATTGGTTTTGCCCCGGTGCGTCAACGGTCCATACGTACACGGGGCCACGATTTTTGATGAGTCAATCATAACAAAAAAGGAAACACAAATAAAGCGGAGGAATGGCCAAAGTTTCAAAATGATATTTAGTTGCTTTCAACAGAAATGTCAATAACGGAAAAATACTGCATAAAAATGGGTTTGAGCCGTTTGCAAAGTGTACAAATCGGGGCGCAGAGCGGCGTGAGGATATGTAAGAAGCGCATTGCTGCGCTTCAGATTGACACATTTGCGGCGCTGTTTTCAGCCCTTTGGCGGGGGAGCGGGCCGTGCCTTGTCGCCGCTGCCGGCCGGGCCGGGCGGGTGCTTTCCCTGCCCGGCGGGGGTAGCGCCGCTGTTTATGACTGCGGGTTTTCCGCCTTTCCGGGTATCAGGCTTCACCTGGCAGATACAGAACGCCATGATACAACATCCCTCTCTTTTGCGGCATCCGCCGCTTTACATCATATGCTGCGGCGCCTGTTTCCGTCACGGCAAAAAACTGTGCGCGCGGCGGGAAACGACCAAATATTCCAACGCGAAGAAATATAATGGATGACAAGAGGGGCGGCGGTGCGCGTGCGCGTCATATATGTAGATATCCTGCTGGCGCTGAACCTGATAGTGAACTATCTGCTGATTTATGCGACGGCGAAGCTCTCCGGCAGCGCGTTTTCAGGACGGAGGGGACTGCTGGGCGCGGTGCTCGGAGCCATGTATTCCCTTGTGATGCTCATACAGGTACCGGCACTGCTGCTGGCCGTGTCGAAGCTCGCCGTTTCCTGCCTGATGGTCGCGGCGGCATTCGGGAGGCGCAGAGCCGCTGATTTTCTGCGGCTGATGGTGTTTTTTTACGGGGCCGGTTTTATGTTCGCCGGGCTGATGCTGCTAGTGCAGACGGCGCTGAGCGGCAGCGGGATATATTATCAGAACGGCGTCGTGTACTATGAGATGCCGGCGGTGTGGATCGTCGTTTCGGCGTCGGCGGCGTTCCTGCTTTCGGAGGGGCTGCGGCGCCTGATAAGGCACGGGGAGAGCTCGGGGCTTTACCGCGCGCAGGTGTGGTTTGGCGGCAGGAGCGTTGTCATTGCGGCCATGACGGATACCGGCAACTCCCTGCGGGAGCCTTTTTCCGGGGAGCCCGTGGCCGTGTGCGGCGCCGCGCTGCTAAAGGAGCTGCTTCCGCCGGAATACCTCGCCGCCGCCGGAGAGCCGGACGAGCGCCTGCCGAAAGGTATGCGTCTGGTGCCGTGCCGAACGGCGTCCGGCGCGGCTCTGCTGCCCGCTTTCAGGCCGGAGCGGCTGTGCATATCGCGCGGCGGTAAGACGATGGAGGCGGAAGCCGCGTACATAGCTTTGAGCACGAGCACGGAAAACCGCATGCTCATAGGGTCAAATATGTGTTTCAGCGAAATAATCGAAAAAAGAATGCGGGGCAAGAAAGATGCGTCATGGGTTAGGGATAGTCAGTGAGAGCGGGCTGCTCATAAGCGTGCTGCTCAGGCTTTGGGGCGCGCGGCTGTTTTACATCAACGGGCCGGAAAGCCTGCCGCCGCCGCTGTCGAAAGAGGAGGAGGAGCGCACCTTCGCGCAGTTGGAGGCCGGCTCCCGTGCGGCGCGCCAGACGCTGATCGAGCATAACCTTCGTTTGGTGGTATATATAGCGCGAAAGTTCGAGTCCACCGGCATAGGCATAGAGGACCTCATCTCGATAGGCACGATAGGCCTCATCAAAGCGGTCAACACCTTCTGCCCGTCGAAAGGGATAAAGCTTGCCACCTATGCCTCGCGCTGCATAGAAAATGAGATACTCATGTATCTTCGCAAAACGCAGCCGCTCAAAAACGAGGTCTCGATAGATGAGCCGCTGAACATCGACTGGGACGGCAACGAGCTGCTGCTCTCCGACATACTCGGCACGGACGGGGACTGCGTGGGCCGCGGGATAGAGCAGGACGCCGAAAAAAGCGTGCTTGTACACGCGGTGGATAAGCTGGACGCGAGGGAAAAGCAGATAATGGTGCTTCGGTTCGGGCTCGGCGGGGGCGGAGAACATACACAAAAGGAGGTGGCCGATCTCATCGGCATCTCGCAGTCGTACATTTCCCGGCTCGAAAAAAAGATAATAAACAGGCTGAAGCGCGACCTTGAAAAAACCGCCATGTTTTGATTGTGGAATAACGCGCGCGTTTCGGGCAAACTATGCCCGGAGGTGGTGTCATGCCGAAGTACAAAGGCGAATATCCCGATTATCCGCTGTTCCCGCTCTACGGGACTTTTCCGGTGGCGCTGTCGGAGGGGCAGGAGGAGCTGGAGGAGGACGCTTCCGCCGAGGATGTGCGCGAGTGGTGCGATGAAAACCATCTTTGATTTGCGCGGGCAGTATGGTATAATGACGGCGGAGGCGAACGACATGAAAGCTTTCATAAACGCTGATTTCATCTCCTGCGAGGCGCGCAACCGCGTCTTTTCCGTGCTGATCGAGGACAAGGGACGCATAGTTTACACCGGGGACGACATTCCGGAGCGGTTTGCCGGCGCCGAAAAGGTGGATCTTGCGGGCGGTGCCGTGGTGCCGGCTTTCTGTGACACGCACATGCATTTCGAGTCGTTCGCGCTGTTCGGTTCGACGGTGGATGTGCGCGACGCCGCCGACTTTGAGGACATGGGCCGGATGCTGCGCGAATACGCGGGCCGTCACCGCGGCGTCAAGCTGATCCCGGCCTACGGCTGTTCCGCGCACACGGTGAAGGAGGGGCGATTGCCCGACCGCGCCGACCTTGACGGGATGACCGGGCTGCCGCTGCTGATAGTCAAATACGACGGACACGCCGCGGTGGCGAACTCCGCGCTGATAGACCAGTTCCCGCCGCAGGTGAGGGACGACCCCGGCTTCGACGAGACGACGGGCTGGCTTTATCAAAACGCGTTCTACCTCGGCGTCAATTTCATAACCGCAAAGATACCGATACTGTCCGTGCTGCGCGGCATGAACGACGCGGGGGAACTGCTCGCTTCGCGCGGGATAGGCTTTGTCCACACGGTGGAGGGCGTCGGCTACAAAAACGACATAGACGTCGATACGATGCGCTTCCTGCGCTACGGCCTGTCCCCGTCGTTCCGGATATATTTTCAGACCATGGACGTTGACAAGGTCGTAAAGCGCGGCATGAAAGGCATAGGCGGCTGTTTCTCCCTCGCGCTGGACGGCTGCTTCGGCAGCGAGGACGCGCGCCTTACGGAGCCGTATGCCAACGATCCGCAAAACCTCGGTTTCCTCGCGTATACGCAGGAGCAGGTGACGGAGTTCTGCAAAAAGGCCAACCGCGCGGGCCTTCAGATAACGATGCACGCGATAGGGGACGCGGCGGTGGAGCAGGCGCTGAACGCTTACGAGGCCGCGCTCGCGGATTTCCCGAGAAAAGACTGCCGTCACATCATCATCCATGCGGATCTCATTCCCGAGGCGCTGCAGGAGCGGGCCGCGAAGCTGGGCCTGTGCGTCGCGCTGCAGCCGAACTTCCTGCGCTGGAAACAGGAGCCCGCGGAGTATCTGGAGCGGATACTCGGAGCGCGCGCGTCGGAGATGCTGCCGCTGCGCTCCATGCTGGAGAAAGGCATACTTCTCTCGGCCGGGAGCGACGCGCCCTGCACCCTGCCGGACCCGATAGAGGGCATATACAACTGCTGCAACCACCCTGATCCGGAGCAGAGCGTTTCCGTCCTCGATGCGCTGCGCATGCACACGCTCTACGCCGCCATGACCTCGCACGACGAGAGACAGCGCGGCAGCCTGAGGGAGGGCCTCGTCGCGGATCTCGCCGTGCTGGACGGCAACCCGCTGGAGATTGAGCCCGCGGAGCTGCGGAATATAAAGGTAGTCGATACATACCTTGCGGGGAAGCGGTTCGTGCCGAAGAAGCGCGGCGCGCTGGGCCTCGTTTTCAGGGCCCTGCACGGTTATCTGTCGGAGCGGGAGCTGAAATAAAAACATCGCCGTCGTTTTACCCTGGCGGGGCTCCGTTTTTTCGGAGCCCTGTTTTTTTTCGCGTTACCCCAAAATCTGCGCTGCGCCTCCCGAATATATTGCTGACGGAAGATACCGCGGGAGAGCCGGGCCTGCGTCAGGAGGCGATGCGTCGTGATGATCACGGAGGCAAAGGAAATGGTGTCCATGGCGGCGGCGCCGCACGGCGGGAATTGACGCGAAAGCGCGCCGGCTATATAATAAATGTCAAATAAATGCAGCGCTGCGAAGGAAGCTGACGGATGTTCGACCTGGATGCGCAGGCGCTCGCCGCAAAGGCGGATGGGCAGAGCCTGGAAAACTTCATAAAAAGCAGCAGACGGTTCATCCTCGTCTGCGCGTCGAGGGCTACGCGCCGTTTCGTTACCGAGAACGACGACGAGTGGTCTGTGGCGCTGCTCGCCTTTTCTCAGGCGGTGAAGGAGTACGACGGGACGAAGGGCGGGTTCAGGTCGTTCGCGTACGTCGTCATAAGCAGGCGGCTGACGGATCATCTGCGCTCCGAGGCGAGACATGCGGGCGAGATACCGATGGAGCCCTGCTCCCTGGAGGGGGAAACGCCGGACGGCGAGGAGCCCACGCCGCTGCTGCAGGAGGTGCGCCGCCGTACCGCGGAGCTGTCCGAGGAAGCCGGAGCGGGCGTCTCGGCCGGGGACGCGAGGGATGAGATAAACGAGGTGCAGGCGCTGCTTTCCGGCTATGGGTTCTCGTTCTTTGAGCTGGCCGATTGCTCGCCAAAGGCGGAGAAGACGAAAAAGAGCTGCGCCGGCGCAGTGAACGTCCTGCTCGGTTCGGAGGAGCTGATGCGCCGGATGCGCCTCACGCGCAGCCTGCCGATGAAAGAGCTGTGCGAAGCGAGCGGCGTGCCGAGAAAGATACTGGAGCGCCACCGTAAGTACATCATCGCGGCGGCGGAGATACTGGACGGAGAATATCCGATAGTGGGCGGTTATCTGAGTTACATTAGAAAGGCAATGGGTGCGTGATGAAAGCTCTCGTACTGGAAATAAAGGACGGCACGGCGGCCGTGCTGCGCGAGGATGGCGTTGTCGTCAAGGTGCGCCGCAAATGCGAGGTCGGCCAAACAATAGAGCTGGACGGCGGCGTGCGCAGGCTCTCTGCGAGGGCCCTGCGGTATATCGGCGCGGCGGCCGCGGCGCTCGTCTTCGCCGTATGCGGAGGGACGTACAGTTACCTCACGGCGTTTGCCTGCTCGTACGTGTCGCTGGACGTCAACCCGTCGATAGAATACGCGCTGAACCGTTTGGACAGGGTGGTGTCCGTCAGCGCGCTCAACGACGGTGCGCAGGCCGTGGTGGAGGCGCTGACGTCGGACGGCGTAAAGAACAAGACGCTGGGAGAGGCGATAGACGACACGCTCGACATACTTTACAGCGAGGATTACCTCGGCTCAGGCGAGGGGGATTATATGCTGGTGTCCGTTTCGTCCGACAGCGAAAAGACGGCGGAGGCCCTTAAAGAGACCGTGACCGGAGCTGTGGGAGACGGGCGCGACGGCGCTCTGACACTGTGCGTCGTGAACGTCGGGATTGACGAAAGGGACGCGGCTGCGGAAAACGGCATCAGCGCCGGAAGGTACGAGGCCATGAAGGAGATAACCGGGGCCGGCGGACAAAGCGGCGAGGGTGCGTCTCAGCCGGAGGAGGACAGCGTGGCGCAATATAAAGACATGCCGCTGGACGAGCTGTTGAAAGACGCCGGCAGGCTGCCGAATGAGGCCGCGGACGGGGACAGCCAGCCTCAGGGCGGAGACGGGCAGGATGGCGGACAGCAGGCGGGCTCCTCCCGGGAGGACGCGTCGGGACCGCAGGGTTCGGAACAGCCTGCGTCCCAGCCGCAGCCGGGACAACAGGCGCAGGCCCCGTCCGTCTTAAGCGGCGGACAGGACGACGAGAGCGAACAGTCCGGGTCCGCCGTCGAAGACGCGGCGGGTCGGCCGGAGCAGCAGGGGCAAAGCCAGGAGACGGGTGCCGCGGCGCCTGCGAGACCATGACAAAAAAACAGGCCCCGCGAAAGGACCTGTAAGATGCATATTTGCGGCAGGCGCCCGGCAGCGGGAGCCTGCTTTTTATTTTACGAGCTTTACGTTCATCAATACGGGCTGGTGGTCGGAATAGCTGAAGCCGTAGTCCAGAGTCTTGATGGAGACGAGCTGCACGTTCGGGGAGAGCAGGAACCCGTCGATAATGTAGTACTGCATCACCGCGGGATCGTCGGTGTAGGGCATGTTGAGCAGGCGGCAGGACGGGGCGGAGCCGTCGGCGGCATAGCGCCAGCCCTCGGGCAGGGAACCGGCATCCAGCACGCCGGGCATCCAGGAGCTGCTGTCCAGCACGGGCACGACGCTTTCGTCTATCCCAGGGAAGGTCTGGTTCCAGTCTCCGCCGGCGATCACATAGTTGCCTTTCGCGTATTCCTCGGTAAGTATGTCCATCATCTTCTGCGTCTGCGCAAGCTTGCCCTCGCCGTCGTCGTATGCCTCAAGGTGCAGGTTAACGATCACGAGCTCCTTGTCCGTGCCGTCGAGCTGCACGCGCTCCACCAGCAGGCAGCGCTTGAGGTTGGCCGTGCGCACGGGCCATTTGAAAGGCACGGGCAGCTGTATGCGCTCGGCGTCGGTGACGGAGAGGTCCGTGTAAGTCGCGAGCCCGCTCTCCACACGGCCAGGCACAGGCAGCGGCAGCGGCACGAAGCGGCACACGAAGTTCGGCGCAAAGGCGTAGCCGAGCCCCAGCGCGGAGGAGACGCTTTCCCGCTCGTCGATGCCGTAGGTGCGGGCGGAGTCCTTGTCCACCTCCTGCAGGAAATAGACGTCGGCGTCGTTTTCCGCCAGCGCGTCCATGATGCCGGAGAGGTAGCCTTTAACGCTATCCTCGGACGGCCAGCTCATCTTTCCGCCGTCCATCAAAAACTGCTCGTTCTTGCCGAGGCCGGAGTAGCCTATGTTCCAGCTGAGTATGGACAGCCCGTCCCCGGCCGAGAGGGTCCTGTCTCCGGCGGGATATTCGACTTTTTCCGTGTCCACAGGGGTGTATTCCGTCACGGTCAGATAGACTATCAGCGCCGCCGCCGCGAGCACTATAATAAGGATCACGATGAGCAGCCACTTTAGCACAGCTTTTACAGCTTTCATTGGTGTACCTCCGCATGCTGATGTTTTTTCGCCATTTCACATGCAAATTATAACGCCTAAAAATGTTTTTTGCAAATTTATATGCAAACCCGCGAAGATATGCTATAATTATCACCATCTTATCAACGGCAGAGGCGCCTTTGTATTTTATGGGGAGGGTCTTTTTATGAAAGCTCCTGGTTATAATTGGCTCAGGTTCGGCGCGTACGTGCTTATAGCGGGCGGCATGGTCTGTTCCGTGTTCGCGTGGCTGTATGTGCTCGCCGGCGCGAACAGCATGATAGTCGTCATCTTCTGTATGCAGGCGCTCCTTTCGCTCTTTACCGCCGTGGATGCCCTGCGCTCCAAGGGTTCGCCGGCCCGCGCCCGCAACTGCATAATTGACGCCCTCTGCGTCTTTTGCCTGAACGTCATCGTGATGATAGAGACGGGCAACGGTTTTGCGTGGTATGTGCTCCCGTCGATGATAGGCGCCGCCATGGTGGTCGTCGGCGGTTCGATGAATTACAAGGCGAAGTGAATCTTCGCCGCAAAAGCAGCGCGCCCGGAAGTTTGTGGCTTCCGGGCGCGCTTTTTCATACTATCTGCAGGAGGTAGAATTTGAGGTAATCCGTCTCCGGCACGCTCATGAGCACCGGGTGATCGGGCGACTGCCGGCGCGTCTCCACTATGCGCAGGCCGACCCCAGCGTCCGCCGCCGCAGAGGCCAGCATCTTTCTGAACATCTGGTCCTCCATAAAATGGGAGCAGGAGCAGGTGGCGAGATACCCCCCGCGGGGCAGCAGCTTCATCGCCCGGAAATTTATCTCCTTGTAGCCGCGTTCCGCACCGGAAACGGTCTTGCGGCTCTTGGTGAACGCGGGCGGGTCGAGTATCACGAGGTCGTACGGCTCGCGCCTCTCACACAGCCGGGGCAACAGCTCGAACACGTCCTCGCAGACGAAATCCATGTTCCCGTCCAGCCCGTTCCTCACGGCGTTGGCCCTTGCCATCTCCACGGCGGAGGCGGACACATCCACGGCGGTCACGTGCGTGGCCCCTCCCTTGGCGGCGTTCAGCGCGAAGGAGCCGGTGTGCGTAAAGCAGTCCAGCACGCGCATGCCCTTTGCAAGCTTTGCCACGGCGAGCCTGTTGTATTTTTGGTCGAGAAAGAACCCCGTCTTCTGCCCGTTTTCCACATCTACGGAGTATACGACGCCGTTCTCCGTGATCTCCGTAACGGGGGAGACGGGCCGGCCGAGGTAATCGCAATCGTACCAGCCCTTGCGCTCGTCGAGCCCCTCCAGCCCGCGTATCGCCACGTCGTCGCGCTCGTAAAGGCCGTCTACTTTTACCCCGCCCTCGGCCAGCTCGTCCGCAACGGCGCGGTAGAGCGTGTCGCGGGAAAGCTCCATGCCGTAGGAGAGCACCTGGCTCACCAAAAGGCTGCCGTATCTGTCGACCGTCAGTCCGGGCAGTCCATCGGCCTCGCCGAAGATGAGGCGGCAGCAGGCGAAGTCGTCGCCCATGACGGTGCGGCGGTAATCCAGCGCATATTTGACGCGGCGGCGGAAGAACGCGGGGCCGAAGCTCTCGTTCGCGTTCGAGGAGAGCAGCCGTATCCTTATCTTGCTGTTCTTGCTCAGGAAACCGGTGCCGAGGTAAGCGCCCTTTTCGGACAGCGCGTCTATCAGGCAGCCGTTCTCGCACTCCGCGGGCGTCTCGATGATCTCGTTGTCGTATATCCACGGGTGTCCGGCCTTTACCGAAAGCTCCGCCTTTTTGCTGACGCGCGCCGCCGGGAAATCCCTGGTCTGTTTCATAGGCAAAATCTCCTGTCCTTTTTCTGGGAAGATTATAACATAAACCCGGCCGCGCGAAAAGTCCAATCGAGGCTTTGATCCGCGCAGTTTTTTGTTTACGGCGGGCCGTGCCGGTGATAAAATATATGTATCCTCATTTTTTCGGAGGCATGGATGGAAGAGAAACTCAGGGAGCTTATAGACGGCAGCGGGAACGTGGTCTTCTTCGGCGGGGCGGGCGTCTCTACAGAGAGCGGCATCCCGGATTTCCGCAGCGAGGACGGCCTTTATAACACCAAATATAAATATCCACCGGAGACCATCGTGTCGCACACGTTTTTCCTGCAGCACACGGAGGAGTTTTTTGAATTTTACCGTGAAAAGCTCGTGCACCTCGACGCCGAGCCCAACGCCGCGCACGTGGCGCTGGCCCGTCTGGAGCGGGAGGGCAAGCTCAAAGCCGTGATCACGCAGAACATAGACGGCCTGCACCAGAAGGCCGGGAGCGTCAACGTCGTGGAGCTGCACGGCTCCGTCCTGCGCAACCACTGCGTGAACTGCGGCGCTGAGTACGGCGTGGAGGCGGTCGTGGAGGCGGAGGGCATACCGCGCTGCACCTGCGGAGGCGTGATAAAGCCAGACGTCGTGTTGTACGAGGAGAGCCTTGACGAGCGCGAGATAGAGCTTGCGGTGAAGTACATAAGGCACGCGGACGTGCTGATAGTCGGCGGGACTTCGCTGGCGGTCTATCCGGCGGCCGGGCTGCTGAACTATTTCCGCGGCAGCGCCCTCGTACTGATAAACATGACGGAGACGCCCTACGACGATATGGCGGATTACGTGTACCACGACAACATCGCGAAAATACTCGGCGGCTGAAAAAGCCCCGGGGAGAGCCGGAGCCTTCTGGTCAAAGGAGCGTTTCGCAGAGGTAAAGGAACAGCGGCAGGGTCGCGAGCATGAGCACGGTGCTTTGCACGATCGTCGTCACGGCAAAGTCCTTCGGCGCGTCGTACTGCTCGGCGAACACGGCATTAAGGGAGCCGACGGGCATGGCCGTGAGCACGACGCACACGCTGGCGAGCAGCGAGTCCGCTTTCAGGGCGACCATGGCTGCAAGCACGGCTCCCGGCAGTATCAGCAGACGGAGCGCGGAGACGGCGTAGGCGTATTTTTCGCTCAGCAGGCGCAGCGGCTTTATCCCGGACAGGCCGGCCCCGATTATCATCAGCGAGAGCGGCAGACACATTGAGCCGACGTCGTCGAGCGCCGTGACGATGCTCTCGGGCAGGCGCAGCGGCGATACATAGAGCGCGAGAGACAGGATGGAGACGACGGTCGCCGGGTCGCGGGCAAGGGCGCGCAGGTCTATCTTTTTGCTCCCGGTCAGCGCCATCAGGCCGAGCGTAAAAGCGAACACCTGCCAGAACAGGCTGAAAACCACGGCGTACATCATGCCCTCGCTGCCGAAAAGCGCCTTTGTGAGAGGCATGCCGAGGAACGACGAGTTCGGCAGCATGCACATGGTCACGAATATGCCGTATTTTTCGCGCGGCAGGCGGAGGAGCCGGGCTGAAAGAGCGGCGGCGGCGAAGGCGGCCGCGAAATACGCACAGCACACGGCTGAACAGTAGGCGAGCTTTACACAGGTCCCCGCGCCTGTTTCGGCGTTCGCGGAGGCGAGGATGCTCGCGGGCAGCACGGCGGCGAGCAGGATCGAGGACAGCCCCTTTTGCAGGGCGTCCGTCAGTATCCCGCATCTTTTCAGCGCGAACCCGATGCCGGTCATCAATATTATTTTTATGAATAGTCCAGTCAGCACTTCATTCACGGCGGCGGCCCTCTCCCATTTTTCGCTATGCTGTGATTTTATCAGCATCTGGCCGTTTATTCAATTCGCAATATAGATAAAAGCGTGCGGACGGAACAAATTTTGTCTTGTTTGTGCCGCGGGTTTGTAATAAGATGGAACAAGAAGCAGGCGGGGAGGCGTTTCTTATGCCGGGGAACGTGCTTATAGGCGTGGTGAGGAACCGGGAACAGCTCGCGGTCAACCTTGAGCACAAATTCTACCACATTCCAGCCGGGAACGTGCCGGAGGGGCAGGAAGTGGACTTTGTGGCGCTGTATCTCTCGCAGGCCTCGTTCGGAGAGGGCGGCGTGGGGTACGTGGGAAAGGTCGTTTCGGCCGTGAAGCTGCCCAGAGGCGAAATAAAGGAGCTGCCGGCGCGCGAACCGGAACAGCCGTATTTCCGCTTTGACGTCGCTGCGTGGACGAAGCTCGAGCCGGCCGTCCCTGTCGGCGGAAAGCTGCTGGTCTGCGCGTATACGTGGCTCGACGAGCTGTTTTGCGGGCGCGGCGCGGCGCAGGGGCATGGAGTTGAAAGAAGGGCGGAGGAGCGGCGCTCCGGTTTCCGTATGTCGCAGGAGGATATGGAGCGCGTGGTTACGACAGAGGTGACGGTCACGGCCCCTCAGCTTGCGGCGAGGATAAACGACGCTGCCGGCTCATCCGCCGTGACGAAGGGCGCCATTTCGGACTGGCTGACACGCGCGGGCCTGCTTTACGAGGCCGAGGACACCGCCGGCAGGGTCTACAGGACGCCCTCCCGCGCCGGCATAGGCCTCGGCATAGTCACGGTACAGAAGTATACGGAGGAGGGGCGCTGCTACCGCGTGGTGAAATACCGGGAAGAAGCGCAGAAACTCATCATACGGCATATAAATTCCATAATGAACGATAAAAATACGGTCGGGGAGTGACATGATGAAGGTTCTTCTTGTAAACGGCAGCCCGCACGAGCACGGCTGCACATATACCGCGCTGCGGGAGGTTGCCGGAAAGTTGGAGAAGCACGGCATAGAGACGGAGCTGTTCCAGATAGGCGTGAAACCGGTCGCCGGATGGCTCGTTGAAATGCTATTGATGTCAGTCTAAAATCTTCAACCCCTTTCGTAATCGGGAACTTATCAACCTTACATTCGTGACATCTCGACAAACTAGAAAAATGTGATGAACAAAAGCACTATTTTCAAAAACAAGTCCATTGCCTACAATTAATAACTTCATATGTACTTTCATTTCTCCTACAACAGTCTTTTCAGACAAAGTTTAAGATTTTTATATGAAAAAATGAATACAAGCTAGAAATTGTTAGCATACGCACAATTGTACGATTTTTAAAGGGTAATGTCTTTTTCCAATCTATTTTTCCTAAATCCCCAATACGTTTAATCTCATTTGCTTTAATCTCCATTACGAATCTTCGAATAAAATAGAAACCTCTTACAATGCACTCATTAATAATTACTGGTATTGCTTGTTTTCCAATTTCGTGTGCTACTCCTATCTCCGTTCTCAAATCAAATTTCACTGCCTCAAGTATTTTCCCGTTCTCATCTCGCTTAGATAATAAAGTCCCATTGAACAGTTTTGACACCCATACCGATAATTCCGTACCATTTGTTTTTCAATGCTTCAATTTCTTCATCCATAGAGGTCAGCGTAGAAGCGATAGCCTCCTGCTCCCTTGAAACACTTTACTTCCAACTGCCGCTGCCAAAAAAATCCATATGAACAGCTTAATCGGAAAGCATAAGAACAACAGCATGGTAACTGCCAATGGCTTTTTCATGATTCCACCTAACAGTGCCGCTGTCACCATTGCTGCCGCAAAGACCACATGACCGCTGCTTTGTTCAAACACCAGCATCGCAATTCCATACCCCAGACTGACACCTGCAAAAATGACCGGAAAGAAATGTCCTCCCTTTAGACCAAACTGAATGCATAAATTGGTCATTACGATTTTTAAAAATGCGATTCCAATCAGCATGATCGGAAGATATGTTTCATACTCTTCCATAAGTGTTCCCATCTGTTCTTCTCCCGAGAACAAAATGCAGGGAACCAACGTCCCGACTACTCCAAGGCAGATACCTGCAAGTATTTCTCTCCAAACAGCGGGAACCTTACCCGATATCTCTTTTGTCATTTTATGTACCATCTGATAAAAGAAAGCTAAGACACAGCCACACAATATATATACCACCATCATCACATAATCCTTCGTATAAAGCTGTACATCATCGAAGGACGGAAAGCCGGAAAGACCCGCTCCGAACAAATGTGAAAGTCCCGCATAGATTCCTGTTCCTGCCGCCAAAGCAAGTCCATAGACTATGATTTTAGATGTATTGTCTACTTCTGAAATACCGGAATCCGCTTCTTCCTGTACCTGAAATATGCCAAACAGAGGCGCATGAAACAGAACACTAAGCGACACTGCTACCCCTGCTTCCGAGTACTCTTTCGTATTCTTTCCTGCTGCCTTCAGATTATCTGCAACCCAATAACATAGTCCCACGATCACTCCGGTCAGTCCCGCTTCCGGTCCTACACTGCTGCCCATAAGAAGAGGCAACAGTGCTGCAAGCAGCATGATAAGCATATTTTTATATTCATAGTGCTTTTCCTTCTTCACTTTTCCGATGACTGTTTCCAGATCCTCCGGATAATCTCCATATTTTCTCCGAAAGAGTCCAATGACAATTCCACCGATTGTACAGACAAGAATCGTATAAAACGGAATAGATACTTGACCAGGTATCCATTCCCATATCAACCCCATCGCTTCCGACATGATTTTCAAGAAAAGCCATACAACTCCGCCCGCAGTTGCCCCTGTCAAAGTGCAAAAAAAGTAAAGTTTTATATGGTTCTTGATTTGTACCTTTGTTCTTCCTGTCTCCATTTACCTTCCCCTTTTTCCGATACATATGCCTTACTATGGTTCATAAACAAACTGCAGTGCAATATGATAAGCACCTTGATCTGCATTGATATCCCAGTCCACATTATCCTGCATACGAAGTTTCAACACACTGATCTGACCTTCTGTAATGTCCCACAGTTCTTGATCTAACTTCTGATAATCACCGGATGCCGTCTGTGCATACAAAGCCAGTTTAGAAGTGTCTGCGTTGATATCCGCCATTTCAATTTCCACTTCAACTTCGGCTGTGATACCAAGTAAGATATCGCGGACTTCATCTCGCCACGATTCAAAGATGGTGGTGCCCTCCAATGCTTTTTCAGCCTGAAGTTTCTGATCCTGTTCAAACGTATTTTCAATTGCACCGGATTCCAGAGCAAGATGATAGATATCATGTGTTGGGTCAACGCATTTAAAAATAGCAGATTTCAATTCAGGCGATACAACCCATAGCTTTGAAAGCGAGTCGATGTCAAATTTCGGAATACCGCCTTTCAAGTGAGCAGTAATATTTTGTGGAAGCGTATCATCGATTTTTTGAATATAGCGTGGCACATTCAGATTGCCGTTGTTCTTCTCCAAAATTGTGGAATAAAGTACTCGGTGGGAATAGCCTTTGATTTCCTCACGCGAGGTATAAACACGGACAATTCGCTCAATGTCCTGTTCACGGAGGCGATTCTTATTGCCGTCTTTCTTAAAGCCATTGCTGGCATCAATAAAGAAGATGTCTTCTCTGGTATCTGCATCCTCTTTGTCGAGGAAAATAAGGCAGGCAGGAATACCGGTTCCATAGAAGAGGTTAGAAGGCAGACTGATGATGCCTTTAATATAATGTGTATTTAGTACTTGGGTACGGATGGTTTCTTCTGCATTGCCACGGAAAAGAACACCGTGAGGCAAATCCAGCCTTATCTTCTTCAGAGACAGATGTAATAATTTTTGAAGCCTGTCCTCTCAGAAAATCTGACATATTATAGTGTTCCATCGGTGTGATGCTTCTTTTCTTTTCCGACATAATCATCCTCCTGTGAGTTTCACATAGCCATGAATAAAGTATACCAGAAAGTAATTACTTTTTCAATTACTTTACTATTATCAATTCATAAATTTTTGACCAGGATTCAAAAAAGCGGCATGAGAACATATGCCCTCATTACCGCTCTTTAATATACACATATTTAAATATATCTTTCTATGGTAAATCATCCGTTTCGATTTTGGTATTTCCACCTAATGTCGATGCTAATACTGCCGTAACCACTCCCAAGGCAACTGTTCCGGCAACTGCCAAGGTAGTGATAAATTTCTTATTTTCAGAATCCTTATCGCCCATCATTTTTGATATTTCTAGCATTTTATCAATAATGTATTTTCTTTCATCAAATGAAAGCTTGTCATCTTCAAGTTGCTTTTCCAATGCACCTATTATTGTTTTACATGAATCATAATATGATTGAACACTTTCTTTGTTGCTCTCTAATCCTTTATCCAGAATGTCCTTATATTCACTTAACATTTCTTTTGCAGTTGCTGCAAAGTCTGGAAATTGCTCTAAGGCCTTTTTCGCAACTTCCGGATTCATTCTGTCAAGCATGGATGCCATTGTGATTACCTTGTCCTTTGTAAGGTGCCTAAAATCATCAATATCTAACTTTTTTAAGACTTTCTGTTCCGTTAATGTCTGACTCATTTGTATTTTCCCATTTCAATACATTTTTATGGTATACATGGATATTATATAACACCTTCCATTGTCTGAAAACTAAAACCAGTAAAAGTTCTCCTGCGTGGTAACGATAGCATAAATACAATTAACAACTTAAATCGTCATATTCTCAAATAGACTTTCTCCTAATTTAAGCAAAGAACTTCCATCATTAATTCCATATTCTATCTCCCCAAAAAATATCCATAGCATATTCACAACCTATCTCTTATCCATTCTCTAGTCACAACCTATATTATTTTTGCTAAATTCTTTTATCAGATATTCTTTCTATCATAGCACTAAAATAGACCAACAGTCACATACCCACATATGTCCAGTATTTTCTCCGGAGCTCGTAACGGCTGCCCGGCTCATCCTCGTTGGCCTCGTTCTCATCACGCAGATAAAATACCAAGTCTGCCGGATCTTCATCGTACAGTTTGAAGAGACGACTCAGGACAGACAGCTTGCTCTGTGTGCTGGTGTTTGTCCATACATAGATGCCATCGCCGATCTCAAGCGACTTCGTGAACGCATCCTGATTTGTATTGAAGTGGAGAGCAATGTTCTCCTCCTCCGACATGGCCAGCTTAGTGATGATGGCCTTATCCTCGGCATACAGAATTTGAATAACCTTCTGGAACATTTCAACCCAGCTCGTTACCGGCTGCTCAGTGTTCTTAAAGGTAAACTTTGCAATCAGTCGTCCGGTCAGCTCACCCTCATCCTCAAGCGTATAAGTGTCCAGCTGCTTTTCTTCCGGTTTGTAATCTGTGACAGGTGCTGCCCAGATTGACAGAGCTCGACCCATGAGATATTCGCTGCGCTCTTCCAGCTCCGCCAGCGTCCACTTGTCCTTTTTTGCAATCCAAGTATTCATGCGGATACCACTGTCATCGAAACCGTTCTGCATGGTTTTCTTTTCAGTGAAAGAGCTATTGCTATATTTCGAGTTGTAGGCCGTCAGTGTAAGATTTGCCATGCGATGCAACCACAGCTCATGTATCTGCTCATAGTCATCGCCCAGCTCCTTCTGCCATACTGGCGTTAGATGCTGAGGCATAATATGCTCAATCGAATAGGTGCCGTCGTCACAGTGACGGTATACATCCTTATCCTCCGAAGTGCCGAAGTTCTCGAAGCGCTCAAGAATGTATATCTTATTCTTGCTGTTCATCAGATAAACCGGACGTTCCTCAAATGCCGCCTTAAACTCCACATCGTCCGGGAAGCGGGCACGCTCTTTCTTGGAAAGAAGTGCATACTTGAGCTTCTCGACATAGTTATCCTCGGTACCATCATATCGTATGATCTCTCTGTGCAGCATGAGGAAGATTTTATTAAGGGCATTTGTCGGCAGGTCACACATCGTCCTGCGGAACAGGTAATTCTCAGTCGTCAGGAAAATCTCAGTGACCTGTGCCAACGTCATTTTGTTTTCGTTATATAGGCGCAGCACTTCGAGGAAGTACGGTCTTGTTACCGTCGTCTCCAGACGGTTCAGTCGGTCAATGCAGGCGTCAAGGGCAGCACTGCCGGAATTGCCATCAAGGAGAATCTGGTATCGCTTTGCATAGGCCAGCATCTCAGCAAGGAGTGGTTCTGTTTCGATTTTTCCAAGCTCCACAAAGTCCTTAAAATTGACGTAGATTTTCTTCTGCTGCGGAATGGCCTGCTGCTTCACGCTCAAGTAATCCCGGATAAAGGCGCTTACATCATACTTCGTGCAGACCTCGATCTTGTTCCAGTATTTCTCGTAATAATCCTCCTGCTCCTTAGAAGGCAAGCCCATCAGTATGAAGTTCCTGATCTTATCGCCTTCGCTGAGGTCAAGACCGGTCGAGTTCAGACTCTCAAAAATGAGCTGAGGATTGTCGTCCATATCCAGCCGAATATTTATAATTTCCAGACAGCAGATCGCATCGTAAAGCTGGTCGATGGTGATTTCCTGTTTCTGAATGCGGTCATAAAAATAATCGTAGTTCACAGTCAGATTGGACTCGCGGATATGCTCCGTCGGATCAGAGAACAGCTTCCCGAAAGCCGTCTGGTCATTCTTTACCGGTTTGAGCTTGATACGGGTATCCTCCGGCTTCCACTTATCCACGAGGTATTCCTCGAAAATTCGCTGCTTCAGATTAGAGGTCTCCGGCACAATGACACCCTTATCAATCAAGTTATACATGGCAAGGAACAACAGCGATACTGTAGTAAGGCGCTGCTGCCCATCGATAATCAGGAACTCCTCATTGTGGCCGTCCGGATTGTAAACGGAAACAAGGCTGCCGAAAAAGTGACTTTTCCGATGCCCCTTTATGATTTTTACGAGATCATCATACAGCTGCTTGCAGTTTTCGGTTTTCCAGTCATAGTTTCTCTGATAAACCGGAATGACAAACCGCTTGTCCGAGCCCTCCATATATTTAACGAATTTGCATTCTGAACCTTTCATCTGTCTTTATTCCTCCTCGCCTACAAAGATTCCCGGAACATTCTGCCGGATATATTCGACTTCGTTCTCCACGCTGGTTCGACCACACTTTGATAACGAGGCCTTCAGTTTTAACTTCCCGGTGCTGCCATCCTTCACGACATACTCCGGATTTTCCTTGATAAATCGCGCAGACTCACGAGAGAATCCATTTCTCTGCAAAAGGATCGTCAGCGGATTTGTGGTGCCATATTCCACGTATTCATACCAGTTATTGGCGTCCAGCTCATCATCGCCCTTAAGGTACTCTTTACAAAGGAAACAAATGAGCTTCTGACAAAGGCTGACCACATCCGAAAAGAAATGGATGCGCAAAGCAATAACGTTTCGTCGGATGTTTCTAAGGTCAATGCAGCAACCGCCCTTCTTCACTTTGCCGAAAAAGAGGAAATGCTGGAAACCTACAATGAAGAATTATTTGAAAAACATGTGAGCCGGATAACTGTAATCAGTAGAACCGAGTACCGCTTCGAACTACAATGTGGCCTCTCGCTCACGGAAAGGATATGAAAATGGGACACACACCCTATGGGTACAAGATTGAAAATGGAAAGGCAGTTATTGACAATGAAGCTGTCGTAAAAATTCAAACCCTGTATGAAGCC
>Ga0183096_1000964_pt1 | contig 28572 bp, 23 predicted proteins | sample Biomet5_FD_127791 | JGI IMG/M metagenome (GOLD analysis project Ga0183096, IMG submission 127791) | Microbial communities from bioreactor (seeded with sewage sludge) at LBNL, California, USA - Biofuel metagenome 5 (version 2) (version 3) | ecosystem: Engineered > Bioreactor > Anaerobic >... | reverse complement strand
GACGCATCGGACTGAAAGACCGCGGCGTCATCAAAGCTGGCAACTACGCGGACCTGACGGTGTTCGATCCGCTGACGATCAAAGACGACCCGACTTACGATGAACCGGAGAAACCGTGCAGCGGCATAGCCAGGGTCTACGTCAACGGCGTGCTGACCGCAAAGGATGGCGTGCACACGGGAGCAAGAGCCGGACAGATCATAAGAAGATAAAGAAAAAGCTATTGGAGGCTATGCCTTTCCAATAGCTTTTTTTATCCATTTAATCCCTCGCGCAGACGACTTGCAGGGAGATAGACTTGCGGTTTTGATATTTTGGGAGACTTGCTGCTTATCATGATCATCATCAGCAGTATTCCTGTCATGATCATTCCAAGATAGAAGCTGAGACCTCTGGAGAGCAGCATGCCTGGCATCAGCATATTGCCGGCAAAGATCTGTGCAAACATCATCTTGAAACCGCCTTCTCCGGCACCGGTGCCTCCGGGCAGCGGCACTACAGACACGCCGGCAGTGAGAACCGCCTGAAGAGTCGTGAGAGTCAGCCAGCTGAAGCCTGTGCCGCCTAAAGCGCAAAACACGAAGTAGGTGATGCTGTACATTGCAATTAGCTGTACGAAGGTAGTAGCTAATGTTTTGATCAGCAGTGCTTTGTGAAGTTTGATGTATGCTGCGCCGCGGCGATACTCGTTCATCTGTTCGGCAACGCTTGAAGCAGCATTGGCTTTTTTGATCTTGAGCAGAAAAGCTTTGATTTTTGATTCTAACGCGTTGGCCAGCGCAGGGCAGAACAGAACGATATAAAGGAACACCAGAATGCCTGAACTGATGCCTAAACCTGCAAACACCAGTATTTTGATGCCGCTGCCGAGAGCCATTATGTACTGATAGTTGTATATTATTCCAATCGCGGCAAGAAGGACGTTGATACACTGAAAGCTGGTGACTTCAGTCAGCAGGGCGAGAGATCCGTGACAGATCGATATCCTGTCTTTGCTCATGCTGTAAAGCTGCATCGGCTGACCGCCGCTGGCTGACGGCGTGATGCCGCTGAAGAAGAAGCCTAAGGCACCATACTTCAGATTTTGCATGAATCCGTGCTTATATCCCAGAGCTTTCAGCACTCTGCCGATGTTCAGTGATTCGCAGCAGACGAATATGCACATGCCGGCTGCACCAAGCATCAGATACAGCGGATTTGCGGTGGCGACGGTGGCAATCAGCGTGCTGAAGGAATACCCTTTAAATATATATGCAAATACTGCTATCACTGCGACAGCAAATAGAACGGCGCTTATTATCATTTTTCGCTTTGATTTATTATTCTCCATGTCTTGTCAACCTCCAATATGATTAGTGTAAAGGTCAATTATTAACAGGAGAGAAACTCGGTGTTAACAATTTGTAATCAAAAAACAAAATATATAATGGGTATAATAATATGTATGCTTGATAGTATAAAATGAGAAGAGTATTATAAATACAGATAAAAGCGCATATACATTAATGTTTCTTTTGAGTAACACTGGGTTAGGGGATGTTTACTTTTGGATACATATATTTTTTAAAAAAAATTGATTTTGTCATTTTGGATTATGTGTATACAAGGTAAAAACGCAAAAAAAGGTAGTTTTTGCTGAACATAAAAGCTTTGGGATGACCTCCGTCCTTTTGGCACGCACTTTGCGTAATTAAATCATTAAATGCCGGATTGTGAATAGTAATTGTCGATAAAAGTCCATAGCACTAGGGCCCTTTGCAAATGGACCGGCATGATTGTGATTATTTGTTCTATGAAAAGGAGGGTAAGAAAGTGGAAAAAATAGACGATGTAGGAAAAAGTGGATACGCGTCCCGATACGGTATGATATGTATCCTTATTTCCGGTTCAGTAGGAACAGGCAATATGTGGCGTTACCCGAGGCTTGCGGCTCAGTATGGCGGAGCCTTCGTTATTGCAACAGTCATAGGACTGCTGCTAATAGCAATTCCACTGTGCATGAATGAGAACTTTATGGGTCGTGCATCTAGACATTCTGCTCCAGGCGCATTCAGAGATCTGTTGGGACCTGAATTAACTTGGATGGGTACATTTGCAACGGCTTGTTACTTCTTAATGCATTGCAACTATACAGTAATTCTGTCATGGTGCGTGCGTTATACATTCATGTCAGCAGGAGGAACATATTTTGGAGTAGAAGACAAGATGGCCTTATTCAACTCTGTGGCTTCGAAGGACTTATTTACTGGAATATGCTGGGTAGGGATCATTTTCCTTGCTTGGTTCTTTGCTTCAAGGCAGTCTGCTCTCGAAAAAGTTTCAAAGTTCTTTGTACCGGCAATGCTTTGTATTTTGATTATCATGATTGGATTCGCTACAACTAGAGAGGGCGGATCTGAAGGTTTAAAATATGCATATTCATTTAAATTGAGTGACTTAGTAGATGCCAATATCTGGTTACAGGCAATTACACAGGACTTCTGGTCGTTAGGTTCAGGAACTATGTTATGTGTAACGATGGCAAAGTTTGCAAGAAAAGATGAAGATATTGTTGTTAATACCAAGATTCAAGCATTCAGTGATGCGGGATTTTCTCAGTTGGCAACTTTAGCTGTTCTTCCTTGTATTTTCTCATTTGCTGCATCACCAGCCGCTGCAGTTGAACTGGCAAAGAGCGGAAACAATGGTTTGACATTTGTAGGATTATGCAATCTGTTTGAAAATGTTGGTGGAGGACGAATCTTAGGAACTTTGTTCTTCTTATGTCTGACATTTGCCGCATTCTCATCAGTATGCGTTGCTTCAACAGTATTCGCAGGGCCATTGATTGACTGCGGAATGAAACGTACTAAAGCAATAGCGGTAGTATTGATAGGCCAGTTATTGTTTGCAATCCCATGCTTTATCAGTCAGGATTATTTATCCAATCAGGACACTGTTTGGGGATTTGGAATATTCATTGGCGGAACATTCAGCGGATATTTTGCATTCAAATATGGTGCAAAGAAAATCGTTAGCATGATAAATTCAGTAAGCGACAGAAAACTTTCAAAGCCGATCGTATACATGCTTACTATCAGCCCATTCGTAACAGCATTCATATTGATCGTATGGCTGGTTCAGTCGATTGGATGGGATTCACAGTGGTATAACCCATTTAGACCGAGTAGCTTTATGACATTGATTCTTCAGTGGGCGGTAGTACTTACAATTGCATTGTTAATTAATAAGAAAGTTAACAAGAAGACTATTGGAGTATTCTATGACAAGAACTCTGATGAGTTCCCTGAAGTGCCTGATGAAGTAATGAATCAGATGTAATGTTAAGGAGGTAATTTTATGTGGATAGTCAGTATGATATTCTGTTTAAGTATCATTTTCGGTACGGATATTTATTATCTCATTGTTGCATTTAAAAAATAGGCTGTAAAGATAATAATCACCAAGAAGGAGCGCCTGGCAGTATATGCCAGGCGCTTCTCGTACTTGACTGATGTGAAAGTGGAGCGACAGCAAACACTTCTTTGGCAACAGCATTGGTACTTGTAAAGACAAGGAAAAACAAAAAACAAAAGGAACTGTCGCACCAGACTGATGCGAAGTTCCTTTTATAGTTCCCGCCAAAGCAAATGATGCTTTTACGAGAAAATGGGGCTCACTCTAATGGAAAACCTTCTACAGTATTAGTTCTCCAGTACCAGATAATGCTTTTCGGCATCTTTAAGGGTTTTATATCCATAGGCATGAATCGTATTTTCCAGAATGGTTTCTGGTAAGTTTCTGCCTTGAAGATCAAGTTCGTGGATGTACGTTTCATATGCCTGGATAAGAGTTTTAGTGTAAGTATAGAGTTCACCGCGCAGATAAGTTTCAAAGGAAACTTCACACGGAGTATCTTCAGCCGTTTCTATTGCCCTGCCATGCCTCATCAGTCCTGGATAATCCAATGCCAGTGACTTTTGCCAGAATACGGCGTTTTTTACGATTTTTTCAATAGAGGCAATCGTATTTTCATCAGGTTCGCATAGGGATGCCTTGATCTGATCATATTCTTCAGGATGAGTATACTTCATCATAAAGGCGTATTTTTCGGCCACATGATTGCGGCCTGCCTTGACAGAAGTATTGCATTCATTCAAGTATTCGGAAATCATATCATCAGACCAGGCATCGAACTGTGCCTTTCTCATAATAGAAAAGGTCTTGAAATTATCCTGACATTCACTTCTTCCATATGGTCCATCAATTGAGGAAAACATATCATATTCAATTTCAATTATTCTTTTAATGGTTATCTCTTTGTTCATAGCAAACCGCCCTCCTTTCAAGCGCTTCAACGGGTTTGTCTTTTATTAGAATTATTGCAGCAAAACATACTGCTGACAGCATAAGTATTTGTATAAGTATTTCAGGCACATAATGAATCAAACGAACACCAACCAGCCCGCCAAGTAAGCCAAATGGGTTTTCGCAGAGTGCCGCCTTTAAACTAAACTTTTTAGTCCACATATATTTTATGGCTCCAATGATGCATCCGAAGGATGCAACAATGATTGATAAGGCAATTGAAGAAATGGTATCCATACCCATTAACATGAATACGGCCGCCATAGGTGCAGCAGTAGATAAGCCAACCATAGCAAATGCCATCATTAGTAACACGCTTAAAACGGCTAAGACGGTTTCACCTGTATTGAACTTAACGCTGCTGACACCTATTTCGGCAGGAAGAAGTATTTTTACTAATAACATGACGATAGAAAGGAGCAACGCTATGATCAGCAGTTTGCGAATTGTTTTTTTACTGCATTTAGCTACGATCGAAGCTCCAAAAAATGAACCAAGTGCTGATGCTGCTGCAAACATCAAAATCGTATGAGTTTTGATCGTGATGCTTGGAATATATGAATATGATAGTGAACAAAATGGTGTTACAGCGCATATGACTATCGTGCCTGGCAAATTTTCAATGGAAACATATTTTTTCTTACGGAATAGCATCGTATTCAAAGCTGAGTCCGAGATGCCAAAAGCTGCGAGGCAGTATATAAGGAAACTATAGAAAGAATAGTAAACGACGCTTCCTGGTTCCTGCAATAATGTGTCCTTACGCTTAATTACATTTATACAGAGTGAGACTAGAAAAAACACTATTATGATTACATAAAGCCATTTTAGCAGCATTGATATTGATCCTTTCTGGGATTCCCACGAAAATACATTTTAATACACTATATGCAAAAAATAAGCCAAGCAAAATAATCCGCCATAAATGAATGAATTACTATTGGGAAAAAGCTGTATTACTGCTTATGGCACAATTAATAACGAGTTTGGCAAGCCTCAACCAAGGCCACGTTATTAAGGAAAACATATGACTTTTGAAAAGTGTATCCTTTTGGAAACAGCGAAGGGAAGCAGTGTGTACAAAATGCCATTCTTTGAAAAATATGAAGAAATAAGTGCGGGTAAAAGTGAAAAAACTTGAAAAAAAATATAAGAATAACGTTGCGATCTTGTTGAAAATATGCGCATTCCAGGCTGTTTGCAATAACAGGAAACATTGAATCTTCTTGAAAAAAGATATTGGCATATTATTTGCGTAATCAAGTATCAGAAGCATCTGAGTCCCAAGAATGTTGTGGGGCAATGAAAGGAGAAAAAATGTTATCAGAAAGAATAAGCAGGTTATGCAATAAACAACGTAATACCACTCCTACGATATGCATAGACCGCGCAAGACTAGCAACGGAATTTTATATGAAGCCTTCCGTTGAACCATTTATTTTAAGAAGAGCTAAACTGTTCCGCTATGTATTGGAGAACAAGAAAATATTTATTGAAGATGATTCTCTGATTGCAGGAAACATTGCATCTAGACTTCATGCTGTTCCTGTCTTCCCAGAGATGACTACATGGCTGGCAGAAGCCGTAGAAACCTTTGATACAAGGCAGTTCGATCCGTTCCAGTATATGCCTGGAGAAAAAGACGAATTAAGAGAGATAGTAAAAGCATGGCAGGGTGGAACTTTTGGAGATTACACAGCTGCTCAAATGACTGAAGAAGAAGAAACATTGATGAAAATCGGGATCATGACTAGAGGAATAGCACAGACTTCAACAATGTGCCATGCGCCTGATTATGAAACGATGACTAAAAAGGGTTATAGATACTATATAAATATGTGCAAAGAAAAGTTGGCTGAAATCGATGATATGGACATTGAGACCATGGAAAAGAAGATGACATGGGAAGCAATGATCATCGCATTGGAATCGATCATTGAATTTGCACACAGATATGCTGACTTGGCTGATAAACTGGCAGCAGATTGTACTGACACTGAGAGAAAAGTACGTCTTTTGACTATTGCTGAGAACTGCCGTGTTGTTCCAGAAAATCCTCCAGAGACTTTCCTGCAGGCAACTCAGCTCCTGATTTTCACTCAGGATGCGCTTATGATGGAAAACAGCGGATATCTTCATACATTTGGGCGTTTTGACCAATATATGTATGACTTCTATAAGAAGGACCTGGAAAACGGAGTTACTGAAGATTATATTTCGGATGTCATTCAGGAATTCAAACTGAAGATTGAGGAGATGTGGTATCTACGTGACGAATTAGAATCTGCGGCTTATCCTGGATGTGCATTGTATATGCATATCATGTTAGGCGGAGTGCATACCGACGGAACCGATGCATGCAATGGTTTGACAAGGCTGATACTTCATGGCATGGAAGATCTGCAGACAAAGGAACCTTGCGTATCATTCAGATATCATGACAATATTGATGAAGAAACCTTCAGGCTGGCAATTCAGGTTGCACTTGAAGGAGGCAGCCATCCTGCGTTCTTTAATGATAGAAACAGCGTACCGGCACTTATGCGTCTTGGCTTTACTAAAGAAGAAGCTTTGGATTGGTCAGTAGTTGGATGCACTGAGCCGGTCGTTCCTGGGAAATCTGACTATCAGTCATCGATGGGATTCTTTAATACGATAAAGATATTCGAAATTACGCTATACGATGGTAAAGATCCAGTCTCAGGAATACAGGTTGGACTTCACACAGGCGATGTCAGAACATTTGCTTCAATTGAGCAGTTGAAGAAAGCATATCTGAAGCAACAAGCATATTTTGTTAAAATATTCGTGCAGAAGTTCAATAAGCTGGTTGCCTGTCATGCATATGCGATTCCTACCATTACAGCTTCAACTTTCACACGGGGCTGTATAGAGAAGGGAGAGGTCCTTCAGAAGAGAGGCTGTGACCACAGATGGTCGGTTCTGGCATTTACTGGCATGGCAAATATTGCAGATTCTTTCGCTGCAATTGAGGAATGTGTATTTAATAAAAATTATCTTTCAATGGATGAACTGATAGAACTACTTGATACTGACTTTGCAGGCAAAGAAAATATGAGGCAGATGCTTATTCATCGTGCACCTAAATTCGGAAATGATATTGATGCAGTTGATAAATATGCTCGCTTCCTTGTTCAGGAACTTGACAAGGAGACAAAGAAGTATAAGGACGGAAGAGGCGGAGATATTACAACAGTATGCGCTACTCAGTCATATAACGTGCTTTTAGGAAAACAAATCGGAGCAACACCGGATGGCAGACATGCATTTACTGCATTGGCAGATAATGCGTCTCCAATGATAGGAATGGACTGCTGTGGTCCAACTGCTGTAGTAAAATCAGTAGACTCCGTTGATGCCTTAGTACCACAGGGCGGAATGCTGTTAAATCAGAGATTTGATCCGGCAATCGTCAAGGGGGAAAAAGGAAAAGACATTTTGGAAACTGTGCTCAGAGCTCATTTCTCAAATAATGGAAGCCATATGCAGATCAATGTTGTAGATGATGCAACTCTTCGCGATGCGCAGAAGCACCCAGAAAACTATCGCAACATGTTAGTGCGTGTAGCGGGTTACTCAGCATTCTTCGTGGATCTGGAAGAAGGCATTCAGGAAAATATTATTCAAAGGACATTACAGAAATCAGTATAACTGAAGCTCCTGACTTCAGTTGCAGGCATTCGCTACGCCTGCAGTGAGCGAGTTCACAGCGAGCTACGCTCTTCCATAAATGTCAGATAACGTGAAACGGAGGAGGAATAATGATCTTCAATATCCAAAAGTGTTCAATACATGATGGCGCAGGCTTGCGGACATTAGTGTTTTTTAAAGGCTGCCCGCTTAGGTGCCTATGGTGTGCTAATCCTGAGTCTCAGTCATACAAGGCGGAAATAATGGAATTCCCATCGAAATGTATTGGATGTGGCTTTTGCAGAAAAGAATGTAAGGTTGGGGCTATCAAAGAAGATGGAAGAATAGACAGAGCCGCCTGTACAGGATGTTTCAAATGTGTTGATGCTTGTTATGCTGAATCTAGAAAAATAGCTGGCGAAGAATATACTGTTGATGAATTGTTTAAAGAAATCGATAAGGATCGGTTGTTTTATGAAACCGGCGGTGGCGGCGTGACGTTTTCTGGAGGTGAGCCTCTAACTCAGCCAGAATATTTGGCAGAGATTGCAGCAAGGTGTAAAAAAAGCAATATTAGCGTTAATATTGAAAGCTGCGGTTATGGCAAATATGATGAGTTTAAGAAAGCATTGCCATACATCGATGCAATGTTTATGGATATAAAGCAAATCGATTCGGGAAAACATAAAGAAATGACAGGGTTCGGGAATGAATTGATTTTGGATAACATTAAAAAGATTTCTGAATTTGGCGTTCCAATCACGATAAGGACACCAGTTGTTCCCGGATATACGGATTCTCCTGACAATATTGAAGGGATTGCAAAATTTATATGTGACTTGCCTTCAGTAAGTGAATACGAACTATTGCCATATCACCGCCTTGGAGAATCCAAGTATGCAGCCTTGGGGAGAGATTATCTGCTGAAGGGATTGGAACCACCTGCAGACCAGCAAATGAACGATTTTGTTAGTGCAGCTAACCGAATTTTGAAGGCAAGGAACAAGAAGTGTTTCTGGACGAAAGACAATAATAAAATGTTTATAGAACAATGAAAGGAAGTTGATATTTATGATGTCAGATAGAATCGCCAGACTGAATGATAAGGTTCGCAATACGCAGCCTACAATTTGTTTGGAGCGCGCAAAGCTTATCACGGAATTCTATAGCCAGCCGTCTATGGAAAACTATATTATTCGCAGGGCAAAAGCTTTTAAGTATTTCCTTGAGAACAAGAATATCTTTATCGATGAGGATTCGCAACTGGCTGGACATTTAGGAGCTCGCTGGCAGGCAGTTCCGCTATACCCAGACGTTACCGCTTGGCTGAGTGATGATTTGGAAACCCTTGACACACGTAGTTCTGACCGGCTTGAGTTCCTTCCTGGAGATAAGGATGAACTCAGGAAAATAGCAAAAATTTGGAAAGGTCATTCATTTGGAGACTTTGCGGCAGAGCAGGAAGATGACCTGACTAAGAAAATGATTGCTGCAGGAATCTGCACCCACGGTATTTCCAATCAGTCAACAATGAATCATTCACCAAACTACGACGAGCTCGTTAAACACGGCTATCGCTATTATATTGATGAATGCAAAGATAAACTGGCAGCCCATAAGATAAAGGATGTCTATGATATGGAGCAGCAAATTGCATGGCAGGCAATGATAATTACCATGGAGGCAATCATCGCATTTGCACATAGATATGCTGATTTGGCCGAGAAGCAGGCACAGGAGTGCGCCAATCCTACCAGAAAAAAAGAGCTGCTGACAATGGCAGAATGCTGCAGAACAGTGCCTGAGTTTGCACCTAAGACATTCCTTCAGGCAAATCAGCTTGTTTGGTTCAATCATTTGGCGCAGGTATTGGAAGTGGCTGGCGGAGATCATACACTTGGACGTTATGACCAGTATATGTATCCGTTCTATGCAAAAGAAGCTGCAGAAGGCACCAGCGAAGAATATTTCAAGGATATTATTCTGGAATTCAAACTGAAGATCTGTGAAATGTGGAATATCCGTACAGAAAAAGAGTCAATGGCCGATCCGGGATGTCCTCTTTGGATGCATATCATGTTAGGCGGCGTCCTTCCAAATGGAAAGGACGGCTGCAATGAATTGACAAGAGTATTCCTTCGCAGCATGAAAGACCTGCAGACAGACGAACCTTGTATTTCGTTCCGTTGGCATCCGAATATAGACGAAGAGACTTTCAGACTTGCTATAGATGTAGTACGAGAAGGAGGAAGCCATCCGGCATTCTATAACGATACTACAGCTATTACCTATCTCCTAGGGTTAGGATTCACTTTGAAAGAAGCTAGGAACTGGGGTATTTGCGGCTGTATTGAGCCACATGTATTAGGTAAATCAGATTTCCAGAGCAATCCTGGATATTTCAATCCGATCAAGATCCTTGAAATCGCTCTGCATAATGGAGTAGATCCAATAACAGGAATGAAACTTGGTCCTGAAACGGGAGATCCGAAAGACTTCACCTGCATTGAAGATGTAATGGATGCTTATGAGAAACAGCATAATTTCTTTCTTGATAAGTTCTTGGAATTGTACAATAAGACCTTAGCGGCTCATGCCTTTGCGCTACCGACGCTAACAGGTTCCTGCTTCTCAGTGGGATGTATAGAAAAAGGGAAACTTCTTCAGCAGAAGGGATCTAATCACCACTATACTGCAGTTGCAATAACTGGCATTGCTAATATTATTGACTCACTGGCAGCAATGGACGAATGCGTATTTAAAAAGAAGTATATGACAATGGAAGAACTTCTTCACCTGACAGATACAAATTTCGAGGGCAAAGAAAATATGCGTCAGCTTTTGATCAATAAGGCACCTAAGTTTGGCAACGATAATGACGATGCAGACAAGTATTCATACTGGCTGATAAACTTTACTGATGAGTCTCTTCAGAAATATAGAGATGCACAGGGAGGACCGTACACAATTGTAGTAGCAACACAGGCTTATAATGTTGAACTGGGAAAACTCATTGGTGCTACTCCAGATGGAAGATTAGCAGGGACTCCACTTGCAGATAATGCTTCGCCGATGATTGGAATGGATTGCTGCGGACCAACTGCTGTTGTTAATTCGCTTGCTGCTTGTGACGAATTGATACCGAAGAGCGGACTGCTGCTTAATCAGCGTTTTGATCCTCAAATAGTTGCAGGTGAAAAGGGCATTGATATTATTGAAACCGTATTGCGTGCACATTTCATGCAGAATGGATATCATATTCAGCTAAATGTTGTTGACAATGAAACACTCCGTGCAGCACAGAAACATCCGGAAGACTATAAGAATATTCTGGTTCGTGTTGCTGGATACTCTGCATACTTCGTAGATCTTAGCACTGAGATACAGAACAACATAATTGAAAGAACGATTCAGAAGGGCGTATAATCTCGAAAAAACAGCCTTTGTGCAGTCAATTGATAATAATACACAACCAAAATACCCCCGCCTGATTATTCGGCGGGGGTATTTTGCTCTATGGTACTGAATTATTCATCTTCAGAATCGGTTTCCATATTTAAATATTTACCAAGCATTTTGTAGAGCGTTTTGCGGGAAATCCCAAGAAGTTCTGAAGCCTGTTTTTTATTGCCGTTAGCAATATCCAAAGCTTCCTTGAGGAGATTGGTATAGGCAATATCGACGTCGGCTCTTCTTCTGTCAAGCCGCTCCTGTATTGTTTCCGGAGCCTTCGGAGCCAGTGCGTAACCTTTTGATGAAATTGAAGAGCTGATATCCTCTGCCATTAGTATATCGCTTTGGCTTAAAAGAGAAGCTCGTGACATGACATTCCTGAGTTCCCTAACATTACCTGGCCATTCATAACTGGCAAGCAGTATTTTTGCACCAGGGTCAAGGGTTTTGGCATGTTCGCCGTTTAATTTTGCAGTGCTTTTCAGGAATTGTTCTGCTAGAAGAATAACGTCTTCAGATCTTTCGCGGAGCGGAGGTATCTCAAGACTTAGGACCTGCAGTCTGTAATAAAGATCTTGACGGAAAAGGCCTTCGTCAACCATTTTCTCAAGATTTCTGTTGGTTGCGGCAATAACTCTTACGTTGATCGGAATGGATTTTATGTCGCCGATTCGCGTGACCTTTTGTGTTTCTAAGACACGCAGCAGTTTTGCTTGAAAATGATATGGAAGTTCGCCAATTTCGTCAAGGAACAGCGTGCCGCCATCTGCCAATTCGAATTTGCCAACCATGCCGTTTTTCGATGCTCCAGTAAAAGCACCGCTGACATAGCCAAACAGTTCGCTGTCAATGAGTCCATCGGGGAAACTAGCGCAATTAACTGCAACAAATGGACCATTACGTGATGGGCTGCAATTATGTATTGCCTGTGCAAAGAGCTCTTTGCCTACGCCGCTTTCACCGATTAAGAGAAGATTAAAAGCACTTTTGGAAAATAGTCTGGCTTGTTCTAATCGAGACTTCATGATAGGGCTGTCAGCAGTGATGTCATCGAATGTGTAATCAGCAGTCAAGCCCATTATTGCCTTGGTATGATTCAAATTAAGCTGACGGGCGTGGCTTATTTCAACCATTCCGTTTACTTCACCGTTTTTCGAGATGATTGGATACATGTCATTGAACATGAGATTTGCAATATTAGGTGAGGATTGTGATTCAATTGTCACTTCCCAATGATAGGCATTGTGGCCATTCTTTAGAACATCCAGCATTTTCAAGTTACCTGATCCTGTATTTTTTGCAGGATGAATCGTTATGCCAGCGGTTTTTTCGATATCTGAAATGTGCATTCCGATCACTGCATTTTTGTCTGGAATCATCATGACCTTGCAGAACTGATCGTTAGCGAAAAGAAGATGAGCGTCTTTATCATATATACAAATAGCATCATCAACTAAGTTTAAGCTGTCAAGTAAAAAACTGTTCATGGAATCACTCTCTGAGAATGATTTTTCCAGCAAGTTGGTATACATCGTTAGTCTGGAAAGCAGTATACCAAGCTCGGTTTGTATGCCATCTGGGGAACTTCGTACTATAATGGAATAACTGTCGTTTACTTGAGAAAGTATTATATTATCAGAAAGGGTATGTAACTTATTAAAATCAAGCCTGATACCGTTGAAAGATTGGTCATTGGTGGCTGGATAGGAGCCAATTATCAATCCATTGGCAGTGCATAGTAAGACAAAATCACAATTAGGCATATATTCTGCACAAAGAGAATTAAAAACAGTCTGAACTACTGAGTTTAAACCAACGACTTTAAAATTATCATTGGAAATAGTGATTTTTTTAAATTCATCAGGAGTTATCATGGTATTACCTCGTTTCGGCTAAATTGAATTCAAATATTAGAAGAAATTACTGCAGTTTCGAAGAAAATATATATATTTATTATAACGCAAATGCAAGTAAAATGCAATTGAAGCTATCGGCAGAAACCATGAAATTTCAATGAAAAGAGGCGTATTGCAGTGCGCGTTTATCGAATAATTTTAAAACAGAGTATTAGTGCAATATAGAGAAAGGAAAACACAATGAATGTAGCAGATTTTTATGATGAACTTGATAGTTTATATTCACAGCAGAAATATAGTGAAGTAGAAACTTTTCTCAACGATTCACTCAAAAGTGCGGAACTTGATGAAAATTGGTCAGCGATGGTTTCGGTTTACAATGAAATGGGCGGATATTACCGCGTTACGACACAATTCGATAAAGGAGAGAACAGTCTTGACCTGGCAATTAAGATATTGGAAAGGGAAAACCTTCTGAAAACAGAAGGCGGGGCTGTAACACTTTTGAATTATGCCACCTTGCTGACCGCTGCAAAGAGGACGGACGAGGCTATTGAAAAATACGAACAGGCTGGCAAAGTGTTTTATTTGTCAGGCAATCTGTATCATGCAGCTGCATTGCATAATAATATTGCTGGAATGTATCTTCAGATTGGGAAATATGACAGTGCGGAAAGTAATGTAAATCAAGCACTTGAAATTGTAAAGACTTTGCAGAATGCGGAAGAAGAAATAGCCGTGAGCAATACTACTAAAGCAGAGATATATTTCATAAGAGGTGATATGGGGAAAGCAGAAGTATTTCTAAGGTCTGCACAGGGGAATTTTGCGGCTGCAAAAAATTACAGCCCTGTTCATTATGCGGCTTTTTTGTCTATGAAAGCTGCTCTTCACTGTAAGCAAGAAAGGTATCCGGAAGCAGTTAGAGACTATGAAGAAGCATTGAAAATACTAGAAAGCAGCGTTGGCAAAAATCAAACTTATAATATGATCAAAAGCAACCTCGATATCTGCTTACGGGACATGAAAAATGCAGATCGAGTTGAGCTAAATAATGATAAAGAGGTATAAAATGAATGGAATGGAAGCGGCACGAAAATTCTTTAATGAATATGGTCTGCCAGTGATACGCATGCAGTACCAGGGGAAAGCAGATTTTATTGCGGCAGGGCTTGTGGGCCAGGGATCCGAATGTTTTGGCTTTGACGATGAACTGTCCCGTGACCATGATTTTGGTCCGGGATTTTGTCTATGGATACCGGATCGTTACGCATCGCAGTTAAAGAACGAACTGCAGAGAACATATGATACACTAGTCAGTGAATATGATGAAGAGAGCAGTTCGATTATCACTGACGCAAGAAAAGATAGAGTAGGCGTGAAAACCATAAGTGAGTTTTATCTTTGCCACATAGGAATGAGCAGAGCTCCGGTAACACCAATGGAATGGCTTGGAATTCCGCAACGATATTTTGCAGAAACAGTCAACGGCGAAGTATTTTTTGATCCGCTTGGTGAGTTCTCTGAAATTCGGAGTAAGCTGCTTGATTTCTATCCAGAAGATGCATTGAAAAAAAAGCTTGCGGCAAACTGCTATGTAATGGCGCAGGCAGGGCAGTACAATTATGCAAGGTGTATCAAGCGAAAGGCTTTCAATGCGGCTTATTTGGCTGAGGGAGAATTTATCAAGGCAGCTATAAGCGCTGTTTATCTTTTGAATGGGACATACACGCCGTTCTATAAGTGGAGCTTTCGCGGTTTGGAAAACCTTTCTGAGATGCATGAGTGCATTTCGGATCTGAACGCTATGATATTTTTAGATGTGACTGACGGAGAGAGCAAATCCCAGATGATAGAAAAGATTTGTTTTAAAATCGCAGAAGAACTTGTATCCAGAGGCTGGTCGGACCGCGGAGATTCGTTCATGGTTTACCATGCAAAGAAGTTGATGAAAAGCATAAGTGATCCTCAAGTGGCAAAGCTGAATATAATGGCTTGTGGAAATTGAATATCACCGGACTGGAAATTCCCAATACCGGTGATAATTAATGGTTATCCCTATTGCAGTGCAACCGCAAAACTTGAAAAATTCAATCGTTGTGATAGTATACGTTAGATAAAGGGTGAGCACCTACCAGCAGTCAGGCTAATGAGTCTGGCTGCTTTTTTGATTGCTAAATACCTCAACAGCAGTTAAAATTGTATCAAATCATATCAGCAGAAAGGAAGATTTTTATGAGTTACTTTTGGCCAATTCTGGTCGTTGTTGGAGCAAACACGCTATATAACATATGCGCAAAGTTTACGCCTGGCGATGTCAATCCATTTGCATCGCTGTTTATAACGTATAGCGTTTCGGCGATAACGGTTCTAACGCTATTTTTCCTGACATCACCGCAGAAGGATCTTGTGATGGCCTTGTCAAAGGCAAATTGGACAGCGGTCATCTTTGGCCTGTCATTGGTAGGCCTGGAATTCGGATACATTTTCATTTACCGAGTAGGCTGGGACGTCAGCGTCGGCTCTCTTGTCGCCAATATCGGACTGGCCTGCATTTTGCTCATCATTGGAATAGTGTTTTTTAAAGAATCTCTTTCATATACCAAGGCCATTGGAATGGCAACATGCGTAATCGGACTGATCCTGATTAATAAATAGTATGTCAGCTGAAATCACATTACGTATTCCGCAGTGTTGATCGTTTTGCTTGTGAGGAGCATGTCCAGCATGTCTGCAATGCCAGCTTTTGGTTCGTCTCCATTGTCGGCATCTGTTGAAAATGCCTGTATTTTGCCAACGTCATGTGAAACCGCAGCGACAGAGCTTTCCTGCTTTTCGTGGCATTTGACCAGTGCACAGTCTGAGATCTTTAGCTTGGCAAGGATCATAGCGGGATCTACGTCTGCTGCTATTTCTACCATAGCAACATCAAAGACATTTACGCCTTCAGGCGAATTATTCAGCAGAAAACTATCTATCTTGGCTTTGAGGACGTCTTGTATTTGCCTTGCGTTCGTAATGATCTTCAAGGCCTGATACATGGAATCAAGCATGATGAAGTCATCATACTGGGCGGCTTTCAGAGACACCTTGCCTTTGACTATAAGTCTGTCTACAGATTCAAATGCAGTGAAGTCATCTTCCAGCTTCAAATCACCAAAGACAATGATACGCCCGCCGCATTTATTGACCAAGTCGTTTGTGAGAATGGTATCATCAAAAAATGCGGTCATTCCTGATGGTACTATTTCAATTTTTACATCGTCATTGAACATTGAGACAGCCTCATCGAAGTATTCTTCTGCAATGATGAGAGTTCTGGTTTCGAATTTGATATTTTTATCTGCAAGTGCTTTTAAGTCAATATCAGGATCAATGAAATCGATTCGGTCGGATGCCCAATACAAGGCGCCTTTACGAGCTCTTTGCGGGAAGTACCTGTCCAAGCTGAATTTGCTGTCAAGAAGAATAGCCTCATTAGGATAGTATTCTGACTGCCCATTGATGACGGATTTTTCAATGGAGGCAGCAAGACTTCTTGGGCATATAAGTTTTCCGTTTACAGCAAGATACTCTATGTTTGAGAGGAGCTGTTCAGTATCAGGCCTGATGGTAAGAGTACCATTTATTATCAGGACAGTATGAGCCTTGAATACAGTCCTGCTATTGATTTCAAAGTCGCCGTTTACAGTTTTAGTATAGAAATCTATGAGTTTGGCTTCGCCTGTAGGCAGGTCTGAAAGAAGCATCATCCATTCGACGTTAGCGTAACTGTCTGTCTGGTCATCTGTTTCCGGGATCAATTCCATTATCTCTTCATTCTTTAAATGTCGTATTTTGTCAATAAACAGATGCTTCGTTGTCTAGTATACCCATGCTCTTGCCTGCATTTCAGGAAGCTGGCTAAGCAATTCCTCGTGGTCGATCACATTAAGAAACGCCTCCTGCACCAGATCTTCAGCTTCAGAGTAGTCTCCCGTCATTGAGGCTGCCCAATTTACTATCTCCCGGTAGTATTTCTTATACAGTTCTTCAATCGAACAGATATTATCCATGGATACGATACAACCTTCTTTCTTGAGCCTTCACATATATAACGGATAAGAGCAGCAAAGTTTCGAAAGAAATTAGCGACTTTTTATTTTACAACGTATATTATATCATTCACTGGTATTAACAATGTCAAACCAAGAAGTAGGATTTGTATTGCCAAAGGCATATTCGCCGATTTGAGCGAAGAAATACAGAAGGGGATTGTTTTATGCAAGTTATCTGTTGTCTAACAACAGATACAGATTGACAACGAGTATAACGCGAATTATACTATACATGTAAAAACCAAATTATAATATTTCTATTAATACTATTGCATGAGGAGAAGAAATGGACAAGAAGATAGTCTTTTGTGGTGGCGGTAACATGGCAGAGAGCATAATGCGAGAACTTATAAACAAGAAAGTTGTGCCGCCTATTGATATCACAGTAAGTGAAATTATTCCTGCACGTTGTGAATATCTTAATCAGACATATGGAATTCAAGCAATGGAAGATACTGATGTGGCAGTCAAAGCTGCAGACATTGTGATAATTTCTGTTATTCCAGCACATGTGCCAGAAGTATTAAAGAAGTTGAGGCCTTTGATAGTCGCTGATACCCTTCTGGTGTCAATTGCAGCAGGCGTTACTATCAGCAGATTGGCTGAGGACATCGGCAGTGACAGAAAAATCGTTCGCATCATGCCAAACACGCTAGGAATATCCGGTAAGGGATACAGCGCGGCATGCATGAACAGTTTGTGTGATGACAATGACCGGTCGATAGTAACAGAGATATTTGAAGCGCTTGGCCAAATAATGTTCATTGAAGAAAATATGTTCAATGCGTTTACGGCATTCAGCAATGTGGGTCCGCTTTGGGGATATAAGATGATAGAAGCACTGACTGATGCAGGCGTTTACATCGGATTTAGCCGTACTGAAGCAAAAAATATAGCTATAAAAAATTTGATTGGGTCCGCAGGAGTTTTAGACATTACCGGAGAACATCCTGCAGTAAAAGTTGATCAAATGACTTCGCCGGGTGGAGTAACTATTGAGTCATTGAAAGTTCTACAGGAAGAGGGCTTTGCAACCGCAATAATAGATTCAGTAATCGCGGGATTTAATAAAGTTAATGGAGCTTAGCAATGGTGATTCTGAATTACGTGTTCATGGGGAAAAAGTGTGTATAATATGGCACTCTTAAAATGCGAATGTGTATCATATGATACACATTCGCGAACTTAACTCTAAAAAAACGCATAATAACACATGTTAGCAGTTGGTGCGATTCTTGCAAATAAACTATTGAAAGGCACTAAAGATAACGGAGGTAATTAAATATGAAAGCAAAAAAAATGTTTCGAACAATTGAAACGCATACGCTGGGACATCCAACTCGAAATGTAGTTAGCGGATTTCGTCATATTCCTGGTAATACAATGGCAGAAAAATTTACATATATGAAAGAAAACGAAGACTGGTTTCGTAAGGTCCTTGCATACGAACCGCGTGGAAGCGAAATAATGTCGTGTACATTAATTACTGAACCATGTACACCTGGCACAGACTTTGGGGTACTTTACTTTGAGGCAAGCTGCTGGATGCCGATGTGCGGCCATGATACTATGGGACTTGCTGTTGCTCTCATTGAGTCCGGCCTCGTTGAACCAGAAGAGCCTGTGACAAAAATAATGCTTGATACACCTGCCGGAGTCATAGAAGTTGAAGCAAAAGTAACCGATGGTGAAGTCGATGAAGTATCATTTATCAATGCCCCAGCCTTTGTCATGAATAGAAATGTCAAAGTAGCTACAAAAGAATTTGGTAATCTTACGCTTGATATTTCATGGGGCGGTAATGTATATGCCATATTACCTGTAGAAAGCGTCGGATTAACGATTGAACCGTCAAACACAAGTAAATTGGTTGCCGCCGCACAATCTATCGCAAAAGATCTCAACGAGCAAGTAGAAATCAAACATCCAGAGCTGTCTTTTGTTGACAGAGTTACGCATATTGAATTTGCAGGGCCTCCAAAGAGTGCAAAGGCCGATATACAAAACTGCGTAGTGGCTCTTCCTAAGGTTGTCGATCGGTCCCCTTGTGGAACTGGAACATCAGCCAAAGCGGCACTATTATTTGAAGAAGGCAAGTTGGGTGTAGGCGATAGTTTTACACATGAAAGCATCATCGGGTCTACATTTAAGTGTGAAATTATTAAAGAAACAACCGTCGGCGGCCACAAGGCAGTTATTCCTAAGGTAACAGGTAACGCATACATCATGGGTATTGCCACATGGATAATTGATCCAAAAGATCCTTTCCCTGAAGGGTTTCTATTAGACTAAACAATTCCCCTAAAATAATAATATAATAATTACTAGTAAGAGCCTACAGCCCCAAGATTGCCGCTGCGGGCTTTTACTATTCAAGAAACGCATAGATCATTCTGCGCTAGATTCATTTGTGCAACTCCCGAAATTCTATATCATCAAGTAAATGTTTGCGCTCAATTTCCTTTGCCTTATCTGCATCGTGTTTTATTATTGCATTAAATAAATCCCGATGTTGCTTAAGTGAGTTCTGCATGAAAGTGCCTGTGTTTTCGTTTTCCGAATAAATATTGAATATGATTTGCTGATTGAATATGTCATAATATGCTACCAGTGCACTTTTTATCAGATTATTTCCTGCAAGTTCCCTGATATATGCATGAAATTCATAATTACTATTCATGAGAGCTTTCCAATTATCTGAATCAGCTTCACACGCTACCAGTAATTCCTCTAATCTGCTGATTCCTGCATCATTTATCTTTTGCGCCGCAAGATAAACTGCTTCAGGTTCTAAAGCACATACAAATTCAATCATTTCTCTTTCACCAGCCAAATCCAGGCTGGCCGCAAAGTTGCCCTGATTAGCAATGTCTTCCCTTTTTTTTAGGTATGTTCCATGTTTTGTTCTACAAATGAAGCCTTGTGTGTCAAGTATTTTGTAGGCTTCTCTGAGAGTACCTCGGCTTACTTTCAATCTTTTACAGAAATCGTTCTCGTTTGGGAATACAAACCCTTCATCCAATTCACGAGTCACAATCATATATTTGATTTTGTCTGCTAAATAATCGGACTGGGTTTTAATTTTATCAAGCGCTAGTTTATCTAAAATACTATCGTCAATCATATTCTACCTCACTTACATAATCTTATATTCTTTTTAATTTTAGTCTTTGCAATTTTTGTTGTCAAGTTATATTCGTTGTCATACATTAATTGTGAAACATATTTTGTGACTTAAAACTATTCGTTTTCTATCGACAAGTACTTTTTTTAAAGTGACAATGTCAAAAATTCCGAGCTTATAGACTTAGCATTAGCATCATACTGCTTCAATAAAAGGTTTGCAACTTATGCATGGTTAATATTTGTGCATTTCTTCATCAAATTAGGCAAGTTGTTTTTTCAGGATAATAGAAAATATATGAATTTACTTTGTTGACGTTTAGCACGCTACATTGTTTTTCTCTTCGATATTCACGCTAGTTCACGTTACAGTAGACATTGGTTTTGTCAAGTGACCGATAAGACAGTAAAATTTTCGCTTTTGTATAGTAACAAATTGGTGCTTATTGCAAAGCAAAGTAATTGTGTTTCAGTATCCGGCGGGATATAATGAGGCTATAAGGAATCGTTATAGCTGAAGCTCCCGACATTAGCTGCAGGCGTTCACTGCGTCTGCAATGAGCGAGCTCAATGCGAAAAGGATTTGGATATGGAAATTGAAAAGCTAAAGGTTTTAATGCTGGCTGCTGAGCTTGGCAGCCTGAATAAGGCAGCAGAGTCACTGAAGTATACGCAGGCGGGGCTGACACGAATGATGAACAGCCTGGAGAATGAGGTGGGATTTCAGCTGCTGAACCGCAGATACAATGGGGTTTCTTTGACCGATGATGCAAAGAGCCTGATGCCGACGATCAGAAAGCTGGTGCAGAACTATGATGCGCTGAACGAAGAGATGGAGCACATCCGTAATGCACACAAGAAAACAATACACGTTGCTACGCTGACGAGTGTTGCCAGCCAGTGGATACCTGTCATCATCAAGAGGTTCAGCAAGCTGCATCCGGATGTCAATGTTGATTTCCAGATAGCAGATCTGCTGGATGCTGCAGATCAGCTTCTTGGTGATGCGGAAATGGATATCGTATTTACTAGCATGCTGAAAAAAGGCAATTTTGATTGGATACATCTTAAGAATGATCCTCTTTTGGCGGTGCTGCCGCCGGATTATGACAATGGGGGCGAACCGTTCTTCAGACTGGAGAAATTCGACGGAATGGACTTCTATGTCTCTTCGCCGGGTTTTGATGTGGATATGATGCATGTAATGGAAACCACAAATGCAAAACCGAATTATAAGCCAACGAATCTTGACGATCAGGCTTTGATAAATTTGATAGAGAACGGGATGGGAGTGACAATACTGCCGGAAATGGCAGTACGCGGGCGCGGGGACAGAACGCAGCAGCTGCCGGTATATCCTCCGTCGTACCGTGACCTTGGGCTGGCGGTCAGGTCGCTGAAGGCTGTTACGCCAGAGGTTCGTGACTTTATCAAAATCTCCCGCGCAGTGGCAGCCGAGGAGAGAAATAGAGCGAAATAGCGATGATATAACAAAACGTTATATCGTTATTCCAGCTTGTACTAAGATTGACATTTGCAATTTTCAATGATACTTTTAAGAAGAATTTTAACGCTGTCGTATCATGGAGGTTGCATCAATGAAGAAGGGAAACATGCTGCTTTTGCTGGCCGCTTTTGTTTGGGGAATCGGACTTGTCAGCCAGCAGACAGGCATGGAACTATTAGGCCCGTGGAGCTTTACCGCAATAAGATGTACTCTTGGCGGATTGTCAATGGTACCGCTGATAGTTTACATCGACCGCAAGCGGATGAAAGAAGAGCCTGGATTTTCGTGGAAAGCAGACACCATACATTTGATCAAACCTGCCATACTATGCGGACTGATGGTCGATCTCTGCATAATATTCCAGCAATACGGCCTGTTATATACGACTGTAAGCAAAGGATCATTTATCAACGGCTTTTATATCTTTATCACGCCGATAATCTGTGTATTCCTGCATCAGGAAGTCAAGAAGAAAACCTGGGTTTCCGTTGTAATAGCGATGGCTGGCTTATACCTTATGACAATGGCACAGGGAATTGATACCGTAAATATCGGCGATTTGGTCATGCTGGCAGCGGCAATGATCTGGGCTGTTTATATTATACTGACGGATAATTTCGTAAAGAACGTAAATGCAATCAAGCTTTCATGCATGCAGTTTATTTTCCTCGGCCTGATAGATTTCCTGCCGGCTGCCATCATAGAGCCGGGTGTGATCACATGGCAGAACTGCTATGGGAGCATGGTGTCTATCCTCTATGCAGGAATTGTAATCTGCGGGGTTGGCTACACTCTGCAGATGTTGGGACAAAAGACTGCCAATGCCAGCACAGCATCACTGATCCTGTCATCTGAGTCGATTTTCTCAATGCTTTCAGGGTTTATTATTCTAGGCGAAAGATTGAGTGCGTCAGAATACTTCGGCTGTGCGTTGATGGTTATCGCGCTGGTGATTGCAGCATTCCCCGAAAAGAAAAATAATGAAGAGGCATTAGAATAGCTAAGGAGTGTGCTTTGCGGCATGCCACAGCGGGCATAGTCTGCATACAAAAGTCGGAGTGCAACTGCAACTCCGACTTTTGTTATAGTGTATTATTTAATCGTTTAAAGAAATGCCAAGATACTTTTCTGCGTTTTTGTAATACATTTTTTTATAGTCATCTTCGCTTAAAGGAATGCCATGAAGGAAATGCATCATCGCATCAAGAGATTCAAATGGATAATCACTAGCAAATAGTATTTGATCTGTACCTAATACCTCTTTTGCACATTCGAAAGCAGGCAATGACATATTTCCGCTTGTGGTAACCCAGATATTCCTTCTGAAATATTCATGAATCGGGAGCTGGCATTTTATTGCCGGATTATTCATGAAGGCTAGCCGATTTTCAATACGCTCAAGAAGAAAAGGAAGGCCTTCTCCCAGATGTCCGAGAACTACTTTCAAATCAGGCAATTCGTCAAACAACCCTGAGACGATCATTCTCATTATGGTAGTCATCGTATCTACAGTAAAACCAAGACCAGGGCCTGCGAATGTAAATCCATATTCACCGAATTTTTCAGATGCAGGAAGATGCGGATGCAAATAGACATATATGCCAAGCTCTGATGCCTTTTTAAACAATGGAAAATATCTTGGATCGTCGGGTGTACTATCTCCGTAATTTGAGTGAGTATGCCAGCAAACAAAACCGAGGTCTGATACGCAGCGCTCCAGTTCATTAACTGCAGTATTTATATCCTTAACAGGAAGTACTGCACTGCCAAACAAATGGCCTTGATAATGCTGCGTTAATGTAAACAATCTGTCGTTTGTGACTTTGCATACATCAATGCTATTTTCTGCATCTAATAGTTCAGGACCGCCGGCAGAACTTAACACTGCATGGTTTATCCCTTTAGATGTCATAAGTTCAAACCGCTTTTCGCTGACATCCAACAGCTTATCCAATAGTTCCCCTTGCGGCATATTAATACTTGGAGTCCACTCAATAGTGTCTTCAGCCAAATTGTACATTGGAGCATTAGTGCGCTTTCTCATTGCATCAATCAGGCACTGATCGTAAAAATGATTTTCTAAGTCTATTCGTTTCATTACTTTATCATCTCCTGACTAGAACAAGAATTCTTTTGGATGCTTTTGCATGGTCACCCAGCGAACATCAGTAAACTCTTCAATTGCACGGAATCCATTCTTTCCATTTCCGCTGTCTTTCATTCCGCCGAGTGGGGCATGTGGATCGTCGCCAAGAGTACTGTCATTAATATGACAGCAACCTGCTTCCAGTTTCTCTGCAATTTCCCAGGCCTTGATTGTATCGCTTGAAATAACAGCGGAAGAAAGGCCATAATTTGTATTATTCGCAATGCGAAGTGCATCATTGGTGTCCGCTGCAATAATAACATTGGCAACGGGTCCAAAGACCTCTTCCTGTGAAATATCCATTTCTTCAGTCATTACCAGTACCGTTGGCTCATAAACCAGACCGTGATTATGACCGCCTGTTACAATCGTAGCTCCTTGGGCTCGAGCATTTTCGACCTGCTTTATTAGAATGTCCAACTGGGATTGATTTATTACAGGCCCAATTATCGTATCTTCCTGTTTTGGATCACCAAACCTGAGAGATTTAGCTTTTTCTGCAAGTTTGCTAATGAACTCCTCTGCAACCGGTTCCTCGACAATGATACGCTTCGTGTTCATACAGACCTGGCCCTGGTGCATAAAACGTCCGAATGCTGCCGCACTGACAGCATAGTCAATATTCGCATCAGCTGCAATAATTAGAGGACAGTTGCCGCCAAGCTCCGATACAAATTTTTTGAGATTCTTAGCACATTGAATGTTTAATGCGCGTCCAACATCAGTAGATCCTGTAAACGTAATACATCTGACCCTTTTATCATTTGTAAGCACATCTCCAACTTCGCGGGAACGGCCCGGGCCGTTTGTGACTAGGTTCAATACACCCTTAGGGAATCCGGCATCTTCGAAAAGCTTTGCAATCATTATGCCGCCAACCACAGATGATGCTTCAGAAGTCTTCATTACAACGGTGTCGCCGCATGCCAATGGAAATACTATGGCACGCAGAGCAAGCAGTAATGCCGCATTCCAAGGTGATATGCATCCAATAACTCCCATAGGCTGACGCCACATCATATTAACGCAATCAGGATCATCGGATGGGAATATCTCACCATGTACATTTAAAGCCATTGAGCCTGCTTCACGAAGAAATTCAGGACTGTTTGCAGCCTGAAAGAGTGCAAAAGGTTTGGCGGCGCCGGTCTCTCTGCTTAACGCATCAACAAAATCATCCATGCGTTCTTCTAGCAAGTCAGCGGCGCGATAAAACAACTTGCGCTTTTCTGTTGGGCTGTATGCCTTCCACATAGGGAAAGCCTTGCTTGCAGCATCTACAGCCAATTGTGTTTCTTTAGCTCCGCCATTTGCCACCAATGAGAACACTTCTCCAGTATAAGGATCCCTATCCTCATAATATCCGCCATCTATGGCTTCCATCCATTCTCCGCCGATATACATTTTTTTAATATCCGTCACTTTTCGCCTCCTTTTCAATCAACCGCCAGGTCTTTTTACAGATAATCCTCTGCTTTGTCGTGAATCAGGTGGTTCTCTGCATACAGCGTAGGAAGTATTGATGCTAAATTGCTGTATTCTCTAATGCAGTGATATGCCAGGCCTTTTGGCGATGCCGCAGGAATCTGATTATTTACTAATACATTTTCTCCGTTAATAACTTGATATCCCATCCAGAACCTGGCCCTGAGTTCAATGCCTCTTGGGGTTGTTCTGTATAAGTGGGTGGCCGTTGCCATTGGCTTGCCGCCAATACTCATGTTGATATTATTTACTGTTACATTTGGTTCAACAAAAAGTTTGCTCATATCAAGTCCAGTCTGTTCCGGACGCAAAAAAGTGATCTGCATAGGCACAGGTCCTGCTCCTGCATCTTCGGTAAGAATGATGCTGGTTCCATATCTGCGTTCAAGAGCGGTAAGATCATAATTGCAGCGCTGTTTGATATTTTCTTCGGATGCAAGTTTTACATTAACATGTGCTTCTGTATCCCAGATCATGTAACGGAGATTTTCCAATCCGAACCATGCCAGATACCACTCAATCATATCTTTTGTAACACCGGGCATATCAACCAGTGCTGCTGTATATCCAGAACCATCTGGCATTAAGCAGTAGCCGTTTTCTGCGTCGGTATATCCAGGCTCCAGCAGCTCATTTTTGTTCTGAATAGAAATTGCCTGAGATGAATCGATTGCACCTCTTTCGTTCATCTGTATTAAAGTTTCATCTAGGATAGGTGCCATTGGCTGATAGTAATACTTTGCATAGGATTTCGATTTTTCCTGTTCTGTAAGTTCTCTTGTCATTTTTAATTACCTCCAATCAATATTTGGTTTCTGTTTATGAGAGCAGAATAAATAAAATTCAGAATATTTTCAATGGACAAATAATACTCAATCGTGTAATATTACTCGTATGAGAACAAATTGATAATTAACATTTGTGCTGCTAAGCCGATTGTATGAAAGAGGAAGAGAAAATGGGAGAGAAAACGGATCTCAGAGTATCAAGGACTGAAAAAATGCTGCGCGATGCTTTTATTGAGATGATGGAAGACATTGGGTTTAAAAATATCACGATAGAAGCACTTACTAAGAAAGCCTACATAAGCAGAAAGACTTTTTATCTTCACTATTTAGATAAATACGATTTGCTCGATAAGCTTGAAGAAAATGTAATTAACGGCGTGGGTGAGATTATTCAACCTCTTCCTGCCATGATTCAGAGGGGCAACTATATTCTAGGCGAGGAAGTCAATAACCAGTATATAAAGCTATATCAATTCTTTTATGACAATTCACGCCTGATAAATTTGCTGAACGATGAAAAAAATGACCCGGAGTTTATGGATAAAATTGCAAAAAAAATACGATCAAATGTTAAAACCGGATACCCGGAAGGCACCGGAAATATTCCGGGAAAGTACTTTGAATCACTATTTTCCAGTACAAATGCCGGTGTTATTAGAGCGTGGTATGCGAGTAATATGCAGGAAACACCTGTGGAGCTGGCTGGAATCACATCACGTATCGTGCAGGGCATTTTGGATTCGTTGATATTGTCAAATAAAGAATACGCAGCTGACAGCAGTAAGACTGAAAATTAAACCTGAAAGATTGATCTATACACCAATATATGATCAAGTAACATTCTGTTGCCTTGACGGGTAAAATTTGTATTGACTTATACCAATAATGGTATTAAAATCAAAATTGGAAACAATGGAGGCACAATATGAAAGATATAAACAATGTTATTTTAAATCCAATTCGCATGAGAATAATTCAGGCGGCTTCAGCAAGCAAAAGCATATCCGCTTCAGATATTTGCGAGAAAATGCCTGATGTTCCAAGGACTACAGTTTACAGGCATATCAACATTTTGATAGATAATGAGATCCTGGAAATCGTCGCTGAGAAAAAGGTCAGAGGGAGCCTTGAAAGAACGCTGTCGTTAAACATTGACGAAATCGCCAAACATAACACGCTTGAAAACGCATCGCAGATGGCCTTCGCATTTTTAATGAATCGGTATACGCGCTTTGAAAAGTATTTCAGTTCGGAAAACCCTGATCCGGCAAAAGATCACATATTCTTGAACAATACGATATTGATGACAACCGATGAGGAGTTTGAAAACTTCTTAAAAGAAATGCAGCAGCTGCTTCTGAAATACAGCTTTGAATACGCAGAAAACCGTAAACCGAGAGATATTTCGCTCATATCTGCGCCTGCTGAAATATCAAAGGAGACGGAAACATGAACATAATAGCAGCAAGTGTAAAAAGGAGAAAGTTAAAGATGATAATACTAATTATATTAGCTGTGATTGCTGCACTGCTGCTGATAGGAGCTGTTTTGCATGCGACATTCTACAAAGACAAAAGGGAGCAAATTCAGCCATATGGGCAAATGGTCAATGTTTATGATGGACAAATGCACATATACAAGATGGGAACTGGCGATAAAACGATCGTACTTTTGCCTGGTCTAGGCGTTGCGCTTCCAAGTGCGGATTTTGGACCTTTGATGCGCCGCTTAAGTGAAGAATACACGGTCGTCTGTGTAGAATACTTTGGGGTTGGCTTCAGCACTCAGACAGGTCGCAAACGGAGCTGCGAAAACTATGTGGATGAAATACGTACTGCTTTATCAAATGCAGGGGTAAAAGCCCCGTATATATTAATGCCGCATTCCATTTCAAGTGTGTATAGCGAATACTACGCTTCACTTCATCCCGAAGAGGTAGAAGCAATCATATCTTTGGATGGAACTTCAACTGCATATATTGGAGAGGATATTCCAAAATTTGTAGGATCACTGCTGGGCGCTGCAAAGGTGCAGCAGGCGGCAGGGCTTACCTCTGTGCTGGCATCATTGACAACAAACAAGTCCAAACTTATGTCTTTAGGGTACACGGAAAAAGAGA
>Ga0183096_1000958_pt1 | contig 28694 bp, 42 predicted proteins | sample Biomet5_FD_127791 | JGI IMG/M metagenome (GOLD analysis project Ga0183096, IMG submission 127791) | Microbial communities from bioreactor (seeded with sewage sludge) at LBNL, California, USA - Biofuel metagenome 5 (version 2) (version 3) | ecosystem: Engineered > Bioreactor > Anaerobic >... | reverse complement strand
GTTTTCAGAAATTGTCGGAAACTCTCATCTTCATTGTCTTACCAATTTAGCTGATTGTTTCATCTTTTGGATGCTTTTCGCATCCTTTTGACTTTTTCTCTCACTATGTTGTTTTCAAGGTCCATGGGGCTTTTCGCCCCTGCTCACTTACTCAGCGAACATTTAACATTTTACCTTCAGAATAGGGTGTTGTCAATGATTATTTTCTATTTCTTCTCTTTTTTTAAATGTTTTTTTTGGTCCGGCAGTTGTCTGCTCCATATATGAGTATTAATGCTGCTTTTATTCATATTATTGCATAAAAAGGAGCGGATTCCTCCGCTCCTTCGGCTTGTTTTGCTGTTATCCTATATGAGTTCGAGGAAGACTTCTTCCGAGCAGTCTCCTCTTCTGGGTCCGAGCTTGAGTATCCTTGTGTATCCGCCGTCTCTGTCGGAATACTTGGGAGCTATCTCATCAAACAGCTTGGTGACTACATCTTCATCATATATATATGCAAGCACCTGACGTCTTGCGTGCAGATCATCGCCGCGTTTTGCAATGGTGATCATTTTTTCGGCTTCTCTGCCGGCTTCTTTGGCTCTCATCTTGGTCGTTGTGATTCTCTCTTCTCTGAACAGGTCAGTCACGAGATTCCTCAGCATTGCCTTTCTATGAGAAGTGGCTCTGCCTAATTTTCTGTAACCTGGCATTTCTGCTTCCTCCTTCTTTATTATTCGTCCGCCTGACGAAGTCCCAGACCCAGCTCTTCGAGTTTCAGCTTGACTTCGTCAAGTGATTTCTTGCCGAGATTTCTGACTTTCATCATATCATCTTCAGACTTGTGTGTAAGTTCTTCAACGGTATTGATAGATGCCCTCTTGAGGCAGTTGAAAGAGCGAACGGAAAGTTCCAGTTCTTCGATGGTCATTTCCAGAGCCTTTTCCTTCTGGTCTTCTTCCTTCTCTACCATTATTTCCATGCCTTCTGTAACATCTGTAAGCTGAATGAACAGATTCAGATGTTCCTGCATTATCTTGGCGCCGATCGAGACTCCCTCTTTCGGAGTTATAGAGCCGTCTGTCCATATCTCGATAATGAGCTTGTCAAAGTCTGTCACCTGTCCGACACGCGTGTTCTCGACAGTGAAATTGACTTTCCTTACCGGCGTGTATATCGAGTCGACCGGGATGACTGCAATAGGCGTGCTCTCTGTTTTGTTCTGTTCAGCCAGCACATAGCCTCTGCCCTTGGCTACACTGATCTCCATGACCAGAGTTGCATTTTCTTCGAGCGTGGCGATATGCAGATCGGGATTGAATATTTCCATGTCGGCATCGCATATAATATCTGAAGCCGTAACTTCCTTCGGTCCGACTGCATTGATGATGACCCTCTTGGTATCATCTGCACCATCGAGTCTTATCGCCAGTTTCTTGAGGTTGAGGATGATTTCAGTTACATCTTCCTTTACGCCGGGAATAGTTGAAAATTCGTGGAGTATCCCGTCGATCTTCACCGATGTAACAGCTGCTCCGGGAAGCGATGACAGAAGTATCCTTCTCAAACTGTTTCCGAGAGTAGTTCCGTAACCTCTTTCCAGCGGCTCAACGATAAATTTTCCGTAATTGGGATCTTCATCAGAAAATATGCTTTCGATTGTCGGTTTTTCGATTTCGATCATTTATTGTTTCCTCCTTATTTGCTGTCCCGTATGCATCGGTATGCGCATGCGGAACGTTTGCAGGGCAATAACCAGTATATGGTTTGCTGTTCTGCTGTTACTTGGAGTACAACTCTACAATAAGGTGTTCCGCGATAGGCGTATCGATTTCATCCCTTGTAGGCATTGTAACTACTTTCCCTTCAAGGTTCTGTACATCAACTGATATCCAGTTGGGCACAGTTATGGTCATATCTTTGATTTCCTTGAATTTGGGGGAATCAGTACTCGATTTCTTTACCTTTATTACATCACCGGCTTTGACAACATATGAAGGTATGTCCACCTTCTGGTCGTTCACTGTGAAATGACCGTGTGTTACCAGCTGTCTTGCTTCTTTTCTCGAGGAAGCGAATCCCAGTCTGAAGACTACATTGTCCAGTCTGGTCTCAAGAAGTATCAGGAGATTTTCACCTGTCTTTCCCTTTTTCTGTGCTGCCTTGTCAAAAGTATTGCGGAACTGTGTTTCCTGGAGTCCGTAAAACCTCTTTGCCTTCTGCTTCTCGCGAAGCTGAAGTCCGTAATCAGAAGTTTTGGATCTTCTTCCCTGTCCATGCTGTCCGGGAGGAAAATTTCTTTTTTCCAGTGCGCATTTTGTGCTGTAGCATCTTTCGCCTTTCAGGAAAAGCTTCTGTCCTTCTCTTCTGCACAGTCTGCAGCTTGCATCTGTATATCTTGCCATTTATTGTTTCCTCCTTTCCATCAGACTCTTCTTCTTTTCGGCGGCCTGCATCCGTTATGCGGGATAGGCGTGATATCTTTTATCATCGTGACACTGAGTCCTGCTGATTCAAGAGCTCTTATTGCTGCCTCTCTTCCGGATCCCGGTCCCTTTACATATACTTCAACTGTTTTAAGTCCATGTTCCATTGCAGCCTTTGCTGCTTCTTCTGCCGCCATCTGTGCTGCGAAAGGAGTCGATTTCCTCGAGCCCTTGAATCCCAGTGAACCGGCGCTGGACCATGAAAGAGCGTTTCCGCTCAGATCCGTAAGAGTAACGAGAGTGTTATTGAAAGTTGACTGGATATGAGCCTGGCCTTTTTCAATGTTCTTGCGTTCTCTTTTTTTCTTTCTTGTCGCTTTTTTTACTGCCTTAGCCATTTTCAACCCTCCTTACTCTGCTTTTTTCTTTGCACGGCCTACCGTTTTCTTGGGGCCCTTGCGTGTTCTTGCGTTAGTTTTGGTTTTCTGTCCTCTTACCGGCAGAGATCTTCTGTGTCTGATGCCTCTGTAGCATCCGATCTCCATAAGTCTCTTGATGTTGAGAGATGTATCTCTCCTGAGATCGCCTTCCACATTGTACTCTGTGTCGATGATCTTCCTGATCTTTCCGGCTTCTTCCTCAGACAGATCCTTGACCCTGATGTCAGGGCTCACGCCTGCCTTTTCGAGGATGGCTTTGGCTGTCGGTCTTCCTATGCCGTATATATACGTCAGACCGATGTCAACTCTTTTTTCTCTTGGTAAGTCTACTCCGGCTATACGAGCCATATTCTCCTCCTGTTCCCATCTTCCGTCGCGCATCCCGGCCGGTCAGCGGCCATGGCGCAATATAAACGGGATGTTCTGCCGCGGACAAAATCCTTCGCCCGCTTTACTCTAACTTCTGCCTTACGGCCTCTCTCAACCTTGTTTCTGCTTATGCTTGGGATTCTCACAGATGACCATGACCTTCCCTTTTCTCTTGATGACTTTGCATTTTTCGCAGATAGGTTTTACTGATGCTCTAACTTTCATTTTGAACCTCCAAGTCTAACCTTTATCTCTCCATGTGATCCTGCCCCTCGTCAGATCGTAAGGCGATAATTCCACCTTTACCTTGTCTCCGGGAAGTATCCTTATGAAGTTCATCCTTATTTTTCCGGATACGTGTGCGAGCACTTCGTGTCCGGTTTCAAGCTTTACTACGAACATTGCGTTCGGCTGTGCGTCTACAACGACGCCCTCTGCTTCAATTACGTCTTTTTTGGCCATACGTTTCACCTCTCCGCCAGGGTGAGCAGCTCCGGCTCACCATCAGTAATGACAACAGTATTTTCATAATGGGCAGCAAGTTTTCCGTCAGCTGTGATGACTGACCAGTCATCATTCAGTGTCTCTATCTCATAAGTGCCTTCAGTGATCATGGGTTCTATCGCGAACACCATGCCCCTTGCTATCCTCGGTCCCCGTCCGGGTCTGCCGTAATTCGGGATCTGAGGCTCCTCATGCATATTTCTTCCCACACCGTGGCCTACCAGATCTCTGACTACTCCGTATCCTCTGCCTTCGACCTCCTGCTGTATCGCATTCGATATATCCGACAGTCTGCAGCCTTCTCTGCAGAAGGGCAGTCCAGCGAAGAAACCTGCCTCGGCTCCTTCGATGATCTTCGCTGCAGCTTCACTGACCTTTCCGACGGGATAAGTCCTGGCCGCATCGCTCACGTACCCTTTATATGTAGAACCTACGTCTATACTTATTATGTCTCCTTCTTTGAGGATCGTTTTTTCATCCGGTATGCCATGCACGACCTTTTCATTTATGGAAGCGCATATGCTGCCCGGAAAACCATCATATCCTTTGAACGTCGGAGTCATACCATTGCTTCTGATGATTTTTTCAACATGCTGATCTATATCCATGGTCGACATGCCGGGTTTAATGAAGTCTTTGAGCTCCTCCAGGATATATCCTGTCACCTTCCCGGAATCCCTCATCAGGCCTACTTCATGCTTTGATTTGATTATTATCATTTCATTCACCCAGAACGCTTACTATTTTTTCAAACAGTCGGTCACGCCCTATGGAACCATCCATATGGATGATATTGTCCTTTCTTTCATAATAGCGTATCAGCGGTTTTGTCTGATTGTTGTATGTGGAGATCCTGTTTATCGCCGTTCCTCTGGTGTCATCCGATCTCTGAATAAGCTTGCCGCCGCATATATCGCAGATGCCTTCCTTTTTAGGCGGCATGCCTTTGATATTATATACTGCCTTGCAGTCTTCGCATACTCTTCTCGTCGTCAGTCTGTCGATCAGCAGATCGGCATCCGCGTATATATTCAATACGCAGTCGACCTTCTTTTCTTTCATTTCAAGAAAAGTGTCCAGTGCTTCAGCCTGATCTACAGTTCTGGGAAAACCGTCAAGAAGGAAACCATCCTGACAGTCATCTTCTTCCAGTCTGTCTGTCGCTATCGCTATTACTATACTGTCCGGTACCAGATCTCCGCTGTCCATGTATGAAAGCGCTTTCTTGCCCAGTCTGGTGCCGTTCTTTATATTCTCCCGGAAGATATCTCCGGTCGATATGTGCGGTATCTCGTATTTTTCTTTTATCAGGGCGGCCAGCGTACCTTTTCCGACGCCCGGAGGCCCGAGCAATATCAGGTTCATAATAGTCACTCCCTTACTTCAGGAATCCAGAATAATTACGCATAACCATCTGCTGCTCCAGCTGTTTCATGGTATCCAGCGCTACACCTACTGCTATCAGCAGTGATGTGCCTCCGAAGTACACATTGAGCGGCGTCAGTCCGCTTACTATTGTCGGCAGTACTGCTACTGCAGACAGGAACACTGCTCCTACGAAGGTTATTCTGTTCATTACTTTCTGCAGATATTCTACCGTTGCTCTGCCCGGTCTGATGCCGGGTATGAATCCGCCGTTCTGCTTCATGTTATCCGCTACTTCGATCGGGTTGAAAGTAACAGCCGTATAGAAGTATGTGAAAAACATTGTCAGAATGATGTAGAAGGCCGAATATATCCACACTCCCGGCGAACCGTTGAGTGAAAGATATTTATCCACCCACTGGCCGAATCCGGTATTGGTCCCCGTAAAATATGTTATCGTCAGCGGGAACTGCAGCAGCGACATCGCGAATATTACCGGGATGACGCCGGCCTGATTGACCTTGAGCGGTATATGCGTGGCCTGTCCGCCGTACATTTTTCTGCCTACGACTCTCTTGGCATACTGTACCGGTATCCTTCTCTGGCCCTGCTGGACCTCGATGATGCCGATTATTACTGCTACTGCGAATACTAGGAACAGTACTATCGTCATAAAGCTTACTTCGCCGCTTTTATAGCTCTGCCATGTAGTCCCTATATCGGAAGGCATCCTGGCAACTATGCCGGCAAAGATTATCAGCGAGATGCCGTTTCCTATGCCGTATTCATTTATCTGCTCTCCGAGCCACATCAGGAAAGTCGTTCCTGCACATAATACCAGTACTACCACCATTATGGAGAAGAAGTCCGTGTGGATGAGTGTCTTTCTGAACATGCCCACCGCTACGCCGATGCCCTGTACCAGAGCCAGCGCCACAGTCAGATAACGTGTATATTCCGTGATCTTCTTTCTGCCCTCCATGCCTTCCTTCGACAGTCTTTCGAGTGCCGGTATGGCTATGGTAAGCAGCTGCAGTATTATGGAAGCTGTAATGTATGGTGTGATGCTCAGAGCAAATATCGTCATGTTTTTGAATGAACCGCCCGAAAACAGATTGAACAGGTCAAAGAGTCCATTTTGACTTCCAAACATCTGACTCAGAACGTCTCTGTTTATTCCCGGCACTGGTATGTTGCATCCGATACGGAAAACGACCAGCATCAGCAGCGTGAAAATGATCTTCTTTCTGATCTCCGTCACTTTCCAGGCTTTTCCAAGCGTCTGAAGCATCTCCATACTATATCACCTCTGCCTTTCCTCCGGCAGATTCTATTTTTTCTACAGCTGTTTTGCTGAACTTATTGGCCTTGACAGTGATATTCTTTTCCAGCTCTCCCTGTCCAAGGATCTTTATTCCATCCTTGACCTGCTTCACCAGTCCGCTCTCTTCAAGCAGTTCGGGTGTAACAACAGTTCCTTCTTCAAATCTGTTCAATGCTGAAACATTCAGCACTGTGTATTCAGTTCCCCATACATTGGTGAACCCTCTCTTGGGGATCCTTCTGTACAGCGGCATCTGTCCGCCTTCGAATCCCAGTCTGACTCCGCCGCCGCTTCTTGATTTCTGACCGTTCATGCCTCTGCCGCCGGTAGTTCCCTGACCGGTAGCGGTGCCGCGGCCTCTTCTCTTGCGCGACTTTGTCGAACCTTCTACTGCTTTCAATTCATGCAGTTTCATATCTCTCGCACCTCCATTCCTACGCTTCTTCTATTGTTACTAGATGCGATACCTTTTCAACAGCGCCTCTTGTTACAGGGCTGTCGACAAGTTCTACAGTCTGGTGCATCTTTTTGAGTCCCAGCGCTTCGACGATCTTTCTCTGTTTCGGAGGAGCGCCGATCGTGCTTTTAGTCAAAGTGACTTTAATCATTTTTGCCATTTGCCTGCCTCCTAATCTAAGATCTCTTCTTTTGTCTTTCCTCTTAATCTGGCGACTTCCTCGACAGTCTTGAGTTCAGACAGACCCTGCAGTGTTGCATAGGCCATGTTGCCTGTATTGTTCGAGCCAATGGATTTGGCCCGTACGTCCTGCAGTCCCGCAGATTCCAGTACAGTACGCACTGATGATCCTGCGATCACTCCGGTACCTTCGGCAGCCGGCATGAGAAGAACCCTTCCTGCTCCGAATACTCCCAGATGCCTGTGAGGGATAGTAGTCCCTACTGTTGGTACGCTTATTACATTTTTCTTTGCATCCTCTGTGGCTTTTCTCACGGCCTCAGGTATTTCCTGTGCCTTTCCGAGACCTACTCCCACATGTCCTTCGCCGTCTCCGACAACTACGGTCACGCTGAATCTCATGTTCCTGCCGCCCTTGACTGTTTTGGCGACACGTCTGATATCGACTATAGTCTCATTCAGGTCAAGCCTGGATGCATCTATTGTGTTTCGCATTACGTAATCCTCCTTGTCAGAATTTCAATCCGGCGCTGCGTGCTCCGTCGGCGAGTTCTTTTACTCTTCCGTGATACAGGAATCCGCCTCTGTCAAAAGCCACATTCTCGATACCCTTTTCAAGAGCTCTCTTAGCAATAACTTCTCCGACTTTCTTTGCTGCTTCTTTATTGCTGCCGTTATCCAGATCGAAATCCTTGTCCAGCGATGAAGCTGCCGCCAGCGTGATCCCGCTGGTATCGTCGATGATCTGCACCGATATGTTCTTATTGCTTCTGAACACACAAAGTCTTGGTTTTTCCGGAGTTCCGAACAAATCTTTTCTGACTCTCTGATGTCTTGAAACACGTCTGTCATTTCTGCTGTCTTTTGCCATTTGTCTTCACTCCTTTCTATTCTCCGGCCTTTATTCCGGCCTTGCCTTCTTTGCGGCGTACATATTCGCCCTCATAGCGAATGCCCTTGCCCTTGTAAGGCTCCGGACTTCTCCATGACCTGATGACGGCCGCATAATTTCCAACTTCCTGTTTGCTGATGCCCTTTACTACGATCTGCGTAGCGGAAGGCGTTTCTGTGGTTATCCCGCTGGGATCTTCCATCTCTACCGGATGGGAGAAGCCGAGGTTCATTACCAGTGTATTGCCTTTTTTCTCAGCCTTGTAGCCTACGCCCTGGATCTCCAGTTTCTTTTCATAGCCGTTGGTCACGCCTTCGACCATATTGGCGATCAGAGTTCTCGCCAGACCGTGCTGCGATCTGTCTTCCTTGGCATCGGAACTTCTTTTCACATTCAATACACCGTCATTGATTTCTATTGTTATGAGCTTGCTTACCTGCTCCTGCAGTTCGCCCTTCGGTCCTTTTACTGTTACGACATTGCTGTCATCAACCTTGACCTCGACTCCGGCAGGAAGCTCAACAGGTTTCATTCCTATTCTGGACATTCGTATTACCTCCTACCAAACATAGCATATCACTTCGCCGCCGACTCCGAGCTTTCTGGCTTCCTTGTCGCTGATCACACCGTTTGATGTGGATATGATAGCGATACCCAGTCCGCCCAGTACTCTCGGTACATCGCTGGCCTTTGCATAAACTTTAAGGCCCGGCTTTGATATCTTTTTTATTCCGCTGATAACTTTTTCACTGTCGGGGCCATATTTCATCTGGATCCTTATGGTTCCCTGCTTGTCGTCCTCTATGACATCGAAGCCGCTGATGTAGCCCTCGTCTTCGAGTATGCCCGCAATCGATTTCTTGATCTTGGAAGCGGGCACATCTACTGTTTTATGTCCGACAGTATTGGCGTTTCTGATTCTTGTAAGCATATCTGCTATAGGATCTGTCATCGTCATAATTTATTGTTCTCCTTCCTCCGATAGTATTATGCTGATGCATAACTTGTCGGAAAGTGATAGTTTACCATGAAGCTTTTTTTACTCCGGGTATCTCGCCCTTGTAAGCGAGCTCCCTGAAACATATACGGCAGATCCCATACTTTTTGAGCACTGAATGCGGTCTTCCGCATATCCTGCATCTTGTATAGGCCCTTGTTGAATACTTGGGCTTTCTCTGCTGTCTCACTTTTTGTGATGTCTTTGCCATGATTCCTCCTACTTCTCGAACGGCATGCCGAGTGCGGCGAGCAGTGCTGTTGCTTCCTCATCTGTCTTGGCTGTCGTTGTAAATACAACATTCATTCCTTTGATCATATCTACCTGGTCATAGTTTATCTCCGGAAAGATCAGCTGTTCCTTGATCCCTACCGAATAGTTTCCTCTGCCATCGAAAGAATTTTTGCTGACGCCCTTGAAGTCCCTTACGCGGGGAAGAGCGATGTTGAAAAACTTATCTGCAAATACATACATGTTTTCTCCGCGAAGCGTCACTTTTGTGCCTACCGGCATTCCCTGTCTGACTTTGAAGTTTGCTATCGACTTCTTTGCTTTTGTCACTACCGGTCTCTGTCCGCTGATGAGTCCGAGCTCTTCAACTGCAGATTCCATGACTTTTGCATTGTCTTTCGCTTCACCGAGACCTATGTTTATCGTTATCTTTTCGAGTCTGGGCACTTCCATGACATTTTCGTATTTGAACTGGTCCATCAGTGCCTTGAACGCCTCGTTGTCATATTTCTCTTTTAATCTTGCTGTCAACGTCCTCTCCTCCTTTCTTAATCAAGTACTGTTCCGCTTTTCTTTGATACTCTGACTTTTCTGTCGCCTTCTGTTTTGACGCCGACCCTGGTGGGCTCTTTCGTTTTGCTGTCTACGAGCATTACGTTGGACACATGTATGGGTCCTTCCTGATGCTTGATCTCAGCGGCGGCAGTTCTGGTCTGTTTCTGATGCTTGGTCTGCATGTTGCATCCCTCTACGAGAACTCTGTTTTCGGCCGGCATAGCTTTTATTACTTTGCCTTTCTTGCCTTTGTCCTGTCCGGTAAGGATAACAACCGTGTCATTCTTTTTAATACGCATTTTGTCCTCCTATAATACTTCCGGAGCCAGGGACACGATCTTCATAAAGCTCTTGTCTCTGAGTTCTCTTGCTACCGGTCCGAAAATACGGGTCCCGACCGGTGTCTTGTCATCTTTGATTATTACAGCTGCATTCTGATCGAACTTGACATAACTGCCGTCGACTCTCCTTGCGCCGTGCTTTGTCCTGACAACGACCGCTCTTACTACATCGCCCTTTTTGACCTGTCCGCCCGGTGTTGCTTCCTTGACGGCACATACGATCACATCTCCGATGTTTGCGTACTGACGGCTGGTGCCTCCCAGTACTTTGATGCAGAGCAGTTCTTTCGCACCGGAATTGTCAGCGACTTTCAATCTTGTTTCTGTCTGAATCATGTTCCGGTCCTCCTTATTTAACCTTTTCGACTACGTTGACAAGTCTCCATCTCTTATCTTTGGAAAGAGGCCTTGTCTCCATGATCCTGACCTTGTCGCCGATACTGCATTCATTGGCCTCATCATGGGCTTTAACGTTCTTTGTTCTTTTTACTGATTTGCCGTAGAGAGAATGTCTTATTGACTCTTCCAGGGCAACTACCACAGTCTTGTCCATCTTATTGCTTACTACCATTCCGACTCTGGTCTTTCTGCGATTCCTATCTTCTGCCATAATTCATCCTCCTTTCTACTCGCTCTGTACTTTCTTGAGTTCGTTTTCTCTGATGATCGTTTTGATCCTAGCTATATCTTTCTTAGTATCCCGCATTTTTATCGGGTTTTCCAGCTGTCCTGTGACATGCTGGAATCTCAGGTTGAACAGATCCTTTTTCATTTTGTCCAGTTCAGCATTCAGTTCCAGATCTGACATTTCTCTCATTTTTTTCAGTTCCATTATGCTTCACCACCCTCTGTTGCAACGGACTCCTGTCCTTTTGCGGCGAACCTGCATCCTATCGGAAGCTTGTGTGCCGCCAGCCTCATGGCTTCTTTAGCCTGGGCAAGTGGAATACCTTCTATTTCGAACATTACTCTGCCCGGTTTTACTACTGCTACCCAGTACTCAGGTGCACCTTTTCCGGATCCCATACGTACTTCAGCAGGCTTCTTGGTAACCGGCTTGTGCGGGAAGATCTTGATATATACCTTGCCGCCCCTTCTTATGGATCTTGTCATGGCTATTCTGGCAGCCTCGATCTGATTTGAAGTTATCCATCCGGGTTCTGTAGCGATCAGGCCATATTCTCCATATGTCACTGTATTGCCCTTAGTTGCCTTGCCCTTCATCCTTCCTCTGTGGACTCTTCTGCGTTTAACGCGCTTTGGCATTAACATGGCGTTTCCTCCTATCTGTTGGTCTATTCTTCAGCCTCTTTATCAGCGGCTTTTCATTCCTTTGCTTCATTTGCCGGAGCTGCTGCCGGTGTCTCGGCATTTTCAGCCTGCGCCGGAGCTGCTGCATCCTCGGCTGCTGCCGTTGCTTCTTTAGCTTCGGCTGCTTCAGCCTCTGCGGCTGCGCTGGCAGCTTCTTCAGCTTTGGCCTTGGCTTCAGCTTCTGCCTTCGGGTCAGGCTTGGGCGTATTTCTTACACGCGGATTGACTGCCTTGGGGATCTCGGGTCTGCCGTCCCTGCTGTCTCTTCTGCCATGTCCGCCTTTTCTGTCGTCGCGTCTGCCCCTTCTGTCTCCGTCACGTCTTCTGCCTCTGCTGTCTCTCTTGCCGTCTTTCTTGCTGTCCTTTTCTTCCTTGATCGAACTCTGAAGGCCCTTGTCAAGTATCTCACCGTGATTGATCCATACTTTTACGCCGATCCTTCCGTATGTCGTATCTGCCTCGGAAAAGCCGTAATCGATGTCAGCTCTTAATGTATGAAGCGGCACATTGCCTTCGCTGTACTTTTCGTTCCTGGCGATCTCGGCTCCGCCGAGTCTTCCGGAAACCAGTACCTTGACGCCCTTTGCTCCTGCTTTCATAGTTCTGCCTATTGCCTGCTTCATCGCTCTTCTGAATGATATTCTCTTCTCGAGTGCCTGTGCGATGCTCTCTGCAGTCAGCTGTGCATCCAGCTCGGTGCGTCTCACTTCTCTGATGTCAACAGAAACTTTCTTTCCTGTTTTCTTTACCAGTTCGGCCTTGAGTGTGTCGATTCCGTCTCCGGATCTTCCGATCACCATTCCCGGCTTGCCGGTGAGTATTATTACTCTCATCTGGTTCTCTGCAGGTCTTTCAATGACTACTTTCGAAATGCCGGCTGCATATAATTTCTTCTTTACGAATTCTCTGATTTCATTATCTTCTATAAGATAGTCCGCAAAATTATTTTTGTCCGCGTACCATTTGGAATCCCAGTCTTTGATGACTCCCAATCTGAAACCATGTGGACTTACTTTCTGACCCATCTACTGAACCTCCGTTTCTTTTTCTCTGAGTGTCACGCCTATATGACTGCTTCTCTTCAGGATCTTGGATGCTCTTCCCTGAGCGCCCGCTCTCCATCTCTTCATAGTCGGTCCCTGGTTTGCGTATACTTCCGCAACATAGAGTTCATCGGGGTTGAGGTCAAAATTGTTTTCAGCATTGGCTGCTGCTGACTTTACTACTTTTTCAATAAGCTCTGCGCCTTTGCCGGGCGTGAACTTCAGTATCGCGAGTGCCTCTTTCAGATCCTTGCCTCTCACCAGATCAGTTACCGGTTTGAGCTTCGTCGGAGACATTCTTACGTATTTTGCTGTCGCTTTTGCTTCCATAGTTCATATCTCCTTTACTGAGTTACTTTCGGTGCTGCAGGTGCTGTACGCTTATCAGCATTATGGCCCCTGTATGTTCTGGTCGGAGCAAACTCTCCGAGTCTGTGACCTACCATGTCTTCCGTTATGTATACGGGGACATGTCTTCTTCCGTCATGAACGGCGATCGTGTGTCCCACCATCTGCGGGAATACCGTCGATGCTCTTGACCAGGTCTTTACGACTTTCTTTTCATTGGCTTTATTCATGTCATCTATTGACTTGAGCAGCTTCCTGTCGACGAAAGGACCCTTTTTAAGTGATCTACCCATGTTTTATGCTCCTTCCTTATTTCTCTCTTCTGCCTTTTACGATATATTTGTTCGATTCTTTGGTTTTCTTTCTCGTCTTATATCCCAGTGCAGGTTTGCCCCACGGTGTTACAGGACTTACACGTCCTATTCCGGCCTTGCCTTCGCCGCCGCCGTGCGGATGGTCGTTCGGGTTCATGACCGATCCTCTGACTGTCGGACGAATACCCATGTGTCTCTTTCTTCCGGCCTTGCCTATATCGATATTCTGATGCTCGTTGTTTCCGACTTCGCCGATCGTGGCTCTGCATTCCATTCTTATCTTGCGCACTTCTCCGGACGGGAGCCTCACCTGTACAAATTCATCTTCCTTTGCCATCAGCTGTGCTCCGTTGCCGGCAGACCTTACCATCTGTCCGCCCTTGCCCGGCTTCATCTCTATGTTGTGTATCATAGTGCCGACCGGGATGTTCGCCAGAGGAAGCGAATTGCCGACTTTGATATCGGCCGAACTTCCGGAAACGATCACATCTCCTACTTTCAGCGACTGCGGAGCGAGTATGTATCTCTTTTCTCCGTCAGCATATGTTATGAGTGCGATGTTTGCTGTTCTGTTCGGATCGTATTCTATAGTAGATACTTTTCCGGGCACTTCATCTTTATCTCTCTTGAAATCTATTATCCTGTACTTCGGTCTGTAGCCGCCGCCTCTGTGCCTTACGGTTATCTTGCCTCTCACGTTTCTTCCGGCGTGCTTTTTGAGTGTCACCGTCAGGGACTTTTCAGGCTTGTCAGCGGTTATCTCCTCGAATGTAGAGACCATCATGCCTCTCAAACCCGGAGTTGTCGGATTGTATTTTTTAATTCCCATTTTTCACCGTGCCTCCTATTACAGTCCCTGGAAGAACTCGATTTCCTTGCTGTCCTTGGTCAGCGTTACTATCGCTTTCTTGGAAGCGGAAGTCATTCCTGCGTTTCTTCCCATTCTCTTTAATTTTCCGTTAACGTTCATGATGTTTACTTTTGCGACTTCAACATCGAATATTTCTTCTACTGCGTGCTTTACCTGTGTCTTATTGGCATCCACAGCAACCTTGAATACGTATTTCTTGTTCTGCGCCTCTTCCATGCTTCCTTCGGAGATCACAGGTTTAAGAATTATGTCGTAAGGGGTCCTCATTATGAATACACCTCCTCGATCTTGTTTATCGCTTCTTTCGTCACGATGAAATTGGTGTGATTTACTATTTCGTATACATTCATCGTCGTTACCAGGGCAGTTCTCACACCCGGGATATTGGCAGCCGATTTAACGATGTTTTCATCTTTTTCAGCTGTAACGATGAGAGCCTTTTTCCCAGCCTTGATATTCTCCAGCATCTTTACCATTTCTTTTGTCTTCGGCTCTGTCATGCTGATCTCATCCATAACGATGATCTCGTTTTCATTAACCTTTGAAGAAAGCGCCGACAGCATTGCCAGTCTTCTCATCTTCTTCGGCAGTGAATATCTGTAGCTTCTCGGCTTGGGTGCAAACACTATGCCTCCTCCGATCTGCGAAGGGTCGGTGCTGCTTCCCTGTCTGTGGCGTCCTGTTCCTTTCTGTCTGAAAGGCTTCTTGCCGCCGCCTCTTACTTCAGCCCTTGTCTTTGCGGACTGAGTACCCTGTCTCTGATTTGCAAGGTAGTTCTTTACTACCGCATGAACTGCATTCTGATTCGGTTCGATTCCGAAGATATCATCTTTTAAATCAATAGTGCCCGCTTCTGCGCCGCTCATGTCCAGCACTTTTACTTTTGTCATTGCAATGTCCTCCTTTCCGAACCGTCTTTATTGTTCCTGTCCTTTTACTGCGTACTGTACTTTTACCAGACTGCCTTTGCCGCCCGGAACAGCACCCTTTACCAGTAGAAGGTTCCTGTCTTCAATAACTTTTACCAGGAGCATGTTCTGTACTGTGACAGTGTCCCTGCCGGTCCTTCCCGGACCCTTGTTTCCCTTGAATACTCTTCCCGGATAGGATGCGCCTGCCAGTGCTCCGACCAGTCTTCTGTGCTTCGAGCCATGGCTCATGGGGCCTCTGTGATGTCCGTTCCTTTTGATGTTGCCCTGTGTTCCCTTTCCTTTTGAAACTCCGGTTATATCCAGTTTCTTTCCTGCTTCAAATTCTGAAACTGTCATGATCTGGCCTACTTCGTAAGTATCGCCCTCATCGGGTCTGAATTCTGCCAGATGCTTTTTGACTTCCACGCCGGCCCTGTCGAAATGTCCCTTCATGGGCTTCGTCAGTCTCTGCGGTTTCGTATCTTCGAATCCGAACTGCACTGCGTCATATCCGTCATTCTCCACAGTCTTGATCTGTGTAACTACCTGCGGGCCTGCTTCGATGACCGTAACAGGTATCACTTCTCCCGTTTCGGTGAAGATCTGTGTCATCCCGACTTTTTTTCCCAGTAATGTCTTCATATTCAACCTCCTTGAATCTTACAGCGGATCAGAGCGCACGGCTCCGATCATACTAAGGGAGTCTACCCTTCGCCTATAACTTTATCTCGATATCCACTCCGGCAGGGAGCTCCAGTTTTGTCAGAGCGTCCGTCGTTTTTGCTGTTGCATTCGTGATGTCGATGAGTCTCTTGTGTGTCCTCTGCTCGAACTGCTCTCTGGAATCCTTATACCTGTGTACTGCTCTCAGTATCGTGATAACTTCTTTCTCTGTGGGAAGCGGGATGGGTCCCGATACTTCCGCGCCTGTCTTCTTTGCTGTCTCTACGATCTTGGCTGCCGACTGGTCCAGCAGTGCATGGTCGTAAGCTTTCAGTTTGATTCTGATTTTCTGTAATTCGCTCATGTCTTCCTCCTGATGAGTTTTCTGTACTGTTCCTGCTATTTTCTGTACAAGGGGTCCTGTGCCCGCTTTTTCAATGTGTACATGGGTCCTGCCTGCGTTGTACACGGTTCCGTGTGTTTTCATTTATCGCGCACATACGGCAGCGGACGAATCCCTTCGCCCCCGTCCGGCGGGGACAATTCTCGGCGGAAGATAGCCGATAGCCCGGCAACATCCCGCTTCTTCGCCAATTCCGCAAGCTTTTAGAGTATATAACATATGGTTTTGCAATGCAAGAGTTTTTTGAGAAAAAAATGAAAGGTTTTATGCGCTTTTTGCTCTTAGGAATGCCGCTATTTCAATACGTTTCGGTCGCGCCTTCTGCACACTCTTCCGTGTGTTTGCTGCCGGTTCGTGGTCTTTGCCTGTATCTTGGGTGGATACCGCTTTCCTGTATGCAGATATAGTGCTTCAGATCTCTATGAATGCTGCATCCGCCTCAGATCTCTGCAAATGCTGCAGCCGCTTCCGACATCGCATACTCTGCAGCTGCGGCTGTACCCATTCCTCTGACACGGGCCGACAGCAGCGCCGCTGAAAAAGCGTCCCCTGTTCCGCCCTTCTCGCCCGAAAATATCCGTCCGGGACGTATCGTCCCCTGTTCTTCTGCCGATCTGTAGTACACACCGCCCGCACCCAGCGTTATGAACACTTCTGAAATTCCCTTTCCTGCCAGTGAACTGCCGGCTGCTTCCAGCTGCTCCTCACTGAGTATCTGCATCCCGGTCATCGCTTCCGCTTCGATACGATTGGGCTTCACTATGGTGAATCCTCCCGCAATATCCCTTGCTCTTTCAGCACCGGCTATACTCATCGGGTCAAAGAACACCGGGACATCAAGATTTTCAAGCAGATAGCCGATCGCTCCGGCCGTCAGTCCTCCGTCTGCCGCAACGATATCAGCTGTATTCAGTTCATCGATCAGCGGCGCGAAAAACTCGGCATCCATAAGCATTTCCGGATTTTTTCCATAGAAAGCATACTCAGGGTCTTCCATTATATCGATCACCGATATCCCGGCGCCGGTATCGACCTCTTCACTGAGACATACGCCGCTGACATCGACGCCTGCCGACCTCAGTTCGCTGACCGCTGTCCTGCCTGCAAAATCGCTTCCCGTCAAAGAAACAAAAGCGACATCTTCTCCGAGCGCTGCCAGTCTCCTGACGATATTCATGCCCGTACCGCTGAATTCCATCGTTATCGATGAATCATGACGCTGGCCTTTTGATATCTGCCCTTCGGGTCTGACTTCCACATCGATGTTTATACCGCCGATGACTGTGATCTTTCCCATTCCTGCGTTTCCCTTCTGCTGCCGCCTGCAGTGTCTGTCTCAATCCACAAAAATGCTGCCGCCGATGAATTCTCTGAGCAGCGAATCGTTGGCGATCAGATCTGCATCTATCACCTTGAAAAAATCGAGGAACCTCATCAGCCTTACCGCTTCGCTGTAAGCCTCATCGCTCCTTGGTATTTCCGCCAGCAGCGGATATGCGAACTGTTTCAGCACGCACAGTTCGTATGCATGCGCGGAATTGAAGAACACATCCGCTTCCCCTGTGTATGGGAATATGTTTTTCTCCTCGCCGTCTCTGACCTTATTCCATGATTTGATGGTGTCCGCAGCCGAATGGCCCCGGTATTTATTGTCTCTGACTATGCGTCTTATCAGCCTCGCATCCGTTATCGGCACGCGGTTGTGACAGTCTATTGCCAGCTGTGTCAGCGGGCTGATGTATATTTTGTATTTTTTGCTGTCTTCTACCTGTGCTGTCAGTCTGACGTTGAGCGCATGTATACCCTCGATGACGATAGGCGCACCGCTCTTGAGAGCCGTTTTTCTTCCGTATTTTTTCCTGCCTTCCAGAAAATCAAAGGTGGGAAGGTCGACAGTTTCTCCCCTGATCAACCTGTTCATATGATCATTGAACAGCTCTGTATCCAGAGATTCAAAGCTCTCATAATCCTTTTCGCCGTTTTCATCCAGAGGAGTCTGCTCCCTTTCGAGAAAATAATCATCTGTGCCCATGTACAGCGGATATGTCCCCGCCACGGCCAGTTGTATGCAGAGGCGCTTGGCAAAGGTGGTCTTCCCTGAGGAAGAAGGTCCCGCTATCAGCACCAGTCTGCGGTTCTTTTTGAGTATTTCGTCTGCGATCTCAACGATGCGTTTTTCGTGCAGTGCCTCCGATAACTGTATTATCGTTTTTTCCTGACCGGCTCCGATCTTTTCATTGAGGTCGGTCACATACGATACCCCGAGGATCTTTTCCCATTTCTTGTTTTCTCCGAAAGCGGCGTACAGCTTTTTTTCATCTTCAAAATCAGGCAGCCTGGATGGATCTGCAGAACGCGGATAACGCAGAAGCACTCCTCGTCTGTATTTCTGCAAAGCGAATTTATCGATATATCCGCTCGAAGGCACCATGACGCCGTAAAAGAAATTTGTGAACCCGTCCAGAGAATAGTATTTCACCTGACGGACATCCGGCGCATGCTCCAGCATCCGTTTCTTTTCATGAAGGTCCGCCTTCTCCAGCATCTCAAAAGCATGTTCGCGATCGGCAGTCTCTTTTTCAAACGGAATATCTGCATCGACTATCTCATGCATGCGCTTTTCGATCCTGCCCAGCATCTCGTCTGTCAAAGGCTCTTTAGTTCTGATCTCCGTGTAAAGCGTCTTGCCCAGAGAATTGGGCACATCTACCTGCACTCTGCCGACAGTCTCCTCTATAGCCTTCAGGTAGATCATGACCAGACTGTTTTCATATATCAGCTTTGCCGCCCTTGACCGCATATCGAGCAATTCTACAGCGCAGGGACGGTCTATGACATAAGACAGATCTTCAAGCTTATTGTCGATCGTCACGGCCAGCACTTTGTAAGGCAGTCCGCTCTGATATCTTCCGGCAAGTTCTTCTGCTGTGATCCCGCTTTCTGCATCGACTTCGGTTATTATCTCGTGTGGTCCTTTTATCAATTTTATTTTCATATGTCGCCTCCGAAACAGATATAAATTATATCACATGTAAAGACGGCATGGCAACCGCCCTGCCGTCCTGTCGACATTGCTGTCATCTGAAGCATATCCCGGCGTCTCAGGTTCAGAGACTCCTGCCGGCGGTCATGTCGACCAGCTTCTTCAGTTCATCGGCATGCAGAGTTATGCCTCTCGACATGTGCTCATGATCCTGATCCCAGTCGCGTATGTCATATTTGGGATTGCCGTTGTTCCAGACAACGACATTGAGCTCCTTGCTCCATCCGTTGGGATATGTTTTGATCACACCCACATGATCCTTGATCTCGAAGACTATCTCCGATTTTTCTTTCTCATTCACCGCCATTTTTTCTCCTTTCGCTAAAGCATATATAAATATAAGGTATATCCACATTATACTATTATTGGTAATATATGTCAATAATGCGGCGCGCTTTGTCTCTTTTCTTTTATGTACTGCATCAGGTCATAATTAATGAAAAAGGTATGCCTTTATGTTATAATCCATCTATTGATGAAATGGCATACATCCTGTATGCCTGAACGCATATACGATACGGAGGAAAAACTGGAATGAAAATCAACTGGAATGTATATACGATATTCGGCATTATTGCTGCGGGCATAGCCGTCTATGAGATATTCTGCATACACTCGGCAGGTTTCAAGGCTGTCTTTTACATGGTACTTTTCCTGCTGTTCGCAGTCGCTCTGATACTCAAGGGAAAAAACTACGATCCCGAGCTGCATGAAAACAGGCACATTTTCAAAAAGAGACAATAATCATAACCTTGCGGAAGCCGGCGTATAGCTGCAGATAAGCCGGTGCCCCTGTACCGGCAGACCGGCCCTGTGTTTGACGCAGGGTTTTCTTATAAACAAAACAGCGCCTTAAGGGCGCCGTTTTTTATGGAGCGGATGACGGGAATCGGACCCGCGTCGCCGGCTTGGGAAGCCGGTATTCTGCCATTGGACCACATCCGCATATCAGTCTGCTTCCGCAGACTGAGGGATCATATATTTCCCTCTGCGAGGCAAATTTATTTTAACACTCCGGCCAGGGCCTTGGCAACTGTTTTACACTTTTCTTCCGATATCGATGCTACCGAGATCCTTACGCCCTTTGCCAGAGGCACTACGAATATGCCCTGCTTTTCCATCGCCGCACTGACTGCATCGGGATCATCGCATTCTATGCAGGCAAAGAAACCCGCATCAAAAGGTACTCCGGTTATACCTCCGTCCTTAAGCGCTTCTGAAAAAGTCCGGCCGCGCCTGATGAGCATATCTCTGAAGCCCTCCCTCTCTTCCGCGACTTCTGCAAGCATTTCGGGATCGCTGTATATGTTGGCCAGCAAAGTCTGACCTGCATGTACACTGTTGGACCATGTGCCTCTTGAAGAAAATTCCGTGACCTGCTTGAACTCTTCCGCCTCTTCTTTGCTGTGCGCCAGACATATCATGGCTCCGCATCTCATTCCGTACATAGTCAGAGTCTTTGAAGCGCTGTAGCCTATTATCGGCAATACATTCTCATTGAAGTCCTCCAGCTTGGGCAGAAAACTCCTGTATTTTTTTTCGTCTCCGGCAAAATCCACATAGGCCGCATCGACGAACAGGGTTATCTGCCTGCCGCCTCTGCACGCTTCGTTGAGTATTTTTATGAGGCTGTCCCAGTCACTGTCGCTGAGCGAATAACCTGTCGGATTATGCGCCGGCGTATTGATCAGGATAACGAGGCTGTCCTGTTCTTTCAGTATCTCAGCGATCTTTGATTTCATACTGTCCATGTCATACTTTCCGTCCTCGTCGAACATCCTGTATGTTTCCAGATCCCTGCCGATCTCCCCGGCGACTGTCTTGTACGGCCCCCAGAACCAGTCAGTAGTAAGGACCTTATCGCCGATATCCGAATAATTGGCGATTGTGTTCCTGATAGCCCCTGTCCCTCCGGGAGTAGCGCATACTTCTGTCGGCGACTTCGGCTGCCAGTCTCCGAACGCAGCCTTCCGCACCGCCTTTTTAAAATCTGCAGTCCCTCCGATAGGCGCATATTCTGCAAAATCGACCGGCTTTAGCTGTTTTATCGCATCAACGACCGATGACAGCACCAGCAGCTGCCCTTCGTCATCAAGAAGCGCACCGATAGTGGCATTTATCACCTTGTCTTTTCCCTTTGCCGCGATCATTGCTTTGGCTCTTCCGTTGAGTGCAAAGATCTTGTCTTCCTTGGGGATCTTTCTCCCGTTTTCATGTGCTTTGATCATTTCATTTATCTCCGTTCATTAATTTTACATAATTGATGTTCTTGCCCCTGGAAATGAATTTTTCTTCATATTCAGTGGTGATCTTCCCGCAGGCCATATCGCTTCCGTGAAGATCCCTCGTCATTTCCTCTATTTCCATGCCTGTCTCTTCCGCCTGTTCAAGTGTGAAGTCAAACAGATCATCGTTGTCGGTTTTTATTTCCACAAAGCCTCCCGGCCTGATCACTCTTCCATAACTTTTCAGGAAATCTGCATGTGTCAGTCTCCTTCTGGCATGTCGGGCCTTAGGCCATGGGTCGCTGAAATTTAAGTATATACCAGATAATTCACTCTTGTCAAAAATCTCTTCCGGATCGCGGACGTAACCGTTTATCAGCACCAGATTCTCAATGCCTGCTTCGCATTTTTTCTCGGCCGCCCGGATTATCACGCTTTCCTGTCCTTCGATGCCTATGAAGCTGCTGCCGGGGTCTGTCAGCGCATGCTCTGTGATGAATTTCCCCTTGCCGCAGCCGATCTCCAGATAGATATCATCGCCATTATCCAGAAATCCATGCCAGTTTCCCCGAAACTGCTGCGGTGAATCGATCATGTATTTCCCGTACCTTGCCATCCTCTCGTCCAAGTCTTTCAGGCGTCTCTGTCTCATTGGAATATTCTCTCCTGTTTTTTCAGAAGCTTCAGCAGCGGCAGACCTGCGGCATAACACGCTACCGCCTCACCTGCAGAAACCGACAGCATGCACAGCATCATGTCGACGGCAGTCGTGCCGGTGATAGTGAAGCCATACATAAAATACACTACTATACCGACGATTATTCCGTTGGCGATCACCGGGGGCAGCGGCACCAGCGCGTGCCTGTCTTTGAGACGGTATGAAACAGCCGCCGCAGCCAGAGTAGCAAGCGAGCCGAAAACGATGTCCGGAACTGCCGCTCCTCCGAGTATGTTTGCCAGCAGACAGCCGATAAACAGGCCCGGTATGCCTGCCGGTGTCAGAGCCGGCAGAACTGTCAGCGCTTCAGATATCCTTATCTGTATAGGCCCATAGCTGATAGGCGCCAGCAGCAGAGTCACCAGTGCGTATATCGCTGCAATGATTGCAGCCTGTATCACATACTTCGTTTTCACAGCAGCACCCTTTCCAGGATCACGGCAGCCAGGAATGCCGCCAGCAAAACAGCCGCTGCTGCATCGCGCTTTTCATATTTCATGGCATTCATCCTCGTACGCTTGTCGCCGCCTCTGTAGCATCTCGCCTCCATGGCCATGGCCATGTCCTGCGCTATCCTGAAAGCGCTTATGAACAAAGGTACCAGGATCGGTATCAGATGCTTTGCGCGTCTGAATATATTGCCGCTCTCAAAGTCGGCACCCCTTGCCTGCTGCGCTTTCATGATCTTGTCTGTCTCTTCCAGCAGTGTCGGTATGAAACGCAGAGCTATCGTCATCATCATTGCCAGTTCATGGGCGGGAACGCCTATCTTTTTTAACGGCTTCAGCAGACTCTCGATGCCGTCAGTCAGACTTATCGGCCTGGTAGTCAGCGTCAGCAGTGATGATCCTATTATCAGCAGTATCAGTCTTACCGCCATGAATACCGCCCTGTACAGGCCCTCATAGGTTATCGTCAGAATCCACCAGTGCCACAGCACTCTGCCGTCGTACATGAACATGTTGAGGATGAAAGTAAAAAGTATGATGAAAAAAATCGGCTTCAGGCCGCGCACGATAAAACTCATCGGCACGCGGCTCACAGCGATGACTATGCCTAGGCATACTGTCGCAAAAGCAAAACCGATAAAATCGTTCACTACAAAAAGAGCTGCTATGAATACCAATGTGGTTATTATTTTTATCCTCGGGTCCAGTTTATGTATCCAGGAATTCCCTGCGTAATACTGCCCCAGTGTTATGTCGCGGATCATTCTTTTTTACCCTCGATTGCCTCGTATATCGCCTCGGCAGCTTCATTCACCGACAGCACATCTTCTCTTATTTTCAGGCCGCGCTCACGCAGTTCCGATGTTATACGCATCGCGTCCGGTATCGATAATCCCATCCCGGACAGTTCTTCTTTACGCGAAAACACTTCCAGCGGAGTCCCGAACATGACTGCCCTGCCTTTGTCGATCACCAGCACCCGGTCTGCATTCTCAGCAATGTCATTCATATTATGAGAGACGAGGATTATTATATTTTCCTCCGCTTTATGTATGGTTTTGATCATATGAAGGATATCCGCATGCGCATGCGGATCAAGCCCTGCAGTCGGCTCATCGAGTATCAGCACCCTGGGCTTCATGGCGATCACTCCTGCTATGGCGATCCTCCTTTTCTGTCCGCCCGAGAGATCGAACGGTGACTTGTCCTTTACCTCTTCATAGTCGAGACCGACTAGCTCAATCGCTTCCCTGACGCGGTTTTCTTTCTCTTCTTCTTCCAGTCCGAGATTCGTCGGCCCGAAGGCCACATCCTTTGCGACCGTCTCTTCAAACAGCTGATATTCAGGATACTGAAATACCAGGCCGACATGGCGGCGCACTTCCAGCATCGAAGCGGACTTGTCCGTGATATCTGTGCCGTCTACTATTATCGTCCCCGATTTCGGCTTAAGCAGGCCGTTCAGCTGCTGCAGCAATGTGGACTTCCCTGAACCGGTATGCCCGATGATCCCGAGGAATTCACCGTCTCCGACCTCAAAGCTGATATCGTCCAGAGCTTTGGATTCTCCCGGCAGACCTTCGCTGTATATATATGAAATGTTATTTACCTGTATCGACATATCGCTTCTGTTAATTCCTCTTCTGTTACTATATCTTCAGGCAGGTCAAGTCCCTTTTCTCTCAGCCTCCAGGCCAGTTCTACAGGCACCGGTGCCTCCAGGCTCAGTGCCTTCAGCTCTTCGCGGCGGCAGAACACCTCTCTCGGAGTCCCGTCGACTGCTATGCTGCCGTTATGCATTATCACTATTCTTTCTGCCTGAGCAGCCTCCTCCATAAAATGCGTTATCAGGATGACTGTTATCCCGTCAGCATGCAGTTCTCCGATGATCTTCATCACTTCGGATCTTCCCTTGGGATCGAGCATCGCCGTCGGCTCGTCGAATATGATGCACTGCGGTTTCATCGCCACCACTCCGGCTATAGCTATCCTCTGTTTCTGTCCTCCCGACAGCATATGGGGCGCCTTCTTCCTGAAGTCTCCCATATTTACTGACTGCAGAGAAGCCTGGACGCGTTCACGGATCTCCTGCGGATCTATGCCCAGATTCTCAGGTCCGAAGGCTACATCATCTTCGACTATGGCAGATACTATCTGATTATCGGGGTTCTGAAATACCATCCCCGCCGTCTGACGCACATCCCAGAGATGTTCCTGATCTCTGGTATCGAAGCCGTTGACATATACGGTCCCCTTCGTGGGAAGCAGCAAAGCGTTCATATTTTTTGCCAGCGTGGATTTACCGGAACCGTTCCTGCCGATAATAGCCGTAAAGCTGCCTTTTTCTATGTCAAGACTGACCCCGTCGACTGCAGTTTCCTCTGCACCGGTTTCTTCGTTTTTGTATATGAATGATATGTTATCGATCTTTATGACCGTTTCCATATTTGCGCTCCTGTAATTATTATCTGCCTGATGCTATTTTTCATCATTTCCCGCATCATATTCACGTATGTACTGTGACAGTTCACTTACCGACATCTGTCCGGGTGCCGAAGGTGCGCCGATCGTCGCATAGCTTATTGCCGATCCGAAGCTTCCTCCGCAGACTCTGCTGGCCTGCCCGGCCTCGCCCATCGATATGGCTATAAACGGCTTGTCGGCATAATTGTCCTTCATTATCCTGGCCGCCTCGAGAAGCTTCAGCACATCCTCATCGTTTTCCGGCATGAAAGCCACCTTGGAGATATCGGCATCAAGGCTGTTCATTATGCATAGCCGTCTGACTATTTCTTCCGGATCAGGTGTCCTTTTGAAATCGTGATTAGACAATATCACCTTTTTATCCTGATCATATATGTATGACACAATAAAGGTCATCTTTTCGCCTTCAAAGCCGCTGTCGCCGCCGAAGGCTTCGACATCTATGATATCCGCCTGAGATACCTCGGCTGCATTGCGCACAAAATCGCAGTAATCGTTCCTGTCCATTTCAGCGATGCCGCCCTCGTCAGCGGTCCTCATGGTGAAAATAACAGGTTTGCCTGTCACGGTCCTGATTTTTTCCAGGATCTCTGCATAACTGTCGACATCATATCTGCCGGCTCTCTTAGCCGCCGCTCCCGTATCATAGTAATCTGCACGCCATTCTATCAGCTCACATGGCTCCCTGTCCGCCGCTGCGGCCTGCTCCAGTATCCCGGCTTCATCCGTCTGTGTTATGGTCGCGCATATTTTTGGAGCGCCTTCTCCGATAACGACTCCACGTATTTTTACTGTATCCATCTTTCTTCCTCTCTTGAATTTCACTACATTTTTTTGCATATGCAGTTATTTTATCACAGTATCATAATATATCAAATTTTATGTCCGCTGTGAATGCTTTTCGCTGCTGTTTCAGCTTCAAAAAAAACACAGACCGCTCCTGCCCTCTGTGAGGACAGGAACGGTCCTGATGTCTGACTGTTATATGCGTGATATCATAAATACTTTGTGTCTATGCACGGGTTCATGCACTCTGAGCAGTCCATTTCACAGGGCTTTGCATCAAACCTGCCTCCCGGCATAGTCGCCTCTATCAGTCCCTTCTGATCAAGTTCCGACAATTTCTCTACAGAATCAAGATCCAGTTTAAGGGCCCCGGCGATGCGTTCTCCGTAATCCTTATCCGCAAGGAAGCAGTGAACTGCATGCCTGTATTTTATCGTCTCTGAACAGTGCGCGATATTGCGTGCAGTATTTCCTGTCAGAACTTCTTTTTGTTCTTCCGACATGAGCCTGTAAAGATCGCCTCCGGCGCGGAAATTATCATCTGTCGGATCATCTGCCGGATCATACTGCCACATGGCACCCTTAAGATCGAGCGGAGGTTCCATTACGTCAGGCTGCGCGCTCCAGTATCCCGCCGAATTCGGCGAATATGCAGGCGCTGCGCCGTAGTTCCCGTCTACCCTCATTGCACCATCGCGGTGATAATCCGCTACTTCGGCATTCTTTGCCTGATTTACCGGTATCTGATTATAATTCACTCCCAGCCGGTAACGATGCGCATCGCCGTAGACGAACAGTCTTCCCTGCAGAAATTTATCCGGGGAAAACCCTATTCCAGGCACTACATGTGCCGGCGTGAACGCCGCCTGTTCGACTTCCGCAAAATAATTTTCCGGCCATCTGTTCAGCTCGAGCTCGCCCACTTCTATCAGCGGGAATTCACTGTGCTTCCAGATCTTTGTGATATCGAACGGGTTTTCGTAATGATTCTCGGCCTGTTCCTCTGTCATCACCTGTATGTACATTTTCCATTTCGGATAATCGCCCTTTTCTATCGCCTCGAAAAGATCGCGCCCTGCGCTCTCGCGGTCGGTCGCGCATATTTTCTCCGCCTGTGCATCCGTAAGGTTTTTTATACCCTGCTCGGTATGGAAGTGGAATTTGACCCACACCCGTTCATTTTCTGCATTATACATGGAAAAAGTATGTTCTCCGTAGAAATGCATATGTCTGAAACCGTCCGGTATGCCGCGGTCAGACATTACGACCGTCCTCTGATGAAAAGTCTCGGGCAGAAGCGTCCAAAAATCCCAGTTGTTCTGGGCACTGCGCATGCCTGTCCGCGGATCGCGCTTTACTGCCCTGTTAAGATCAGGAAAATTATGCACATCCCTTATAAAGAATGTCGGAGTATTGTTTCCCACAAGATCCCAGTTGCCTTCCTGCGTGTAGAATTTAACGGCGACTCCTCTGATGTCTCGTTCAGCATCCGCTGCTCCCCTTTCTCCGGCAACAGTCGAAAATCTGACAAACAGATCTGTTTCCTTTCCTACTTCTGAAAACAGATCGGCCCTGGTGTATTTTGTGATGTCATTGGTAACTGTGAATTTCCCGTACGCGCCCCATCCTTTTGCATGCATACGGCGTTCAGGAATAACTTCACGGTCGAAGTGCGCCAGCTTTTCAAGCAGCCATACATCCTGCATCATCACAGGCCCGCGCTCACCGGCAGTAATACTGTGTTCATTTTCTGCCACAGGCGCTCCGACTTCATTGGTCAGTTTCTTATCCATCGTGTCCTCCTTGCCTTAGTATTTGATATATCGTATACATCACTGCGGTTAATTTTCATTATTGTGTTTTTCCGCTTGTTTTGACTGCAGTGTATTTTATATTCTGTATTATACACTGTCCCCTGCCGTTCAAAACCAATAAAACAGACAGCACCATATGATGCTGTCTGTCATGCTTTATCTGTATGAGCCTTATTCTATGATCTCTGTTACGACTCCGGATCCTACTGTCCTTCCGCCTTCTCTGATGGCGAATCTCAGTCCCTCTTCTATTGCGATCTCTGTGATCAGGTCGATCTCCATCACTACGTTGTCTCCAGGCATGCACATCTCTGTGCCTTCCGGAAGCTGCAGGTCTCCTGTTACATCTGTAGTTCTGAAATAGAACTGCGGTCTGTATCCGTTGAAGAACGGTGTGTGTCTGCCGCCTTCTTCTTTCTTCAGTACATATACCTGTCCTTTGAACTTCGTATGCGGATGGATGCTTCCGGGAAACGACAGTACCTGTCCTCTTTCGATCTCGTTCCTCTGTACGCCTCTCAGCAGTGCTCCGATGTTGTCTCCTGTCTGTGCTTCGTCAAGCAGCTTGCGGAACATCTCTATACCCGTTACTACTACTTTCCTCTTCTCTTCCGACAGTCCTACGATCTCTACTGTGTCGTTTACCTTCAGGCTCCCTCTTTCTACTCTGCCTGTCGCTACTGTTCCTCTTCCTGTGATGCTGAAGATATCTTCTATCGGCATCAGGAACGGTTTGTCATTGTCTCTCTTCGGCTCGGGGATGTAGCTGTCTACTTCTTCCATCAGCTTTACGATGTCGTCTCCCCACTTGCTTGCGGGATCTTCCAGTGCCTTCAGCGCGCTTCCTCTTACGATCGGGGTGTCGTCTCCGGGGAATTCATACTCGTCGAGCAGTTCTCTTACTTCCATCTCTACCAGGTCAAGCAGCTCCTCGTCGTCTACCATGTCGCATTTGTTCAGGAATACGATGATGTACGGTACTCCTACCTGTCTTGAAAGCAGGATGTGCTCTCTTGTCTGCGGCATTGGTCCGTCTGTTGCTGCTACTACCAGGATAGCTCCGTCCATCTGCGCTGCTCCTGTGATCATGTTCTTTACATAGTCCGCGTGTCCCGGGCAGTCTACGTGTGCGTAGTGTCTGTTCGGTGTCTCATATTCTACGTGCGCTGTCGCTATCGTGATGCCTCTCTCTTTTTCTTCCGGTGCCTTGTCGATCTCGTCGAAGGCCACGTCTGCGCCCAGCTGATATCT
>Ga0183096_1000953_pt1 | contig 28813 bp, 25 predicted proteins | sample Biomet5_FD_127791 | JGI IMG/M metagenome (GOLD analysis project Ga0183096, IMG submission 127791) | Microbial communities from bioreactor (seeded with sewage sludge) at LBNL, California, USA - Biofuel metagenome 5 (version 2) (version 3) | ecosystem: Engineered > Bioreactor > Anaerobic >... | reverse complement strand
TCTTCACTGTATCTTTTCCCGTGATTACCCATATCTTCACTCCTCTTAAATAATAAAGCCTAAAAATATATTACTTTTTTAGGCTTTACTCTAACTCTTAACTGTCTAGTTTTCGGGGAGCAGGTCATGGGTCTTGGATTGGTTATCATTCGCATGTGTATTATAAAAATTTTCAACAACCGCCAGCTCGGGCACATTTTAGTATTGAATGGGGTTTCTTAAATACTTTTGATGAAGATGAAGGAACTATCGGAGATTGGATGGAATATAATCCTGATGTAGTAAAAGATAAAATATTTACAAAATCTAATTTCTCTGATATATCTGGAATTCTTAACTTTGCGAAATCTGCTGGTTCTTCTGTTGAAGGATTAATAACTCGAATTATTTCGACGCTGGAGATAGAATTAGACAGGAGAAATGACATTTTGCTTAAAGAAATTATTGATAAGGTTAGGAAACAAAAACTAGGAAATATGAATGATTATTTAAAAGCTTTTTCTTCTAATAAAAATATTTTAACACGCGATTCTCGTGCAGCATATCAAGGAATAATTATCCCGCCTCATATTTCTGTATTAGCCGAGCTTAGTGAAATTCAAAGTCCTTATTTTGTGGCTAAAGAACTTTTGAAAATTACTAATCAAGCAATTGACCATTTAAAAAGGATTGAACGTTGTAAAACTTTGGATGTCTCACATGGGACCAAAGTATTTATTGGTCATGGGCAATCTAATGTTTGGAGAGAGCTAAAGGATTTTATAAAAGATAGGCTTCTTCTACCTTGGGATGAATTTAATAGAATTCCAGTCGCTGGTATAACAAATGTTGATAGGCTTTCTGAAATGTTATGTTCTGCTGCTGTAGCTTTGATTATAATGACTGGAGAAGATGAGCAATCTAATGGGAAGATGTATGCTAGAGAAAATGTCATACATGAAGTTGGTTTATTTCAAGGCCGATTAGGATTTACTAAAGCTATTGTATTATTGGAACAAGGATGTGAAGAGTTTAGTAATATCCAAGGGTTGGGGCAAATACGTTTTGAAAGAGGGAAGATTTCAACTTGTTTTGAAGAAGTTAGACGGGTCCTTGAACGTGAGAATTTAATCAAATAAAGTCTGGTTATACTAAATCGTGGTTTAAAAATAGTATAAGTGTTCTTTGATATAAATACAAATGGTGATGTTTTTTAGACTAAGTTTAATATGTTTATGATTATAGACTGTAAATTATGGAGAATGTATGCCGGACAGGGAAGTTAAGACTATTAGAGATTTGATATTTTTTCAGTATGCCAAACTGATTGCGCGGTCTGCTTTTAAATGTAAAGACGGGATCGCTGCTAAAAAGGCTAATTACGGATTTATAAAAAAGACTTTCAGGGAACTGAGAGACAATACTAAAAAATGGTCTGATATACTCCGTGAAGATATGCAGTTCGTGGGGAGTGAGAAGAAATGTATCTTTTGCGGGGCTACTGAAAATCTGACAAAAGAGCATATAATCCCGAAAACTCTGGCTGTTAACAGCCGCTGTGCCACTTGCGACCATATACAGGGTATACACAATATCGTGTGGTCATGCGCTTTTTGTAACAGTAAAAAAGGACGGAAGGGGCTTTATACCTTTTTCAAGGAAATACACGGGACTGATCATCTGTCGGATTTTATTCCGCCTCTTGTTGAAAAGAAATATTTGAAGACAATGTATCTATGCCATCAGTGCGCCGGCACTTTAGATTATGCCCCAGAGAATATTTACGTATACGATATAGACTGTGTTATTAATAACAATCTAAAACCGCATTCCGATAAATAAAATTAAATTTTCCGGGCCCTGTGTTAGTGGATGGCGCAAATATTTTTTATGGATAGATTAATTATATTTGTAATAGAAAGTAACTGTTGTTTCGAGGATATCCGCAGCGCGACGGCGCGAGGCTAAGCGAATTTTCAGCAGAAAATTACGCGGCCTGAATATAATTATACCTCACGACCCCGCCGCCTCGAAACAATTGCAGCTCCTGCCCCCCACGGCCTGAAAAATATTATAAAGACTGATCCGTACGGTTTTTTAATAATAATAACTCCGGACTTCTTTTGAATTTGCGGCGGAAGCTTTAAAAGATATAGAATTTATTGATTGGAAAGTTGCCGGGTGAAATGCGGAAGATAATGTCTGATATTATTTCTAATCGTCCTGTAAAATACTGGTGGGTAAACCAGAACCAGACCTTCAGGCAGGAGTTCGAGGGCGGTTATCTCTGGTCGCCGAGGACTAATCGGGACGGAAGGCGTAATCCTTCTTATGAGAATATGCGCGAGATGGCGCCGGGTGATATCGTGTTTTCTTTCTCCGGCGGGGAAATACTCGCGCTAAGTATAGTGGTCTATTGCGCGGTTCCGGCGCCTAAGCCTGAGGAATTCGGCAATATAGGCCCGCATTGGGATCCGAAACGCGGTTGGCTTGTCGCGGTATCTTATAAAAAACTTTCGCATACCGTAGCGCCGAGGGAGCATATGAATGTCCTTCGCGGAGAACTTCCTTCCCGTTATTCTCCGCTTCAGGCTGACGGCAGGGGAAATCAGGCTTATCTTTTCGAAATAAGCGCCGGAATGGCGCAAATACTGTTCGGACTTATAGGGAGCGAGGCAGAAATATTCGCTTTGCATGGTTATGTCGCGGCTGAGCCGTCAGCGAAATATATCGATAACGGGCGCGTGATAACCGACTGGGAAAATATCGAACAGAGCGAGATAGAAAAAGACTCTCATATAGATGAGACAGAAAGAGAATCTCTTATAAGGGCACGCGTCGGGCAGGGAATATTCAGAAAGAACGTTATGCATATAGAGAAATCCTGCCGTATAACTGGGGTTACCAATCCTGAACATCTGATAGGAAGTCATATAAAACCTTGGCGGGAGTCTACGAACGACGAGCGGCTGGACGGCGAAAACGGGCTTTTGCTCACGCCGACTGCGGACCATCTTTTCGACCGCGGGTTTATTTCTTTCGAAAACGACGGGAAGCTTCTTATTTCTCCTGTCGCGGACCGGGATTCGCTGATTAAAATGAAGATTCCCGAGGCGGGGTTCGATACCGGACCTTTTTCTTCGCAGCAGAAAATGTTTCTGGATTTTCACCGCGATATGATTTTCCTGAAACGCTCGCATCGATACTGATGTCCGGGAATACGGTCCGTATTTATAATTTAATGGTTTGAAAAGTAAAGATATTTATATAATATTTCTTTAAACGATGATTAGATAAATGTTTTTGCTGTTCGGCAGGGTGTTGTTTCGGCGGGCGCGGGGCAGTCTGGATATCCGCGGGTAATTCGGTGGGAATTTAAAATGAAAAAACTTCTGTTTATTATTACGCTGTTTACTGTCGTTTTTTGCCAGTCTCCGGTCAGGGCCGGCGATTTTTCGATGCGCTGGGCGGAGACCGAGGTGGTGCTGGACCGCGACGGCAAGGCGCAGGTTTCTTATGCGGTGCGCTGGAACTCTTCCGGCGCGCTGCACGGTTTCTACTTCGAAGGTTTTCAGGAGCGGCCCGTGTTCGATTACGGGAACGCGTATGCGCTGGATGCCGAGGGGAACCGCTATCCGCTGGATATAAAGAAGCTGTCGGACAGAAAATACGACATCGTGCTGTCCGGCGGGCGCAGTTTCGGCGGCGGCGATATTACGTATTTCTTCCGCTACGCCGCGGATCTCGAGGCTTCCGGCAATCTTACTCAGACTATGGCCGGCGACAGGCGGCTGGCCGTTTTCAACTGGTCGCCGGTGCAGTGGGACGACGCCATAGAGCATCAGGCTCTGACGGTGCGTTTCCCCGTGGAACTCGCCTCTCCGGAAGTGGACCAGTCCGTGCTGGATTCGCTTTACTTCCGTACCGAAAAGTTCGTAAACGCGCGTTATAAAATAGATTATCCCACGGTTAAGAACGATGCCGGCAAAGATATTTTCAGCGTTCGCTTTTTCAGGAAAGATCTCGGCAGCCGTTATCATTTTCAGGTCCAGGTTTATCTGGACGCGGCGCTGTTCGATCTGAAGACGATGGCTTACGGCGGTCTTACGGGTTTGCCGAAGAATATGAAGTACCGCCCGGCGGAGGAAAAACATTATCTGAACCGCTATTTCCCGGGCGGCATGCTTTCCGCCCTGCCTCTGGGTCCAGGCGGAACGGCCGTTATGATAATCGTTCTGGTCTTTGTGTTCGTGGCGGCGCCGTTTATGATAATGGCCGGCAAACACCGCGCCATGCTGCGCGCGCAGGCCGGGATAGGCGCCGTCAACTGGGACACCACGGACTGGGAACCTCCGAAAGCGCAGGTGAGCAGTTTCAGAGTTCCCGGCAGGATAGCCAAGAATCTTTCTCCGCTCGAAGCCGGCGTGCTGCTGGATCTTCCGCTGGCCGAGCTGCTCGGACTTATGGTCGGCAATATGGAGCGCAAAGGTATGCTGCGCATAAAGTCTTTTTCTCCGCTTACTGTGGAAAGACGGGCCGGCATAAACGCTAGCAACGATCCTTACGAGAGCACGGTGCTGGCGTCGGTGAAACCGGACGGCACTATAGACGAGGCCGGAGCATGGGAAGCTATCAAGACTTTGGCCGCCGGTCTGGAAAAGAAGCTCTGGGACTGCGACCTGAAGGCCACCCGCGATTATTACCGCGGCGAGGTGGATAAACTGGGCCGCGGCGTCACGGACACAGATATGGGGTATTACTGGGGCGGCTATTATCAGCACAGCCACAGAGGATATAACAGCGGAGTTTATGGAAACGCGAACACCGCGGGCGCCGGGCTGAAGGCTTCGCTGCCTCCGGATTTTTCGGCGAGTTTCGCGGATTTCCGCGGTTCTGACGTCTGCTACGAGGGAGCTTTCGCAAATTCCGCCTGTCACGACGCCTGTCACAGCGCGTGCCATTCGGCATGCCACAGCGCTTGTCACAGCGCCTGCCACGGAGCCTGTCACGGAGCCTGCGTGAGCAGCGGTCACTGATATGAACTGGAAAAAACGTGTCGACTGGATCGATGATTACGTGGGGCGGATAAAGCCTTACGTAAGGGTGCGCGAGGAGGACAGTCTGCTGATAAAGATACCTAACGAGACTTATAAGCTCAACGCGCAGGGAATCAGGCTGCTTAAGTTTATAATCGCCGGCGGCAGCGCGGTGAAGGTGGTGGAGAGTTATCCGCCGGAGCGGCGCGACACGGTGTCTCTGGATATTTATTATTTTTTCCGCGACCTGATGGCTCTTCTGAAGGGCTGTTACAGCGAGAACGACGAACGAAAGGCTGTCGAGATAAAGCGTTTCGAACTGGGTTACAACAGCCTGCCTGTTCTGAGCGAAATAGCCGTGACTTACCGCTGTAATCTGGCCTGCCGTTTCTGTTACGCGGGCTGCGGCTGTCGCAGGGACGAGGAGCATCCGGACCTGCCGGCCGCCGCGTTGAAAGAAATATTAGGCATTATAAAGAACGAGGCGGAGGTGCCGTCCGTCAGCTTTACGGGAGGCGAACCGCTGATGCGTCCCGAGGTGCCGGAACTGGTGGCGCATGCCAAGAGTCTCGGCATGTGGGCGAATATCATAACCAACGGTACACTGGCGGTAGCCGACAAGGTGAAGGCGCTGAAGGAAGCCGGGCTGGATTCGGCGCAGGTCAGTTTAGAGGCCGGCGCGGCGGATCTGCACGACCGCATAACCTCGCGCAGCGGGGCCTTCGAGCGCACCGTAAAGGGCGTCGAGAATTTTATGAAGGCCGGAATAAGGGTGCACACTAACACCACCGTTTCGGGACTCAATAAGGATAAGCTAGAGGGAATACTGGATCTGGTGAAATCGATGGGACTGGACAAGTTTTCTATGAATCTGCTGACGCCGGTGGGCTCCGCGGGGAAAAATTTCGACGAGACTTTCGTCTCTTATACAGAAGCCGGTCCTATAGTGGAGCGCGTGAGGAAAATGGCTGAGGCGCGCGGGCTCGAGTTCATGTGGTATTCGCCTACGCCCATGTGTATCTTTAATCCGGTGTCGCACGGTCTCGGCAATAAGGGCTGCGCGGCCTGCGACGGCCTTCTCAGCGTGGCTCCGGACGGGGACGTTCTGCCTTGTTCGAGTTATCCTAAGCCTATGGGTAATATCCTGAAGGAAAAAGGGAAATTCAAGGAGATGTGGAACCGCCCGGGTTTCGCTTGGTTCCGCGCCAAGAAATTCGCGCACGAGGTCTGCGGAAAATGCGAGCATCTGGCCGTGTGTAACGGCGGCTGCCCTTTGTACTGGGAAAAGACAGGTTACGCGGAGCTTTTGCCCGCGGCTGAAGCCTGCGTCGCGCGGGGGAGGAAATCATGAGCATACTGCCGCCTAGAGAGAAGGACGGAGAGATAAAGTTTTATCTGGCCAAGGGCCTGCCGTACAGAGCGCGTATGATAATAGTTTTCGCCGCGCTGGCGGCCGGTGTTGGTCTGCAGGTGACCGCAGGCTTCTGGCCTGGTTTCGCGCTTCTGGTTTTGGGCTCGGCGCTGGGTATGAACTCCGGCTACGATTCGGCCCCGGCCGTAGTTTCGGATGGCAAATGGACTGTAGTTACGCCCGAAGAATACGATAAGGTTATCCTTAAAGCAGGAGAGCTGAAAGCCTGGGACGAGGATTTTTTCGACGGCACGAACATTTTGGGTATTATAGGTTTCGTCTTTATGCTGGCGCTGTTGGCGGGTGCTTACTTTTTTGCCGCAGCGGCATTGGGTTTTCCGCAGTATTACGGCGTCTACTTCGGGTTGGACGCGCTGGCTGTGATAGTTCCGCTGTGGTTCGTGGGAACGCGCGGTTATCTGAAGAAAGACCGTCTGGTGATAAAGATAGAGGCGCTTAAAGAGATAATGGCTGGCCTTCAGGGCGATAATGAATTGTACGCGCAGCCTATGCTGTCCCTCGCTGACACCAAAGGCGGGGGCAAAGAACCGGAGGACGCGAGGCTGATGATCAAGCTGGCCGGTGCTCCTAAGGATTTTTACGGCGTGCAGGTGCAGGTCTCCCTGAATTCGGTGCAGGGTAAGGATTATCCTTATCTGTACTGCGTGCTTATTTCCAAAGCCGGCAGCGGCATTCTGGACTGTTTCGAGTCTGAGGCGGCGCCTCAGCCTGAGATAGGTTTAATGGACCGGCTGGGGATTTTCCTGTCCGGCGGCCGGCGAGGCGGCACCGGGAAAATGATTTACGAGCCGGGTAATTCCGGCGAGGCGGATATAATAGTCGCCCGCCAGACCACCACCAGGAACAGCGGTTTTTACACTCAGCCTTCGGCGGCGAAATCAGTGGTGGAATGTTCGCTTAAGCTGGCGCGCGGTCTTCTGAGCGCGAACGGCGTCGCGCAAGGATTTGCGGACCGGGGACGGAAACCCTGAGCGAGGTTTTATAAATAGAAATCAACGCGGGCCGAGAAAGTACGGTTTATGGCCCGCGTTTTTTTATTATACGGAAAAAGCATAATTAAATTTCGAATTTTTCGTCTGTTTCGGCTATCCTTTTTTCTTTGGCTTTTAAGGTTGCCTTTTCATGCTTTATTTACTATAAATATATTATGAGCGAATTGTTCATAAGTATGTTAATATAATCGGAGGATGTATCGTGTCAAAGAAATACAGAGAGGAATATGACGAGGCTTTTACACCGGCTCTTGTCATGGAGGAGGCTTCCAGATGTCTGCTTTGTCTGGACGCGCCCTGTTCGGCGGCTTGCCCGGCCAAGACTGACCCGGCAAAATTTATCCGTTCGGTACGTTTTAAAAATGTTAAAGGAGCTGCAGTGACCATCAGGAGCAATAATCCTCTCGGCTCTATATGCGCCCGCGTTTGCCCTACTGAAAGATATTGCGAAAAAGCCTGTTCCCGATGCGGAATAGACAGACCTATAGATATCGGCAGAATTCAGCGTTACGTGACCGATTTCGAACAGGCAGTCGGTATGAAGATCATGGAACCGGGAAAAGACAATGGCAAAAAGGTCGCGGTGGTTGGGGCTGGCCCGGCGGGTCTGGCGGCAGCCGCTTTCCTCAGGCAGGAAGGTTACGGCGTGGTCATCTTCGAAAAAGAAGAGAAAGCCGGCGGTTATATGCGTTACGGCATTCCGGAATACAGGCTTCCTCTTTCCGTCGTTGACAATGAAATACGGAGAATTCTCGATCTCGGTGCCGAAATTTATCTGAAAACGACTATCGACAAAGGTATGCTGGAGCATCTACGCAGAGAATACGACGCGGTCCTGGTTACGACCGGTTTCTGCACCGGAAAGATACTCGATATGTTCAGAAACAATGACAGAGTATGCTCGGCCGTGGATTTCCTCAAGGAAGCCAAGACCGCGGGCGGAGAAGTGGAATTGCCGGATAATGTGCTTGTGGTGGGCGGCGGGGACGTGGCTATGGACGTCGTGACCACGCTGAGGCTTCTCGGCGTGAAAAACGTAACCGACGTGGTCTACGAGACTTTCGACGAATTCAAGGCCGGAAGAAAAGAACTGCGGACCTCGCAGGAAAACAATGTTTCTATCATAGACGGTTATACGCCGGTCGCCGTTAACGGCGGCGAAGTGACCTTTAAACACCGCCGCATCGACGCGGAACTGAAAGTAAAAGCCGACAAGATAATTCTCGCTGTGGGACAGGCTCCGGAACTCTCTAAACTCGGGCTCCCCTGCGAGAAAGGGGAGATCTCGTTTCCCGGCAAAAGCATAGGAGACACCAACGTTTTCTTCGCCGGCGATATCGCTCACGACGAAAAAACGGTCGTCTACGCGGTCGGCGGCGCCAGAGAGGCCGTCAAATGCATCAATGAATATCTCGCTTAATCGGCTTCGGAGGAAAGTAGTATGACTAAAAAAGATTTAGGAATTGATTTTTTGGGTGTTCGCTTCGATAATCCCTTCTGCCTTTCGTCTTCGCCGGTAGGCAATTGCTACGATATGTGTAAGAAGGCTTACGAGACGGGCTGGGGCGGAGTGGTCTTTAAGACCATAGGCCCTAAGCATTTTATAATCGACGAAGTTTCGCCGCGTTTCGATTCGCTCGCTAAGGAAGCCGAGCCTTTCGTCGGTTTCAAGAATATGGAGCAGATAGCGGAGCATCCTCTCGAGGAGAATCTGGCCGATCTGCGCCGTCTCAAAGCCGAGTTCCCCGACAAAGTCCTTATAGCTTCTATAATGGGGCCCAGCGAGGCCGACTGGGAAGAGCTCGCCCGTCTGGTGGAGGAAGCCGGCGCGGATATGATAGAGATGAATCTATCCTGCCCGCAGATGACTTCCCACGCCATGGGATCCGACGTAGGCAGCAACCCTGAGCTGTGCAGAAAATACTGCGCGGCCGTTAAACGCGGTTCTAAATTGCCGATGATGGCGAAAATGACGCCTAATATAACGGATATGGTCCCCGTAGCCAGGGCTTGTCTGGAGGGCGGGGCGGACGGCATCTCAGCCACGAACACTTATAAATCTATCTGCAATTTAGACCTGGACAAAAAGATAGGCATGCCGGTCATAGACGGCAAGTCGTCTGTCTCCGGATATTCAGGCAAGGCGATAAAGCCTATTTCGCTGCGTTTCATACAGCAGCTGCGCGCGGGTATTCCGGAAGTTCAGATCTCCGGTATAGGCGGGATCGAGACATGGGAGGACGCCGCCGAGTTCATTCTTCTCGGGGCTAGGAATCTCCAGGTTACCACGGCTATAATGCAGTACGGTTACCGTATAGTCGAAGATATGAAGGACGGCCTTCAGCACTATATGGAAGAACAGGGCGTCGACCGTCTGGAAGAACTGGTCGGCGTCGCGAATAAGAATATAATTCCCTGCGAGGAACTGAACCGCGATTATATCGTTTATCCGGAAGTTGACGAGAGCAAGTGCGTCGGCTGCGGCCGCTGCGTCATCTCTTGTTACGACGGAGCCCATCAGGCGATGAAATGGGACAGCGGGAAACGCCGTCCTTCCTGCGATAAGGAAAAATGCGTCGGCTGTCATCTGTGCGCGATGGTATGCCCCGTTGGCGCTATCGCCAAGGGAGAGGTCAAGTATAAGAAGGGTCGCGAAGAGACTAAACCCGCTAGGGAGATAGTCCTTTAAGCGTCTGGTATTTAGTGTTAATGCCGCGCTTTCGTTCCGGACATAGGAATTAAAGTCCGGGCGCAGGCGCGGTGTTTTTTATCTTCTCTTCGCTTGCTGCGGCCGTATTTTTTATTATTAAATCGTTCCGTTTAGTTTCCGACGGCGATTTATATATTTTAATGATAGAGATATTCTCAAAAATAAATGAAAATAAAATACATATCCATGTCCCTTATTGCCGGCTTAATATTTTCCGCCGAAGCGTGTTTCGCGGATAAAAAAATAAACTCTGATTCCGCGGATATGACCGCCGCCGATTTCTATTCCAGCGCTGCTCTACAGGAAAAGAAAACCGGGACGGCCTTCGTATACGGTAAGGTTTCCGATTTTTCAGGCAATCCCGTTTCCGGAGCCGATATAAGGATTAAAAACAGAAATTTCGAGAATATATACAGCACCAAGTCGGATCTTGACGGGAATTACAGACTCCCGGTGTCCACCGGCGTTTATTCTTCGCTTTACGCCTGTAAGGATTACGGCGAAAAGAATCTCGAGTACTGGGCCTGGAACGTGACGGTTTCGTCCGATACGGAAATAAATCCGCGTTTCAACGGACTGGAAGTTTATGCCTTAAACGCTTTCGAGCTTCAGAAAACCCCGGCTTATATGCAGATCTATTTCAGACCTATGAGTCTTCAAAGAACGCGGCTTGCCGGCGGACGTGAAAAAGTTGCCGATACGGATTTTATCGATATTTCTCCTAAACTCGAAAAAGCGGATATAAAGGTTACTATAAACGGCGAGGCGGCGGAGGTTCTGGGAATTAACAGGATAAGCGAGTATCTGTCCGGGAAACAAAGGATAGCGGCTTATCTTATTCAGACGGAACTGCCTGAAAACCGCGGGTCAGATATATGGCGTATCCGCGTGACCGTATACGACAGAGAAACTAAGGAATACGGTGAAAGCTGCCTTTTCTGGAAAAAGCCGTCCGCGCGATAAGGTACGGCCTGTACGGTTAAAAAATTATAAGTCCGGGAAGTTCCGCCCGTTTTTTACGGATTCAGTTCCGGCGTTTAAAAATCACTATTTCAGCGTCGGCGCCGTCTTTTCCGTATTCCGATACCATAAGATAATTTCCATCAGCGGCCAGGCCGTAGTATCTTCCGCTGTTCTTTTTTTCTGTCTGATTGCCGAGGTATATTTTTTTGTCGTCCCACATTTTTACGGCCTGACCGTTAGGAAAGGGATACTCTATATTAATGAAAGAGCCTTTTATGGCGTTGAGATCCGTAATTTTTTCCATGTCTTCTATGCCCAGCGCGTTAAATTCCGCGATCAGTTTCTCTTTGAGGCCGCAGGATTTGTCCGGACATTTTCCGCACCTGCCGAGCCCTTTGTCAATGCAGCACCGCGCGATAAGACAATCGCCGCCGAAAGGTTTTCCCTTCGTGGCGGCGCATCTGCCGCAATCTTTCTTTAAACCGCATTTTTCGCAGTCTATCCCGCATATCGAATCGATCATATCTTTTTCCTCGCGTTTTATTCTTAGTGAATGTGATTTCTTTAATATAGATTTTACTATTCTTGCTTTCTCCGCGGCAAATTACAGCCATATTCTCAAGGAGTGGCGTTTTTTTCTTTCTTCAGGCGCAGTCGTCTTGTTCCGGATGAAGTTTTAATGTTGCAAATTACCGCTGAATCTGCTATACTTGAATAAGATACTATATTGGTATTAGAGTATTTTTATGAGAACACCGGATATTGAAAACGAACAGCAGATGCGCGCGGCGATAATGGCCGCAGCGCGTAAGATGTTCCGTAAGCTCGGTTTCGAAAAGACATCGATGGAAGATATAGCCCGCGAAATAGGAAGGGGCAAGGGCACCGTTTATTATTATTACAAAAGCAAGGAAGAAATTTTCCGGCTTGTAGCCGGCGCTGAATTTAGCGAACTTATAAATACTATAAACGAAGCAATGAACGGTGTGGACACAGTTTCGGAAAAAGTTGCGGTATTTTTTATAACAATGTCTAAAGTGCTCAGAGAAAAGGTCGTACTGTATTCTGTTATGCTCAAGGAACATAAAGCTTATATGGATCCGTTCTCCGCTTTCTGGAAAGAAACATACGCCGCTGAAATAAAGATGATAAAGGATCTTCTTGCCGAAGGCGTAAAAAACGGAGAATTTAAAAGTGTTTCGGAGAAAGACTGTTCCGCGTTGGCCGAGGGGCTTAATATGTTGTGGGGCGGTATGGAGGCGGAAGTGATTATGTTCGGAATGCAGCCTCTGGAAGAATCGAAGATAGAAAAGATAATCGGCGCTTTTATAAGGGGACTGCGGTAGAATTTGTTTTTTTTGTTTATTAACATACTTTAAAACTATTTTGGTATTTTAAAAGGAGAATCATATGGGGTACACCGGAAAGCTGTATGCGGTATGTTTGGTCGGAATAGCCTGCGCGCTGTGCGGCTGCGGCAGGGAGGTCCATGATTCTGTTATCCCGCTTAAGGTAAAAGTGTTCTCAGCGCAAGCCGGCGGTGAGGGAGCAGATTTATATTACAGCGGCGTCATTGAGCCCCGCCGAAGTGTGTCCGTGAGTTTTTTGACTTCCGGCACTGTCGCGGAAGTGAATGTGCGCGAAGGAGACAGAATTAGCAGTGGTCGTCTGATGGCCAGACTGGACTGCCGGACAAACGAAAACGCTCTTCAGAGCGCTTTAGCGGGCGCTGTTCAGGCGGACGACGCTTTCGCCCGTTTCGAGCCGATGTATAAAAACGGGAATCTGCCGGAGATAAGAATGGTGGAGATAGAAACGGCGAAGACCCGGGCCGCGCTTGCGGTCAGGCTCGCACGGAAAAATGTTGACGACTGCTCTATAAACGCTCCGGAAAGCGGAATCGTCAGTGAAAGAAATATAGAGCCGGGCGACAGCTCGGGTCCGGGTATAGCAGCTTTTAAAGTGGTGTCTGTGGACAAGGTCTACGCTTCAGTCGCAGTGCCGGAGCAGGAAATAGCTTCTGTTAAGAAAGGCGCACCGGCTTCTGTGAAAATAGAAGGAGCGGGGAGTGGGTTTATCCGCGGAACTGTAAGAGACGTCGGCGTGGTTCCTGATCCGTTGGGCAGGGCCTATACGGTGCGCGTGCTTCTGGATAATTCCGCCCGTCGGGTTCTGCCCGGTATGCTATGCGATGTGTTCCTAGGAGGAAGAATTTCTCCCGAAGGTTTCGTCGTGCCTGCCGAGGCGCTTAAACTGGACGGGAACGGCAAGCAGTATGTGTATCTGGTGAATGCGGATAAAAAGGTTTACAGACAGCCGGTTGCCGTATCCGGATTCAGAAAGAACGGAGTGCTTATAACTTCAGGTCTGCGGGCCGGGGACACAGTCGTCACAGACGGCGGGCAGAAGATTTCGGACGGTTCTGCCGTGGAACCGGAATTCTAGGCGGTTATTATGGAGAAAAAACACTTTTCTATAATTGAACTTTCTCTGAAGCATCGTCAAGTTATAACGGCGCTGAGCCTGATGCTTTGTCTGCTTGGCGCTTATGCTTTGAGGTATATGCCGCGTCAGGAGTTTCCTGAATTTAAGGTCCGTCAGGGTCTCGTAGTAGCCGCCTACCCGGGGGCTTCTTCTAATCAGGTTGACCAGCAGGTTGCCAAACCTATACAGGATTATCTATACAGGTTCAAGGAAGTGCGCCGGGATAAGACATATTCCGTGTCCAAGGAAAACCAGACCGTCGTTTACGTGGAGGTTAAGGAAAACGTAAAAGACCCTGAAATTTTCTGGGCCAAACTCAGGCTCGGGCTTCAGGAGTTGAAGACAGAACTGCCGCCGCAGGTTATCACTCTTGTGGGAAATAATGAGTTCGGCGACGCCTCGGCTATTCTGCTCACAATAACTTCAGGGCAGCGCAGTTACAGAGAACTAGAGGATTATCTCGAGAAACTTTCTAACGCAGTGCGCCGGCATCCGGCTGTCTCTAACGTGAAGCGTTTCGGTCTGCAGAAGGAAAAGATATCCGTATACGCGGACCCGGCGAGGCTGGCCCATTACGGCGTTAAGCCGGAGATGCTTGCGGAAGCGCTTAAGGCGGAAGGTTTCGTATGGTACGGCGGCAGCGTAAAGGGCAAGGCCCTGGAGATGCCGGTACATCTTCCTGCACGGTATAATTCCGAGGCGGATATCGCCGGACAGATAATTTACGTTTCCCCGAAAGGAAATGCCGTGCGCGTGCGTGACGTGGCAAAGGTGAAACGCGAATACAGCGTGGACGACTCTTTTATAGAATGCGACGGACAGCGCGCCCTTGCCCTTTCTATGGAAATGCGCTTCGGAAATAATATAGTCGATTTCGGCAAGGATATAGACAAGATAATAGCCGATTTCCGGGCGTCCAATCCGCCAGATCTGCAGATAAAGAAGGTGGCCGACATGCCTCTTGTCGTCAGCAGTTCGATATATCATTTCTTCCGTGATTTCGGCATGGCCATAGTTTCAGTCATCCTCGTGGTAATGCTGCTTCTGCCGCGCCGTATAGCGGTGGTGGCTGCGGTCACCATACCCATATGTATACTGGAGTCCATAGGGATACTTCAGGGACTGGGAGTGGAACTGAACACGGTATCGCTTGCCGCCCTTGTCGTTGTCCTAGGTATGGTCGTGGATAATGCTATAGTCGTTATAGACAATTATATAGAGAAGCTCGACCGCGGAGTCGACGCGTGGACAGCCGCCTTTACCAGCGCCGGGGAATTGCTGGTCCCGGTATTCACGGCTACGTTGGCGATAATAGCGGTTTTCGTCCCGGAACCGTTTTTTCTTACCGGAATGAGCCGCGATTTCGTGGGCCCTATGCCGGTTACCGTAGCGGTGACGCTTTTTATTTCCATGCTCGTTGCCATGCTGCTTGTGCCGGCGCTTTGCTATACTTTCATAAAAACCGGACTGCACGGAACTGTTAAAAAAGAAGGGAAGCGGTCGGCGCTGGACAGGCTGCAGGCTTTCTACGATAAACAGCTTGCTTCGGCGATGAGAAAGCCTAAACGCACAGTCGCCGTGGGGATAGCGGCCATAATCGCCGGCGCGCTTTGCCTTGGACTGGTGGGGCAGCAGTTCATGCCCATGCTTGAACGGAATCAGTTCGCGGTGGAGATATATTATCCGGAAGGAACCTCGCTGGCCAAAAATGCGGAAGTTACCCGAAAGGTGGCGGAGCTGATGCGCGTGGACAGCAGAGTTAAGGATATAATCTCTTTCGTCGGAACAAGTTCGCCGCGCTTCCACACTCTTTACGCTCCGCAGATGCCGGCCAAGAACTATTCACAGCTGATAGTCATCACAGACACTAATAAGAGCACGGAAGAGGCGGTGAAAGAGTTCGACGAAAAATACAGGAACGCTTTTCCGGAGTGCCACGTGCGTGTCAAACAGCTCGGTTTCCTTTCGGCGGAGGCTCCGATAGAGGTAATGATATCCGGCGAGAGCGAGGACGAGATAAAGGCTTTCGCGCAGCAGGTAAAGCGTATTATGTCCTCGGAGAAAGATATCACATGGCTGAGGGACGATTATCGGGATTCGCTCATTTCCGTTGATATGGACGTAAACCGCGAAATGGCTGATCGCCTGGGTGTGTCGCGGCAGGCTCTGGGAACGGCCACGGCGCTTAATCCCGACGGTATATCCGTGGCTTCGGTATGGGAAGGAGATTATCAGAAGGACATCGTTCTGAAATATGAAACGGAAAAAACGTCTTCCGCTTACGCGCTCGGCAATCAGTACGTCGGTTCCAGACTTTCCGGCGGGGCTGTTCCGCTGCGGCAGATAGCGTTGCTCAGACCAGGATACAGCGACGGGCAGGTGGTGCGCAGAAACGGCAGGCTCACCATAACGGTCAGGGCTGATATCGCTTACGGGAAACTTGCGGCGCCGGTTTTCGAGAGAGTTTCGAAAAAAATAGAAAGTCTGCCCCGTCCTTCTTCTTTGAAAATAGATTACGGCGGGGAATACAGCGAATCTGTGGAGTCTTATGTTCCTATGGGAAAATCCCTGCTCGCGAGCGTATTTATAATATTCATAATACTGCTGTTTCAGTTCCAGAGTGTGCGGTTGTCTGTGTTGGTCATGATGACGATCCCCCTGAGTCTTATAGGCGCGATGATAGGACTTATGCTTGTAGGTTATCCGTTCGGAATGACGGCTTTTCTAGGCGTTATCGCCCTGTTCGGCACAGTCGTCCGCAACGGCGTGATACTGATAAGTTACGCCAGGGAACTCGAAAGCGGCGGGATGAGTCTTAAGGAAGCTGCTTTCGCCGCAGGAAAAAGAAGGCTCCGTCCGATATTTCTCACCGCCGCGGCGGCAGCGGTCGGAGTTATTCCTCTTATAACTTCAGGATCGCTGCTGTGGGGGCCGATGGGCACCGTTATTTGTTTCGGTCTTATCGGTTCTACGGCGCTGACCCTTTACGTCCTGCCAGTAGCTTACTGGAAATTCAGCGGAGACGAGCGGGAAACGGCTTCCGGAAAAGGAGAAAAAGTATGAGTCAGAAATATATACGCGCCGTAGTTTTACTGGCTTTTTTCGCGGTTTCGGCAGCTGAAGCGTCGGGGTCTTCAATGTCGTTGGACGAATACCGCGCCGCGGCCCTGCGAGGGAACAGGAGCCTGCAGGCTTCCAGAATGGAAGCGGACGCCGCGGCGAGCGCGAAAGCCGCTGCTTTCACCGGTTATTTTCCAAAAGTCTCGGCTTTCGGGGTTATGTTGACCAATTACGGCTTGTCCGGCGGGTCTATGCTTTTCCCCGGGCTGGAGCCGGAAGATTACAACTATGTGTTATCCGGCTTCACCGTACAGCAGACTATGTTCGCCGGAGGGAGAATATTAAACGGCAACCGTCTTGCCGACGCCGGTAAGACGGCTGCCAGAGAGGCACTGCGCAGTAAAAGACGAACGGTGAGCCTGGAGGCCGAAAAAAAATACCGCTGTCTTTTAGTGCTCAGCGGTAGGCGGGAAACGCTGCGCGCCTACGGCGAAATGATAGACGCGCTTTACAGGCAGACAGAACAGGCGGAGCGGCAGGGAATAGCCACGAAAACAGATGTCCTGCGCGTCAGTCTGAAAAAAGCCGAAATATCAGAAGAGGAAAAAAATTTGGAGAAAAATATAATTCTTGCCGGACGCGATATGCTTATTTTCGCAGGTACGGATACCGAAGGTTCCTTTTCCGTCCGCGACGATTCGGAGCCGGTCACGGAACCGGTTTACAGCACCGCCGCTCTCAAAGCGAAAGTTTACGACCGTCCGGAGTATCGTATTTACGCAGCTCGCATATCAGCCGCGCGGCTCCAGCGGGAAATTAAAAAAGGGGAATTCATGCCGACAGTTAACGTCGGAATCGAGTTCGACAGACTGGATAATACAAGTTCCGGCTCCGGGAATCACGGCAACATGGCTTTTGCGGCGCTTAGCGTGCCGGTAAGCGGATGGTGGGGCGGTTCTCATGAAATACGCGAATACGGCCTTAAAGAAGAAGCCGCGCGTGAAAATTTCGCGGAGACGTCCGATTATCTGCTGTTGGATATGGAAAATAAGCTGAAAAACTGGGAGCAGTCGTACCGGCGTTACGTTGTGGCCGGGATAGGGGCTGACGAGGCGTCGGCCAACAGACGCGAAATCGAGGACGGTTATAAGCACGGCACGGAAAAATTGTCGGATTATCTGGAGGCAGCGGCTCTGGAGTTCGACGGCAGGAACAGGCTTCTCGAGGCCCGCGCCGGATTTTTTGTGGCCCGTGCCGATTTTATGCTGACGGTCGGAGAACTTGACTACTGAATCTTTCATAAACCTAGACCGTTAAAGTAAAAAAATATAATCCTACGGTCCGGCTGTTCAAATTTACGATAGAACCGCCGGACGGTTCAGTCACGCCGGATATTAACTCTGTCTTATGCCTTTTCAGGGTAATACCGTCGGGTTGCGACGGCGCGGACCGTTTTGATAAAAAAGCCCCGTTAAATATGTCCTCTGGAGTTTCCTTCTTTCCACCGTTACGGACCACCTTCATTACTCAATGCAGCGGGTTTATATCTCCGTAGTTTTCTGTGTCAGTGTATCAGTGATAAATATAATATGTGTAAAAATAGTATAATCATAGCGTGCAGACGCGCTTTTGATCCGGATATGACTGTTGCTTGTTTCGTTCGGCTTTATTAATAAAAACCTAAAAGTAATATCTGGCTCCAGGGGAATTCGTTCATGAAACAGATAAGATCTTTTGCTGCTATTTTGATTATTCTGGCCGCCTGTTTTTCGCCGGCGTCATATTTTTGCGGGAGGCTTTCTTTGGTGCCAGCCGCCGCAGCCCAGTGGGACTACGGAACGCCGGCGACCGATTCCGAAGGATACGGAATAGCCGGCAAGATACTGATAGGAGTTATAATCTTTATGGCTGTCGCGCTGGTTCTCATAACCGGTCCGCTGGAATTTTTGGATATGTTTTCCGGACGTAACAGATACGGCTTGCGCAAAGACGACAAGGATACTGAAGTCAAGCGTCTGGGCACGGATTATCTCGAAAAAGTCATGGAACAGACCGAGCGGAACCGCCGTCAAGCGATGAAAGATGAGGCCCGCAAGCCTCCTTCGCCTCCGGGTGCCGAGGAAGAGCACCGGGAATAAATTTTTCGTTTTTTTTGACTTTTCTTTGTCTGTCTTGACAAAGAGCCTTTTATTAGGCTATAATCATAAATATGAACGGAAAAGTCAATAAGTCAAAAAAAGGCATAGGCTTTTTGAAAGAGACGGACGTAAGAGAAGAGATACTTCTCGCCGCGCGCAGTCTTTTCAGAAAATACGGCCTCGATAAGACGACTATGTCCGATATAGCTAAAGCCGCGGGGAAAGTGAAAGGCGGCCTTTATTATTATTTTCCGACTAAGGAAGATCTTTTTTACGCGGTGGGGAAACTGGAAATGCAGGAGGTTTTCTCTTTCGTTTCCAAGTCGCTGGCCCTCAAGCTGACCGCCGCTGAAAAACTCAGCACTTTTTTTATGCTGAGATGCAATAAGATACGGGACACTCTGGATATGTATCCTGTCCTCCTGCAGGAAAGCGGGAAACATCTTTCTCTTTTCAGGAGACTGGGGGAGGAGAGTATATCCAGAGAGGTAGATATTATAAAAGAACTTCTCGAGACTGGTGTGGAGAACGGGGAGTTTTTCGATATGGACGCCGATAAACGAGATCATACGGCCAGGGCTATAGTCCTGCTTATGCGCGGCATAGACGCAAATCACGTCATAGAGGGGAAAATTAATTTAAGGGATCTTTACGCCAAGACGCTTACGGATATTTTTTTAAACGGATTGAAGAGGGCGTGTTAAAAAAATTTTATAAAAAATTTGACTAAAAAACTTAATGAGTCAAAAAGGCAATGCACTATGAAAATAACGAAAAAACTTATAACTGATGCTGCGGCGGTGTTCGCAGTTTGTCTGGCGGCAGGAGGCTGCGCCAAGGTTCCCGAAAATATCGAAGAGGGAATCCTTGTTAAGACCGCTAAGGTCAGGACTAATCAGGCCGGCCGGCTTTACTTCAGCGGAACTGTAGAGGCCGGTAAGAAAATAGATTTGAGTTTTTTGACTCCCGGCACCGTTTTCGCAGTGGATGCGAGAGAGGGAGACAAGGTCAGGAAAGGACAGCTTCTGTCCAAGCTTGACTGTCAGGACAATGTAAACGCCTACGGAATAGCGCAGAGCAAGGCGAGACAGGCGGAGGACGCGTTCAGACGTTTCGAACCTATGTACAAGAACGGGAATCTGCCGGAAATAAAGATGGTGGAGGTGGAGACCGCGAAGACCGATTCCGAACTCGCGGTCAAACTTGCAAAGAAACACGTGGACGACTGCGAGATATCGGCGCCTGAAAGCGGAATAATAAGCTGGCGCTCTCTTGAGCCGGGGGAAACGGCAGTTCCTGGCAGAGCTGTTATGCAGCTGGTCACGATAGATAAGATCTACGCGTCGGTGTCGGTGCCTGAAAAAGAGATAAAGAATATCAAAAAGGGAATGAAGGCCTATGTCGGTATTCCTTCCGGGGACGGGTCTTCTTCCGGCCAGGACGATTATACCGGCGGGGATTACTCTTATTATAAAGAAAGCGGAAAACTTATGAGCGGTACCGTGAGCGACGTAGGAGTGACGGCTGACCCTCTGGCGCGCACCTATAAGGTGAGGATTTTACTGGATAATCCCGGACACAGGATACTGCCTGATATGATATGTAATGTGTTTTTCCTTAATAAAGGAGCCAATGCGGCGGGCGGCGCTGTTGTTCCGGGAACGGCCGTGCGTATGGACGAAGAGGGAAACAGATATGTTTTTACCGTGGACGATAAAAATATAGCGCATAAGCGGATTATAGACGGTATCGATTTCGCTGAAGACGGGATATCGGTCGGCGGCGGAGTGACCGTAGGCGAGACGGTAGTGAGCGAAGGCGTGCAGAAGCTGAGCGACGGAGCGCTGGTGCGTTCCGATAATTGAGATCATCATGGAAAAAGCAAGAAAATCATTTATAGAGCTTGCGCTCAAATACCGCCAGATCACTATTACAATCGTGGTGATACTGTGTCTTATCGGAGTTTACGCTCTGGCTAATATGCAGCGTCAGGAATTTCCTGATTTCAAGATACGTCAGGGCCTTGTGGTCGCCGTGTTTCCCGGAGCTTCTTCCAGACAGGCCGACGAACAGGTCGCCAAACCTCTTCAGGAATACCTTTTCGGATTTAAGGAAGTAAGACGCGACAGGACTTATTCCGAATCTAAAGACGGACAGGTCGTGGTTTATGTCGAAGTTAACGAGGACGTTAAAGATCCGGATATGTTCTGGAACAAACTGCGTCTCGGGCTTAAGGAGTTGAAGGCCAAGCTGCCGCCGCAGGTGGCGGTGCTTATAGGAACGAACGATTTCGGCGACGCTTCAGCAGTGCTTTTTGCGGTTTCGTCTAAAAACAGGACTTACCGGGAACTGGAATATTATACCGATAAGCTGGAAAACGAAATAAGACGCAACGAAGCCGTTTCAAAAGTTAAGGATTACGGCCGGCAGAAAGAGCGCATAACGGTATATCTTTCGCCGGCTAAGCTTGCGCATTACGGAATAAGGCCGGAGATGGTGGCTTCTTCACTGAATCTGGAGGGAATGCTCGGACTGGGCGGAACAGTGAAGACTGCGGACACGGAATACCCCGTGCGTCTGCCGGAGCGTTTCAGCTCCGAATCGGAAGTGGCCGATCAGATAATATACGCTTCTCCGGATAATAAAATAGTGCGCGTCAAGGACGTGGCGCGTGTGGTTCGCGAATACGACCTTGACACTTCTTATGTGGAGAGCAACGGCGTGCATTCCCTTGTGGTTTCCATGGAGATGCGCTACGGTTTCAATATAGTGAAATTCGGCAAGGACGTGGATAAGATAATAAAGGAGTTCAAATCATCCAATCCTTCCGATATAGAGATTGTCAAAGTGGCCGATATGCCGGGAGTGGTGCGTCATTCGATAAATCATTTCTTCGGCGATTTCACTCTGGCTATAGTATCGGTCATACTTGTCTGTATGATCCTGCTTCCGCGGCGCATAGCGGCCGTGGCTTCTCTAGCCGTCCCTATATGTATACTTATATCCCTGGGGATAATGCAGAAGCTCGGCATAGGTCTCGACACCGTGTCCCTGGCGACTCTAGTGGTCGTTCTGGGTATGGTGGTCGACAATGCCATAGTCGTGATAGACAATCATGTCGAGAAACTTGACCACGGAGTCGACGTGTGGACTTCGGCGTGGAGCAGCGCGCGGGAACTGGCCGTTCCAGTGTTTACGGCTACTTTGGCAATAATCGCGGCTTTCGGACCGATGTCGGCTTTTCTCACCGGGACAGCTAAGGATTTCCTTGGCCCTATTCCTCCGACCGTGGCCATCACTATGACTATTTCTTTTATAGTCGCCATGATCTTCGTCCCTGTGCTTTCTTACGCTTTTATAAAGACAGGACTGCACGGCAGCCAAAAAAAGGCCGGCGCTGGCGGCAGACCGTCTATGCTTGACAGACTTCAGGCTTTTTACGATAAACATATATCGAAGACGATGAGCCATCCGGGAAAGACGATAGGTTTGGGTGTGGCGGCAATAATAGTAGGAATAATACTTACGATGATGATCCCGCAGCAGCTTTTCCCTACGCTGGAAAGGAATCAGTTCGCCGCGGAGATTTATTTCCCGGAAGGGACGACGCTGGAAGCCAACAGCGCCGTGACGAAGAAGATGTCCGCCGCGCTTCTTAAGGACAGTCGGGTCAGCGACGTAATTTCTTTCATAGGGACGAGTTCTCCCCGATTCCATTCGCTGTACGCTCCGCAGATAGCCGCTAAAAATTATTCACAGCTTATAGTGCTTACCAAGACTCAGGACGACACGATAAAAGTTCTTCACGAATATGACAAGAAATACCGTGACGCTTTTCCGAACGCGCATATAAGGTGGAAACAACTCAGTTTCCTTAACTCTGAATCCCCGGTTGAGATATACGTTTCCGGAGACAGTATAGAAACTGCCCGCGAGACCGCTGAAAAGATAAAAAAAGCTGTGAGTAAAGTAGACGGCATAATATGGCTGCGCGACGATATCCGCGAAAGTAGGACCGCCATCGATCTGGATATAAACAGAGAAGCCGCGGACAGGCTGGGGCTTACGCGAGGGCTTATCGGTTTATCCACGGCTCTCAATAATAACGGGCTTCCGGTGGCCACTGTCTGGGACGGAGATTATGCCAGACAGGTGCTGATGAAATACGAGAAGAACAGCGTCGCTTCGCCCAAGGGTCTAGCCGACCAGTATGTGAATTCGCCCATGTCTCCTTACGGCGTGTTAATGCGGCAGGTGGCTAAGCCTAAACCGGGCTTTACAGAAGGCCGTGTCGGAAGAAGAAACGGCCGTCCGACTGTGACCATAAGCGTGGACGTGGCTTTCGGGCAGCTCGCTTCGTCGGTGCAGAGCAGCGTGGAAAAGATAATAGATAATATGAAACTGCCGGAGGAGATACATATAAATTACGGCGGCGAGAAAGAAAGGCTCAGCGAGACTTTCGTGCCTATGACATACGGGCTGCTGCTGTCGCTGCTGTTTATTTTCCTGATACTCCTGTTCCAGTTCAAGACGATAAGACTTGCTTTGGTAATAATGGGAACTATGCCCCTTAGTATGTTCAGCGCGGCTTTGGGAATGCTTATCATGGGCTACCCTTTCGGGATCACGGCTTTCTGCGGGTTCATAGGACTTTTCGGTATAGTCGTGAGAAACGGTATAATACTGATAAGCTATGCGGAAGAACTGATACATTCAGGGATGTCGGTCAGGGATGCCGCGCTCGCAGCCGGCAAAAGACGTCTGCGTCCTATATTCCTTACCGCCAGCGCCGCGGCCGTCGGAGTGATTCCTCTTATAACTTCGGGCTCTCTGCTGTGGGGGCCTCTCGGAACGGTTATCTGTTTCGGCCTTATCGGTTCAACTTTTTTCACACTGCTCGTCCTTCCTGTCGTTTATTGGAAGCTCGGCGGGGAAAAATCAGAACCTGCTCTGGAGTCGTTAAAATGAATAAAGCGATGATACTTATAACTCTTTTATCTTTAAGCGCTTCCGCCGGCGCCGCCCAGATGTCTCTGGACGATTATAAAAAAGCCGCGATGTCGAATAATCACGAAATAGTCGAACTTACTTACGAGGCGGAAAGCGCGTCGCAGGCGAAAAAAGCGGCCTTCACGTCTTATTTTCCTAAACTGTCCGGCGCCGTCGGCGGAACGAATTCGGATGTTTTTCCGGGTATCAACGCTCCGGTAAATTTCTTGCCGGCCACGGCCGTAAGCAACGGGGCTTCGGTTGCGGAATTGTCCCTCGTCCAGCCTGTTTTTGCCGGCGGCAGAATAATGAACGGTAACCGTCTGGCGGAAACGGGCGCCGAGGCCGCGCGGTATAAACTGCAGATAAAGAAAAACGAAGTGGAGACTGAATCGGAAAAGAAATACAGGACTCTTCAGGTGCTTGAGGGCAAGATGAAGACACTGCTTTCCTACGAGCGGATGATGGACGCGCTCTACAGTCAGGTCAGCGACGCAGAGAGCCGCGGTGTGGTAACTAAAAACGATCTGCTCCGCGTAACCTTAAAAAAGCGGGAAATTCAGGTAAAGAAAGACCAGCTGGCAAAACTGATAGACATAGCGGCCAAAGACATGAAAATATATGCCGGGATTCCTTCCGGTTACGCGGCGGAACTCAGTGAAGATAAGTCCGCGGTCGAAGAGCCGGAGATTAGTTCAGGCGCTTTTCGGGGGCTGGTGAAAAACAGACCGGAATACAAACTTCTGGAAGCCGGAGTAAAAGCGGCTGAACTGAGCAAAAAAATAAAAACCGGGAGTTATATGCCTTCCGTTTCGGCAGGTATCAGTGTCTTCAAGGTCAATTATTACAGGGACAATCATTTCAGCGAGAGCGCCTCTTCATACCGCGACACAGCTGTTTTCGGTATAATTTCCGTTCCCATAAGCGACTGGTGGGAAGCCTCGCATGCCGTCCGCGATATGAAATACAAGGAAAGTTCCGCGAGAGAAAAGCTTGACTCTCTCGGTAAATATCTAGTTTTGGATATGGAGAATAAAAAGCAGGCATACGAAACGGCATACGAACAGGTCCTGCTGGCTGAGATAGGCATAGAACAGGCGGCCGCCAACCGTTCGGAGGCGGAAGACGGTTATAAGAACGGGACCGAGAAACTGTCGGATTATCTGGAAGCGATAGCGATGGAAACCGAAAGCGAAAATAAGATGCTTGAAGCCAGGTCGGATTATTTCGTCAGCAGGACGGCTTTTTCTATTACAGTCAGAGGAAACTGATTGTTTTAATAAATCAAAATATAATATATTAATACCGGGAGCGCCGCAGTTTTATCGCGCGCTTCCCGTGATACCGGAGGGAGTGAAAATGAGAGGGAAAATTATAAGATTCTTTTCTAAAACGGCGTGTTTCCTGTTTCTCGCGGTTGCGTTTTCCGCTCTTTACGGCTGCGGCGATCGGATAAAAATAAAGAACGCCGGGAATAATAATCAGGTTATCGTTGCTTTCGGCGATTCCCTGACTTTCGGACAGGGGGTGGAGACGGAGGACAGCTATCCGTCGCTGCTTGCGAAAGATACCGGAAGGCGGGTGGTAAATCTAGGCGTGAGCGGAGAGACTTCTTCGCAGGCCCTCGAGAGGCTGGACGAGGTTTTCTCATATAATCCCGGGATAGTCATAATAGAGTTCGGCGCGAACGATTTTTTTCAGCGCGTCGGGGTGTCCGCCACAGTTGAAAATATAAAAAGGATCACCGATGAAGTCCAGAAGCACGGCGCCGTGGCCGTGATAGTATCCTTCAGCACCAAGTCGCTGGTGGAAAAATACACGGACGCTTACTGCGATATAGCCAGGGAAAAAGGCGCTGTTTTCATCCCGGGCATGATGGACGGAGTTTTCGGAAAAAGCGAACTTATGTCCGACAATCTCCATCCTAATGAAGCCGGATATAAGATCGTAGAGCAAAAGATATTTAAAGTGGTAAAACCGTATATATAATCCGTATTGAAAACAATGTGCGCGGTTTAAAAAAGTTGACTTCTCCGTTTCTTTTATGTTATTATTGATATAGAAGTTCAATATCTTTAATAAAATAATGGACAAAAAACAGGAAGCTCTGGATATATTAAAAGAAAAAGTAAAAGCCGACGGTCTGCGTAATACTCCGCAGCGCGATATCGTGGCAGAAACTTTTTTTTCTGTTCCCGGACATATAACCGCCGACGATCTGCTTGATATAGTGAGAAAGCGTTCTCCGGAAATAGGCTCGGCCACCGTCCACCGCACCTTAAAGCTTTTGTGCCGTTACGGTCTGGCCGAGGAGATGAAGATAGGCGTTGAAAAAGCCAGATACGAAGCTAAACTCGGGCGGCCCCATCACGATCATCTCATTTGCGTGAACTGCGGCGCCATAATCGAAGTGCATGACGAAAGGATAGAAGAACTTCAGAATAAGATGGCGGAAAAGAACGGTTTCAAACCTTTGTCGCACCGTCTCGAGATATTCGGGCTGTGCAAAAACTGCCGCCGTTAATTTTTTTTATTTAATTATTGATAGAGAGTATCAAAAGCAATAAATTAAAAAGGAGACAATATGCTTGTAAAAATAATATACTGGAGCGGGACGGGAAACACGGAAAAGATGGCTGAAGCCGTGCGCGAAGGAGTTTCCGAAGGAGGAGCCGAAGCGGAAGTAGTGCGGGTCTCGGAAGCGAAGGCGGCGGAGGCCGTCGACGCGGACGTTCTGGCGCTGGGCTGTCCTCCCATGGGCGACGAAGTTCTGGAAGAAACGGAGATGGAGCCTTTTATAAGCGAGCTCGAAAAACAGGAGGGCGCGAAGAATAAAAGGCTCGTGCTTTTCGGTTCTTACGGGTGGGGTGATAAGAGGTGGATGCGCGAATGGCAGGCCAGGATGATCAAAGCGGGGTTTAAAATAATAGAAAATTCCGTTGTGCTCCAGGGTGAGCCCGACGCCGGAGGTTTGGAAGCGTGCAGACGTCTAGGACTTTCTGTCTCGAAACTCGAAGCCTGAGAAGAAATGAAATAACAGCCGAGGTGATGGCGCGCATTTCTTCCGTGCTTAGCGGCGGGGATTATCTGGAAGCCTGGCTGGAATATACGCTCGGCCCGGTGCTTTTTTCCTCCAAGCCCGGCGCCGTGCTCTCCCTGTGCCGCGGCTGCGGTCCGGTCGGTCTGTGGCTGGCGGAAGGTGAAAAACGGATTAAAAAACTGGGACTGGAATTCAGGACCCTGCGTAAATGCGGCGACGGCGCGTGCGTGTACTTTTACGACAGGCTCAAGACGGAAAAATGGCTCGAGCGCGAAGACAATGCCAGTCTTCTGAGCGAGTTCGGCTACTCAGGTAAAAATCTCGACGCGGATATAGACAGACTGGCCGGTTTATACGCGACAGGCTGTCCGGACGAGATCGGTATATTCCTGGGTATTCCCGCGGAAGAAGTGAGGGCCTTCAGCGCGCCGCGGCGCCCGCCTCTTAAACTTATCGGTTACTGGCAGGTTTTCGTAGACCCTGAAAAAAGTCTTAGAAAATTCGCGGAATACGATTCGGCGGCCTTATACGCTGGCAGAAAGATTTTGAAAGCGTGCGAGGCTTTTTAGCGAACGGGGCCGTCCCCTTTGCAATTAAGAAAGTTCATAAAAAAGGAAAAGAGATGATAAGAAAAATAATATTAAGTTTGTGTCTGACTGCGTTTTCCGTCCCTGTCATGGCTGACGACCAGACTGAGCATTCGGCGGTGCGTTATTTCGAAAGTCCGGAGATAAGCCTTTCCGAGACCATGTCGAACGGCTTCATGGCCGGAACCTTCCGCGGTATGCAGATATGGCTCGGACCGGACGAAAAGGACGACGGATATACTGGATTCGTAATGAGAGAGAAAGAGAAGCTGCCGGTAAGAATAGCTTATGAGAACAAACGCTTGAAAGCCGATTTCAACGGCAATGTTTTTTCTTTCGACAGTCTGGACGCCGGAAAAGGGGTGTATAATTTCAAAACTTCTTCGGGCGTCGTTTCCGTATCGATTATTTATGAAACGAAAGCGGGAAAACATATGATGAATCCTGTTTTTATAATAAAAAAAGATAAACGCAACTATATCGTGAGACTGCGCGGCGAGTCCTGTTACGGTCACGGACTCTATTACGCCGCCGTGCTGTACGGCTTTACGACCTTGGATTCTTCCGGCGATAAAAGTATTTCCGAAAAATCAGAAGATAAGGACTTAAGCGGTAAAAACGTCGTCGAAAAGAAATAATAGGGCTTTCCGGCCCGGCCGGAGAAGCGCATAATTCCGTGTTTTAGTTTTGTATATGCTTTTAAAGATATAATTAGCGCGGATATTCCGCCGGGTCGCGCTTTTCCGCCGAAAGTAGTTTGAAAATTAAATAACCGAAGAAGGGAAATATGGGAAATAAAGAGTCTTACAGACATGCTAGCTCAGAATTACTGGCGATAGGAGTCTTTGTTTTTCTTTTCTGCGGGAACTGCGGGTCAGAGAAAAATTCGGCGGAAGATTATTTTACGGAATCAGGTTCCGAAAAAGCCGTAAAAACCGTCCGCGCGGAATACGAAACGGATAAAGCCCGTAAGGCGGTGTGTTGAATCTGCTTCCGTGTCCGGGGCTGAAAGGCCTATGGGATTTTGCCCCGATGCTCTGGATTGTCCCGCAGCTTTATTATATTATTATAAAATATGTATATTAAATTCTCAGTTTTACCGTTGATTATGTTTTTATCCGTTCCCGGTTTTTGCGAGGAGTTCACTTTTTCCGGGGATATGCTTTCCAGAAATAAGAGCCAAGCAAATGTTCTCTCTGTTCCGGACTCAGTCCCGGCTGATTCAGAAACGGCCGTCGCTCCTGAACTCGCTTATGAGAATTATGTGCGAGCTAAAGTGTGGAAACATTCCGGTTTAAAAGAATCGTCCAGCAATCTGTCGGCCGGCTTTTCGGAGGCCAAATTTCAGGGGCAGAGGAATGTCTGCAATGCTTTCGCCACTTCCGCCCTCGCCGAGTATCTCG
>Ga0183096_1000949_pt1 | contig 29013 bp, 24 predicted proteins | sample Biomet5_FD_127791 | JGI IMG/M metagenome (GOLD analysis project Ga0183096, IMG submission 127791) | Microbial communities from bioreactor (seeded with sewage sludge) at LBNL, California, USA - Biofuel metagenome 5 (version 2) (version 3) | ecosystem: Engineered > Bioreactor > Anaerobic >... | reverse complement strand
TTCTTTGCATATTCACATAATCTCTGGCGGTAACGCATTTCTTCGGTTATACTATTCATGAGAGAGCTCCTTTTGGTACGTTGAGTTTGTGGTGAATTCTATTGTACCAGAGCTCTTCTCTTTTTTTATTTATTTCTGTAACATATGTCTTATCACATTACAAATCTTGGATTTTTTATTATATTATAACTGTAGCAGGAGGTATATCATGGCATTCCATATAGTAATGGTCGAACCGGAGATCCCGCCCAACACGGGCAATGTAGCCAGGAGCTGCGCCATAACCGGCAGCGTGCTCCATCTTGTAGAGCCTCTGGGATTTTCTATCGACGACAAATCGCTGCGCAGGGCCGGGCTGGATTACTGGCCTTATGTTGATGTCGAAACGCACAGCAGTCTGGCAGCATTTATGGAAAAATACGGAGACAGGAGGATGCATCTTGCTACTACAAAAGGAACAAAACTTTATACAGAAGCAGATTTCCGCGACGAAGATATGATTCTGTTCGGCAGAGAAACAGCGGGACTTCCGAGAGATTTCATCAAAGAGAATATTGAAAAGACGATACGGATACCTATGAGCAGAGAGACCAGACTCAGATCGCTGAATCTATCAAATTCTGTAAGTATCATCCTCTTTGAAGCTCTGCGTCAGCAGGGCTTTCAGGGGTTGAAATAAGGCCCTTGTGTGATATAATAAATTTTACGCGAGGTGGCCATGAAACTCGGATATGATCTGACAATCGAACAGTCGCAGAAGCTCGTGATGACGCCTGAACTTATTCAGGCCATCCAGATACTCCAGTTCAATACGCAGGAGCTCGATTCATATGTTTCCGAACAGCTGCTGACAAATCCCGTACTGGAAATAGGTCACAGCAAAAATGAAGATCCTGAAAGGACGGAGGAGAGCCGGTCGGAGAAAGAAAAGGAAAGCGACCAGAAAGACGATCCTCTCAGCGAGTACCTGAAAGAAAAAGTCTATGACGATATCAGTTACAGACACAGCGGTTATTCCGGAGAGAAAAAAGAAGTATCATATGAGCGTTTCGTAACTGATGAGGTGACGCTTCCGGAAAACCTGATGTTCCAGCTCCAGTTCGTAACACAGGACAATTCACAGAGAAAAACAGGAAGATATATAATAGAGTCTCTTGATGATAACGGTTATCTGACATCTTCAACCGGGGAAATAGCAGCAGCGACCGGCGTCTCTGAACAGGAGGTCGAAGACACCATCAGGCTCATACAGACTTTTGACCCGCCGGGCATATGCGCGCCTGATCTGGGCACCTGTCTTTTGATACAGCTCGAACAGAAGGGCATGGCTTCGGAAAATTACAGGAAGCTTATCACAGGACACATAGAAGATCTGGCGGCGAACAGACTCGGTGTCATAGCAAAAAGCCTCGGCATCCCTGTGCATGAAGTGCAGAAGATGTGCGATATGATAAAGACGCTCGAGCCTAAACCGGGCAGGCAGTTTTCGTCTGGAGATGAAACGAGATATATAATACCGGACGTTATAGTTGAAAAGATCAACGGCGATTATGTCATAACTCTGAATGACAGCAGCATACCTCATCTGATGGTGAGTTCGTATTACGAAAAGGTTCTTGCCGAGTCGGGAAACGATACTAAACTGACTGAATATCTTTCCGAACGGCTGAACTCGGCCGTATGGCTGCTGAAAAGCATCGAACAGCGCAGGCAGACGATAATGAGCGTCGTGGGTTCGATAATAAAATTCCAGAAGGGTTTTTTCGAAAACGGCAGCAGGGATATGAAGACGCTCACACTGAGACAGATCGCGGATGATCTCGGCATTCATGAATCGACAGTCAGCCGGTCCATAAACGGAAAATACATGCAGTGCCCGCGAGGGGTATATGAACTAAAGTATTTTTTCCCTGGAGGCGTGACCGGCGACAGCGGCGAAGGCATTTCGTCGAGCAGGGTAAAGACCTTCATAAAGGAACTGATAGATGAAGAGGATCAGCGGACGCCGATCAGCGATCAGGTAATAACTGAAAGACTGTCCGGACACGGCATAGCTCTGTCGCGGAGGACAGTGGCAAAATACAGAGAAGAGATGGGGATACTTTCTTCATCTAAAAGGAAGCGCTACTGACAACGCGGATGGATGAATCAGGAAAGCGCATTTGCGCACAAAATATTTCTTTTCAAACCAAGGAGGAAAATTAAATGGCAGTAAAAGTTGGTATTAGTGGGTTCGGCAGGATCAGCAGAGTAGTTATACGGGCAGCGATGAACGATCCTGACGTCGAGATCTGTGGCATCAACGTGAGAAATGCGGACACCAAGTACATGGAGTACATGCTGAAGTACGACACTATGTTCGGCAGGTTCCCGAAAGAGCTGGGACTGTATGATGAGGGCCTGCTCATCAACGGCAAAAAGGTAAAGGTGTTCAGTGAAAGTGAAGCCAAAAATATCGACTGGGCTTCGTGCGGAGCAGAGTATATCCTCGAAGGTACCGGCGCATATACCACAACAGAAAAAGCGATGGATCACATTAAGGCCGGAGCAAAGAAGGTCGTTATTTCCGCACCTGCAAAGGACAAGGAGACACCGACATTTGTAATAGGCGTAAATGATGATAAATATACCAGCGATATGATGGTCGTATCGAATGCGTCATGCACGACCAACTGCCTGGCACCTCTTTCAAAGGTACTGGAAGACAACTGGGGCATCGAAGAGGGACTTATGTCGACCATACATGCGGCAACGGCAAAACAGAAAGTCGTAGATGCCCGTTCCATGAAAGACTGGAGAACAGGAAGATCCTCATTCGGGAATATCATCCCCACATCTACAGGAGCAGCAAAGGCAGTTGCACTGGTAATACCTTCCCTGCAGGGCAAGATGACAGGTATCGCATACAGAGTGCCGACGGCAGATGTATCAGTAGTGGATCTTAATGTAAGGCTCAACAAGGCAGCGACATATGAAGAAGTCTGCGCCAAGGTAAAAGAAGCATCCGAAGGTGCAATGAAGGGCGTTATCGAATATGTCGATGACGAAGTAGTATCGAGCGACTTCCTCGGAGATCCGTGCACATCGATATTCGATGCCAGAGAAGGCTTCCAGCTGAACGAGCATATGTTCAAGTTCATTTCTTTCTATGATAACGAGTTCGGATATTCCAGCAAGGCTCTGATGCTCATGAAGCATATGCACGAAGTAGACAACAAATAGTCGGAAAAAAGGTTATCGCAGGAGGAGCATATATTATGAAAAAGACTGTAAAAGATATAGATGTAAGCGGGAAAAAAGTGCTGACCAGATGTGATTTCAATGTGCCTATGAAGGACGGAGCGATCACGGATGACGCCAGGATACAGGCGGCTCTTCCTACGATAGAATATATGATCGGGCAGGGCGCGAAAATAATCCTTATGTCTCATCTGGGAAGGCCCGGAGGAGAAGCGAATCATGAGTTCACACTTGCGCCTGTGTCAGAAAGACTGTCGGCTCTGCTGGGACGAAAAGTTACATTCGCCCAGTCTGATACAGTAGTCGATGAAAAAGTAAAAGAGACGGTGGGCTCCATGAAGGACGGCGATGTCGTCCTTCTGGAAAACACCAGATTCAGAAAAGAAGAGACAAAAAACGAAGAGCCGTTCACAAAAGAACTGGCTTCTCTGGGAGATATATTCGTGAACGATGCCTTCGGCACGGCTCACAGGGCGCACTGCTCCACAGCAGGCATCGCCGGTTATCTTCCGGCGGTTTCGGGATTCCTTATTGAGAAAGAGATCAGGTATCTCGGAGATGCAGTAAATGATCCGGGCAGACCTTTCCTGGCTATACTTGGCGGGGCAAAGGTGAAAGACAAGATACCGGTGATAGAAAATCTGATAAAAAAAGTCGACGCCCTTATCATAGGCGGCGGCATGGCATATACATTCCTCAAGGCAGACGGATATGAGATCGGGAAATCGATCCTTGATGAAGACAGCATTGCACTAGCGGCAGGGCTCGTGAAAAAGGCCGAGGCTGCGGGTGTGGAAATGCTCTTCCCGTCGGATGTCGTCTGTGCGAGAGAATTCGATAACAACAGCGAAAAGGCAGTTTTCGCCAAAGACAGGATACCTGCAGATATGATGGGTATGGATATAGGGCCGGAAACTGTCAGGAAATTCGCAGAGAAGATATCACAGGCCAGGACTATCGTCTGGAACGGTCCGATGGGAGTGTTCGAGATGGAGAATTTTGCTGAGGGCACGAAGGCCGTGGCGGAAGCGATGGCGGCGAGCAGCGGCGTGACTGTGATCGGCGGCGGGGATTCCGCAGCTGCAGTGAAGCAGTTCGGGCTCGGCGACAGGATGACGCATATATCAACAGGCGGCGGCGCTTCTCTGGAATATCTGGAGGGAAAAGTGCTTCCCGGCGTTGATGTTCTGCAGGACAAATAGCCATAAGAGGCTGCTGTATAAGGAAGGAGACAAAAATGAGGAAACCGTTTATCGCAGGCAACTGGAAAATGTTCAAGACAAGGGTCGAAGCCGTATCGTTTGCCAGAAAGTTCAAGAATATGTATATGGAAAGAGGAAAGACGGATGTGGACGTGGCCGTATGCGCTCCGTACCTGCATCTGGAATCTCTCAAAGAGATATTCGACGGCACTGATATCGGAATAGGGGCACAGAACGTGCATTTTGAAGATGAAGGCGCCTATACAGGAGAAATATCCGTTCTGATGCTGGACGAACTGGGGACAGATTACTGTATCGTAGGTCATTCGGAAAGAAGACAGTATTTCGCAGAGACAGACGAAACAGTGAATAAAAAGCTGCATAAACTTTTTGAAACTCCGATAATTCCTATCATGTGCGTGGGCGAGGTCCTCGCAGAGCGTGAAGCGGGAAAGGAAAAAGCTAAAGTCGAGGAGCAGGTGACCGGAGGTCTCAAAGGCCTCTCTGCAGATCAGGTCGCAGGTATGGTGATAGCGTATGAGCCGGTATGGGCCATCGGCACCGGAAAGACTGCTACACCTGAACAGGCGAACGAGATGTGCGCTCATATACGCAGCGTTGTCAGAAAACTGTATGATGATGCGGTTGCTGATCAGCTGATAATACAGTACGGCGGCTCCGTGAAGCCGAAGAATGCATCGGAAATAATGGGCATGCCTGATATAGACGGAGCACTGGTAGGCGGAGCGAGCCTGGTACCGGAAGATTTCCTGAAGATAATAGATTTCTGATTTTGAAGTAAGCAATAATCACATCATCGTGATCATTAAGGAGGTAAACATGATTTTTATTGAAGATATCATCGGACGCGAGGTCCTGGATTCCAGAGGCAACCCGACTGTCGAAGTAGAGATGACGCTCACTGACGGATCGACAGGCACAGCTATCGTACCGTCGGGCGCTTCAACAGGAGTACATGAAGCAGTGGAGCTGCGTGACGGCGATGCGAACAGGTATCTCGGCAAGGGCACACTTAAGGCTGTAGAGAATGTCAATGAGATAATCGCCGATCACATAATAGGATTCGATCCGTTTGATCAGCCGGGTCTGGACAGAGCCCTGATCGATCTGGACGGTACGCCCAACAAGGGCAAACTGGGAGCAAATGCCATGCTGGCTGTTTCCATGGCAGCAGCAAGAGCCTGTGCACAGTCGCTGGGTCTTCCGCTTTTCAAATATCTGGGCGGCGTGAACGGTAAGACGCTTCCCACGCCGATGATGAATATCCTCAACGGCGGTTCTCATGCGGACAATACTGTCGACATACAGGAGTTTATGATCATGCCGGTCGGAGCACCTACATTCAGAGAGGCGCTGCGTATGGGAGCGGAGACTTTCCACAACCTTAAGAAAGTTCTCAAGGACAAGGGTCTGAATACAGCTGTCGGCGATGAGGGTGGATTCGCGCCGAATCTCAAGACCAACGAAGAGGCTATCATGGCTATCGTCGAAGCTATAGAAAAGGCCGGATACAAGCCCGGCGAAGATGTCAAAATAGCTATCGACTCGGCAGCATCCGAGTTTTACGATGAAAAGACCAAAGTTTATTATATGAAGGGCGAAGGCGTCAAAAGAACGGCTGCCGAAATGGTGGATTTCTACAGTATGCTCTGCGATAAGTATCCGATCATATCGATCGAAGACGGTCTTGCAGAAGACGACTGGGAAGGCTGGGCGCTTCTCACTGAAAAACTGGGCGACAGAATACAGCTGGTCGGAGACGATCTGTTCGTGACCAACACAGAGAGACTGGCGGAAGGCATCAAAAAGAAAGTGGCAAATGCCATACTGATAAAAGTCAATCAGATAGGCACACTGACAGAGACTTTTGATGCTATCGAGATGGCGAAAAAGGCCGGATATACCGCAGTTGTTTCACACAGGAGCGGCGAAACTGAAGATACGACCATCGCGGATATCGTTGTGGGGCTGAATGCAGGTCAGATAAAGACAGGTTCGCTGTCAAGGACAGACAGGATAGCCAAGTACAATCAGTTGCTGCGTATCGAAGAGATACTGGATGATGTGGCAGAATATGCCGGAATGGACGCATTCTACAATCTCGGCTGATCGGCGGCTGAAGAAATCAGTGCCGGCTGCTGGATAAGCGTCAGACAGACGGAAAATATCGATGACAGCTGCTTCGGCAATGCGGAGCAGCTGTTTTGATATCGGAGACAGCAAATGGTCTGCAGGATGGATCGCAAAGGGCCAGCCGGGATATGTGCCAAATCGGCTGTTAGGTCTTGATTATCAATGATTCTTATGATAAAATTAGCAAGTTATAATGCGAATCGGATATGGCCGTGACGGTCATTGACAATATATTCATTCGGGAGGGAAACAGATGACAACAGTTCTTATGGTAATACTGGCAGTGGCAAGTGTAATTCTGGTAGTCAGCATTCTTATGCAGCCTGGAAACAGTGCGGGCCTGTCAGGATCGATAGGCGGCGGCGCAGAGCAGCTGTTCGGAAAAAGAAAGAGCCAGGGATATGAAGGAATACTTGAGAAGATATCAATAGTTGATTCTGTAATATTTATTGTATTGTCTATAGTAATTGTCATGCTCGAAAATCGCGCATGAGGTAAGGGCGACATCAGTCAAATACAAAACGGATCATTTGAGGTGTCTGCGGACGCCTCTTTGTAATTATGGCACAGGAGGATATTAAGATGAGTTTACTGTCAATACTGGTACCGGCCGCGGCCGCGGTCGGACTGATAACCGCACTGGGGCTGGCGGTCTGGATCGGCAAGGCGGATGCAGGCAACGACCGGATGAAGGAAATCTCGGGATATATCAGAGAAGGGGCAATGGCCTTTCTGAGAAGAGAATACAAGACGATGGCGATAGTCATCATCGCCCTTTGTCTGCTTATCGGCTTCGGACTCGGATCGTGGACAACGGCAGTATTGTATTTGATAGGTGCCTGTCTGTCGGTGCTGTCAGGTTTTTTCGGAATGAATGTCGCGACCAAGGGAAATGTCCGCACTGCGTGTGCGGCTGATGAATCAGGCATGAGCAAGGCGCTGAAAATAGCATTCAGATCCGGTTCGGTAATGGGACTGTGCGTGACAGGACTGGGACTGCTGGGACTGGGCGTTGTGTTCTGTGTGCTCGATCTGGCAACGGTAGTTCAGTGCGTGACGGGCTTCGGTCTGGGAGCGTCGTCGATGGCTCTGTTCGGCAGGGTCGGCGGCGGAATATATACGAAGGCGGCCGATGTCGGCGCAGATCTGGTAGGGAAGGTCGAAGCAGGCATACCTGAAGATGATCCGCGCAACCCCGCAGTTATTGCAGACAATGTAGGCGACAATGTAGGCGATGTCGCAGGAATGGGTTCTGACTTGTTTGAATCATATGTCGGTTCCATCATATCGGCAATAACACTGGCAGCGGTCGCAGCCGCAGACTCGGGAGGCCTTTTCAATGAGACTGTCGCAGCACTGTTTCCGCTGATACTTGCCGGAGCAGGCATAATCGCATCAGTTATCGGCATACTCATGGTCAGAGGCAAAGAAGGAGGCAATCCGGCAGCAGCTCTGAACGGCGGCACATATGTAAGCGGCGTCATCGTCATAATAGCATCGATAGTACTCAGCAAGACGATGCTGGGAAGCTTCAACTATGCAATAGCCATAATCGCCGGACTGATAGTCGGCATAGCGATAGGAAAGATAACAGAGGTATATACCTCGGCAGATTATAAATCAGTAAAAAAGATATCGGAGCAGTCGCAGACGGGAGCTGCCACAACGATAATCAGCGGCATGGCGACAGGAATGATGTCGACGATGTGGCCGATCCTGTGCATATGTGCAGGAATATTCGCTGCGTATCAGTTCGCGGGACTTTACGGAATAGCTCTGGCGGCTGTGGGCATGCTGTCTACGACAGGCATGACAGTTGCAGTCGATGCATACGGTCCGGTATCGGATAATGCCGGCGGTATCGCCGAGATGGCAGATCTGCCGGAGGATGTAAGAAATATCACTGATAAACTCGATTCTGTAGGAAATACTACGGCTGCCATAGGCAAGGGCTTTGCCATAGGTTCGGCAGCGCTGACAGCGCTGGCACTGTTCGCCTCATACGCGACAGTTACCGGCCTTTCTCTGAAGGGGATAAGTATCCTCGATCCGGTAGTCATCATCGGCCTTTTCATCGGCGCGATGCTGCCGTTCCTGTTCAGCGCCATGACGATGAGTTCTGTGGGCAAGGCGGCCAATCAGATGATCGAAGAAGTCAGAAGACAGTTCAAAGAAGATAAAGGCATCATGGAAGGCACCAGCAAGCCGAATTATACTAAATGCGTGGACATTTCCACGGCAGCTGCCTTGAAGGAAATGGTCATGCCCGGCCTGATGGCGATAATAGCGCCGCTGGCAGTAGGTCTGCTGCTGGGAACCGCGTCTCTGGGAGGCATGCTGGCAGGTGCGCTGTCTTCAGGTGTTCTGCTGGCTATAATGATGGCCAATGCAGGCGGAGCCTGGGACAATGCCAAAAAGTACATCGAAGAAGGACACTTCGGCGGCAAGGGCAGCGAGACGCATGCGGCAGGAGTCATCGGAGATACAGTCGGCGATCCCTTCAAGGATACTTCCGGTCCTTCGATCAATATACTGATAAAACTGATGACGATCGTGGCGGTCGTATTTGCTCCGCTTTTTATTTCATACGGCGGTATGATACTCAAACTGTTCAGCTGAGATAACGTATTATGATCAGGGCAGCATCGGCAGATGCTGCCTGTTTTTTTCGAAAAAAAAAGACATCGCAGCATGCAGATATCGGAGCGCGCACGCGTCCGGGAACCGCTGACGGCAGCCAGGCTGCACGAGCCGGACATGCGCCCGCAGGCACTTATAAACAAACAAAAAGCGGAAAATAGATGAAACAGTACAAAAAATAATCAAATAAGTTGTTGACAGCAAACAAAAAAGGCTGTATTGTGGTAAACAAGATCAAAGAAAGAACAGATCTAACGCAAAATTGAACGATGTAAAACGTTGAAGAAGGGGAGTAGATCAGCAGGCCGCCTCCAGTGAGCCGGAGACAGTGTGAACCCGACGGCAGGCACTGATCGAAAAACACTTCCGAGTGCAAACTGAAACCTCGTACATGCATGGATGCAGATCGCTGTGCGGACAGGAAATAGGGGCGCCGGGCTCGGCCCGTTAAAGCCGATACAGCTGATGGGCTGGAAAAAGAGGGATCATCGGATCCAAGATAGGTGGCACCGCGGATATGTGGCAATTCGTCCTATAAGTTACAGGATGAATTGCCGCTTTTGATTTTCGGAGGTGAAATCTATGTGTTCGATAATGGGATGTACGACTGACAAATTGTCAAAGGAGCTGTTTATGGAAGGATTCAGCAGGACGGAAAGCAGAGGACCCGACATGTCGCGGACTGCAGGAGCCGGCTGCGGAATGATCGGCTTTCACAGACTGTCGATAATGGATCTTTCAGAAAAAGGCATGCAGCCTTTTACAGCCGGCAGAAAGCAGGTCATGTGCAATGGAGAACTTTACGGGTGGAGAAAGGAAAAAGAAAAACTGGAGGCGCTGGGATATACTTTTAACGGAGACAGCGACTGCGAGATCATACTGCCGATGTATGAGGAATACGGGACCGGGATGTTCGCAAGGCTGGACGCGGAATTTGCAATGATAATATACGACGGAGATGAAGACAGCTGGATAGCGGCCAGAGATCCCATAGGCATCAGGCCTCTGTACTACGGCGAACCTGAAGGCGGCGGATACATATTTGCCAGCGAGCCGAAAAACCTTGTCGGACTGGTTGAAACGATCAGGCCGTTCCCGCCGGGGCACTATTTTGCAGGCGGAAAGTTTACCAGGTATGCAGACGTGACAGAGACTGAAACAGTAACAGCCGGCGGGATAGACGATATCTGCAGAGGGATAAGGGATAGACTGACTGAAGGCATAAGGAAAAGACTGGACGCGGATGCACCGATGGGCTTTCTCCTCAGCGGCGGACTCGACAGTTCCCTTGTCTGTGCAGTCGCACAGAGGCTCATGCCGCAGAAAAAGATAAGGACTTTTGCTGTCGGCATGGATAAAGACGCCATCGATCTCAAATACGCGCGCGAGGTCGCAGAGCATATCGGAAGCGAGCATCATGAGGTGATCATCACAAAAGAAGATGTTGTCGCTTCTCTGAAAGATGTCATCGCCATACTGGCCACATTCGATATAACTACGATCAGGGCCAGCATCGGCATGTACCTTGTCTGCAGGGCGATAAGACAGGAGACAGATGTCAGAGTGCTGCTGACAGGAGAAATATCAGATGAACTGTTCGGCTACAAATACACGGATTTTGCGCCGAATGCCGAGGCATTCCAGCAGGAGTCGGTCAAAAGGATAAAAGAACTGCATATGTATGACGTGCTGCGCGCTGACCGCTGCATCAGTGTGAACTCCATGGAAGCAAGAGTCCCTTTCGGAGATCTTGATTTTGTAAAATATGTGATGGGCATAGATCCGCAGATGAAGATGAACACATACGGCAAGGGCAAATACCTGCTCAGGAAAGCCTTTGCAGGAGATTATCTGCCGCAGGACATACTCTGCCGTGAGAAAGCTGCTTTCAGCGATGCCGTAGGTCATTCAATGGTCGACGACCTCAAGGAATATGCAGAAGCGAAATATTCAGATGAGGAGTTCGCGGAAGGATGCAGAAAATACAGCTGTCATGCGGGACCGTTCACCAGGGAGTCCCTGCTGTACAGAGAAATATTCGAGATGTTTTATCCGGGCCAGGCAGGGATGATAAAAGATTTCTGGATGCCGAACAGAGCCTGGGCAGGCTGCGATGTTAGAGATCCCAGCGCCAGAGTACTGTCGAACTACGGGGCCAGCGGCATGTGACGGCCGTGATCGATGGCACATGCCGGTTGTGATCGGGTGTGTGCAAGGGCCGCGGCATCAGCAGGATCGGCTGCTGATTTGCATATGTACTGTAAAACTGAGGGCCAAATAAAAAACCGGCGCAGTGCGCCGGAGAAAAAACCTGGTTCTCAGTTTTGTTTTGCAAGGTCTACCTGCGTTTTCCGTAACGTGCAATGTCCATCAGATACAGATATTCATGCCATTCTCTCTTGAATGAGGCAAGCTTGCCGTTGATCTTCTGTTTTGTAGCGTTACTCATGTGTATCACCCTTTTCCGTCTGCCACAAATCATCTATTACCTTACAAATATATTGTATTGTTTAGTTTGCGGTTTGTCAAGGAAGATTGGGTACTAGTTTGCTGCTTTTCGCAAACCCGGGCCCGTGTTTGAATTTCAAGGCGCATAGTGATAATACACGGCGGGAAGTACGGCAGCAGCCGCGGTTTTCCTGTAAAAACGGCCATTTCATTGCGGTCATATTATTGAAAAAACAGTGTTTTTTATAATATGTTATAATGAATCGTAATATCACAGATTGGAGATAATCTCATGTCGTATAAAAACAGAAATAAAAAAGGGAGCCGCAGAAAGCATGCGGCATACGAGAAAAACAGAAAGCCGGCGAAGACCGGTCTGACTGTTTCAGGCGTGATGCAGAAACATAAAAGAGGCTTCGGCTTTGTCATCACAGAAAGCGACGGCGATGACGATATTTTTATTTCACAGAAGAGTATGAATGGTGCCATGGACGGGGACACGGTCGAGGTCGCGTTTCTGCCCGGACATATGCGGGGAAGCAACAGAGAAGGGGAGGTCAAAAATATAACGGCGCGCGCCTGCAGAGAAGTTGTGGGGACGTTCCAGAAGAGCAAGCGTTTCGGGTTCGTCGTGCCTGACAACAAAAAAATGAACGAAGATGTCTTTATCGAAAAACGCAATTTCGGAAAGGCTCAGAAGGGCGACAAAGTCGTGGCCGAGATCATTAAATATCCTGACAGCAGCAACAGCGCGGAGGGACGGATAACTCAGGTCATCAGCAGATATGGTCAGCCCGGCGGCGATATCAAAGCCCTGGTCAGGGCTTTCGGTCTCATTCCCGAATTTCCCGTCAGAGCCGGAGAAGAAGCGGAGTCGGTCTTTGCGGCCGGGATATCAGCGGATGATATCAGGGGAAGGCGCGATCTGCGGGGCAAAAGTATAATGACAGTAGACGGTGCAGATTCCAAGGATTTCGATGATGCCGTATCGGTTGAAAAAATGGAGAACGGCAACTGGCTGCTGGGAGTACATATCGCTGATGTCAGTCACTATGTCATTGAGGACAGCCGGCTGGACAGAGAAGCGCTTAAAAGAGGGAACAGTGTATACCTGCTCGATCAGGTGATACCCATGCTGCCCGTGGAACTGTCGAACGGCATATGTTCACTCAATCCGGATGAAGACAGACTGACGCTGTCATGCGATATGGAGATCGACAGTCTGGGGCAGGTCGTAGATCATGAGATATACGAGAGCGTGATCAGGTCGGGACACAGGATGGTCTATACGGATGTTTCGGATATAATCGAAAATGATGATCGGGAACTGAAAAACAGGTACAGTGACATACTGGATGAGCTGTACCTGATGAATGATCTGGCAAAGCTGCTGGCAAGCAGGAGACGATCGCGCGGCAGCCTTGATTTCGATCTTGATGAAAGTCTGATAACTCTCGACAAAATGGGTGTGCCGACAGATATCAGGGCGGCCGAAAGAAGAACGGCAAACGGCATGATCGAGGAATTCATGCTTCTTGCCAACGAGACAGTGGCAGAGCACTTTTTCTGGAAAGAGGCCCCGTTCGTTTACAGGGTCCATGAAAAACCCGACAAAGATAAAATGAAGGAATTTCTTACTTTCCTGCGCGGCATCGGCATAGCGGTCAACAGCGACGCTTCCGGTATAAATCCCAAGACACTGTGCGGGATACTGGAAAAGGTGAAGGGAAAAACATATGAAGATGCAGTGAATACTGTGATGCTGAGATCGATGCAGAAAGCAGTATATGATACAGAGTGCAGAGGTCATTTCGGCCTGGCACTGAAGTATTACTGTCATTTTACATCTCCTATCAGACGATATTCTGACCTCATAGTTCACAGGATCATCAAAACATATCTCCATGACGGGGCAGATGCAAAAACTGTCAAGAATTTCAGAAAGAAAACAAAAGAGGCGGCGCAGACGGCTTCGGCCACGGAACGAAACGCACTGGAGCTGGAGCGTGAAGTGGAGAAGATGAAGAAGGCCGAATATATGACATATCATGTCGGTGAACAGTACGAGGGCATCGTCAGCGGCGTCACCTCGTTCGGCATATACGCTGCTCTTGAAAATACTGTTGAAGGAATGATAAGACTCGATGAACTCGAGGATGACTACTATGACTTTGAGCCTTTGAAATACAGGGTGATAGGCCGAAGGACACACAAAACATACTCACTTGGAGATAAAGTGAATATCAGGGTAAAATCTGTTTCTGTCGAAGACAGAGAGATAGACTTTATTTTATCTTAGCCCTGTTGGGATTCCAAAATGATGGGAAAAACAGCAGGAATATCGTAAAGAGTTCGAGCCTTCCCACCAGCATTATCAATGACATGAATAATCTGAGCGCAGGACAGAACACCGAATAATTGCCGGCTGCTCCGATGTCGCCGAAGCCTATTCCGGTCGTTGACATCAGTGAGGCTGTGGCACTCAGTGTTGTTTCCAAATCAAGTCCCTGCAGGGAAAGCACCAGCGAAAAAATCAGGAAAGTAGCGAAATACATGAATATAAAAGTGGAGATCGCGGCAACTGCCCGTGCCGGCATGGCCTTGCCGTTCAGCTTCACTGCTCTGGCTGCACGCGGGTGCAGCCTTTTATAGAATCCGCGGTTTATCAGTTTGAACATGACGATCACACGCAGCACTTTGATCGAGCCGCTCGTGGAAGCCGTACAGCCGCCTACGAAAAACAGTATGAAGAGTATGCCCTGGCAGAAGGTCGGCCATACTGAATAATCACCGATAGAATAGCCGGATGAAGAGGCAAAAGCAGATACCTGGAAAAATGACCGCAGCAGCGATTCACCGAATGTTTTGAAGGTGCCGGTCGCGTAAAGCGAAACGGCGATTATGAGAGTAGCGCCGGCCACTATCATGCCGAACACTCTGATTTCCAGGTTGTTCTTGACCATATTGAAATTCCGCTGGATGATATATATATAAATAAGGAAGTTGCATGAAGCCAGCAGAGTGAATACGGAGATCACGATCTCCACGAATACGCTGTGGTAGAACAATACTCCTCCGGAATGAAGGAACAGTCCGGAGGTGCTGATGCAGCCGAGGGTGTTGATCAGGGCCTCGAGGGCACCCATGCTGCTTCCCTGCCACAGGAGCACAAATTCTACGATTGTGAAAGATATGTATATGAAATACAGAGATCTTGACAGATCGCGGGCACTCGGAGCAGCGGATAAGAGACCTGCGCCCGGAGCTTCCGCCGCTGCCAGACGCTGACTGCCTATGCCGAGAGACGGCAGAATAGATATGATGAAGATCAGTATCCCCATGCCGCCCAGCCAGTGAGTGGTAGCCTTCCACAGCAGCAGACTGTTGGAAAGACAGCTGTCGGGAAGTGTTGAGGCGCCGGTAGTCGTGTATCCGGAAACAGATTCAAAAATTGCATCTATGATCGAAGGCACCTGACCGGAAAGCATATATGGGATCGCACCGAAAAACGAGCATGCGATCCAGCAGAATATAACGACGAGGTAGCCGTCTCTGGTCTTGAGCGCATGCTTCGAAGGCTTCATGAAGAAAAATATCAGGAAGCCGACAACAACAGATATAGGGCAGGTTATGACAAAAGCGATGGCAGTTTTGGTTTCCCCGTAATAAAAGGCGCACATCATCGGCGCCAGCATGGCAATGCCGGTTATCCCTGTGATAAGGCCTGCTATTTTTATCAAAGTACGAAAGGCAAAACTCATATATGTCTCCTCCTAATGCGCGGGATTCCAGAATCGTCTGGAAAACAGCATCATCAGCGTAAAAAGTTCCAGCCTGCCGGCGATCATCGCAAACGAAAGCACGAGCTTGACCGGATAAGAGAACAGATCATAATTCAGCACCGGGCCTACCGCGTCGAATCCCGGCCCTATGTTGCCAAGACACGAAGCTGTAGCGCTCAGACCGGTGGTGATGCTGACGCCGTCCAGCAAAGTTATCAGAGTCACACCTATAACGGTGACGATATATAAAAACACAAAACTGATTATGTTCTGGATCGTGTCTGAAGGCAGAGGCTGGTCGTTGACCTTGATGCTGAACAGAGCCTTCGGATGCAGTTTCATGGAAACAGAACGCTTGAACAGTTTCAGCAGAACGAGTATGCGTATTACCTTGATGCTGCCGGCTGTCGATGAAGAACATCCGCCGATGAAAAACAGCAAAAACAGTACCATGATGCAGAAGGTCGGCCAAAGGTTGAAGTCTGTCGTAGCGAATCCTGTGGTGGTGATGATCGAAGCGTCCTGGAAGACTGCATATCTGAAAGATGATGCAAGTGTGTCGAAGGTATGCGTGAAATACAGATGCAGCGTCATCATCAGCGTAGTGACACCGATAATGAATATATAAAGTCTGAATTCCTGATCATGTACCAGCACATGGACCTGTTTTTTCAAAGCAATGTAATACAGATTGAAGTTTGCGCCGGCCAGGATCATGAAAACAGTGATTATGCCTTCGACATAGGCACTGTGAAAATGTGCGGCGCCGTCATTGTAATTTGAAAAGCCTCCTGTGCCCATCGTAGAGAAGGAGTGTGTGATCGCATCGAAAAAGCTGAGACCGCCGGCCATCAGCAGCAGTGTTTCTATAAGAGTGAATCCTGTATAGATGAGATAAAGGCTCCTTGCCATATCTTTCATTTTCGGCGTTACTTTTGAAAGTGTGGGGCCGGGTGTCTCGGCCCGCACTATGGTCTGTCCGCCGATACCGAGGTTTGGCAGCAGCGCGATAGCGAAAACAAGGATTCCCATCCCGCCGATCCAGTGGGTGAAAGCCCGCCAGAAAAGCATCGACATGGGAAGCGCCTCGATGTTTTTAAGTATAGTCGCTCCGGTGGTGGAGAAACCGGAGCACATTTCAAAGAAGGCATCTATGAAATTGGGTATGCAGCCGTTTATTACAAAAGGAACAGCACCGAGCAGCGACATTATCAGCCATGAAATTGAGACGATCAGAAAGCCGTCTCGCATTTTCAGAGGCCTGTGCGAATGGGGCGCCAGCAGAGAGATCATTGCCCCTGTAAAAACTGACGGAGCAATTACGGCGATGAAATCTTTGGCTGCTTCCGTTTCGCCATAGATCAGAGCAACAAAAAAAGGCAGGACCATTACTGTTCCCGTGATTATCAGCAGTTTTCCTATGATCCTCAAAAGGGTTTTAAGATTCAGATCCATAATTATCGCCTTATTTAAGGAAGTTCGCTCTCCCAGCAGTGCTCAGTATCTTTTCAAGTTCCGTGACTTCAGAAAGAAGACAGAGGATTATCACCTTATCATCTTCTTCGATCACAGTATTGCCATTGGGTATCAGTACCTCCGATCCGCGGTGTATCGCGGCGATGATAACGCCGTCCGGCAGTTTCAGACGGCTGATCGGTTCATTGGCAAGCTTCATATGTTCGTCGATGTTGATTTCCACCAGTTCCGCCTGGCCCTGGATCAGCTGCGAGGAAAGTACTTTCTTGCTGCCCTGTATTATGCGCAGAATGTTGCTTACTGAAATATCGAGAGGATTGAGTGCCATATCAACGCCCATTTGCGATACCATGTCGGTATATATCCCGCGGCTGACTTTGGCGATAACGTCTTCGATACCGCGGTTCTTTGCCATCAGCGCCAGCAGCAGGTTGTCTTCATCATATCCTGTTGTTGTAACGAAAGCATCCATATCATCGATGTTCTCTTCTTCAAGAAGGTTGATGTCTGTTCCGTCTCCGTTGAGCACCATTACATTGTCAAGGTGCTCAGACAGATAGTAGCAGCGTTCTTTTTTGACTTCGATTATCTTTACGGATACGCCGAATTCAGACAGCTTTTTTGACAGGAACAGGCCCGATTTTCCTCCTCCTATGATCATTACTTTCTGCAGGTCGGTGTACTTGCCCTTTTCATGGACCTTGTTGTTCAATTTTCTTATCGGATCCTTGGCCCCTACTATATACAGCTCATCTTCGTTTTTTATCATGTCGCTGCCGTGGGGTATGATTATTTTTCCATTTCTTGATATGGCTACGATGAGCATATCTTTGAGTACTGTGTTGACATTCAGTATCTGCATATCGATCAGCTTGGGGAGTTTTATCGCCTTGCATTCCAGCATGGAAACCTTGCCGCTGGAAAATATGCCGTTGCTGAGTGTATATTTTTCTACCAGATATTTATATATTTCATTTGTTATGGCCATGTCGGGGTTGATGATATAATCGATGGACATGGTGTCGCGGATAAAATCGAACTGGTTCATGTGCTCCGGGTCACGCACGCGGGCGATGACCTTGGAACAGCCCAGTTTTTTGGCAAAAGAAGCTATGACGATGTTTTTCTCGTCGCGGTCGGTCGCAGCCAGAAGAAAATCGAATGAGGATATGTGCATTTCTTTCAGAACGGAGATCTCTTTTCCGTTGGCACAGACGGTCATTACGTCCATCTGTGTAGAAAGTTTCTGCAATGTCGCTTCATTCTTGTCGATGACTGCTACGGAATGATCACCGCCTAAAAGTGCATTGGCCACACGGGTGCCAAGCTTTCCGGCGCCGACGATAGCTATTTTCATTTTTTATTTAACGCTCCTTTGCTGTTGAATTTTTATTCTGTCAGATTAAGATACAGGCTTAATTGTATCACTTATGCAGTGTTTTTCAACAGAAATTTGCAAGAAACGGATAAATGCAATAGAATACAAATATTGCAGAAACGGCATCGGAAAACCCGCCGTGAAATAATACATGAGCAGGGCAATTTGAACAGCAGAGGTATTAAGGTATGAAGATCAAACGGTTTATCGGCGGAGCGCTGCAGAGCAACGGATATGTCATATATGTCCGTGAAGGCGGCAGCTGCTATATCATAGACCCCGGCTACAGGCATAACAGATTTCTTGATTTCGTGAAAGAAAACAGTCTCAGTGTCAATGGTGTGCTTCTCACGCATTATCATTACGACCACACCGGCGCAGTAAAAAACATCTGCAGTGCGCTCGGCTGTTCCGCATATATGTTCGGGGATGACAGGTTCCGTTATAAGGAAGCTACGGAGCCGCTGCATGACGGGCAGATCATAGACCTTGACGGGGAAAAGATCGAAGTTCTCAGTACGCCGGGGCATACCGCAGGCGGGGTGTGCTTTTATTCTGCCGGGAACAGGGTCGCTTTTACAGGAGATACTGTATTCAATGTGGATCTGGGACGTACTGATCTGGAAAGCGGCAGTCAGAAAGAACTCGAAGAGTCGGTGAAAAATGTCACAGAAAAATGGCCCGGAGATGTGACTATCTATCCCGGTCACGGCGATCCGTGCTCTATGAGTTATGTAAGAAAAGAGAACCGCGAATATATCGAGATAATCAATGGAGGACAGAAATGACAATAAAACTAATAGCGCTTGATCTGGATAAAACGACATTATGCAGCGATAATCATCTGTCTGCGGAGAACAGGGAGACGCTTGAGGCAGCCATAGAGCAGGGCGTCAGCGTGGTGATAGCAACAGGAAGACCGAAAGCGGCGCTTCCCGGAAATGTTACAGAAATAAAAGGAATACAGTATGCGATAACATCAAACGGCGCACGGGTGATCGATCTGCGGACGGGGGAAACGGTGTATGCGAATCTCATAGCAGCAGATGCTGTGCCGCCGATATTCGATGTGCTGAGGAGATATGATCATCTGGTGGAGATCTTCATCGACGGCGCGGCCTATATGGAAAAAGAAAAGTGGGACGCGGTAGCAGCAGGCGCACCGATAAAAAGGAGCAGAGACTATGTAATGAATACGCGGCTGCCGAGGAAGAATGTCCTGGGAATGATGATGGACAACAAAGATAAGCTGGAAAATATAAATATTTTTTATGATGATCTGGCGGACAAGGAAGCGATGCACGATGAACTTGCGGAATTGGAGTGTGTGACACTGACATCGTCTTTCCCCAACAACTGGGAACTTGGCGGACTTACTACCAGCAAGGCTGATGCCCTGATACATCTGGGACAGATCCTGGATATAAAAAAGGAAGAGATGATGGCCTGCGGAGACAGCCCGAATGATATAGCGATGCTCAGGGCTGCCGGTACAGCCATAGCCATGGGAAATGCCGAGGAAGAGGTAAAGGCGGCAGCGACATATGTGACGGCCTCGAATGATGACAGCGGAGTCGCCAGAGCAGTTAAAAAATTCGTGCTGAAAACGGAATGACCAGCCGCTATGGCAGACAGCATTGAAAGAAATGGCACGAAGCATCATAAGCTATTGTGTACAGTATCGCGAGATACGGTACGAAGCATCATGACAGCATAAAAATACTACAGTAAAACAGTGACCGATTCGACAATAAAATGCGAAACGGTCACTGTTTTATTGTGATCATATGATCCAAGAGGAATATCCGGTCATTACAAATGAAGCAGCGGAGTACCGTTCACCGCGTCGAGAGCAGCTGAAATAATACATAAGTATCTTATACAGGACAGGCTTTGAAAGTGATGATGTCGCTGCTGCAGGGATGCGGTATTTTTAAAAAGGCGCAGGCATGGACAGAAAAAAAGAAAAAATGGATATATATGTATTTATTGACATTATATAGTAATTAACATATAATTCCAATTACAGACAGGGGGTGCGTGCCCCGGCCACGAGGATCGGATGACAGCCGGAAATGAATATTAAGATCGACTGGCCGGGGGGGACGCAGCCGGAAAATGGCGGCCCAAAAAGCCGCAGCAGACAAAAAGCTTACAGCGGAAGGGACTGGTATGAACAGAAAGGAATTCGGTGATTTTGGCGAGCAGGTGGCCTGTGATTATCTGCAGAAAATGAAGTACAGGATAGTTGTCCGCAATTACAGGAGCCCTGCCGGCGAGATAGATATAATTGCTGAAAAGGGAGGAGTATTGCTGTTTGCCGAAGTCAAAACGCGCAGCAGCGACGCTTACGGGATGCCTGCCGAAGCGGTAACTGAGAAAAAACTGCAGCATATAAGGCATACTGCCGCCTTCTACCTTTCGCACAGTAGGGACACGAACGGGACTGGATATGCCGTCAGGCTGCGTTTTGATGTGATAGAGATAATGATCAGTCACATAGAAGATGTTATCTGACAGGAGGAGAGATCATGCTGGCAAAAGTTAATACACTTTTTCTTTCAGGTATCGACAGCGAAGTAATAGAAGTAGAAACGGATCTTGCCAGAGGTCTGCCGTCCTTCAATGTCGTCGGTCTGGGCGGAACGGCCATAAAAGAAGCCGGGGAACGCGTCAGATCGGCAGCAGTTAATTCCGGCTTCGATTATCCGCGATGCCGAATAACTGTTAATCTGGTTCCGGCAGGAAGAAGAAAAGAGGGCAGTCATTTCGATCTGCCGATCGCAATAGGAATACTGTCGGCCTGCGGTGCTGTGCCCGGCAGGGCGCTTGGCGGATTCGGCATCATCGGAGAGCTTTCTCTGGATGGCAGGGTCAACGGTGTGCGAGGAGCCCTTTCCATGATAATGGGCGCTGCCGGCAGCGGCCTTAAAAAAATGATCGTGCCGGCGAAAAATGCCGGCGAAGCCGGAATGGCCGAAGGTATAGATATTTATCCGGTGAATGATCTGCGTGAGACGGTGGAGTTTCTGACGGGAGGGAAAGATATACCTATATATAATAGAAAGAAAAAAGATCACAGGATATTCTGCGCGGCAGAGGATTTTGCTGACGTCACCGGTCAGGAGACTGCCAAGCGCGCTATGATTATATGTGCGGCAGGAGCACATGGCCTGCTGATGATGGGGAGTCCGGGAAGCGGAAAGACCATGATGGCCAGACGGCTGCCGGGGATACTGCCGTCGATGACACATGAGGAACGGCTGGATGTGGCCAGGATATACAGTGTGGCGGGGATGCTCGATCAAAACGATCCGGAGGAGATGAGCAGACCGTTCAGAAGTCCGCACCACAGCATAACCGTTCCGGCGCTTATCGGCGGAGGCAGAAGGCCGATGCCCGGAGAACTGTCGCTGGCTCACTGCGGCGTTTTGTTTACCAAAAGAATTATAAACGACGATATAAGAGCAACAATCAGATGCCTCTAAAGCGCTGAAATAGGCGCATAGAGGCATCTGAAGGTATCAGAATATAAAAGGGTAGGGTGGAGAAAAGAAGCACTGCTCAGAGGGCCAAATAACTAGTGGGGTAAATATGTAATTGATTATGTAACAAACGCTATGAAAATTTCATGACTTTTTCACGAAACATAAACTAATTGGCAAAACGCTCAAATAGGAAAGGTAGGGAAAAATGAAAGCAACTGGGATAGTGAGAAAGGTTGATAGCCTTGGCAGGATTGTCATTCCAATGGAGCTTAGAAGGGAAATGAATATTAACACTGATGATCCTGTAGAAATATATGTTGATGATGGGATAATTGTATTGATGAAATATGAGGAGACGTGTATCTTATGTGGCGGCAAAGAAGGACTGGTCGAGTTTAGCGATAAGTTGGTTTGTCGGGATTGCATTGAATCACTTTAGTAGAAAGGAAAAGAAAATAAAAGAATGATCATGAAAAAGTAGCAAGAAAAATCAAGAATGATGGCTATGAAGGAAAGTAACATTTAAGAGTTACTGGAGATAGCTTATTAGTTTAAGTCAATAATTACAAGTAATAACTAAATGATAACAAATAGCATGCAATATCAAATAATATCATCAAATACTTGAAAACCCTGGGTCAATATGCTAATATATGGTGATTTATTGTTTGTTTTATGAGGTGATGGCATGAAAGATATTTCAAGTGAAAACTTCATAGGTATTAACGAAGCTGCAGAATACCTTGGAATAAAAACGGTAACTTTGCGTGGATGGATAAAACAAAAGAGAGTTCCAGCTCACAAAGTTGGGAAGCTTTGGAAATTTAAGCGTTCTGAGTTAGACGAGTGGGTTAATAGCGGAAAAAGTGCAATGAAATAAGGGGGGCTGAATAATGGATTTCGAAAATCTTCCTAGCTTTTATGAAGAACTTGAAAAAAAGTTTTTTGTAACAAATGCTGATTTAGATGCAGCCACATATACAAATGTTGATAGCAATTTCGTGTTCAGTGCAAATTATGCAAGGCACAGGTGGTTTAATTATAAGGAGGGATTTTCTCCGGTTCTTGTTGAGAAGTTATTTAATGAATACAAATTACAAAAGGATGCAATAATATGTGATCCTTTTTGTGGAGCAGGTACAACCCTGACAGTTGCAAAAGCGAGAGGAATGGCATCAATTGGGTTTGAGGTGAATCCTTTTGCTGCATTTATTACACGTATAAAAACTGCGGATTACTCAAGTGATGATATAAGCAAATTTCAAAATGTTGTTGAAGGGGTAAACAGCATAAACCAAACTAAAAAAATTGATCTTCCAGAAAATGAATATATTTGCAGGATGTTTGAATCAGAAATGATGCAAACCCAGTTACATATAAAGTCTTATATATCGCAGCTGGACGAAAGTAAGGAACGTGATCTTTTATTTTTCGCTTGGCTATGTACATTGGAAAAATGTTCTCTGTATAGAAAAGCAGGAAACGGTCTTAAGATTAAAAAAAATCCACCAACATATGAAGAAGGACAATCGCTAGGGTTTGTCTATAGGCTTATTAGGGACAAAGCATCTGCTATGATTGAAGATTATTCCAATGATGATAATGGGCCAATACCAACCCTTTATGAAGAGAGTGCTACTGAACTTAGGACAAAAGTAGGAAATGATAAGTTAGATCTAGTTTTGTTTTCCCCACCATATGCCAACTGTTTTGATTACACAAAAATTTATTATTTGGAACTCTGGTTTGGTGGATTTATTGATTCAAGAAAAGAACAAAAAAAAATTAGGATGAAATCAGTAAGGTCGCATTGCCATGCAACCTGGCCAGATAGATATACAGATTTTCATCTTGCCGAGTTGAATGATGAATTAATTCCCCTTTTGAAGCAGCAAAAGCTATGGACAAAAAGAATACCGGATATGTTGAATGGTTATTTTGCTGATATGGAAGAGGTACTAAAACAAGTGTATTCTTCGCTTAAGCAAGACGGGCATTGTGATATTGTGGTAAGCAATTCGGCATATGCGGGTATTATTGTTCCAACAGATCTTTTCTTGGCAATGATTGGTGAGAAAATTGGATTTAATGTTGATGAAATTGCTGTTGAACGGTTAATAATAACTAGTTCTCAGCAATATAAAAAGACGCAACATATTAGAAAATATTTAAGAGAAAGTATTGTGAAATTGAGGAAATAGAGGAAAGCTGCAATGAATATAATTAAACTAGATGATTTTCCGATGGAGCCAAAGCAAGATCAAGTATATGAGATTGTTCCAGATAAAAGTAAAATTGTGGCGTCCACTAACAGATTATTTAATAAATATCCTACCCGTTACATTTCTGCGGTACCGAGGTTTGCTATTAGAAAGTATTCAGCAAAAGGTGAAACTGTTTTGGATCCTTTCTGTGGATCAGGTACGACGGCAATTGAAGCAATGCTTCTTGGACGTAATGCATTATCCATAGATATTGATCCATTTTCGAGACTTTTAATTAAAGTTAAAACGACTGTGTATTCAAATGATAACTTGAAAGAAATAGATCGAATAGTAACGGAAATGGGAAAAATTAAAATAGATAGACGTAGAAAATATTATACACCGGATATACCCAATATAGACAAGTGGTTTTGTAAGGAGTCAAGAACAGGATTGGGTTTTCTTAAGACCCAAATAGATGAAATGGCAGCGAATAATACGGTGGCAAGGGATTATTTATATGTCGTCTTGGCGGCTATCATCCGTAAAGCATCAAATGCGGATGAAGTGTCACCAAAGCCATATGTTTCCACAAAATATCCAAAAATACCTTCAGATCCTATTGATGCCTTTTACAAAACAGAAAAGCTGTACAGGGATGCTATAAAGGAATTCTCTGAGGATGTTAGGGAATATGGATGCACAAGTACAATCATAAATAGCAATGATGCAAAAATAATTAATACAAATAAAATTGTTGATATTGCTGTAACTTCACCACCATACATAAACGCTTATGATTATGTTAGAAGTCTACGGTTTGAGGATATGTGGCTTGGATTGGCGGATGAGAATCATCTAAGGGAAAGCAGAAAACGTTACGTTGGTACGGAAATATCTAGTTCTTTTTATAATAATTATGAGTTTGCGTTGCAATCAGAATCTCTTATTCCATTAATTCAGAAAATAGCTGAAATTGATGAACGAAGGGCTAATATAGTAAAAACATATTTTGAAGATATGGCAGTAAATATGAACTCAGTGCGCGAACGACTTAAGGACAACGGCATATACGTAATTGTAGTTGGTAATAGCACAATACGTGGACAAGAAATTCCGACAGCAAAAGTTTTAAAAGAGATTGCAACTAAAAATGGCTACGATTTTGAAAGAAGCTTTAAATATGTAATACGGGATCGTTATCTTCACCTTCCAAGGAAGGGGCGTGGAGGTATAATAAAATATGACGAATTACTTATTCTTCGGAAGCATTAGTTAAGGAGGAAAGTGACATGGAACTTCGTGGATGGGACTATACTGGAAGAAACATAGGACCTGAATTGCACAAACAGTACTGTACTATGATAGATTGTTTATCAGATAGTAGTTTTATTAATCATCGTAACTGGAGCAATGCAATACAGGAAGATTTAGCTACTAGACTGTGTGTTTCATCTTCAGGAGTAGTCAGAACCATAAAAAAGATATTTGAGGATTTTGGATTACTAAATTCAAATCAGATTAGTAGTAAGGTTGAAATTAATCCCAACTTTATCATAACAAAACGAGGTAGTTTCCTCTACTATACAGCAACATTAGAAGCTGGAATATTAAGTGCAGATAGCATTTCAAAAGCTGAACAAGAGAAAGCTATGTCGTATGTTAAAATGTTATATGAAGAGATATATTGTGATGCATTAAAGGGGTATTATTATGACAACGGAGATGGAACATTTTTATCTCCATTAAGAGCTACTCTGAAGGCCGTTGCGAAGTATGGCAAACTTGATAAATGGGAATGGTATCTCATGAATACATGCATACGTCATGATGATAATACAGATGAGGAAAATAAACTTGATGATCTTGTTAGTAAATACAGAAAAGGCTTGATACAGGTTAATATGAATAACGTGGTCGAAAAACCGAAAGGGCATCAATATATTCCACAATACTTTGAGTATGCTGGATTGCTGCATGTAATACAAAGGCCCGATTGGTCAATTGGGCCATCGAATAGGCATAAAGAAGTGAAAGATGAAGTATTGAGTAGTAATTTTTTAGACAGGCTGCATGAGGGAGGTGCGATGTAATGAATAAAGATAATATTTATTCATCCATGGATGGATTAAGCAAAATATTGGATTATCATACGCCGGACGATATAGGGGAAGATGTCCACAAAAAGGATTATGATTTTGTTGCAAGAGTGGAAAATGGTACAAATATACTTCTTTATGGCGTTCCAGGTTCCGGTAAAAGCTGGACAATTACACATGAATATTGTAATGATGAGAAGAGAATGCAGCGATTGGTTTTTCATCCGGATTACACTTACTCGGACTTTATTGGTCAAATTCTTCCTAATGTAGAAGGTGGCAATGTTAGATATGCTTTTACACCGGGTCCATTTACTAGGATAATGAGGGAAGCATACACACATCCAGATAAAGAATATTTTCTCGTAATTGAAGAAATTAATCGTGGAAATGCTCCTGCAATTTTTGGAGAAGTATTTCAGCTTCTTGATCGTAAATCAAAACAACTTGAAGAAAATGATGATGGATATCCAGCTGGAACAAGTGAGTACGGGATAACCAATCAAGATATTGCAACCGTAGTTTATGATGATCCGTCGCATCCTGTACGTATTCCGTCAAATTTGTCGTTAATTGCGACAATGAATACCTCTGATCAAAATGTATTCACTTTAGATACAGCTTTCCAAAGGAGATGGGATATGAGGATGATAGAAAATTCTTTTGATAGGGCGGATCTATCATTCGCTAATAAAGCTATTTTGGATACGACGGTTACATGGAAGAAATTTTGCACAGCTATAAATGAAATTATACTTGAGAAGAATGTTAGAATGACATCTTCAGAAGATAAGAGACTAGGGGTTTATTTCGTTCATTACACCGACTTGGAATTTGATAATACTCCTATGGATAGTTTAACTGAAGAAGAAAAAACTGGTGTAATAAGGAACAACAGTCGCTTTCCGGAGAAAGTTCTGAAGTACCTGTGGGATGATGCATTTAAATTTAGACGTGAAGACATATTTGAAATTGATCAATATAACAGTCTCGAATCAGTGATTAACAAATTTATGTCTGAGACAGGGGATGAACGTTTTGGGGTGTTTAAGCAGGCAATTTTTGATGCAATAACACCAGATGAAAACAGCGAGGAATAAGGGTGATTTTGATATGGATCTGAATGCAGGAATTAGGAGTCGTTGTCACGTGAATACAAATGAAGAGGGCGATCGTTTTGTAGGGGTAAAGGCAGATACAGATGATGCAGTAGTTTATTTCCCTGTTGGATATAAATTGCCGGAAACAGATGAAAAGGCGAAGCAAGACGTGCTGCATCTTTTTCAGGTCCTTGGTGAATTCACAGAAAACCATGATCGTGTTTTAGCCATGAAAAAATTTGAGGCACCTCAGTCTGTTGACTTTCCAATTAACGCATATATGGAAGTAATCCATTATTTCTTGGAGAACAATGGGTATTACATGGAAAAGGATCCAGTGTACCATACAAGGGATCGCGGCAATGTAAATTGGACGAGAACATTTAGGACACAAAAACCTATAATTCAGTCAAATGGAAGCCCAGTATATACTAAATATACAGTAAGAGAATCTACTCCTAATGATAATAAGTTGATAACATATATTCATAAGTATTGTGTGTATGAGAGCTTTGATAAATTGGGGTGGTTGTTTACACCATATATGCCAGAACCCGCGCCAATTGATCTTGATATTAAACGGTTTGTCATGGTATTGAATGATAAGCTTGCAACAACAAACAATGATAAAGATAAAAGATTATTTTCTTCGATGAAGTCGATCTTGGAATATATCGACGAGAAAACAAGTAACAAGCAGTTTTATTTTGGAACTGATAATTTTCAAATAATATGGGAAAAATTGATTGATAGAGTTTTCGGAGTTAAGAATAAAAAAGATTTTTTCCCAAGAACAAAATGGAGACTTAAGTTCGGGAAAAACAAAGAAAAATATCCCCTGGAACCCGATACTATAATGATTATGGGAGATAATATATATGTGTTAGATGCAAAATACTATCGCTATGGAAGGACTGGCAATCCAAACCATTTGCCTGAATCAACATCTATTAACAAGCAGATCACATATGGTGAATACGTTTATAATCAAAAGCACATGAAAGATGAAAATCTATATAATGCATTTTTGATGCCATACAATGCGTATGATAATCCATTTGGTTTAAATGATCATTTTGTAAATGTTGGAGAAGCTATAGGAGAATGGAAAGGCGATGATCATCAATATGAAAGGATACAAGGGATTCTCGTAGATGTGAGATATTTAATGTACAACTACACCGGAAATCCTAGAAATAATATTATTGAATTATCCGAATCCATAGAAAGAGCATTATCTGAGAACAATGGATTATTGCCTAATAGTGATATGTAGGCTTCGGCAAGAGTGTGATAACTTGCCGGAGCTTTTTTAAATTCTGCCTTTTTTCTGCCTTAATCGATGTCGCCTTTGTTGAGCAGCGTTTGCACATTGATCACAACAATACTTTTTTGTGGTAAAGGTGGTTTTAACAAGAAAGTAATTTTCACATGATGGGTTTTCGCATTTACGATATAATTCAAGTTCTGGTTTCAGATAAAAAATAGAAAAGTAAATAGCATCCATCAATGTGTTTATTTGCCATGAAGGTCCCATCGTTAATGAATTGTATTCTGGGTATATCCCTGATAAATGAGCATTAATTTCTTCGCCAACAACATATTTGGCAAGTCGGATAAGAAAACTGTTGCAGCAATAAGTGCAGCAATAGAGCAGGCAAAGAAGGACTCGGTGTCCAAGTGGGGAGGCAAGGTTCCGGCAAACCTGAAGCTGCCTCTTAGAGACGGTGATATCGATAGGCCGGATGACGAAGCATATAAAGGTGCATATTTCTTTAATGCCAATTCTCGTCAGGCACCAC
>Ga0183096_1000938_pt1 | contig 29328 bp, 26 predicted proteins | sample Biomet5_FD_127791 | JGI IMG/M metagenome (GOLD analysis project Ga0183096, IMG submission 127791) | Microbial communities from bioreactor (seeded with sewage sludge) at LBNL, California, USA - Biofuel metagenome 5 (version 2) (version 3) | ecosystem: Engineered > Bioreactor > Anaerobic >... | reverse complement strand
CTTCTCCACATTGTCTTACGAGCTTAGCACAACTGCATTACTGCTGATGCACCTCATAATAGGGTTACCCCAAATGGAAAGGGTAGCACAAGGCAATTTATGACATAACTTCTTGTCGCACTTACAGAAAAATAGGCATACTGCTTAAGTTTTTATAGAAAGCAGGAACTAGGTAAAGACGACGTTCAGTAAATCCTAAACCGTTAATGCACATTGCCTTAATTACAGCAGAATGAGAAATGTTGTGGCCACTTTTCTGAGGAGAAGAGTGTCAATCGAATATGAACTATCGAGTTCGTCAAATACGCCAGCAATAAGGCCATAATGACTAAGATGAGTTGTGGATTCAGATCTAGGAGAGAGAGTCATTATGGCAAAATTAGGTGAGATTTTATAAAAAGTAAGTACACGATTTGAAAAATATTAAACCCAAAAAATTTACTGTGGGAAGGCAATATATTATATTAAAGAAACATATCTGATAGTCGTCTCTTCTTTAATGAGAAGTACTTGCGTATTTATTCTAAAAGCAGCCCAATGTCAAAAATTGTTGATTCTCAGTAGTGGTTTTACCTCTTTAAAGCAGCACAGCTTCCTCTTTCTAAAAGTACTTTTCTTCGAATTGATACAACAAGAACCTCGAATAGGTGTAGTAGATTGCGCCAAAAACTATAATTTTAATTTCTGAATTATTTTCAAAGCTAATGCCACAAGTATAATAAAAAATATTATTCTCAATATTATCGTTATTACTACAATGGTGTCTATCATTTATATTCCTCATATTCATAAATTTTGAATTTATTTTTGATTTTTCTTTATGTTACTATAATTTCAACTCATCAAATATATTTATTTTTTGAAACGTTTGAGTTCTATACCGCATATTAATAGCAAATAATGTTTATTATTAACTATTATTTCCTTTTTTCTATCGAAGTTGAATTTTAATACCCCAAGACTAAATTATCGCACGAGCCCATCCCAAAATTTGATCTAATCTTATTATTGCTGCCACCATTTACAACTCCAAGGTACGATATTTCTTTGATTTCATATCTTGGAAACACTTTCTTGCATGACTTTATCCAGTTAAAGAACCATTTTATTGCACTTTTCTTTTTGTATTCTTCCTGATTTACCTTTATTGGTCTTCCTCTCTTCTTTTTCTTCTGATTTTTCTTGTTTACTGTATATTTGACTTTATTCCTCTTTTTCGGTTATATTCCCTAATCTTAGCTGTATCATACATCCATCGGCTGTCTTACTTTTTTGTAGCCATCATATTCGGTGGTTCTCCTTTTTTAGCTGGAATATACTTTGTATCAGTAAAGCAATGAGATAGATCTATTTTCTTCAAGTCGTAACCTTTGTTTAAGAGCTCATTGAAAATTTTCAGATATGTGTACTATGTTCACAAAAATAGAGATGGAACCTATGAACTGTTGACTTAGATCCCTAGCAACGGGGAACATCTTTTCACGTACAACCTGTCATAACAACGTACAAATACCGTTCATTAACTTACTCATATCTGCACACGGCCTTCCTGCATGTGGTTTATGTGGAGAAAGATAAGGCTCTATGGACTCCCAGAAAGCATCATCGATTTCACGGAAAGACATTAAAGTAAATTTATAATTTCAATATAATATTACTTTTGGGATTGGCTCCATAATTATTTATAGAAGTTGACCTCTTTTTCATTAGGGGTGTATGAAATTTTTAATAGGGTGCTTTTTGAATTTAAATCAGTAATTATCGAGAAAAGATGAGGTGATAAGATTAACAGAATTCGTATTTTGAACTTTTGGTGTGTCTCGTTTGTATATTTAATATTAAGTTTGGCGACAATTTCTATTTGTACGGCAGAATCATTGGATTTAGAAAACAAATTCAATGATACTGAATATAATATACAGTTGAAAGATATGATAGTAGAAATCAACAAACTCGATGATGATGTTGGGCTAGGGAGAATCACTCAGGAAACTGCTAATAAAACAGCAGCTTCTCTTATAGATGATCCACGATATAACCAAGTTAAATTGAAAAAGCAAATTGATGAAAGAGACCATGAAATTTTACTACGCGACAAAAGTAGGTTCAATGATACTGAATATAATATACAGTTGAAAGATATGATAGTAGAAATCAACAAACTCAATGATGATGTTGAGCTAGGGAGAATCACTCAGGAAACTGCTAATAAAACAGTAGCTTCTCTTATAGATGATCCACGATATAACCAAGTTAAATTGAAAAAACAGATTGTTGAAAGAGAACACGAAATTCTGCTACGCAATGAAAGGCCACCGCTCCCAAATTGTACAGCTTCATTAACTAATAGTTTATTAAACCCTATAGGTCTTTCAAATACTATTTATTACTACCCCTACGTAGGGGAAATGCGAGTATATAGTGACGGATGGGGAGTAGGCTATGCTGAAGCTATAAAACATGAAGCAACTACATCTGATCCCGACCAGTATGTGAGGGTTGCAGCTCGGGTCGAGGGTGCTGGTTCATATTATGCAGATGGATATATGTTCAGTTATACTTCAACCCAACAACCTCCATCAGGTAATGCAAATGTAGGCGTTGATTTTGATTGGATTGGAGGTTGCGTGTTTCCTGACGATTGTACTATAGACTTTGTTCTGTGGGAATTAGTAGAAGTGGGACCACTAGAATACCAATGGGTTAAGGCTGGTGAAGATCAAGATGTAGTTAGCTTAACTGGCATAACGTCTGCAATTGACGACCCTTCTGATGCGAGTGGAAGTTTTTCAAATTATATGGACGGTAATATTTTATTATATTGCTTCGCTCTCGAAGTCCATACAAACGCGAGTTGTATTGGTTCTGCGTCTTCAGCTAATTTTGGATTTGCTGATATTACTAGAACTTCTAGAGTAAAATGGAATCAAGGGAGGATAATTTACTAATCTTTGAGCTTATCCCAAAATCCATTGTATTTAATCACGAAAGATAACTATTCAGCCTGACAAAACAACCCACTTTCCGCAGTAAAATCTCAGATTTTATAATTTTTCCTGCTATCGATTTTCAATCTAGTGTCGAGTCAACCGCAAAATGTCGTATAAAATCAATTGCAATTATTCGGAAATCGGTAAATCCTTGAGAATTGACGCGACACTAGCACGGATCTACTGAACTTTTATGCAGAAGGTAAAAGCAACTATATGGTGTATTCAGAGACCAAAATTTTCAAAAAATACTGCGGAACGTAGGTAATATCTTCGAAAAGCTGGATATGATACGGAAAAAGTACTATTCTGAAAATAATACTCGGGAAATAGTACTCCGAAAAATAAAACTCAGGAAATATGAGAATCTAAAAATAGTAATCAGGAGGGTAATTTATTCCAATCTGACCCTAAAAGACAGATATACTTGTTTGTCAGATTAGATTAATAACCCTCACTATGCTACCAATTTACTTTGTTTTATCTATTCTTACTTCTATACAGGAAAATACAGAATAAACATACAATGCCACTGGCTATAGTAAATCCCGGAGACTTTGTACTTTCTTCAGCTCCCTTATTTTCAATAGTATTTGCATTACTACTTGCGTTACTACCTTCATTAATGCCTGTACTACTGCCTGCGTTACTGCCCGTAGTATTATTTGTGGCTACCTGAGCAGGTTCTGCAGCTATTGTGTTGCCTTCATCTCTTGTGCCGGTTATTGCTAAGGAAGAGTAGCCAAGTACGTTTGCTGTGAAATGCAAGAACTGATCATCTTCACCTGTTAGACTTACTGGCAGTTCCACCCATTCTTTTTTCTCATCATCATACCAGTCAAGTATAATCGAGGACTTGTTTATGTTACTCTCATCTACCCATGAGGTATTAACTTTAAAATTGACAGTTGGACTCTCAATACTCTTTGAGGTGCCATAGCCACCGTTTCCAACCCATATATTGAATGATTTGTAGACGATACCTTCAGGAAGCTCGGAAACCAGGCTCGACTTATTTTTCAGTTCCTCTACTATTGTAGTGGTCTTTCCTACGGTTTTTGTTGATCTGAATGTTATCGATTCAACGCAGGTTACATTATTTGTAAAATTAAAATTCACATCATTTCCACTGGAAATAAAGTTCTGTAAAGTCTCTTTTACCCGGACGTTATTCGCTGGTTCAGGGGACCCACCAACGCCACCACTGCTACCTCCACTCTTGTGGCTGTGCCCTCCGCTACTGTCACTGTCACTATCGCTTTCGCTGTTGCTATCACTTTCGCTGTTACTGTCACTTTCGCTGATAGTATCGCTGTTACTGTTACTGTCGCTGGAATTGCTTTCTTCCAGTACGTTTATTGTACTGATTGTTGAGGCCGTTTTGTTTTCATTAACTACTGTCAGGTTGACATCATAGTTTCCGGGAGAAGAATAAGTGTGCATTGGATTTTGCTCGGTTGAGGTTTCTCCGTCTCCAAAGTTCCAGTACCATTCATTTGCATTTTGCGACAGGTCTGTAAATTGCACAGAGAGAGGTGCATAGCCGCTCGTGGTATCTGCATCAAAGTCCGCTACAGGAAGAATTTCTTCTTGACCCGGTTCTCCCTCTACAGTCATACTTAGAGATTTTGAGTTCGAGCCATTTTCATTATTTACGGTCAGGACAACAGTATAGCTTCCGGCTGAAACATAGGTATAAGCTGGATTCTGCTCGGTTGAGGTAGTTCCATCTCCAAAATTCCAGTTCCATTCGTTTGCATTTTGCGACAGATCCGTAAATTGCACAGAGAGAGGAGCAAAGCCACTCGTAGTATCTGCATCAAAGTTCGCTACAGGAAGGATTTTTTCTTGATCCGGTTCTCCGTTCACAGTTATACTTAGAGATTTCGAGCTCGAGCCATTTCCATTATTTACGGTCAGGACAACAGTATAGCTTCCGGCTGAAACATAGGTATAAGCTGGATTCTTCTTGTTTGAGGTAGCTCCGTCTCCAAAGTTCCAGCTCCATTCGTTTGCATTCTGCGATAGATCTGTAAATTGCACAGAGAGAGGAGCAGAGCCACTGACAGTGTCAGCATTAAAGTTTGCTACAGGTAAAACTTTTTCTGGAGCGGGTTCGCTCTGAACAATTACTTTTTGAGTCTTTGAGCTTGAGCCCTTTTCATTTTTCACAGTCAGGACAACATTATAGTTTCCAGCTTCAGAGTATGTATGCTTTGGGTTCTTATCTGCTGAAGTACTTCCATCTCCAAAACTCCAGGACCAGGAAGTTGCGTCTGTACTTTTGTCAGTGAATACTACGTTTAATGGGGCTTTTCCAGAGGTAGGAGACATAGAGAATGCAGCAACCGGCAGGTTTACATCGTTCTCTGCGTCATCATTTCCTGTATCATCGCTTCCACCAGAGTTCCATCTTGCATAATACGGCAATCCTTCTTGATACACGCCACTAACACTTTCTGTTGTAACTGTTTTTGTATCAAAAGATGTGTCTATGAACTGCCCATTTCCTATGTATATTCCCACGTGGCTGACAAGCCAGTAATTTCTGTTATTTTTAGTAATGTCTTTTTTCCAAAAAATTACATCTCCAGGCGTGGGAGAAGCTGTAGTAACATAATATGCATTTTTTTTCATATTAGGCACAGTTTGGAACACTATGTCTTTGGCTCCGGCTTGCTTGTATACTTGATAAACTAAGTGAGAACAATCAATGCCCGATCGGCTGTTGCCGCCATGTACGGATTTAACTCCAATCCAGCTTTTTGCGGCTGCAACGACTGTAGACTCGGATGTTCCTGCAGGAGCTGCTGATGCAAGGGGTATGAATGCTATTAAGATAGCTACAAGGAGTATGGCCATTAATTGATGTTTATTTATCTTCATTTTTGCTCAGTGCCCGTACTTTACTAACTTAGTTGTACTATCTGCATTTTATTATCATTAGAGTAACGCAACGACTCAACTGAACTTTTAAAAACATAACTCAATTTGAATGTAAACCTGGTACCAGTACTTATTTATGAACGTGAAATTGAATACATTGATGACTTTGCATTTATAATCATTCAGTCGGATTTATCCAGTATCCTCTTCCCCAGATATCTAGCTTTTCCTTTATGGAACTGGCTTTTTTAAAAAACGTGTCAGCAACTTTTGCCTTAAAATGTAGTTACAAATGTAGTTACTCTGGCGCATACTGTATATCCAGCAGTTTAAATTTAGAGTTCTGAGACAATGAAAAGAGATAATAAAAATAAAGCGTTTAAAGCCTTTAATTTAAAAAAAGAATTCGTTTATTACTGATGATTATTATAGGATATCCTTGTTAAATAGGGCGGCTATTAATAATTGATTTTATAACAACGTAAAATAAGAATGTAAATAAGAATAAGAGTAACTGCACAAATACCTGAACTGCAATTGAGATTTAGAATTTATCTTATCTGGCTCTCTGACATTCCGATTTTCTTACCTTTTCAGCATTATTTCATTTTTAGTATTTTTAGTAACTATTCAGGGTATATTTAGCTGCGCTCCTTTGAGCGCCGCGAGAATACCCTCTAAAACAGGTAAACCATTCTTTCTTATTGTGGAAATATATGCTCTAATTCTGCAGAAAGCTTCCGCTCCCCGTGTAGTTCTGAAAGTTCCTGATATTTTCTGCTGTAGTTTCATCATCCTGACATCTCTTTCTGCTTGATTATTCTCAAACGGAACTTTCAAGTCTGTCAGGAATCTCAGAATCTTTTCTTTATGTTCGATAAACCTATCAAGCAGATTCCTTGCTTTGGTTTTTGGATACATACCACGTTTTCCTTGTCTTTCAGGATTTAGAGAAGGTGGATTTTCTTCAATTCCTTTCGCGACTACAGTATCGAACCTTTTTTCTAATGCCTTAACTTGCTCAAAATCCAGATCTTTGACCTGCTCTTTGCACTCATCAGTATACTTTTTCATTTCAGATAACAGCTCATTCATATCTTTAGCCCATTGCTGTTTATAATTCTCCTCAATTCCAATAAGTTCTCTTTGGAGATGGGCATTGCAAAGAGCATGATCACAATTATAACCGTTGTAAGGTTTCCATCCATCATGAACTGCTACCCCTTTAAACTCTGGAAGAATTCCCATAGCATCAATAGCTTCTGATCCTCTTTTTGGATGAGCAAAATAACACGTGTATTTGTCAGTAGAAGCTACATGAAGCCAATGTCTTTTTCCGTGAACTTTCATTCCAGTTTCATCACAATGGATAACAGGAGAAGAGAGTAACTTTTCTCGAATTACGTTTTCAAATTCTTCAAGGTTCTGGAAACATTCTCTTTCTGCTTTAATAATAGTAGCAGAACAGATTTTTATCCCCATTACATCATGAAACAATTCAGAAATCCTTTCGTAAGGAATGAAATGGTGATTTTTAAAGTAAATTGCTGAAGCTAAGATATTAGGGCCATATTGAACTGGAGAATTTACTGATTCTGGAAAGTTAGCTTTATTTAATCTTCCACAGAAAGGACAGATCTTAATCTGACTTTGATGTTCTGTAACAATAAGATTTACAGGTGGAATATCAAAAAACTGTCTTATCTCATAAGCTTCAACTTCAACATCCTCAAGATTATGGCCGCATTCTTCGCAGCAGTTCAAAGAATGCTCTATTACCTAATCAGGATTATCAACCATTTTAAGAGTTGTTCCTGGATGACCTTCTTGACCTCCAGGTTTCTTACCACTCTGTTTACGCAGCTCTTGGGATTAGGTTTTACTTTGGAAAAATAGTCACTAGAAGGAGGTTTACTGCTGTTTCGGCTGTTTTGATTTAAGCGAGATTCTAAGGCTGTCAATCTTTCAGTGAGGTCTTTAATTTGAGACTCAAGACTTATAATATAAGCAATAACTTCAGGGTTTGAAGCACACTGGGCAAGAATCTCTTCGCGTTTCATTAAAGGTAAGAATAACTCATTGTAGATCCAATTTTTCCTCAAAAAGAGGAAAAATTGTGTAGCTCTAAAAAAGCTACCTGAATAGTTACAAGTATTATTGAATATATTTAAAAAATAGGAAATGTATTCGTTTCATCAGTCTTGGCCAATAATTAACCAGTTCACTACCTATAGTCACGAGGCTAAATAATGCAACTGCTCAAATGAGATACAATGAGTTTTTGTTGCAACAATTACAGGCGTGGCTATAACTTCAATTGAAGATAATAAATATAAATAAAGGGGAAAATTATTTGGACTGTTTCTCTGCGAAGATCCTTATTCTCTCTTTATAATTTTTAATTTTCCAGGCTTGTTCTCCTTTGTGGAGTAGTCCCAGATCCCTAGCCCTAGAATGAGCCACCTGACAGAGATAATCCACAGGAGTATCCAGTGTACCATGTTCCATCCAGGACCTGCCTGGACACTGCTCACAGAGCCCCATTAAGAAACAACGGCTGCATCGGGCAAGATAATCAGGATTCTGAGCTTTCATCTCTTTCACTTGAGGGAAAAACTCGACCAAGGCATCTCGCAAAGACCCAGCCTTGAGGTTGTAAACAACATCTGGATGGCGGAGAAGCATACAGGGCTGGAAATTACCATACGCATCAACGCATCCCCCGTGGCCCATACCACAGGAAAATAACTTATCGACGGGGACTTTCATGAACTTGGTACAGAACTGTTTCATTTCCTGGAGATATCTATTCCGGTCCCTGCTAAGTACCTGAGCTGCTTCTTCAGGAGGAACTCTTAATTTTTTGATCAGCTGGTTCTTCTGCTCCGAATCACGCCTGGCTCTGAGATCAAAAAAGGCCGAATAAGTAGGGGCTTGATCCATCCAGGGAATAGCGGAAGCCCAGCTCTCAAACTCATCCAGTTCGCCTTTATTTTGTGGCAGGAAAGCGGCTTTGACAATAAAAGGAATTTTCCTTTCCAGAAGCAGTTTTATGCCCTTCATAGCAGCCTGAAAGGATCCGGGTGTCCTTGTCACAGACTCATATGATTTCTTTGACATACCATAAACCGAAATTTCTATCTTTTCCAGAGGAGGGATACGAGAAAATAGATCGGCTAGATGGGGAGCGATAAGAGTAGCGTTAGTAAAGAGCAATACTTTCAGGCCAAGTTTCCTGGCAAAAATATATATCTCCTCAAAATCCTCACGCAATAATGGTTCGCCACCTGTAAACCTAACTCTGAGACAGCCAAGAGAAGCAGCTTCTGTTAGAATATTTTTTATTTCCTCAGTAGTGAGCTCTTTCTTTTTTGCAGGATCATCAACAGGCAAATTTATGTAGCAGTGGATGCAGTTGTTGTTACATCGTTCAGTAAGTTCCATATCCAGACTGCCCAGGAGTGAATGAATCTGAAAAGGAATTTCAGTAGTTTCTCTTATATAACTGGTCATATCATCAGCTCCTGTAAAATAAATTTTCTAATTGTTCTATGATTTCTCCGGTTAGATCGAACTTAAGCCTGTAACAGGGAATTTCTCGAGCGACTTCGCTTACAGTGTTTAAAGTTTTGTTCCACCATTCTGTACTCTCGGCAGGTCTTATCACGCAGGGAAGCAATTTCGTTGTTACCTCAAGCCTGTCTTCCAATGGGATTATCAGATTTTCTTTAGCTTTCTCTAAAAACATTATAGCTCCCAGAGGTGCAGAAACTGGCAGGACTTCATGAGGATTCTCTGTATAAACCCAGGTACCGTAGATCATGTATCCATCTGGACACTTACGCACTATATTTCGATCATTACAGAGTGGTTTAATCTTCTCGTTCAAAAGGGCCATGTTTCGTAATGTTGATTTTCCTGCACCTGAATGACCTACAAAAAGTATACCTTTGCCTCCGATAACTACTCCGCTGGAATGCAAAAAAAAGCCACCTTGATCAGCAAGAACATGTGCAAGTGAAATCTGACTAAGGAAGATATCATCCGTATCAAAATAGGTAAAATCTTCATCTCTCGTCCTGGTTATCTCGTCACTATATATTTTGACTTTTCTATGGTCCTTGTTGAATATTGCAATCTTTTCTGCCTCCTTGCTGTCCTGCGACGAACTCAGATATATCCAGGAACTCTTTTTTCTGCGTACTTCCCAGCTTCCCCTCTGATATACTACTGTCCCAAGATCTTTTTCATCCAAATGTGGCATTTCAAAATGATGCTGGATGTTGATTATATCCTTACCCGGTTCATCTGTCTGAAAAAGACAGAAAGTTGGAGGAAAAGTCTCTTCTGTTATCAGTAGATCTGATTCTATCTTGATAGTGACATCGGCGAATTTGAAGTAACGACAGTGATTTCTTTCCCAATCATCTCTGAATTTTCTATTTTCCTTGGCCACTTTGCATAGATATTCTACTGGGGCTGAAAAACGTTCGTGTTCCAGATAGCCATAAACCGGGCACCATCTACATTCACTTCTCAAATCACAGGAACCACAGTTATCTCTATACTCCTGATCCCCCTTCACTTTGTCTTTCAGAGAGGGGATGAATGTTTCCCAGCACTCCTGAAAGCTGCCCTTTCGAAGGTCATAACGGAGAGATGGATCTTTTATAAAAGAGCAGAAGCTCATGTGTCCATAGGGATCAATATGAAAATCGCGTCTATGATCTATGCAAGAGGCAAACAACCAGTCTTCTGCTAAAGGGCAGGAATAATCTTCTTGTTCACTTTCTTCATCTGATATTTGCGGTTTGTCTAACTTGACTACTTCTCTGGGATCAAGCCTCTGGAGCTTTATCTCTTCGTTTTTCCTGGGATCTCCTTCAGCAGAGAGAAATAGCCAGGCTGCCCCAACTCTCCAGTGGGGACTAAGCGATTTGGCCAGCTTGACCATTTCCTTATACTGGTGGTAGTTATCTTTCATGGGGACGAGCTGAACAATAAACTCGGCTCTGGCTTCCTGAAGGAGCTTAAATCCTTTCATTGTGGCCTGGAAGGAACCTGGATTTCGGGTTATATGATCATGTATCTCGGCAGTAGCACCATAAAGGGCGATCATTTTTTTCCCTTTCCTTTTCATTAGCTCAGCAATCTCAGGAGTGATAAGTGTCCCATTAGTATTTATGGAGTATGAGCCGGATTTTTTGGTGATGTAGTCAAAGATTTCCGGAAAATCGGGCCTAAGCATCGGCTCGCCTCCTGAGATAGCCCATTCCCTACACCCCAATTTTCTGGCCTCGTCGACGATGGTCTTGATCTCGTCTGTACTGAGCTCATTCTGTTTCTCCGGGCCTTTAGGAGGAACCCTTAGCCAGCAATGTAGACAGTTATTGTTGCAGCGATAGGTAATATCAAGATTGCCTCGAAGGGGCAAACGGGGAATAATATCTATTTCTTTAAATTTCGTGTAGTCTTGCATAGAACTCCTCTTCCCACTATTATTGAGCATACTCTCTGACATTGTATATTTGAAAATTTTTTGCTCAAATTGCGTTTAAAATGCCAAAAAATTTCTGGAATAAATATCTATGCAGGCTGTCTCAAAACTCAACAAATTTCTATAATTAGGTAAGATGTTTTTTACTTTAAATTTGAATAGAAAACTATTCTAAAATTCAGGTATGAATTATCCATAGTAAAATATTTTATTCCAATTGGATACTCAAATGTAGTTTTGAAACAGCTTGTATGATTATAATTTACCTAATAATTTACACTCAATTTTTCAAAATAATTGAAATTATAGGCCAATGGACTTTCCATATCAAATACTTCTGTTTAATCGTGAATCTTCATGTAAACAACTATGAATTCAAAGTGAGATGGTTTGACTGTAAAGTAAGACTAATTGGAATTTTAAAAAATTAATTAAAAGAATATTTAGAAGATGTTATTAGAAATATTAATATATAGTTTTTACTCTGTCTTTTTGTAGCAATATACAAAGAACTCTATAATGTATGATAATTTTGGATATTTTTCTTTTATTCTGACTTTGACAGTTAACTAAAAATAAATGCTCTTTGTTTTGATTTATTCGGTCAAATGAGTATAAATACAAAACAAAGAGCCTTTCCTACGATTTCGAAAAAATATATGTCTCTGTTGGAACACTGCTTGCTGTCCAATTTTACTAAAAAACTTCATTTCTTTGATGTTTTTAGCAAGCATAAAATAAGCCAGACCTTGAAAAATCCAAACCTGATAAACCTGAGCCATAAGTACCATAACCTGGGTCAAAACTTGAAAGACCAGAATCTAAATCCTGCCCATGTTGATTGCACTCCCATAAGGCATCAAAATTTTCAATAAAAACAGCCCATTTCTGGAGGAGAGCTTTCCGCAAAATAAGGTTAAGAGCCTCGCCTTCCGCACCTTTTGGAAAAGCCCCGGCATCTGTAAGAAGCAAGTTTTACTCTGAGTTCCCTGCAGCACACCTCAAACGCAAGCTTTTTTCCTGTCTCTGACGGCCTGTAATAGAAAAACATAAGCCTAGAACCTTCTTCAATTCTCCATTTTACCGCTTCAAGCAGGTATTTTTTTCTGTTCATCCGGGATAATAAGTTCGTCAAAAAACCTGACAGGCTTTACCAGCGTTGAAAACCGGGAAATTTTCGGGTCAGTCTCATCCGAATTCAGCAAAAAAGCAACTATCCTCTCATCCAGTTTAACGAACCTTGACAGCAGAGGAGGATTTGCATCCACACCGTCCCCAACAGGAGAAACAAACCTGTTCCCCAGCAGAGGAACAAACGGGGAAAAGTATTTCCTCACCTCAAGTTTCTCCTCAAGGCCGGCGCAGAGAAGCTCAAGCAGCATTCCATTCTTGGCTACTTTTCTGTCAGATTTCAGTAACACAGTTCTAACTCAAACAAACTCCTTATATAAATCACATCTCATGCAGTCAGCACAATGATTCCCCTCTCTGTCTTTACTTCTACGGAGCTCAGCTGCAGCTTGCACCATCTCTGCGCGAGTTTTGTCGTGAAGGTCTTCCAGTACTTTAAACCGCCTTGACTTAAGCTCATAGCAGTTTGGATTTTTAGCAATCTCAAGATCGAGATTTCGCAGTTTCAAAGCGACATCAACAATATACTTACTCTGGTCAACAATGTGCTCATCTATAACGCTCATATAGTTTCTCCACTCTATGAAATAACTCTTTGAAACAAAAGGCTCGACGGTCTGGCCAGTTCGATCTGTTCTCTGTCAGCGTTTCCATCTGAGTCTTCGAGTTCTTTCTATCTTTTTCGCCGCGTTATTTTTCTCATAGATTATTAATTATTCTATAAATAAAATATATAAAAGTTTCTAATCAGAGTATATGGGAATCCTAACACTTTTGACTACGAAAAAGAATACATAAGGAACCGTCATCGCCGTGCGCAATCACATAAAGCTGACTGTTTTATCCCAAAATTATTTCTCGTTTTTTATTTTTTTATTTTAATTATATATAGTATACAGCTGACCTACTATTTTACTCCAACTTCTAACTTGTTTTATTTTACATGATAATTTCAGACTCAGTACCAAAATGAAATTGAAACTTACTTAACGTTTAACTTTTTGCGCCGTCTGCTGTTGTATCGTGTATTGAACTTCCAATGGTTTTGAATCTACGAAATTATTTCAGGATACAACAGTTGAATTGATTCTATAAACATTTTATAAAATATAAACTGTTGATAAATATTTTATATGATGGTATGCATACCTTATTTGACTCAATCACTCAAATAGGTCGCTCGAAATCATCTGATCAGATCAGTGTCAAGAAAATTATTAAAAAGTTGTTAAAATTCTCACGAAACTTCGGTACTTAAAATTTCAGTACTCAGTTACGGTTGCTATGTTTCATCAGAAGTTCACAAAAAGGTAGTGGATATTTGAGAGATAAGAATGACTGCATCGGATAGGTGGGGAAAACCGGTAGTTCGTATTGCATTCCTGCTCTGCATACTCAGTTTTTTGCTGATGGTACATGCCGGGTATGAGTACAAAAACAGCAAGACGGATGAACTAATTCTTGAAGACGCAAAGGTAGATGCGCATAACAAGGCCGAAGGCGCCTTGAAAAATATCTCGGGGGAACTTAATTCTACGAGCCTTCTTGTTGAAGGAATTGCAAAGGACATACGTTCCGAAGAACTGAATAACGATCCCATGATCACAAAACGCATTCTGGATAAAATGGACGGCAATCCCAATATTTTCAGCATTGTCATTGCATATTCCCCTGAAGTCCATAATGGGAATTGTACTTTGATTCACTGCAAAAGGAATGGTTCGAATCTCGAGACGTCTTCTACCCTTCCCTACGATTACGCGAATAGCAGTGAAAAAACAGCTGCATGGTACTGCAATCCCATGGAAAGGAGATGTTCGGGATGGAACTCGCCTTATTTCGGGATTGTAGATGGCGTTTATCAGATCGATTATTCGGCTCCTTTTTATCTAAAGGAATTCAAGAACGGGAGTGAAGCTGCAGGAGTCGTGTGTGCGAGTCATTCCCTTGAAGGGGTAAGAGAGCAGGTAGGAAGTCTTGACCTGGGAGATACGGGTTACGGTTTTATTCTTTCCGAGGAAGGAGTAATTATTTCATATCCTGTCCAGGAGTATCTGTTCAGGAACATTAACGAACTGGCAAAAGAAGACATCTGTCTCGGTCTTATAAGTGAAAATTTTTGTAAGAACGTCACAGATAGGGTTGTAAATAATCCAGGGACAGGGCAATCTTCCTGGTTGTTTTATGAAAATGTCTCATCTACAAACTGGACCATGGGGATTGTCCTTCCCCAGGAAGAAATTCTGCTGAACAAAGAGATCGAGCAGGATTGTTCCGTAATTAAGTTCGTGCTCACAACTTTTGCTTTTCTATTCTTTCTATCCGTACTTTTTGTCTCCCTTCAAAGACATGACGATAAAAATCTCTGGATGCTGGCTTTTGTTTTTTCATTCCTTTGCATCCTGGGAATGGGAATCATCTGGCACCTTACTTTAAATGAATCCTCGCTTCAGGATCGAAATGAGAATATTATAGTTTTCGACAGTGCCGACGTTGAGACGGTACTCCAGGATTGCAATACGAACCCGAAAACTCCCCGGATTCCCACAGGGGTTTTTATTCAGTCCCTGGAGTTTTCGACTGCTAATGACGTCATCATGACCGGGTATATATGGCAAAACGTCTCAGGGCTGGTTAATGAGACGACTTCTCCAAGCTTTAGTTTCCCGGAAGCAAAAGAAACCACAATTGAAAGTGCCTATATGGATGAGGAGAAAGGCATTGTTGGCTGGCATTTCGTGACTACTCTGCGCCAGCAGTTCAATTATTCCAGATACCCGTTTGATGAGGAAGATGTATGGATTAAATTCTGGAACAACGCTTCAGAAGAGAGCGTCCTGGTGCCGGATTTTGATGCCTATGAAAGCCTGGCTCCGGAAAAACTTCCCGGCCTGGAACGTTCTATCGTGCTTGAAGGCTGGGAGCCGCAAAAAACTTATTTCAGTTACAGGGTGAATTCTTACAATACCAACTTCGGGATAGAAAATTTCAAACATACTAACGTATCCGAACTTTACTTCAATATCGATATCAAAAGGGACTTTAAGTCTCCATTTGTTTCTGACATGCTGCCCATAATGGTGGTTGCCGCTCTTCTATTTGTAGTACTCGCAATAACGACCAAAGAAGAAAGGAAAAATCAGTTCGGGTTCAACTCTTCCGGAGTTCTGGCCTACTGCGCCTCCCTCTTTTTTGTTCTTATCATTTCCCACGCCTCTCTCAGGAATAAAATCCCAACTGACAGTATCATCTACCTTGAATATTTTTACCTTATAATGTACGTGGCAATCCTGGCCGTTTCCTTGAATTCAATAGCTTTTGCATCGCATATGGATATTCCTTTTATTGATACAAAGGACAACCTGTACGTGAGGTTGGTGTACTGGCCTGTCATTATGGGGGTTCTGTTGCTTATTACGCTCCTGAATTTTTATTAAAGGGTTAATTTCATTCAAAAGTTTGTTTTGTTATCCTATCCCCGCAATATCCATTTTACCTTTTTTGTGAGTAAGGAGCAGGAAAGTCTGGATCTAATAGGGGCCAGCATGAAAAATATGATAAAAAAGAGCTTATCTAATACTCGTATCCGACTGCATTATTCCGAATATGTTTCTCTCGGTGTCAAGGCAATATGCGTACCAGCCGACTCCACGTATTGGCTTTTTTTCCATAGTGATTTTACCACCGTGTTTCTGTATCCTGCTAAGGTATTCATCGATATCCGGGACGTCTATTGTGCAGATATAGGTACTTATCGGCGTATCTGCCTTTGGTTCTATTCCCTGCCTTTTCATCAGGCCACCGTCGATTCCCGGCTCATCTCCCTTGCCGGTGATCACGTTCCAGTATTCCATCGAACCTTCCGACCTCTCGATTTTCCAGCCGAACACATCCTGATAGAATTTCTTAGCCCTCGCAATGTCTCCTGCATATATCTCAAAATGAATTACTCTTGGCGTGAGAATTACCCCCTGTCTTATTAGATAATTTGGACGATATTCATATATTAATTTAGGTTTTATTTTAAACACTTAGTTTCCTGATCCAGAACGGTGTATAGAACTCAGAAAAAACTATTAGGATATACTCAAGAAATTCTTAGGGTATACTCAGGAAACTATTTAGAGGATTCTCATAAAATTCTTAGGTAATTAGAAGATCCAGGCTGGCTTTTTCGCTTTGTTGCTCTTTCCTTTATTCTAACACTTAACTTTTCTACCAAACTGGCTAAGATTCTGGCTTTTGAGCAGCTTTTGAGCAAAGAATTAAATAAAAATGTTAACTGTTCTTTTTAGCTAAAAACTGAGCAACATATTCAGTGAAAAGTTCCATATCTTCAACGCCATTTTGCAGATTGTCGTAGAGCCTATCTAGCTCTATTTTCGCATACATATGTACGAGCACATTTCTGAATCCTGCAGCAGGTTCAATTTTTCGGGCAAAGGCTTCAGGAAGGACACCGATTTCTCCAAGAGTGCGGAGTATTTCCTTGTAACTCTCAGGGCGTTTTATTTTCTCCTCTGAAATAATAATTTCCCCAATATCAAGCATACACTCCAGTGAGACTTGCAAATATCTTTCTACAGCTCCTCTGAGCATGTAGTTATTCTCAACTTCTTCAAGGCTATACTGTTGAAGATCCTTCAGTCTGGTTATGTATTCTTCAATGAGTTCAAGCTTGTCGATTATTTCCTGCCTCATTTAAACCTTCCTTTTGACATCCTTTCAATAGTCCTTTTCATATGCCTTTCAATATAGTACTGCTCATCATAATATCTTGACATTATCCGTGTTTCAAAACTCACCCTTTTCTTTTCATCGGACTTCAAAATAATTCCATCGCGTATAATATTGAATGCCAGAAGCAGAGGAGAATTATTGAGTACGACAAGGTCCACATTTTTAGTTTTCAGAAGGTCTCCCAGATCAACTATCAACTTCAGTTGAAGGTCAAAAGCTTCTTTTTTTGTAAGGGCATCGTCAAAAAGAACAGCGATATCTATATCACTCAGGCAACTTGCTTCTCCACGGGCGGTTGAACCGAACAGGTAAGCAACCACAACACTAGCTTCGCCTGAGAAAAATTCGTTAAGTTTTGTTTCAAGCTCTTTCGAGCCCATTTGTATAATTCCTGGCTGCATATCATCAACCGTAAGGTGTTAACGTGTCTAGTCAGTTTCGTATCTTACGCTTACTTTCGGTTTATAACTTATGCAGCTTAAAACTTCTCTCTACAAGCTGTCTCAAAACTCTGCCAGATCGTACATTAGCATAAAACATAAGCATAAAACTCTTTAAACTTACTACCTTTCTTGCTGCTGATTGAGCAATCTATGTCAAAATCCATCTTGCTCTCTTTGATCCTCTCCTTATGATTCTTCATCCTACCGCTGCTTACAAGAAGACTCCCTTTTTTGCTGCATCTTGCGCTGATTTTGCTGAGGGTTATGGATTAAAAGGAGTGTGTGAGGTATTTTTTATCGAATCTTCTGGCTTTAGCTGGGCTGCGGGGATGAGGGTGAAGGAATGAAGAAATTTGAGCAAAAAAATAAGGAAGTAGAGTTTGAAGAAAAAGTTGGAAGAAGAAAGGGGTTATGGAGGAAGAAAGGGGTTATGGAGAAGATAGATTACTTTCCTGCTGCTAATTCCGGAGATTTCAGATATAAATAACAGCTTCATTAACTTGTTACAGGCTCTAGCGGAATGATATACGGACCCTCTCCATCGTCTTTCACCAGAGCTCGTACACCATAGACCTCTTTTATATTCTCTACGGTGAGAACTGAAGCAGGGTTCCCAACGGCAAATATTTTGCCCTCTTTCATCATGATTATTCTATCGGCATATCTCGAAGCCAGATTCAAGTCGTGAAGTGCCATGATTGCAGAGATTCCTTTGTTCTTCACGATGTTCTTAATAATTCCCATGACTTCAAGTTGATGCCTTATATCAAGATTGCTGGTTGGCTCGTCGAGAAGAAGAATATTTGCTTTCTGTGCAAGTGCCCGTGCGATAAGTACTTTTTGTTGCTGACCTCCACTGATTTCTTTAATATCTCTCATGGCAAACTCCGTTATACCAAGTAATTCCAGCACTTCCAGTACACAATCCAGGTCTTCTTTACTGCTTTTCCATCCAAGATACGGACGTCTGCCCATAAGAACAGTATCTATAACAGAAGCAGGAAAAACACCTTCAAGACTCTGCGGTACATAGCCCATTTTCCTTGCAATCTCCATTCTACCCATTTTACTGACATTGTGATCGTCCAGTAATATGCTTCCTCTTTTCGGGTTCAGTATATGGTCGATACACCGGATCAGGGTGGATTTTCCGGTGCCATTTGGACCTACAATGCCAAGAACTTCTGCGCGATTCAATTCCAGTGATACATCCTCGAGCACAGATACACTTTTATAAGCAAATTCAACATTGTTTACCTTCAGTTTCACCAGTATTCCTTCTTTCGTTTCATGATCATATACAGGAAAAGCGGAGCGCCCATAAAGGCAGTTATTGCGCCGACAGGAAGAATTATTGGAGCCAGAATTATTCTTGCTACAAGGTCTGCGCTGGTCAGCAATAGTGCACCAAGAAGGCCGGATACGGGAAGAGCAAACCTGTTATCGCCTCCGACCGCAATTCGCGTGAAGTGCGGAGCAACCAGGCCTATAAATCCGATTGTTCCAGTAAAGCACACAATACATGCAACCAGCAAAGTCGTGATTGACATCAGAATTATTCGGGTACGTTTGACATTTACACCCAGACTTGCTGCGGTTTCGTCACCGGCAGTCATTAGATTGAGATCAGGCGATTTTATCATGAGCAAGGGAAGGCAGCATGTGAGTACGCCGAGAATAATAGTGACCTTAGGCCAGGAGGACCTATCAAGGTCACCTACTGTCCAGAATACTGCTTCCTTTACAGCCTCAGCTTCGCCAAAGTATTGAAGGATTGTTGTCATTGCAGCAAACAAATACATCATCGCAATGCCAGCCAGAATCATGGTTTCAGGCGTTGCACCTTTTCGGTTTGATAATCCGAGGATTATAAAAGAACATAATAGTGCAAATAGGAAAGCGTTGCCTATTACAAGATAATTTCCTCCCGCAACACTTGTGCCTGTAAGAATTGCAAGAGACGCCCCAAAGCCAGCACCCGAAGATATACCAAGCGTATATGGACTTGCAAGCGGGTTTTTGAGTACTGCCTGCGTTACACAGCCTGCAATCCCAAGCCCGAAACCAGCCACTATGCCCATAAATATACGGGGAAGCCTGAGGTTCCATATACAAACATCGGCAAGCCAACCCGGCTCAAAATAAGCCGGAAATAACCTGTTCAGTATTGAAGAATAAGTCTCCCAGATAGAGAGGTTTGCAGATCCCATAGAGGCGGATATGCCTGATACGAGAATTATTGAGAATAGGAGAAAGAAAATAAAGAAGACCTTTTTTCCGATAAGCTTATTGTACTGGCTTCTAACCTCTTCTTTAGTCAACGTATGCTGTTTTGTCTCCAAAGATACACATCCATTGCATTAGGCAATTTATTGTTTTTCATTCAGATCGTCGGGGAGATATAAACAAGGCTTTCGTAGATGGTCTGCAGAAACCAGGTTGCAACGGTTGCCGGTAAAGTCTCTTTCTGGCCTATTGTCTCTTTCTGGCCTATTGTCTCTTTCTGGCCTATTGTCTCTTTCTGGTCTATTTTCCCTTCCCCGTAAAATTTCGAAATCATCGCTACTGCTGTGATTGGAGAATATGTGATTGGAGAACCAAAAGCTGTCATAAGCGCAATTCCCGAATGGGGAGTGAAATGTGCTCTGTGCAGTATCGGTTTCATTAACGGAAATAATCGATCAAATATCCCGAACTCAACTGTGGTACTCGCCATCAATATGCCAGCAACCGTGAAAGGGAAGACAGATATCCAGAGTTCAACAGCACGAACCACCGAAGCAATTACCATGGCTTATGCTTTCTCTCCTTCATGCTTTCTCTCCTTCATGCTTTCTCTCCTTCATGCTTTCTCTCCTTCATGCTTTCTCTCCTTCATGCTTTCTCTCCTTCATGCTTTCTCTCCTTCATGCTTTCTCTCCTTCTACAAGTGTCATTTTATTGAACACTTTGACAGACACATTCACAAGCCCTGCCGCTTCAAACATGCTGATAACCTCTCCAGGGTCAGCACCGTTGTAAAAGGGTAATTCTTTTCCGATCTCCTCTCCAAAGTGATGGTTTCCAGGATGAGAATGTCTAGCCGGAATATCTGTTAGCACTTTTCCTCCGGACTTTGTCACTCTCGCCCATTCTTTAAATGCAGAAGCCGGGTTTGCCAGAGTCCAGATCAGGTGTCTACTGACAACCGCATCGAACTGCTCAGCTTCAAATGAGAGGTTCTCGGCATCTTCCACAACAAAATTTACGGAACTTCCGGCTATCTCCATTTTCTTTTTTGCTTTTTCCAGTTTACTCTTTGCCCAGTCTGCACCTGTGACATCATAACCCAGCTCAGCCAGCAGCAGAGCCAAAAATCCGGTACCTGTACCCATATCCAGAATTTTCAGTTTCTGTCCGGTTCCCAGGGTCTGGTTGACCGCTTCTGTCCAGAGTTCCTTTTCTGCTTCAGAATGAACTCCATGTGCTGCAAAGGCATCGTAATCGTGTTCTGCATTGTCCCACCATTCTCTAATTTGAGGTTTTACTTCCATACATTCTCCCTACCTATGTCCATAATAGTAAAAGTTGCAGTCATTACCTTTTTGTTATACAGGCACTTTGAGCTTTTTTCAGGGTCTCTGTGTCCAACCTTGAACATCCACTTCCCACTTTTTTCCAGCTCAATCTCAACTATGCCTTCCTGATCAGTCATCACTTCAATAGGACTATTGTGATTGTCGATGTGTATTCCATATACGGTCACATCCGGCAGTGGACGCTGGTCATAAAGTACTTTTAGCAGGATGTGCTCTCCGACCTTATATCGCCTGTAGCTCAAAGGAATTATTTCCAGTTCTTGCCCAATAATCAGATCATATTCTGCTTGACAATCCCCTACAGGAATGATGGTTTTTGTATACTGCTGGTAATAATTTGGGCCCTCCAGTCCGGGATGAGGTAAATTGAGGATTCCGCCATCGTATTCTACTCCAATGGTGTGATATCCTTCGACAACCGGAGTGAATCGCATCAGCAAGTGATTTTCTGCGGCACTTACCTCAACAGCAGAATTTTTTTCCCAAGTACCAAAGACTGCAGTAGTCACTTTTTCGGTCTTAACAGCTTTGTCACTTTTCATATTATGTCCGAAGCAAAGGTCACATGCTATAGGATCTCCTGGGGAAAAATTGTGCATATCGTACTCAATCCAGATTTCATGCCCACGTACGATATCAGGAAGATCTTCAATTAAAAAAGGTGAAAAGGCTTCCTTTTGGAAAGCTTTTTGAATCATGGTTATCACTCCGGATAAGTCCAGGTTCCAGGGACCTCAATGTTATGGAACTTTTTGAGATACTCTTTGTTAATTTCTTCGGGGTTGATGTCCTTAAAAAGCTCAGGATGCATGCATTTGGCAAAGTAGATATGCCCTATTACCCACCTGGGCCCTCCGATAATATCTCTATCGATTAAGTAGACTCTGTGATTTTTCACAGCATTTACCTTATCGAACCCTGGCCTGTTTGAAAGGACTTTTGTCAGCAGAACTTTCATATCCTCTTCTGTCTTTCCAGGACCGCTGTCAAATCCTTTCATTAAATCCGCAAACATGAAGTCAGGATTTTTCTCTATTATCCATTCAGGGTCAACTTCAATAGAAGTGCCTGCCAATCCTGTGGCGATATTGCTCCCGCCTGTTCCTTCAGCCACCTGACCTGCGCTGGGATCGTTCGGAGTTATCGCCTGCCATTTCTCTTCTCCCCCTGACATATACTCATAGTAGAAAGTTGGCATGCTGTCAGACTTCAAGCCTCTGATTCGTTCGTTTACGAGATTTTCATAGCCCTGCATCCAGCTGATTAACTCGTTCGCTTCTTTTTCCTTTCCCAGGACAAAGCCCGCAGTTATTAAGTCGGAGTTTATGGTTTTCTGTGAGGCAAGACCCATTACAATCACAGATGTGTTCGGGAGATTTTTGGCTATGGAGTCGGCATCTTCTGCCTGCCAGAGAGGCAAGATGACTATATCGGGCTTGAGAGTCAGAATCATTTCATAATTAACCGATTGACTGTGCATTCCAACCTCAGGAAGATCCAGAAGCCCAAACTCAGCCATACGCTCATGAAAAGCCTTGTCCACTCCTACAATCATGTCTCCTGTTCCGAGAGCAAGCAAAGATTCCGTAGTACGGTAATCCGTGGGGATGATCCTTTTTACAGGTAGAGTTACATTTACCTGCCGGCCAACTCCATCAACAAGCGTAAGATCTTTCGCTTTTCCAAGATTGATAAGCTCGATTTTAGTTACATCAAGTATGTTGATACTGTTATCACACGTTGCATCTGCAAACTGCGTTTGGTTTTTGGAGCCCAGAATGATACTTTCAGCGTACTCCACATCTTTCATATCTATGGTTTCGTCTCCATTCGCATTTCCAAGAATGCTGAATGTGACATTCGATGCAGCTTCAGAGTCAGACAGATTCACAAAATTAGATGCATTTGCAGAATTAGATGCATTTGCAGAATTAGATGCATTTGCAGAATTAGATGCATTTGCAGAATTAGATGCATTTGCAGAATTAGATGCATTTGCAGAATTAGATGCATTTGCAGAATTAGATGCATTTGCAGAATTAGATGCATTTGCAGAATTAGATGCATTTGCAGAATTAGATGCATTTGCAGAATTAGACACATTTGCAGAATTAGATACATTCGAGGAAACAGATGGATATAGGGAATCAGATGCATTTATGGAGTCGGATGAATTCAGAGAATCCGATGCAAACGTGGGTAATGTAAGAAGAATCAAACCAATGATTATTCCAACCAGGAACTCTACTTTCATGTTATCACCTCTGTTTACTCCTGGCCAGACAGGCAACTGCGGTCAAACCAATCAGAGAGAGCTCTACTTCAAACCCCGACGTGGCTGTTTGTTTCGTATCTGCTCCTTTGTCTTCCCCTTCTTTTCCGTCCTCTTCGGAATCTCCCCAGATGGTATCGATGCGTTTAGCTTCTGTGTCTCCCAGCAGTCCGTTGGAAATTCTAAGGTCTCCTTTACCATCACTCATCACTTCAAACCCGATTTTGGCCAGTTCACCAGAACCACTTACGCCGTTGACTCCTTTCAGGTTAAAAATCACTCTGGCAGTCTTGCCGTCAACTGAACTCCATTGAACCGGTATTTCCGTATTCCCGATACTACCGTTTTCGACGCTGACAATTTTCAGGACATCTGGATTGAATACCAGATCAAACTGTCCCGCATCAAGATTTTCAACATTATCGACACTTACAGTTGCATAAACCGTATTTCCCTTCACCAGCTCAGGCACGTTTAAGCTGACAGTCGTCTGCTGCGCCTGGCATGGGACTGCCGCAAACACCAGCAGTACAGTAAAGCAAATTCCGAGGAGGGTTCCTCTCTTCAACTCCTTCCATGAATTTTTTTCCATCCAATCACCCTTGAGCCCTCTAAACACAGGCTGTCTCGATATTGTTCAGAACTCCAAAGCTGGATAACAGATTTTGTTATCTGTATGCCGGAATGGCAAAATCATCGAAAGTGTTGCTATACCCAGTAATAGCGTCACACTCGCGAGCACAGTTATGAATTAAATGCCATTCAGGCACGTTGGAATACCAGTAGAGGAAGCTGTTTCTTTCCCATTGTTTCCATAAAATTGCAGGGACTTTGTTTCTATTTGATCTTACTAATTTTAAAAAAAGTATTAATTATGTAAGATATTAATCTTTCTATTTAATACCATATTTGCCTTAAATTTATCTTAGGTAATATCAACTTATTCATCTTCATATTTTTATTGTTACTATTCTATATTGAATTAGGAGTTTTGTAAGATAAAGTTAAAACAGAAAATATACGCTCTATCAATGGCGATCAGACCTTTTTCATGGTCATTAGTATACCTGTCGAGCCATTAGTACACCTGTCGAAAATGAAGCAGAAGTCGAGAGCTTGTAATATCCACAGGAAAATACGATCCGAAGTAAACTCTAGCAAGCCAGCTAAAGAATGAAAACTTTGAAAATATTGAGCCAGTAAACCTCAAGTCTTAAAACATCAGAGATTACGATATAATTTAATAAAATTTAAACTGTTTTATTCTTTTTTGAAGCTTTAAACAACTTTTGAGCAGGGTTGAAGAGATAAAATTTTTAATTTAATCATTTATCTGTTTGCAAAATATTTATAAGTCAAATACGCTATATTGTACATATAAAATTATTATAGATCACAAGACCAGATCAGGAAATAAAAATATGTTATTGTTAGACATAACAACATTTGACCCTAAGAATACTCTAGAGCTGTTTAAGCGATGGGAACAGATAGAAAATACGGTTTTTCCAGATGGGTTGAAGGTTATTAACCAGTGGTTTGATGCAGGAGGAGGACGTGTAATAACTCTATTTGACGTAGAAACTGTCAAAGATTATCTGGCTTATAATTTGCCATTTACTGATTTATGCCAGATTGACGTGTTTCCTGTTATAGAGGCCGAAGATTTTAAAAATTCCACAGTATACCAGATGGAAAAGTTGAACAGTCCAGCTAATTCTCTATAAAGTACGGATATTCTTTGAGTTCATCCCAAACCCAATTTTATTCCCACATCAGTAAGAGTTTCAGAATTATTTTTCAGGATCAGAAGCTCTGATTGATAATTATCCATAATACTATATTCAGAGAAACAATTTTGAGTTTTGGGATCAGTTCTTTATTTAAAAAAAATGAAAACTATATATGACTATTGACATTTTTGAGTAGTTGAGCCTGAATAGTGAAACTCAATATCTTTATCTTTCACTGTTAGTTTTGTAGTTTCTCTGAATGATATTCAACTCTGACTTTATTTATGCCAAAAGGCCAACCGCAATCAAACGGCGCCCAGGTTAGTTTTTGTAACAATGTCCAGTTTTAACTACTAACTTTCATACTACTAACTTTCATACTACTAACTTTCATACTACTAACTTTCATAATTCTCATCGATTTCTGGTTCATTTATGAGACAATGCAAGTTTTATCCCAATGCATGTTAAAATTCCGGCTTTTCCCCAGTTAATATACCTGCCAACTCCTGGCTTCTGTATTATTCTCTCGCCAACGGTTCCGGCAAAAACCGAAACAGCGGAAAAAATCAGCCAGGCCTGAACCATGAAAATTATTCCCAGAAATATCATCTGCATGGGGACATTTCCCGAACCTATGTTTACAAACTGGGGCAGGAAGGCGAGGAAGAATAGAGCAACCTTAGGGTTTAAAACGTTCATAAAGATACCGCGCCTGTAGAGGGCAAAGGTGTTGGTTTCCCTAACAGAAGCCGAAGATACTAGCTCTTCACTTTCTTTTAAGGCGTGCCAGGCAAGGTAGAGTAGATAAACTGCACCTGCGTATTTTACAATTTCAAAAGCAAGAGCAGACTTATATACAAGGGCAGAAACTCCGATTGCGGCTGCGGTAGTATGGGCGAGTACGCCTGTAGAGAGGCCGGATGCTGTTGCAATTCCTGCCTTTTTGCCCTGCGAAATGCTCTGGGTAATTACGAATAGAATATCAGGTCCCGGAAGAAGCGTAAGTACCGCAGAGGCTGCAATAAAATAGATTAACTGAGATTGTTCTATCAAGGGTCTCACTGTTCCTTTTTTGTTTTTCCTCTTTCCCACTGTTCCTTTGTTATTTTTTTCTCTTTCCTACTGTTCCTTTTTTTGTTTTTTCTCTTTTCCCGCTGTCCCTCTTTCCAACTTTTCCTTTTTTACTTAAATCTCGTTCCTCAGTAAACTGTAAAATTTCTCCTTTGCTTCCTTCTCAATCCAGGGCTGATGTCCGCATTTTTCCAGCAAAAGAAACTTGAAATCCTTTAAAATCCGGGAAAGAGGTTCTTTAACTCCTTCAAATGGATGCGGGTCATAGTCGCCATGAATCGCAACTACCGGGCAGCGGATTTCGTTTCCGATTTCGAGCAGTTTTCCTCGGCTTCTCAGTTCACTTGCTTCTTCCCATACGCCTTTGAAGCTCTCGTAGTTGCACTCAAGCACTTCATCTTCATAGGGAAGAGGATCATAAGTATCGGTTTTCGACATTAACTTTCCAAAATTGCACAGGGTTTCATTCAGGTTTTTAGCTGAAGGATCATTAAGGGTTTCGGTCAGGAGAACGAAGTTCTCCAGATCTTCTTTTCCGAGCCTGCTTATCCGGGTTTTCTTTATGCGCGCAGCATATTTTTCTTCGTATGGGCCGCTCCCGATAAGTATTAGCTTTTTTACCAGGTGGAAATGCCGGGCAGTAAAAATAAAGCTGAGCATTGCACCCCAGGAAAAACCAATTAATGTAACCGGCAGGTCGCCGTGTTCTTCTAGAACTTCCTTGAGCTCCCTGACCTGCCCTTCAATGGTTACTTCGGTTTGAAGCGGTTCAAGTACGCCTCCAAAAGCGGAGAGTTCTCTTGCAACAGGTGCCATTTCCCCTGGAGCTCCCGGGCCGCCGTGGATTACAGCAAGACTAAAAGGTGGATTTCCGTATTTTCTCAAATTATTCATGTTTGTATAATTTTTCATTATAGTATCCAGTTCTGTTTTTTTGACTTAATTATAAAAGGGTATCAAATTTGCCGGGCTTCATCTTACTATCGTAACTGTTATATACAATTATATTCCTTCGGTATCCATACGATATAGTTACATATGTAACTATATTTTGGATTAATAACTTCCATTAATAACTTCCATTAATAACTTCCATTAATAACTTCCATTAATAACTTCCATTAATAACTTCCATTAATAACTTCCATTAATAACTTCCATTAATAACTTCCATTAATAACTTCCATTAATAATCTTCTAATGGCAATAACGATAAAGGATTTAGCTATGGCTTTCAAGCAAAAAACAAACATTTCTAACAATAAATTACAAAAAAATTTGAAAGTGACAGTGCCGCTTCTAGCGCTTCTGTCTGCCTTTCCTCCTCTTACCACAGATATGATCTTACCGGCTCTTCCCTCTCTGGCCAAAAGCTGGAACGTCTCTCTATCGCTAATTAACCTGAACCTGGTTTTTTTCTTTGTGACCTATGGGCTTTTCCTTCTCTTCTACGGCCCGATTTCTGACCGCTATGGACGTCGACGTCCTCTCCTTGTCGGGCTTGCAGTGTACATAGTGACAAGCCTGTTAGGTGCTTTTGTGTCCGGTGCACCCCTGCTGATAGGTACTCGCATACTGCAAGCTGCAGGAGCTGCTGCCGGTTCCTCTATATCCATGGCAATGACTAAAGACATTTTCGTAGGTCCGGAAAGGGAACGAATTCTTGCATATATAGCTGTAATCATGGGCCTTGCCCCTATGCTTGCTCCGATCATTGGCGGGTGGATCCTTCTGTATCTGTCCTGGCACTGGATATTCTTAATGGAGGCATTCATGGGAATTATCGCAATGTTTGGCGTTCTCCGTTTTCCGGAAACACTGCCAGAAGTATCTGAAGCTCCTTTATCTCAGGTCATGAATACCTACGGCAGATTGCTGCTCAATCCCTCGTATATGATCATGGTTCTAGTCATGTCAGTCAGTTTTTTCCCATTGTTTAGTTTCATTGCAGGTTCTTCTGCCATCTATATTAATGAGTTTGGCCTGAGCGAGCAAAAATACAGCTACTTTTTTGCATTAAATGCCCTTGCCATTATGACTGGTGCCTTCTCTTGCCTTCGGTTAACAAGAAGGGTGAATTCAAAGCACTTGATGACAATCGCATTTGCGGGAGTTTTCCTGGGCGGTATTTTACTACTTTTTCTGGGACAACATGGTCCCTGGAGCTTTGCCCTGCCCATGTTTATGGTTTCGTTTTCCCTGGGTTTAAGCCGTCCTCCTAGCAATAACCTTGCGCTGGAACAGGTTGACCGGGATATAGGCTCAGCTTCTTCCCTGCTGATTTTTACCTATTTCATCTTTGGGGCTGTGAGTATGTGGTTCATCTCTCTGGAATGGGCGGATAAAATCCCTGTGCTCGGAACCACGGTCGTAGTCTGCGGAGCTCTGGTGTTTGCGGCATGGTTTATTATACAGAAAAGAGGCGTAAAGGGAATTGCTTGAACATAGGCAAATGATAAAACTTCATTTCTGTGTATATACACAGATACGTGGGTACAAAGACGACCTCAATCCGGAATGACACCTACGAGCTGCTAAAAAACGAAAAACGTGAGGGGAAAGTTTCAGCGATGCTATTGATCGGTTGCTGAAAGAAAAGAGAAACCTGTCTGTTTATTTCGGGTCGCTGGAAAATGAGGATCTTCTGGAAGGGCTGGAAGAAGATTCCAGAAAACGAAGGGAATTTTCGAGGCTCAGGATATTAGCATACTTGACTCCAGTGCCCTTGTCGATTTTTTTAGGGATGTAGAAAAGACCCGGAAATTTATGGGTAACGATGTGACAACTACTTATAACATACTATGAAATTATCTCTTGAGTCAAACATAGAAAAGCTAGGAAAGAAGAACAGTTTTTAAGAAGGTTTTTCTCCGAAACTGAGGAACTGGACTTCGACCGGAAAGCTTAAGAAAACTTACTAAAAATATTACTTACCCGTACAACCTTATTCGCCTTATCATGTCATTTTTTCACGCTCGACGAAG
>Ga0183096_1000932_pt1 | contig 29511 bp, 26 predicted proteins | sample Biomet5_FD_127791 | JGI IMG/M metagenome (GOLD analysis project Ga0183096, IMG submission 127791) | Microbial communities from bioreactor (seeded with sewage sludge) at LBNL, California, USA - Biofuel metagenome 5 (version 2) (version 3) | ecosystem: Engineered > Bioreactor > Anaerobic >... | reverse complement strand
CCACTGAAACTTCTCAAGCTCCTTGACCAGATCATAGGTCAGGTGCTTCACCTGATCGTACTTTTTATTGTAGCGCTTGAGGAACAAAGCCGCCAGCGGCATGATGTCATCTTTTCGTTTTCTCAGCGGAGGTATCACTATCTGCACTACGTTGAGTCTGTAGAAAAGATCTTCTCTGAATGTTCCTTCCGCCACCATGTCAGCAAGATTTCTGTTGGTTGCCGCGATTATCCTGACGTCTGCGATCTGCGTAACGTTGGAACCTACCCTTCTAACCTCTTTAGATTCCAGAAATCTCAGGAGCTTGACCTGAAAATCCAGCGGCGTTTCGCCGATCTCATCCAGAAACAGCGTGCCGCCGTTGGCAGCTTCAATAATACCTTTCTTGCCGGACTGCATCGCTCCAGTAAAGGCACCTTTCTCATATCCAAATAGCTCAGATTCCAGCAGGGTTGCCGGTATGGCACCGCAGTTCACGGTGATGAATGGTTTGTCACGCCTTACACTGTTGTTGTGGATATGCTTGGCAACTTCTTCCTTGCCGACGCCGGATTCTCCAAGAATGAGTACAGTTGTCTGATAATTAGCCACCTTATCAGACAGCATCATGACCTCTCTCATCGGCTCGCTGATGGCTAATATCTGCTCACTGCTGTCGTCAGTGCCCTGAAGCGGCGAAGATATCTTTTCAAAATACTGTTTCTCATTCTCCTTCATCTTAAGGAGTTCTTCAGTTAGATTATATATTTCATTGATGTCGCGGACATTGATTATTATTTTTTTGATTTCGCCGTCTCTGCTGAAAACAGGCGTACCGGTAACCATGATATGTCTTCCGGACTTGACGACCTGCCTCTTGGAAACCGCCTTTTTCTCTCTTGCCACTATATGCGCAACGGATTCAGGCATCCACTCAGGATTGATCAGATCTCTCATGTATTTCCCTTCAAGATCTGATTTCTTGATTTCCGCAACTCTCTCGTAAGAACTGTTCACATACAGCACCTTGCCGTCTTTGTCTGTAACCAGTATGCCGTCAAATGAGCCTTCAAATATCTCCTCGAAATCCGCTGTAATTTCCTTCTGATAAGCCAGCTCCGACTCCTGTTCTTTATTGGAATAAACGTCGATAACCAGGATACCGATGCTCTCATCTATGTTTTCCCGATCTATTCTGAATGGGAAAAGATAATACAGCTTATCGTCAATGTTCACTTCGAAAACACCATCGGCGATCCTGTTGTTCTCAGCAAGTTCAGGTATCAGATTCAAAATGCTCTTGCCCATGAAGTTCTGATTCTTTGTTCTTGACAGGTTGTTCAGGAATTTTTTCGCAGCTATATTCAGTCTCTTGATATCGTAATTGCTGTCAAGAACCATTAGCGGCGTAAAATCACTGTTTAATCCAACGTCAAAGAAATTTTTTGCTCCGTTTCCCATCTCAGTCCTCCTTGTATATAAGACCATTTTATATCATTACCCGTGAAAAAACAACTGTCTCCGATGGCGGCAGTTGTTTATGAACACTAGTCAAAAAATTATCATCTGGCCATCCAGCCTCCATCTACCAGCAGCACGTGGCCGTTTACGTAGTCCGATGCAGGTGATGCAAGAAATATTGCAGCTCCAATCATATCTTCAGGTTTTCCCAGCCTTCCCGCAGGCAGTCTGTCCATGATCGTTCTCATGCGCTCTTCATCAAGTCCCTTCAGATTATCCGTATCCATGTATCCTGGAGCTATGGCGTTCACGTTAATACCCTTAGATGCCCATTCGTTGCAAAACGTCTTGGTGATCTGAGCTATGCCGCCCTTGCTGGCAGCATATGCCGGGATCGTGATGCCGCCGGAAAAACTTGTCAGCGACGCCGTGTTGATAATCTTGCCATAACCTTTCTTAAGCATTATTTCTCCAGCCAGCTGAGTCATGCGAAATGCCGCAGTCAGGTTGACCGTGATCACCTTTTCCCAGTCTTCCAAAGGAAATTCCACAGACGGGTGTCTGATCTGAGTTCCAGCGTTGTTCACCAGTATGTCCAGATCCCCTTTCAGCAACCGCACTGCCTTGTTGAAGGCCGGCTTAATATCCTCTATCCTGCTGAAGTCGCAGATCACTCCCTCTACCTTGTTGTCGGTCGTGCTGAGCTCTTCAGCGGTTTTGTAAACTCTCTCATTGGTTCCCATGATCACGACTCTGCAGCCGGCATCGTGGAATCCCTCCGCCATGCCTCTGCCAAGTCCGCGGCTTCCGCCGGTCACGATTACTTTCTTACCTGTTATGTCAAATCTGTTGAACATTTGTCTCCTCCTTATACGATTTCAAATAATAAAATGGTCATCTCTAATCTTTACTAACGCACGGAAAATCTTATCCGGCGTAACTTCAAATGGCTCTCTTGCCGCATTTGGACTTGCAGAACAGATTGACTCCGCAATGATTCCAAGTTGTTCATCCTCAGTGTTTGTCACAGCTATCTGTTCAAAAGTCAGCGGAAGTCCGACCTCACGGTAAAATTCAATCAGATAATTCCATTCTCCCTGATCAAAGTATCCAGCTTCTTCATACTCTACAAGAAGTTCTATCAGCAGGCCAAAGGCAACGCCCTCGCCGTGCATCACCGGATAGTGTTCATATACGGCAGTCAGGCCGTTATACGTGGCATGGGACAGTGAAACACCATTGTTTTCAAAACCTATCCCGCTCAAATAAATATTTGCTTCCGTAATGCACTCCACCGCATCGGTGCAGATTTTCCTCTCTACGTCTTTTTTCGCCTGCGGTCCATACTGAAACAGCGTGTCACGGCAAAGCCTGGCAATATCAAATCCTGCCAGGGTAGCATTGCCGCCTGACAGATTCTGAAGTCCGGCCTTTTTACACGCCCTTGCTTCATAGAATGTAGCCATTGCATCACCCATGCCTGCAACCAGCATTCTAACTGGGGCAGAAGCAATGATATTGGTATCGACTAGAACGACCGAAGGATTTTCCTTTGGTTTGATTGCTTTGATAAAGGCGCCCGCCTCGTCGTAAATGACAGAGTTTGCGCTGCACGGCGCATCAGAAGCCGCCGACGTTGGAACGATGACTACCTTTACCTTTTCGTTCATCATCGCTGCAAGCTTTGCGGTATCGATGACTTTGCCACCTCCGACTCCAACTACAACGTCGCAGCCGTTTTCTGTCAAAATCGTCGAAACTCTGGACGCTTCCGCAACGGTAGACTCGCCGCCGTGGAAAATGTACATATACTCGCCTGAAGTACCGTCAAAAGCAATCTGTATTTTGGTAGAAACTATGTCAAACACCACACTGTCGACAAGGAAAGCAAACTTGCTGCCAAGGTGGCTGGTCATATTGTAAATATCATACATCAGATCTTTCCCCTGAAAGTATTTGGTTGGAGCAATCATGCTTTTATAGTTCATGTCTTAACCTCCTTTGGATTATAACATAAATAAAGCAATAATTATGCCAAATTTCCCAGCTGATGTGGTACAATAATTGATGGCACATTTATTGCTTTATATTTATACATCAAATGATCGGGAGGGCTCTCATGCTCATAGTGTTCAGCAAAATCTTGTCCATATTTCTGATGATACTCATCGGCTTCATTGCAAACAAGCGAAAAATATTGTCAGATGATGCAATTCCGCATATGACCAATCTCATGATGTACATCACGGCTCCATGCATGGTCATGGGCTCAATATATTCTAAGACCCTTTCCAAGGATGTGATCAGTGCTACGATGCAGATATTCATCGGTTCGGCTATTTATTTCGCCGTAATGACAGTACTGGCCTTTCTCTTCGTAAAGCTGCTTAAATTCAAGCCAAAGGAAGACTGGGGCATGTATATGATCGCACTTATAACAGTAAACAGCGGCTTCATGGGTTTTCCTGTCACTAAAGCCATCTTCGGCAACGACCTTTTCTACCTCATGGTCATCGGCAACATTATCCTGAATTTCTACATGTTCTGCGTGACCCCGCCGATCCTTAATATAGGAAGCAAAGTCAAGATGAGCTTTAAGGAAATGCTGAAAACCATGGTCAACATCGTTTTCATTGCCATAATTGCCGGCATTGTAATGCTAGTCTTAGGCGTCAAACCTCCGGCATTCATTGACGACATGGTGCAGGCCGTCGGCGATGCCACGATTCCTGTCTCCATGCTGCTTGTTGGAATGCAGCTTGGTTCCAGCCATATTATCAGCGTGCTGAAAAACAAGCGATACCTTGTCATCAACATCGCCGCCATGGTGGTGATTCCGTTTCTCACATTCCTGACAGTCAATCCAATGAATTTTCTTGATACTGATGTCAAGGTGATACTGATATTCACATCCGCCTTCCCAACGGCCGTCGCTTCCGTCGCCATCTGCGACCAGTACGGCAAAAACGCAAAAGGCATGGCCGAGATTGTATCGCTTACCACGTTTACGTCACTCATCACCGTGCCTCTGATTGCAGCTTTTCTTATGTCCTACTATTACTGATCAATGTCTGTTTACACAGTATTTTGGTTCTCTGCCGCTCAAGACGTCAACGACGTTGCGAGCGCTTTTTTCTTTCAGCTCCTGCTCACCTTCCACTGTACTGAAGCCCGTGTGGTCTGTCAACGCAATGTTTATTAGGATCGCGTCAGGCTTCATCATAGTAATTCACTCACGGTTTATAATGTCCTTCGTTCATCGGTCATCATTATTCCTTTCACTAATAACGCTTTTACATCGACGTTGTCACTACCTACATCGTAACGATAGATTAGCTTGAATCGCTTTTGCATCAATTTTTATCATATCAAGCATAATTGCATCGACATCACCGCACTGCTCAACAATCTCTTTGCCACTGACGCAGAAATAGAAAATAGCTAAAACATGCACAGTATATTATATTTCTTACGATTTCATATCTGCTGTGGCGGCAGTCAACCACTCATACTTTATAAATCATATCATATCTGCTGAATTTACCTTATTTTCCCATACATATATAATTAATATTGAAATTAGTGAGCCAAAAAGAGAGTCCTGAAAACTCAGTCCTCTCTCTTTGGGATATATTAACTTATATTTGAGGAGCTAGTTCAGGGACATCATCTGCAGTGCTGACGATGACGATTCTGTCATAGCTGAATCTGCTGTAATCAGCACAGCATCTGCTGCAGCCGCAGATCACGAGGAGAATATCATAGATTGTCTCTTCATGTGCATACTCGAAACGATGTCCTGCATTTTTCTTCATAATTCGGTTCAGCAAATCTTTCCTGTCATAACCAGGATTGCATCCGCCGCAAAATTTGACTCCTATGATCATACCCTACTCCTTCGACATCATCTTTCTTGCAAAGGCGATCAAATCGTCATCTGCTGATTTATCGAGGCGGATATCTTTGATTTCAGGTATCTCCTTCATCAGGATATCTTTTACTACTCCGTCCAGAGTATCTTCTGCAGCGTAGCACGATCCGCATGCTCCAGTGAATTTCACCTCCGCTATGCCGTCGCTGTAACCTGTCAAAACTATCCCGCCAAGATGCTCACCTAAAATCGGGTCTATCTTGTTTCTGATAACTTCTTCGATTTTTGCTGAAGTTTCCATATCTTTCATATCATTATCCGTTATTTCTGGACCTTGCTGCTCGTTCTCCAGATTCCCATCTTCTTAGCCTCTTCAATAAGCTGAGGTCTGAAGTCAGGGTGTGCAATTGAAACGAGGAGCTCGGCTCTCTCATAGGTGTTCTTGCCCTTTAAGTTTACAGCGCCGTACTCAGTTACGATATAGTGTACTGCACTTCTCGGCGTTGATACGATTGATCCTTCCGGCAGTCTCGCCATTATCAGGGATTCCGTCTTACCGGTCTTCTTATCGAATCTTGTTGAAGGCGTGCAGAGGAAGCTCTTGCCGTTTTCTGACTGGAATGCTCCCATTACGAAATCAAGCTGTCCGCCAGTTCCGCCTATATGCTGAACTCCTGAAGACTCTGAATTTACCTGTCCGAAAAGGTCTACCTGCAGACAGCTGTTGATTGAAACGACCTGACCGCATGATGCAATTACATCGATATTGTTGACATATTCAACAGGGCCTGCCTGCATCATAGGGTTGTCCTCGATCCAGTCGTAAAGTTCCTGAGAACCCTGTGCAAATGTGAATGTCATCTTGCCCTTGTTGATCTTCTTGTTGTTGTTTGTGAGCTTTCCTGCTTTATAAAGTGCCAGGTAAGCGTCTACGAACATTTCCGTATGGCATCCCAGATCCTCCAGATCAGATTCTGCAATTAGCTTTCCAACATAGTTAGGGAATCCGCCAGTGCCGATCTGCAGAGTGCTGCCGCTCTCTATGAGTTCTACGATGTTTTCAGCCATCTTCTTTTCAACGTCGGTTGCTTCCTTGGATGAAAGCGTAGGCATTGGAGTGTTGGTTCCTTCAACGATGTAGTCTACCTGATTTACGTTGATATAATTCTGCAGTCCGTGAGTGCGAACCAGCTTTTCGTTGACTTCAACGATTATCTTCTTGCAGTTCTTGAAAATTCCCCAGTATTCAGCTACCTGAGGTCCCAGATTGAAGTTGCCTGACTTGTCCATTGGGGCAACCTGCAGAAATGCGATGTCATATTCTGGTCTGCATGTCTCATGAAGTTTTGGATTCTCTCTGAACTGTACTGGCAGGAACCAGCAGTTGCCCTGCTTGTTGGCAGCTCTCTCTGATCTTGTCAGATGCGTACTGCAGTAATGAAAATGCTCTGCCTTAGGGTCTGATGCCAGAAGGATCGGCGGATCAGGATAACTCCACATAGTTGCTACTACTGTAACATCTTCAAGTTCTTCTGCTCTCTTAGCCAATGCCTTCTGAATGTCAACTACGACTCCGTTCATAAGTCCTAAATGGATCTCCATGCCTGACTTGACCTGAGCTGCAGCTTCATCTGCAGTGATAATTTTACTCTTATATGCTTCCTGTGCCTGCTCCATTGGTGTGAATAATTTCTTTAACTCGCTCATTTTTCTCTTCCTTTCGTATAATTAAACCATTTCTATTACTACTGCCGTACCCATTCCGCCGCCAGCGCAAAGGGTCGCCAAACCATATTTCTTATTTCTTCTTTTCAGCTCGTACATCAGTGTGATCACCAGTCTGGAACCTGTCGCTCCTACAGGATGTCCCAGTGAAATGCCGCTGCCGTTTACATTCAGCTTATCATCAGGAATGCCAAGAGTCTTCTGACATGCTATGCACTGTGCCGCAAAGGCCTCGTTGATCTCAACCAGATTCATGTCTTCAATTGTAAGACCAGCTTTAGCCAATGCTTTCTGAGATGCGCTGATAGGACCGATTCCCATGAGTTCCGGCGGAACTCCTGTTGTCGCCGTGCCTATTATTCTGGCTATGATCGGCAGGCCAAGTTCCTTTGCCTTTGATTCGCTCATCAGGATGACTCCTGATGCGGCATCGTTCATACCTGAGGCATTGCCTGCAGTAACTTTGCCGTCCTCTTTGAATGTCGGCTTAAGTTTTGCCAGGCTTTCATAAGATGCGTCTCTTCTCGGATATTCATCTGTATCGTAAGTTGTATCTGACTTTCTGCCTTTTACTGTGATAGGAATTATTTCATCCTTGAACTTGCCGCCGTCAATGGCAGCCACAGCTCTCTGCTGAGATCTCAGTGAAAATCTGTCCATATCCTCACGGGTGACTCTGTATTCCTCAGCAACGTTTTCGGCTGTAATGCCCATAGCAGGGCCAACTCCCAGATTGGTAAGAGAATCCCACATAGAATCTCTAAGTTCCATGTGGCCATACTTTTTACCATACCTTGCATCAAAGACCATGTGCGGAGCCGTACTCATACTGTCCGCGCCGCCTGCCATTATGCAATCAGCTTCCCCCGCCCTGATCTGATAATAACCGAATTGAATTGAAGACATTGATGAAGTGCAGTTCCTGTGCAGGGTTATTCCCGGAACGCTTACCGGTAATCCTGCCTTGACTGCAGCTACTCTTGCCAGATTATTTTCTTTATAAGTTCTCTGATAGTTGCATCCCCAGATAACATCTTCTATCATGGCCGGATCGATACCAGCCCGCTTTACAAGTTCCTGCATCACAGGAATCGAAAGATCCAGGGAAGTTATTGTCTTAAACTGTCCGCCTATCGTACCGATCGGCGTCCTGCATCCTGCGACTATTACTACATCTCTCATTTTGTTCTGATCTCCTATTCGTATTGGTAAATGATTTACGTTGAAGTTTATGTTGATTGGCAATTATTTAATTTATACTTCTCCTTAACGCAACTTGCGTGCCAAAAAATAAAAAGCGGGCACGAATGTTGATATTTCAACATTCGTGCCCATTTCATCTCTGTTATGATATCTTTTATGTCTGTCCGCTCTATGCACATTTGCATAGCATTGCAAATGTTCGGAGCAGAAGTGCATAGCCATCTGCAGCTTAAAATAAGCTTATAATCCGTACCTGTTCAGTTTTCTTGATATGGTTGACTGATTCACGTCCAGCATCTCGGCCATCTTCTCCGTCGTCTTCCATCTGGCCTTAGCCTTTTCCAGAAACTGCTTCTCAAAGTCGTCGACAGCCATCTTAAGCGTTGGGTTGTCATTCGAGGCAGGCATCTTTTCCTGTATCCAAGGAAGATCGCTGCCGTAAAGGTAATCATCCTCGCTGATAACGACCATGTTTTCCATGACGTTTTTCAGTTCTCTGATATTGCCCGGCCAGTTGTATTTCTCAAGTTCCTTGATCAGATCATAAGTCAGCTTTTTATGCTGACCGTACAGCCCGTTGAATTTATTGATGAACTTGGTAGCCAGCGGCACGATCTCATCGATTCTTTCTCTCAGCGGCGGCACTCTAAGTGAAACCACATTCAGTCTGTAATACAGATCGTCCCTGAACCTGCCTTCCCGGACTTCCTTCTCCAGGTCTCTGTTGGTAGCAGCGATAATGCGGACATTAACCGGCATTTCCTCGTGTTCGCCTATGCGCCTTATTGCCTTTGATTCCAGGACTCTAAGGAGTTTTACCTGGAGTGAAAGCTCCATCTCGCCAATTTCATCAAGGAAAATGACGCCTCCGTTTGCTTCCTCAAACAGCCCTTTTTTGCCGCCCTTAGCAGCTCCGGTAAATGCACCGTCAGAATAACCGAACAGTTCAGACTCCAGCAGATTTGCCGGTATAGCTCCGCAGTTTATGACAACAAATGGCTTGCCGCTGCGGTTTTTATCTTCCTTATGTATATACCTGGCTACCAGTTCCTTGCCAGTTCCTGATTCGCCGGTGATCAGCACCGTTGTATTGTATGTGCTTACGCGTTTTGCTATCTCATAGATGTCCCGCATCCTGTTGTTGATAACAACTGTCTCATTGTCGATATCAACAAGTTCCTTATTTATGCCCATGCTCTGGAGATAGATTTTCTCCATCGATTCCGCTTCGCCAAGTTTTAGCTTTAGATGATTGATTTCAGAACTGTCTCTTGTATTCACGACTACTCTCTTTAGTGATCCGTCGTCGTTGAATATCGGCGTGCCGGTCACCACGATGTGATTTCCATTCTGAGTATCATGTTCCATTGTAACTGATCTTTTCTTTGCTATGACTTCCAAAACAATGGAGTCCTTCATCCATACTGGATTCAGAAGTTCCCTGACATTGTGGCCAACTATGTCGCCCTTCAAAATGCCGGTATTTCTTGTATAAGAAGAATTAGCCATCAGGCAGTTTCCTTCTCCGTCGGTAACCATGATTCCGTCAAAAGAAGCCTCAAGAATCTCCTCAAGCTCTTTCAATTGCATACTTTCGCTGTTTGTAGTTTTGCTCATTTGAATACTCCTTTAATTACCAACCATTATCATTCTAAGTCCATCTGAATAGAATTACAACTCTTTTCATGATAATAAATTGCTCCGCTAACTATGCTGCGTCATTTTTAAAAAACAAAGGCCGGGTCTGTTAAGATCCGGTCTCTGTTAAGAAAAAGCTGTGATTTGTCTTAGCTTGATAGTTAATTCAGAAGTCCTGGAAAATATGTTGCAGATCCAGGTACATATGTAATTATCAGCAATACTGTGATAAACACTTTTAAGAAGCCATTAATTTTCAGCAATGCCCTAGTCATTGCTGTATATGGTAATATAAGTCTTGACATTAGCCAACTAAACCTGGCAGCCATGTTGCTAACCCTGGTATATATGTTGTCATTATCAGAACAATGAGACAAGCTATAAAGAACTCTTTCATAAATGGAAGTATGTCATTCATATCTAACCTTGCAACTCTGCATCCTACAAACAAATTTGCAGCGAAAGGCGGAGTTATCATTCCAATTTCCAAGTTTAACAACATAATGCCAGCAAAGTGAACCGGGTCAACGCCATATGAAACTGCTACTGGAATTAATATTGGTCCGAACAAAAGTACACTACTATTAGTTTCCATAAACATACCAACAATGATCAACATAATGTTTACAATTATTAGGAATACATATTTGCTATCAGTAATTGAAAACATTGTTTCTGTCAGCATAGCCGGTATTCTAGTATAAGTAATCATAGTTCCTGACACAATAGCGAATACATTTAACATTGCAATTGTCGAAGAGGTAATAGCGCTTTCCTCTACCATTGGTCTAAAAGGTACATCAGGCTTATATCTCTTTTGGCCTCTGCTTATTGACCATATAGGCTTAACAATATAGCCAACGGCCAAACCATATGCTACTGCAACCGCACCTGCTTCTGTAGGAGTAAATATGCCACCATATATTCCGTAAAAAATAATTACAGGCATTAACAGTGCATCTAGTGAATGTATCGTTTCTCTACCTATACCTTTAAAGTACGATGGTACTGTAAATTTTCCTTCTGGCTTTGGATATCCTCTACCATACCTGCGCCAGTTAATAAATATATACGCACCACCTAATAATAATCCTGGACCTATTGTACATAGCCATACTTTCATCAAGTTTTGACCGGCCATCATTGCATATAATATTCCAGGAATACTAGGTGGAATAAGGATTCCTAAAAATCCACAACTGCTTATTAATGCAGTCGCATATCTTTTATCATAACCGGCTTTTACTAATTCCGGAAGCATCATGCCGCCGATTCCTGTAATTGTTGCCATTGAAGACCCAGTAATAGCACCAAATAATAAGCATGTAACAACAGTTACAGCTCCTGCGGCACCTCTAACACGTCCAACCAAAGAATTAGCAAATCTCATTATTGCAGCTGATATTCCAGCTGCCGACATCAAATCTCCAGCAAATATAAATGCAGGGATTGCAAGAAAAGTAAATACATTTAATGCTCTAAACATCGAAGAAGGGACTGCAACGTCTGAACCACCGGCAAAAATAAATGTTGCAATGGCGCCAATTCCCATGGCAAAAGGCACTGGAACTCTTATAAATGCTAAAGCTAAAAAAACGAGTAAGAACATTCCTAAAAAGATCATAATTCAGCTCCTCCTTTCGATTTAAATATGTTAAATAAATCAATAATTTTTTCCCAAAGATTTAATAAATATTGAATGCCCATAACAATACAGCAAACAGTTAACGGTAAGCACATTAGCCACATTGGCCATTGGTTACTCGTTGTAAACATGCCTTTATCATATAATCCAGTATTAAAATTCACTAAAAGCATGGATATTAAGGCAAAGAATACAATAACAATGATATTGCTTATAATATCTATTACGTCTAATGTTATACTATATTTTCTTTCATTTTTTATTTGCTTATGAAGAATTCCTGGTAAAATATTGATCATAATATGTGAATTTTCTCCGCATGCAACAGTAGCTCCAATAAAGCTCACCGCAATGTAAGTATATCTAACCATTTCCTCAGCCCAAGCCAACGGAAGGTTGAAAACATACCTACATAATACCTGAATAAACAACAATGCTAGCATCAAGAGAAAAAACACCCAAGTTACTTGCCGTTCAGCAAAACACAACTTGTTATTTATTCTTCTCGCTATATTTGGCTTTTCCATAATTATCGTTCCTTTCTGCTTACCTTTTGATAATTGCATCAACACATAACAATGTAATGCAATTATTATGCCACTGTAGTAATAATCTATAATCATTTTCTCCGTAATTCAAAGTATGGATATTTGTTGAAAAATCAAGGCAATTACTCGTGCTGAAATTATCTATTACCTGCTTACTGATCAATGCCCACGTGATTATGAATGCATAAATGCATCGCTATTTGGTAATTATATCTATATTTGCATCAATATATTCATGTTCACAAAGGGAATTCCAGAAGTATTCCTCATATAATGTACTTATTAGTTTACACATGGAAAGCATCTTTTCGTTCGCTAACATTCTAATATTTACTTTTTCGTTGATTAGATAAGTTTATTATTAAATCACCATCATTGTAGCATAAATGACTTTCTCATATATACTAGTATTCTATTGCCCACACCATAAAAACTAAATCATTTTAATTTCAGAACTTAACAGCAATAAAGTGCTGATGCAATAATACACCAGCACTTTAAGAAGTGAGTTTACAATATGTAGTTAATATAGAACCAAATTAATTCAGTCCAGCATCTTTTAACATCTTTGTAATCGCTTCCTGATCCATTGTCTTTGTAACGTCTTTATCCTGCCAAACTTTATATGCAGCCTTCTGCATAGCAGTCTTAAACGCTTCATTTGGTTCAGTAATTACACATCCTGCATCTTTCATACCCTGCTCATCCGTTTTAACTTCTGCTCTCAAGTCAGTTTTTACGTCTTCACAATATGTGTCTGCAGCATCCTGAAGGACCTTCTGCTGATCAGCTGACAATTTGCCCCATGAGTCAGGATTCATTACTACTACTGCGGCAGCGAAAGAATGGTTAGTTTTCAGCCAATACTTATTGAACTGATGGAATCCATATGTATAACTTAATATAGGACCGTTATCCTGACCATCAATAGTACCCTGCTGTAAAGCAGATGCAACCTCTGTAATAGCCATCGCTGTTGGTGAGCACCCTAAATTCTTAAAGAAATTCAGGAACATCGGAGCTTCAGGGACTCTCATTTTCATACCTTTTAAGTCCGATACATTAGTGATTTTTTTGCTTGATGAAAGCCATCTAAAATCACAGTCTGTAACGCCCAGCCACTTATAACCAGCAGCCTCAGCATCTTTCTGTAATAACTTGCCCGCCCAACCATCATTGTAAATAAGTTTATCGGCATCATCATAACTAGTAATGAAATAAGGTAGATTCAAAAAGTCAATAGCAGGTACGACACCATCAAATCCTACTGTTGAGCCAATGTACAAATCAATTGTACCATCTTGAACACCCTGAGCATTATCAACATCAGATCCATGAACACCAGCGAAATCAAGACTTACCTTAACTTTGCCATCAGTTCCATCCTCAACTGTTTTGGCAAATGTCTGTGCATCTTTGTACCAAACATGTGTTGTACTTACAGTTGAAGCCATGTGCAATGTTATTGTATCACTTGATGAAGAACCACTGCTTTTGCTACCACAACCAGTAAATGCGAAACTCATTGTAGCTACCATTGCTAATGAAAGTAGCACTACTAATATCTTTTTCTTTTTCATAATTTGTTCCTTTCCTTTCCAAATGATGTAATAATATAAACTCTACTCTATAAAGTAATAAAGCAACTTCTATGCCAAATTACAAAAACATTTCTATGACTATTATTTTCCATTAATATCAAGGCTTCAACGAATTACTTCGTTTTTATTAGTACCAATAATATGATATTTCAGATATTATTGTGATGCTAAATTGCATAGCTGTTGCAAATTGGCATATTACTACTAATCAACTATAGTTAATTTTTTAAAAATAATTTGTTTATCTTCATTTACTTCAAATGAATACACTTTATCCTTATATATTTTTTCTTTGTTTCCATCTTTAATCATAGTAAACTCTATATCTGCTTTCCCCTCACCTATACCAGCCAGATTAAATATAAACTTGCCATTTTTATATTCTGTTTTAGTTACATCCAATATTTGATTGTTACTTATTTCGTACACCCAGGAGTAGCCAGCTGACTTATCGGCCTTTTGATCAATAATATAACCACTGCCATCTGCATTCATTTTAAAAAACACAAACGCTCCTATAACAATAACTGCAATTGTCACCATCATTTTTATATACATTATTTTTTTTGCTTCCGTTTCACCATTGCACTCAGAATCAATTGCTGAATCCATTTCTTTATTAGTTTGATGCTGTGTTTCCACTGGTTCAGGTTTGTTTACTTCATTATCCATGTAATTTCTCCTTCACTGTCATAGTATGTTCTTCTTCCGTACATTAATATAGAAGCAAGTTGTATGCCAATTGATGCAATCCCGCATATCGATGCAAATACGAAAATGCGATTACTTATGCATTATATCACTAATGGCATATTTTTTGCTAAATATATATTTGCATAATGATAAACAATCGAGTTAATATTTCGCCGCTCTCGCGGCAGAACGGAGATCAGAATGAAAATAATGAAGCTATATCCGGCAGATACCGTCGCTCTGGCAACTGATGACCTGAAAAAAGGCGAAATCGTAACCATTGACGGCGACAGCATCACGCTGCTGGACGATGTTCCAAAGGCGCACAAGGTCGCGCTTAAAGATTTTGTCAAGGGTGATGCAATAAAGAAGTACGACAATACCATAGGCTTTGCATCAAAGGACATCAAAAAAGGTGAATGGGTCCACTCCCACAACGAAGTCACTGGGCTTGGCGCATCCAAAGAATATTCCTACGACTTCAATCCTGTCTCAATATTTCCAGGAACCAGCGATAAGACCTTTATGGGATACTCCAGGACCGACGGCAGTGCGGGAATCAGAAACTACGTTGCTATCATTTCAACGGTTTTCTGCGCCAATGGTCCTCTCAACAGGCTGGCTAGTATGGCAAGTGCCAAGTACCCTGCCGACAACGATTTTGACGGTGTCTTCCCTCTCACCCAGGAATTTGGCTGCAGTCAGACGGGGCAAGACCTTGTTACAACCTGCAAAATACTTGCAGGCATCATTAAGAATGCTAACTTCGGCGGTGTCCTCATCGTCAGCCTTGGCTGCGAAATGGCTATTCCTGAAGTCCTGAAGGATTATATCGGCGACTACGATGAGAACAGGATCAAGGTTTTATCTCTGCAGAATTCGGAAGACGAGTTTGAAGACGGCATGCACCTTATTGATGAGATAATGAAAACCGTCAGCAAGGACAGACGCGAACCAATCAACATCAGCCGACTCCACATCGCCATGAACTGCGGCGGATCCGACGGATATTCCGGCATCACAGCCAATACTCTGCTTGGAACACTATGCGACACGATGGTCAAAGACGGAGCTACGATGAATATGACTGAAGTTCCGGAAATGCTAGGCGCCGAACACATATTAATGAACCGTGCTGCCAGCGAAAAAATATTCCATGACGTTGTGGATATGATTCACTACTACGACGACTATTTTGCCAGATATGGTGAAAAAGCAGCTGACAATCCTACTCAGGGCAACAAAGCCGGCGGACTCACCACCCTTGAAGAAAAGTCTCTCGGCTGCATACAGAAAGGCGGTCACTGCGCCGTCATGGAAGTGCTGCCATACGGCGGACGTGCAACAAAAAATGGTTACGTTCTCATCAGCGGTCCCGGCAACGATCTTACCGGCGTTACCGGACAGATTGCCGCTGGTGCGGTACTTACGATTTTCACTACAGGACGCGGCACGCCATGCGGTTTTGCGGGTCCGACCTTCAGGCTTTCTTCCAATACAGCTCTGGCTGAAAAGAAACCTGGCTGGATCGATTTTGATGCCGGAAGACTGCTTGGGGCAGCGCCTGAAGTCGTTGAGCAGCTGAATCAGGAGCTGTACGACGGGATCATGGCCACTGTAAACGGCAACTACAAGACTAAAAACGAAATCAACGGATACTATCAGATGGGCATTCTTAAAGATGGTGTTACTCTCTAATTTCTTGTTCACCGGGACGGGCGCTAGTCGCCCTCCCGGGATTTTTTTTGCATTGGAAGACTTATTATGATATACTTTAGCCGTAAATCATATCTATCAGCAGATGCAGTCATGCATCGGTGTGAATTTATGCATCAGAAGGTAATCATATGAAAAAGGCAAAAACCGAAGTTGAAAAACTTAAAAGCGAAATTCTGGATACGGCTCTGGATATTTTTCTGACTAAAAATTACTCTGAGACCAATATCAGAGATATTTCAGAAAGACTTGGCGTGACCAGAACGCCGATATATTATCATTTCAACAATAAATATGAAATATACTCTCAGGTAGTTGAACGCTATCTTGAGCATAAAACCGTGATTTTCCGGGAGATACTGACCGCCAAGGAAGATTTTTATGTCAAGGTCCGCAATGATCTCGATGTCTGCACGCGGCAGGCTATCTCTGAAAATGTCATTTTCAGTGAAATCAATACCAATCCCGAACTGTCTGCAATACTTGAACTGCGGGAGAAGACATTTGATACGATCTACGGTTTCAAGCTTGATGCCGTTAAAGAAGCGATCAAAAACGGGGAACTAAAGGCAGATACAGATCCTAATGGCCTGGTCGACAATCTCTACCTCCTCCATTTCGGTTTTCTGGAACTAAGCGAATGCACCTATCACAAGTTTTCTCAGGAAAGCATAGACCGCCTGATCGATATGCAGATCGAAAATATCAGAAGAACATACGGAACCAAAGCGGAAGGCTGATTGCTTGCCGCTTTTTTCATACTCCCGTGTTTGATTATCTTGACAGTATTTAACGCCGGTGATATAATTCAATCAAACGTTGAAGTTTGATAATCATCTAGGAGCATTATCATGGAAAATAAAACTGATTATTCATTTCTGCAGCCCGTTAAAGTCGGCGGCAGAGAATTTAAAAACAGGATCATCTATCCTGCAATGGGCAAGCATCTGGCTTCGGAAGACGGATATGTCACCGACGAATACATTGAGTATTTCAGAAGCGTTGCCAAAGGCGGAGTTGCGGCACTGGTGACAGGTATTCAGGTCATCGACCCAACATGGCATTATATATCTTCAAGGCAGACTTGGATCTGCGACGACAAGTTCATCCCAGGTCTAAGTAAACTGGTCGAATCAGTACATAATGAAGACTGCCTCATTTTCTTCCAGCCATGGCACTCAGGCCAAGCAGGCCAGCCTGCCGGTTCCGATGGCTCTAAACCCCTTACCTGCAATGATTTTTCCATAGAAAAGATCCACGAAATACAGGAAATGTGGTTTCAGGCAGCTAGAAGAGCCAAGGCTGCGGGCGCTGACGGCATAGAATTTCACTGTGCCCACCTTTACCTTCCGTCCCAGTTCATGAGTCCGTATTTCAATCACCGTAGCGATGAGTACGGCAGCGGTACAATTGAGGACTCCATGCGGTTCAGCACTGAGATCATCAGCCGCATTGACAGAGAACTGGCAGACGACAGCTTCATGGTCATTGCAAAAATGAACGGCGATGACTTTGTTGAAGGCGGAACAGACATCAAGCGCGCAGTAAAGGCAGCTCGTCTGCTGGAAAAAGCCGGTGCAAAAATGCTGACCGTCAACGGCGGCGGCGTGCTGACCAAGGTAGAAGCCATGAGCGACAACGGCGCCCATGAAGAAGGATGGAAAGTCCATCTGGCCGAAGCGGTAAAGCAGGCTGTAAACATTCCCGTTGCAGCGTCGGGCAGTCTCAGGCATCCTTCATTTGTCGATCAGATCATCAGAGACGGCCACTGCGATCTTGCAGCCATTGGACGAGGCATTTTTGCTGAACGCGAATGGGTAAAGAAATGTATTGAAGGCAGAGAGGACGAGATGCGCTACTGCATCTCCTGCATGTACTGCTTCACCATTGCGCCGGACGGCACATCGGGATGCAGCGTCAATCCTTTTGCCAAGAGAGAACTTGAAAAGCCTGAACTGCAGCGCGACGGCGGAGGCAGATCAGTCCTTGTCATCGGAGCCGGCCCTTCTGGCCTGGAGACGGCCGTAACTCTGGCCGAAAGAGGCTTTGATGTAACTATAATCGAAAAAGAAAACAGGATCGGCGGTCTGGTAGCCTATGCGGAAATGCCTCCTGATAAATACAAGCTTGGATGGATGCTTGACTACTACGAAAATCAGATATCAAGACTCAGCATCAAGCTCAGACTTGGCGTGACCGCCAGCGAAGAGCTCATCGACTCCCTACATCCATATGCGGTCATCTTTGCAATGGGTTCACATGAATTCGTTCCTAACGTAAAAGGCGTGGATTATTCAGATACCATAAGTGTCCGCGAAGCCTTCGACATGGCAGCCGAAACCAAAGACCTCTCAGGAGATACGGTGATCATTGGCGCAGGGCTGACGGGTATCGAGCTTGGCAGGCTGATCAGCAGCCGTGGCGGCAAGGTCAGGATCTTTGAAATCATGCCAAAGCCGGAATCAATGGTGCTGGAAATGAAGCTTGCTCTTAAAGCCGCCGCTGAAGACGGCATTGAAATCACATACCGCATGGCAGTCACTGCCATCGGAAATAATGAGGTAACCCTTCGCAGCGAAGAAACAGGCGAACTCACCTCTTTCCATGCCGACAGAATAATACGCTCCATGGGAATCAGAAGCGAAAATCAGCTGTTCAGCCAGCTGCAGGGCGCTGGAAAGCCATACATTACTGCCGCTGTTGGCGATTGCGCAAAAACCGGCAAAATAAGCACTGCCGTTCAGTCTGGTGCAGACGCGGCATTTTCTCTAAAATAGCAGGAGGCTATAAAATGAAAGATTTTATATTCAGGACTAAAACCAAAGTCTTATTCCGTGAAAACGGCATTGACACCATCGGCGAGATCGTGGCAGGGTTCGGTTTCAGAAAGGCTTTCATAGTAAGCGGCGAAGATCTCGACCAGCTTCCAATAATGGGTCGGCTGGAGATAAGTCTGGCAAACGCCGGCATAATATATGAAAAAGACTTGAGCATCAACAGCGAGCCTGATACTGCCATGGCCGATGCACTGGCCAATGCAGTGCGTGAATCCTATCCTGATGTGATCATTGCCGCCGGCGGCGGCAGCGTGATGGATGCAGCAAAAGCCGCAGCCATACTTCAGACCCATGAAGGTTCATGCACAGATTATCTGTTTGGAGGCAGCAGATCAGTCACAGGGCCGGGTATGCCGCTCATATGCATACCAACTACCTGCGGCAGCGGCAGCGAAGTGACCGGCGCTTCCGTACTTACCGATAACAGTACGCAGAAAAAAGCCTCCATTTCCAGCGACTATATGATGCCGCTGGCGGCTTTGATCGATCCGCAGCTTCATGTAAGTCTGCCAGCTGACGTCACTGCAGCAACGGGAATGGATACTCTGACGCACGCCATTGAGGCGTTCGTAAGCAAAAATTCCAACCCGTTTTCCGACGCAATGGCCGCAATGTCGATCAGCCTGGTCGGCGCATACCTGCGCAGGGCATTTGACGACCCGAATGACATCACGGCAAGATCAAATATGGCTGCGGCCAGCACCCTCGGCGCTATCGCATTTATGAACGGCGGACTTGGTGCGGTCCACGGCATATCCCAGGCAATGGGCGGCGTAGCTCACGTCACTCACGGCATCGGCAATGCCGTCATGCTGCCACATGTTATGAAAGTCAATCTGCCCGGTAATCCTGAAAAATTTGCCGAAATCGGCAGGCTGCTTGGGGAAAGCACTGACGGACTCGGTACTGATGACGCCGCCAGAACTGCTCTGGATGCGGTCGACAAGCTCATTGGATACACTGGCATTCCAAGGCAGATCAGCGACCTTGGCGTTACTAAGGACATGTTTCCTAAGATCATTGCTGAGACCATGGCCTACCGAATGCTTGCTATCAACCCGGTGGAGCTGACGGAGAACGACATAGAAAAGATTCTCAACGAATGTTATTAAGCAATTCCAAAAGAACTGCAGGCCATATCATATGACTTGCAGTTCTTTTTCAATTCACTGTATTGCTGATTATTTATATGCGGCAGCGCAATCAAACGCTACGCTGTATATGGCTAGAATTCCATATGGCCGCCCTTCATGGCCGAAACCGCCAGCTTGCAGTAAAGCCCCACGGCTCCCTTAGTGTACCTTGGTCCTGGAAGTTTCTTGGCCGCACGTCTCTGATCCATGACTTTCGCCACCTCTTCAGGAGTTTTATTTTCTCCGGCGATGCCCACAACGTCTAATTTTCTTTCATAGACATCGATGCTGATCAGGTCGCCCTCTTCTATATACGCTATCGGCCCGCCTTCTGCCGCCTCCGGCGAAACGTGTCCAATGCACGGCCCTCTTGACGCTCCTGAGAATCTGCCGTCGGTTATCAAAGCTATCGCCCTGCCTAATTCTTCGTCTGAGGCTATGGCTTCCGTCGTCAGAAACATCTCCGGCATTCCTGAACCCTTCGGGCCTTCAAATCTGATGATTATGGCATCACCTTTCTTAATTCCGCCGTGAAGCAGACTGTCCAGTGCGTCTTCTTCACGATCAAATGGCCTTGCCCTCAGTACTGCCTTCATCATTTCCTTTGGCACCGCGGAGTGTTTGATCACGGCGCCTTCCGTGGCAATATTGCCCTTCAGTATTGCAATCGACCCTTCCCTGTTTATAGGGTTCTCAGCTGTAAAGATAACGTCCTTTTTCGACACGCCTGTGCCCTCATAGTGTCTTGCACAGTCATCGTAGAAATTGCTGGCAGCAATATCATCCAGATTCTCGCCTACGGTCTTGCCAGTGACAGTCATTGCATCCAGATTCAGATACTGACGCAGTTCCTCCATAACAGCCGGAAGTCCGCCGCCATAGTAGAAATATTCCACAGCATATTTCCCGCTTGGCTTTACGTTTAGGATATACGGCACTTCCCTGTTTATTCTGTCGAAAAGTTCAGGTTCGATATCGATGCCGCATTCATAGGCAATCGATGGTATATGCATCAGAGCATTGGTCGAACCTGCAATTGCCGCATGAACGATGATGGCATTCTCAAAGGCTTTTCTCGTCAGTATAGCAGCCGGCCTAAGGTCCTCTTCAACCATCCTGACCACTCTTTCTCCTGCCATATCAGCGCTATGTTTCAGATATCCTCCAACTGACGGAACACAGGCAGTTCCTGGAAGCGCCAGTCCCAGTGCTTCTGACATGACTTGCATCGTATTTGCAGTGCCGAGGAACTGACAGGCCCCGCATGACGGACATGCAAGCCTGCTGTATTCATCGAATTTCTCACGTGACAGATCGCCTTTTTCCATCTGAGCGCTGTACATACCTATCATCTCTGCCGTCAGCATGTTGGGTCCATGTTTCATTGTACCGCCTGGTACGAATACCGATGGAATGTTGATCCTGGCCAATGCCTTCAGACAGGCTGGAATTCCTTTATCACAGCTGGCAGTAAATACCGCGCCGTCAAATGGCGTAGCTTCGGCCTGTATCTGAAACATATCGGCAATAAAATCTCTGGAAGCAAGAGAATAATTCATGCCGTCTGCTCCCTGGATCTCGCCGTCGCAGAGATCTGTAGCATAGTATTTGGCTCCTCTGCCGCAGGCTTTTCTGATAGCCGCGCAGACATCATCTTCCACCTTTCCTAGATGAGCGCTGCCAGGACCGCTTTCTCCTGTCGTTCCTGTCACATATATCTGCGGAAGCCCCAGCTCATCTCTGGTCCATCCGCTGCCAAGCCGCAGAGAATCCATCTCCGGGGCGATCAGCCGGGCTTTCTGACTGTTCAGCATTACTATTTCCTCCTTCATCACTGCATTGTACACAATGCTCCTTAACTGGCAAGTCTGCCAGCCTTCTATCCAAAAGAGCACTCTTTCAATATGACAGAATGCTCCTTCAGTTGGATTTTATTTATTTATTATTAGGACGAACTATTTCTTTATTCCCGCTACAGCCTTAGCGAGTTCTTTCTTGCCCTGGATGTTGCCCTGTCTTGCGATCATGATACGCTGAGCCTGTGGCGAACCGGCTCCGTGCATTGACTCTGTCCTGTAGCCTACGGCTGCAGTTCCAAGACATACGTTCTCCAGAAATCTCATGACTCTCATCCTGTCTTCAGTTGAACAGCTGGCGTCATTTGCTGCAAAGAACTTATTGCAGAAATCACCAATGGTTTCACCATTTCTTCCAACAGCAAGATCTGAATTAAAGTCACGCTGTGATGGCATTGTTACCATCAGGCCTCCAGCCAAGTCCTCTGCAAGTCTTACTATCTCATAAGGGAACCTCGTTACGTTCTGCTTGCAGACATTGGCCAGCAGAAGATCGATCATGTAACTTCCCGACTTTGTCGGATGGCCTTCTGATGAGCAGGCGATGCCGCAGCAGTATAGTGTCTCATTCAAATGCGTCATCTCTATCAGCTTGTCTTTAACAGCTGATGCCTTCTCACAGCCATTGTATTCTGCCGCAAGAGCTGCCGCACCTATTACCACATCGCCAACGCCGACCTTGCAGCCGCCGTATGACTGTCTGTGATATCCGGCAAATCTCTCTACCAGCATTCCTGCAAAATCATACTCTCCGCACATGAAGATATTCTCATTAGGAATAAATACATCGTCGAATACTACCAGGCATTCCTGTCCACCGAACTTGGCATTTCCAACGTCTATATCTGAGCCCTCTTCCAGCTTTCTCGTATCGCAGGACTGTCTTCCATATACCATGAACACACCTTCAGCGTCGCTTGGGCAGGCAAATGATACGGCAAAGTCTTTATCCTCCGGTCCCATTGAGATAGTAGGCATTACGATATGCCAGTGGGAGTTTATCGAACCAGTCTGATGGCATTTTGCACCTCTTACGATGATGCCGTCAGGACGTTTTTCCTTGATGCGCAGGAACATATCTGCATCTGTCTGATCATGAGGAGCCTTGCCCCTGTTGCCCTTAGGATCTGTCATAGCTCCGTCAACGACCAGATCGTTCTCCTGGACATATACCAGGAACTTCTTAAGGTTCTCATGATAATGTGTCCCGTATTTTTCATCGATTTCAAAAGTCGTTGAATACTCAGCATTGAATGCATCCATGCCGACACATCTCTGGAAGCAAGACGCTGTCTTCTGACCAAGCAGTCTCTGCATCTTGACCTTTTTCTTCAGGTCTTCCGTGCTCTGGTGGATGTTAGCGAAACGGTTTATCTTATGTCCTGTAATATGTGACGTGGCTGTCATCAGATCCTCATATTCAGGATCCAGCGCCAGATCATAAGTCATGGCCACGCTGTTGATGGACGGCTTGATTATTGGATGATCTACCCAGTTATCGACCTTCTCACCAAACATATATACTCTTGTCTTCATCTTACGCAAGCTCTCAATATACTGAGCTCCTGTCATCATTGTCATGTCAGACTCCTTCCAGCCGCAGCCATTTCAGATTATCTGAAATATTTCTGGCCTGCAGCTACTCTGTAATTATAGAAATCCTCTTCGATCTGCGCTCTGAACTTAGGATGAGCGATATCGATCAAGGCTTTGCTTCTCTGGGTCAGTGATTTTCCAAAGAGATCAGCTACGCCGTACTCTGTTACAACATAGTGAACATCCTGTCTTGTTGTCGTTACAGGTGTTCCTGGTTTCAGCTGACCGACGATCCTGGAAATAGTATCCTGCTTAGTCGTTGATGGAAGCGCAATGATCGGCTTGCCGCCTTTTGATTCCTCTGCGCCTCTCAGGAAGTCAAGCTGTCCGCCGACTCCGGAGAACTGCTTAGGTCCGATGCAGTCTGCAACGACCTGTCCCATGCAGTCAACCTCGATAGCAGAATTGATGGCCACTACCTTGTCCAGCTGTGCGATCGTCCTTACACTGTTGGTATATTCAACCGGCATCAGCTTGATCAGCGGATTGTAATCTACATACTTATAGAAATCAGTAGTTCCCTGAACAAATGTAGCTACGATCTTGCCAGTATCAATGTTCTTTTTGCCTCCTGTGATAACGCCCTTTTCGATCAGCGGTACCAGATTGTCAGAGAATACTTCCGAATGGATGCCCAGGTCCTTCTTGCTTTCCAGGAATGGCAGGATAGCATTAGGAATCTTGCCCTGTCCCATCTGCAGGCAGGAACCATCTTCAATCAGAGTAGAAATATTGTAGCCTATCTTCTCTGAAACAGGATCTGATTCGATCTTTGCCAGTTCATATATATCTTCTGTGTGTTCAACGTAGAAATCAATATCCTCAACGGGGATCTTGGTTTCACCGCAGACATGCGGCAGATTGGCATTTACCTGTGCTATATTGATGCGTGCCGTGTCCAGGATAACTCTTACCTGGTCGCAGGAAGTTCCCATCCATACATAGCCATCCTCATCTGGTGGAGTGACCTGCAGCAGACCTACATCTACAGGAACTGCGCCTGTCCTCATTGCGATAGGCTGTGCGTAGAAATGCATCGGTATCAGTTCTCCTCTGCCTTCCTGCACGCACTTTCTGTTCTTCGCTCCTGGGAAGAATGACCAGTCGATAAAGTGGCCATAGCATTCCTCAGTAGCATACTGTGCATCACCAATGTTCAGCCCCTGAAGGATGCCGACATTAGTGAACCTGTCTTTCATTTCAACAAGCTTATCAAACAGATATCTCGGCTCTGCCGAGTTATGTGCAGGTACGATCATTTCTCCGTCTTTTATCTGGCTCAGCGCTTCTTCAGCAGTAACGCATCTGCTCTTATATACTTCTTTCCAACCCATAGTTTATTACCTCCAAAAATATTAATCAGTTAATTATCATTTTATCTCATAGCCAGCGTCACATCTCCCGTGCAGGCTGAAACACCATTGTCGAATACCTCAGCCGTACATGTAACGATTGCTTTTTCTGCCTTCTCGAAAGATATCGCGGAATGGATCTCCAGCGTATCTCCCGGAAGGATCTTGCTCTTGAACTTCACATTGTTGATCCCAATGAACAGCGGGACTTTGCCCGCATATCTCTCGCATGAGAGTATCAGGATATCCGATGTCTGCGCCATGACTTCTACCGTATAAACGCCAGGCAGGACCGGATCTCCCGGGAAATGTCCCTTGAATATCTCTCTTGACGGATCGACATAGAACTTAGTAACAATTTTTGTTTCTGGCTCCATATCTACTACTTCGTCAACAAGCAGCATCGGATCTCTGTGAGGTATGACCTTTTTTATCTCCTCACGGGTCATAGTTATGCTCATCTGTTATTCTCCTTTTCAAAGAGCTCGCGGGCAAAAGCCGCGGCGCCAATGGCGCCGGCAGCCTGACAGTGAGGTACCACCTCTATCAGACAGCCAAGCTCCTTTGATAATGCATCAACCAGATTGCTGTTAAGGGCTACGCCTCCTGTCATAACGACCTTTGGTTCATAGCCGACACGGTTGCACATTCCGGTTACTCTCTTAGCAATAGCCACATGTGCTCCTCTGGCAACATCTTCTATCTTTTCTCCGGCAGCAAGCCTGGAGATCACTTCGCTCTCTGCGAACACCGTGCAGACGCTGCTGATAGACACGTTGACTGTTGACTTATCAGCCAGATCAGAAAGTTCATCAAGCCTGCATCCCAGTACTCTGGCCATTACCTCCATGAATCTTCCTGTACCTGCCGCGCACTTTTCGTTCATTACAAAGTTTGCAACCTGTCCTTCGTCATTTAATTTTATGACCTTGGCATCCTGTCCGCCAATGTCGACGATCGTCCTTGCATCTTTAGTCAGATAATTGACTCCCTTTGCGTGGCATGTTATCTCGGTGATCTGCTTGTCAGCTTGCTTATAATTCACTCTGCCATAGCCGGTAGCGACGGTATAATCAATATCATCTCTGGTTATGCCAGCCTGTGCAAGCGCCTCATTTACGGCTCTCTCAGGAGCATCAGTGCCTGTTCCCAGGTTGATCACTGAAATTGCCGCGATCTCCCCGTCGCTGTTAAGTATAGCGACTTTAGAAGATGATGATCCAATATCAATTCCTAAATACACGTTTATTCCTCCGTTTATATCAGCATTTCGTTGAAGCTCTGGATTCTCGTGCGGATCTGCTCGAATGAATTCAGCTGCTGGTCCACTTCCAGATAAAGCATTGGAACTCCTGCAGCTTCGACTTCCTTCTTGTAAATAGGATAATCATACTCTTCAGGATCACAGAACTTCATCATGAATATGACGATCCCGTCTGCCTTCTCTGCTTTTACGTCGTCGATCATGATCTGTCCTCTCAGTTTTTCCGGTTCATAGAGGAATGTGTCGCCTTTCTGATCAGCAACCATGTATGCCATTCTCTGGTATACGTCGGTCACGTCTCTTCTGGCAGGAGTTCTCCACTGTCTTGAACCTAGTGACATTTCATCTCCAACGATTGCAATGTCGTTTTCTTCAAATATATCAAGGATCTCAACAGGCTCAGTCATAAGCCCTGTTACGATCACCTTTTTGCCTTTATACGGCTTTGGTGTCTCTTTCTTGAGTCCTTCAGTGATTTCCTTTATTGCCTTAGTATATTCAGCCTTATCCATGAACTGCCCGGCTTTGATGATCATCTGACGTTTCTTCGCTGTGATGATGTCAGGATAAGCAGCCGCCACTTCAGTAAATTCGCGCATTGCTGCTCTATAGTCTTCATATACTTCGAAGGCATCTTCAACCATCTGTTCAGAGATGATTCTTCCGGTTATCTTCTCAAGTTCATGTCTTACTCTTTCGAATTCGCTTACTGCGAAATCAATGCCGGCCTGCAGCTTTCTCTGCTGAGGATAAGCCATGCCTATTACCGGGCATTTTGCTGTCAGCTTCATATTTTCCAGAGTACACTTAAGTGAATCGCAGAAAGTCGGTATGATAATTGCTTTCAGCCCATCATAAGCTCCGCTTAATGAAAATTCAACGTTTGCACGCAGAAGTCCGCAGCAGAAGCCCTGCAGATATTTATCTGCCTTCTGTATCTCTGTATTGCCGCCCCAAAGAGCTACCGGAATGCATCCTGCTGCATAAATGATTTCGTCAGGCGTGTGATAAGGGAAACAGCCGACCAGGTCTTTGCCTGTTTCTTTCTTAGTTTTTCCTATCGTCCTGGCTGGATGCAATCCTGCATCGCACAGATTATCAATTATCTCACGATATGCCATTAGATGTCACCCCTTCTCTTTGCTTCTTTGTTCTTCTCCATCATTTCTACGAGAGCCTGGATCCTTGTCTCATACTGTGCGTCTGAGAATACCCTTGGATCTGTCTGGTCTCCGTCAAAGATAACGGAAGGACAGCCTGTAGCTTCAGTTATTCTTCTCTGTACTTCATACGTTCTGAAGTCCATGAGCTTGCAGCTTCTGTTGGAATGGAAGATGACGCCGTCAACGTTGAACTCTTTGATGAGTCCTTCCATCTGATCTCTGCCGTAGTCAAGATTCCTGTTTGCATAGTTTCCGGTATATGCCCTGGCCATTCCGTCAAGGTCATTGGTATCATAGATCTTATACCAGCTCTTCGGATAAGTTGAAGTGACCATGTTGATGCCATATTTTTTCAGAAGCTTGAAAGTTGTTGAAAGGTGAGGCCAGCATGCAATGCCGTCCCAGATGATCCTGTACTGCTCTTCTGCACTGTTCCAAGGTCCTTTGCCTTCTTCAGCCTTCTGCTTCAGTTCTGCATACCATAACTTGAACAGCTTGTGCCCGTCTTCTGAGTTCCTCATACAGACGATAATTGCCATGTAATTGAACATGTCGAATCCGTTGAGTGGTGAAGGAGTGACTTTGCCGAAGTCGGTAGCCTTCTTCCACCATTCGCACGTTGCATTGTTCATTTCCATGACTTCTGCAAGCTTGTCGTAGTCCATTTTCTTTCCTGTGAAATCCTCAAGCTGAGTGATAGCATGCTCGAGCTGTCCTCTGATGTACTTAGTAGCGCTGTCAGTGACCTCATATTCATGATTGAAAGGCATGTCGAACAGAACCAGAGGAATGTTCAGCTGCTTGGCAATGTTTTCATACCATTTCAGTACGGTATGACAGATATTGCTGCTTGAAAAAATCAGATCAGGCATAGGAATATCCTGTGCTTCCGCATGTTTCAGATCAACATATCCCATATTTACTCTTGCGTATGAACATATGTCTGAACTGTATCCCTCTCCTTCTGACTGTTCAATAAATTTCATTGCTTCTTTTCTTGCTCCAATGGCTGCCGCATGATTTTCCGGATAGACTGTCGTCAGATCCATTGCTTTCAGCAGCTCGTCAGGGCAGATAGAAGTCGCCCAGACAACTGGCTTGCCCTCGGCTTTTGCCTTCAGCGCACCTTCATAGTGCTTTGCTGTAAGGTCATTCAACATCTGCTTAGATGTGATCTTTGTTTCTTCTCCCACTTTTAACGAACCTCCCTACTTATTCTTGAATACCGGCTTTCTCTTCTCCATAAAGGCCTTCATTCCTTCTTTCTGGTCTTCCGTGTTGAAGAGCTTTGCCCACTGTTCAGCCTCAATATCAACGCCTTTGTTGACATCTGGTTCCATAAGTCCTCTGTTGATTACGTCCTTTACCATTCTCAGCGCCACAGGACCGCGTCTTGCGATCCGCTTTGCCAGTTTCATGGCTTCGTCAAGGACGTCTTCGTCTTTGACCACTCTGTTCACCAGTCCCATCTGCAGGGCTCTTTCTGCCGATACAGCATCGCCGGTAAAGATAAGTTCTTTGGCAAAGGCTTCGCCTATCACCTTAGGCACTCTTATTGTTCCGCCTGCTCCCGGGAATATTCCCAGAGTGACCTCCGGAAACCCCATCTTGGCGCTTTCTCCGGCTATCCTGATATCAGCGGTCATGGCTAATTCCATGCCGCCGCCCAGAGCGTAGCCTTCGATCGCCGCGATCACCGGAACTCCAAGAGCGGTGATTTTGTTGTATGTTGGAGAGAATGCGAAAGCCTTCGCACCCTCTTCATCGCAGACTGCCATCGCCTTGATATCAGCTCCGGCGGCAAAATTTTTGTCGCTGTGAAGTATCAGACATCTGACGCTGCTGTCTTTGCTGACTTGCTCGATAAGCACATCCATATCGTCAACGATCTCGCGGTTCAGCGCATTGAGTGCTTCCGGCCTGCTGACGCTTATTACGGCTATGCCTTCATCTATCTTCAATTCAACCTGACTCATTATTTCTTCTCCTCATAATCGTAGAAGCCAGCGCCGGTCTTTCTGCCTAGGCGTCCGGAATCTACCAGTCTGATGATCTGAGGACTTGGTCTGAATCTCTCGCCATAAGCCTCAAACATGATCTTATCTACATTGAGGTTCAGGTCGTGTCCTGTGATGTCAAGCAGGGCGAAAATTCCCATTGGGTGGCCAAGGCCGTATTTGCAGACTTTGTCGACATCCTCGACACTGCAAACTCCTTCTTCTACCAGACG